>Ga0116229_10003795_pt1 | contig 24846 bp, 28 predicted proteins | sample S1TSphgellanicum_3_FD_87313 | JGI IMG/M metagenome (GOLD analysis project Ga0116229, IMG submission 87313) | Host-associated microbial communities from peat moss isolated from Minnesota, USA - S1T2_Fc - Sphagnum magellanicum MG | ecosystem: Host-associated > Plants > Peat moss > Unclassified... | reverse complement strand
TTCGTTTATTGTGTGGATGTGTTATTTATTTTATGTTTGAGTGGCTGGGGGGGGTGGGGGGGGTGTCGGAGAGGATATCTAATTGGTGACCTATTAGAATTTTCCTTAAAGTCACCTTGCTTTCACTGTGTCTTTGGGTTTCCTTTCACACCCTATTCCTTCTTTGAGTGATGTCTATAAAGTAAGGAAGTTTTATCAAATCTAGGTATGAAATTTTGAAACTTAAAATTTAATGCATAAGGTTCGAGGTAATTATAGTAGTTGTACAGTTAAGAATAGGGTTTTTTTTTCCAAATTTGTGATGTAGGTTGGTAATTAGCTACAAATTGTGAATGTTAGTATGGTAAAAAGTTTTTTCTTTTGGGGTGTAGGTGCATCCAACTGGTTACAAAAAAAATATTTTTCTTTAAATTTGGTTATCATAATTTGTGCATGTTCATAAATTGTTGGTAACAAATTGAAAAGTGTTGTGCGTTCAAGTGGCTATATATTTATTCAAGCTTTTAGTTTAACTAGTCACTAGATTTTGAACAATGTAACATGGTGGCAACAACTACTTCAACAAAGGAAGTTTTGTAGTTATTGAATGTGAAGCATCGTTGATTTATGATCTATTTCATAATCACCAATATTTCACCATGCACAATAGAAGACACTCATCAAACCAGTATACAAAATTTCTATTCTTAATTTCTATTTTTTATTTGAAGGCATTTTTAATATCTATGTAGTTAAACTTGCATATGCAAACAAACTCTTGAAAAGGCATGTGTACAATAGCTTAGTATGCAGTCTTTGGAATTCCAATTTGCTCATTATCACTATCCAAATTCTTCATCTTGAAATTTAAAATTTTGTTTTGAGCTAAAACAAAATCTCAATTAAACAATCGGTAAAATAAAAGTGTAACCACCAAATGATTAACAATGATGTAAAATGACCTTGCATTTGTTTGAAGTTCCATTTCCACACATGAAAACTTTCTTCAAGGTCAACAACCACATTGAAAGATAGATTAAAAAAAACCAAGGGTAGTTCAAATGCTCATAGCCAAGCTTGCACTTAGTTGAAGCAAACCTTGACATTTGATAATTGCATAGGACTTCAAATTTCACAATTTATGACATAAGTTTTAGATTGATGTAATGCAGATCGAGCAAACATACAAGAGAACAATCATTATTCATCAAAAGCTAATTACAAATTTCACCAAAAAAAAAGATGTCTAGAGAAATAACTTTTCAATCCAAAGCACATTCTTCTATACTAGGTATAGATTTCAATCTATGACATAAAAAATGTTAGAGGCTTGATCTCTTCATGCACCAAATCCAATTGCATACTTAGTTTTACGAAATAAGAAATTACCATACAGAATCATTTGCCAAGGTGTCTGAATCTTTAAATGCATCACTAGACTTTACATACTTTGCATCCTCTATGTTATTAATGGTAATTGGTCTCTCCTTCATCCTCAAAGATAGTTATTTTCCTCAATTTCCTACGTTCAAATTCCCTTACTTTAGAAGGCCCATTTTTTGATAAATTTGGACTATTTGAGTTTTATTATTAGGGATGGAAGTTCCAACTTTGACCAATTTCCTTACCTCCTCAGCAAAATCAAAGTTGTCAATATAATTAATGACACCTAGAGGCTTATTTTCCTAAGTGTTTATCACTTGCTTTTCATCATCGGCTTGATCTTCTTCCTCATCACTATCCTCCGTTTCTTCATCATCATCATCATTTTCATTCTCTTCATGATCTTTTGTTCCTAAATTTATAGTGATTAATCCTTAAGAAAAGTTGGATAAAATTTTGGTCCACCTTATCATCAATTGAATACTTGGTGTTTTGAAGGGTGTTGACCATGGCTTCACCCACGAGGCACATTTTTTCAATTCTTTTCTGTAATACAAAGATAGCCACATTGGAAAAATAGAAATCGGCATAATCAATCCTCAAGGTTCCAAGCAAAAAATCACTAATGTGAAAGTAAATTGCTACAACATGGTCCGCCATAGCTACTATTGTTTGAATGCATTATGAGTTTGTGTCCATTGCAACTTGTCTATGTAACTAAAAAATGTTTAATAGAATTAGATTATGACTAGATAGACTAATTACAATGGACATGATTTTCTCATAGTGATGGTAGCAAGCCATAAACCCCCACACTAAACAATAATTACTCCATGCACATGCTAAGTATTTAAGTTTAAAACATCATGTGCAAGGAAACCAACTGCAAAGATTCTTTTAAATGGCTAATTGCAAAGTCTTTTTGAATGGTCAAGTTTTTGGTTGCTTTTGCAAAGATTTGATCGTCATCACTCAATCAAAACTAACATTAAAAGAAATATTTGGAGACTTGCTCAAACACAAAACCAATCAATTTGCAGATTGATGAGTGACAAATGTTGTCTTGGAAGTGACAAATGTTGTCTTGGAAGTGACAAGTTACACCAATTGTTCCACAAAAAAAAATTCACCTTACCAACAAACAATGGTTGTTGTAAATGTGGTAGATCTTGCATGACAAAAAAATGTTTTTATTGTTTGCATACATGCCTACAACAAACAAATATTTAAAGGGGAATTGAACCCCAATCCCTGTAGGGATTTTGCCCATTACAACTTAAACACTACTTGCACCTAGCCCCACATTAATATATCAAACAATTCATAAGCAAATAAAAACTTACAAGTGCACTGATGAATAACAACAATGGTACCACATCAATAATCAATAGATGTTGGAATTCCAACAAGCCCACAATAGAGGTAAAAGGTATAGTCAGCTATTGAAATGTTGCCATATGGAAACCAAATATTTTCATTGTTGTTTGGTACAATGTTGGTATGAAACCAACAACATGAAGAACTAGTAGTAGCCCACATCCGATCTACCATACCTTTAATTAATAACACATATCCATTTAAAACTTAATCATGCACCCCATAGTGCATTTGGTTGTCTTACCAATTTTTCATTGTTGCATATAAAGGAAAGGTATCATAATCATAGAAATCTTAGGCATACGTTTGAACAATTAAGTCGAGGTGAGTCATTAAGTAGTTACACAACTTGGTTTTCATGAAAGCAAGATTGGAGAATGTGCATTCATCCTCCATAGAACCCAATACCATGACCACATAGAGCTTGACCAACTTGAACCACTTTGAAGGGCGATTATTTTAAATTCCGCTAAATCTGAGCCTCTCACACAAGTGCATAATTGGGTTGCAATCATGGGGGGGTGCCATTGCACCATTGTAATGGTTTTGCATTGTTAGTTTGAAAAAACAAGATTGCTAATCAAGTATAATTAATGGCCCAATCATGGTGTTAGGGTTCCCCAATGGTTTGGGGTGCATAAAGTGTGCTTGCAAGATTGCCATGTGCCCTAAAAGTGTAACCTTTCTCTAGAGCTAGTTGGGGATAAATCACACCAGTAACATTCAATAATTCTTGTGTAGGAAACCACTTCTTTAGTTATGTTATCAAACTTGTGGTAACTTAAACACATTATGCCTTAACAGATTCTAAAACCTTTGCCCAAACTTCTTTGGTCACCATGCCCATAACATAAGTGACTGGATCTATCTAATGAAACATATACATTTGTGGACCAAACTTAAAGGTGGCACATTAAACTTGAGAAACAAGTTTTATCCACCACAATAAGAACAAAACATCATTGCAATGATCAATTAGCTTAAGAAAAAATAAGTGCTCTGGAAGGAGGAACTTGGTCCAATAGCACAATTAATACTAAAACATTTACTTTAGCCAACCAACTTCACAGTAAAAACAAAGTTACAGATTAGAGTTTGTCGCCTTTGCACAAACTTTGATAATCTTTACACTATTTCCAACAAGGGCATGATACATGCAAGACCTAGTAAGGTCTCTACATCACATAGAAGTTCATAATTAACCTTAGTTGTTTAAACAACCACATTGTCATGAGCCATTTTTATAACCAAAGAATGATATTCACCCAAGATTTTTTTAGATGGTGACAACATTGACATCTAGCCTGTTTTTATATTTTTTAGGATCTTGTTGCCTTTGTACTCCAACAATTTAACAAGCTTAGTCAAGTTAGCATGTCGTTTAAGAGGATGCGCAAAATAGTTATATGTAGAAGATAACAAGGATTCAATCTTGGTTACCAAGTTCAAACCACCCAAGGTTTGAACAACCAAGTTTGTGCGATGCACCATACAATAGACACCATTGATATATGGAACATACACATGCACATTTAGCCAATTTTGATTATAGATCATGGTAATTTTGTCACAACTCACCAAGATGTATGTAGTTTTTTGAATTGTAACTTTGATGGTTCAAAGTACAATGTTGTGCATTGCTTCAACCATGTCCAACTTGTACATTTAGACCAATGCTTCTACGGACAATTGGCAACTTTTAGAAATTGAAAAAATACCTTGAGTCTTAAAAATTTGTCATTAGACATCCTTGCTTGAGTAGATGTTAGATTGCAACACATTGCACACATATATATATATATTTTTGGCCTTCTTTAACTCCAGTTTTAGTAGTATTAGTGCATTTTTTCAAACCTGAATGTTTAATAAAAGAATTTAACTTAGGCATTGATAGTTTCTTTCTACTATTGATTTTGGAGCAAACCCTGCATCTTACCATCCTCATCCTACCATCCCCTCCACAAACTAGATTAGACCAGAGAAACCTTATAGCCCAATGATCTTGGTACATTCTATTTATTTCCCATTTAGACTTGTTTTGCTTTTTTTTTGAAGTCATTCATTGTGGTTTCTACATCATATGTAGAAGGGATTGCAACAACTTCCTCACTAACTTTCTCCTTTTGGTTTCGATATCTAACAACATACATAACAAATATAGGAGACCCATTGACCATGGGTGATAGATTGGGAAACAAGGTAGGTTCCAAAGGTCTATAAAAGCATGATCGGCAATACTAGAACTAGGAATGTTAGGATTGCTTGCTGTGGATGAAAAAACAAATGAAACTTGAAGTTAATATGTGGTTTTAAGGGTGCCATAGTTGAGAAAAGGATGAATGCAACAAGTGAGCTTTTGGAACTTTGTAGGTAATTTCGATATGAAGGCAAAAATAGAGAAAAACAAAAATGTGACAAGCAAAAATTGAGCTTCTCGACTTTGCAAGTAAACTCAATGCAAAAGAAAATTAAGCTTTGGAGCTTTATAAGTAATTTTGACATGAAAGGCACAAAAGAGAAAGGCAAAAATTGATTGACAGAAATTGAACAAAGCTGTTGCAAGTAAACTCAATGCAAAATAAAACAAAGTTGCTGGACCCTTTCAGATACGTTCGATGCAAAAGGTGATAACACAAAAGGCGATAACTAAACTTCTTTAGCTTTGCAAGTTGTAGCAAAAGAAAATTATGCTTCTAGAAATTTACATGTACTTTTGACATGGAAGGAAAAAATTGAGGTTTTTCAACTCTACAAGTTTTTTAATGCAAAAGAAAACAAAATTTTTGGAACTCTACACATACTTTCAACGTGAAAGGCGAAGATGCAAAAGGTGAAAACTAAGCTTTTTGAGTTTTGTAGGTAAACTAGATGTGAAAGAAAACTAAGTGTTTTGACTCTTGATCTTTATAGGTAATTTCAACACAACAAGCAAAAACAAAAAAAGGTGAAAATGCGAAAGGCCAAAAATAGTGAAAGGCAAAAACTCATCAAATTCCAGAATTTGACTGTGATGGAAATTTTCTCATTACAACAATCCTTGATACATTGATTAGTTTCTTGTTATGCATTCCCTTGTGTCAAACATTCATGAACAAAAACATTAATTGCATTGGAAAATCCCACCATTGTGCCTCTCCATAATACACATTCAAACGCCTAAGGATTGTACAAATTTAACGAAATGCATTGGAACGAGAAGATCAGTTGAAAAGAGAAACCTTACTTTGGTTGAAGTTGCTTTGTTGCACCATTGCATTAGGCAACCTTCAAACTCAATGCGGGAGAAGGAATCGTTTGATGGCAAGGTTGCACAAATCCTCGAGTCCACCAAACAATACAGGTTTAGGGTTAGGGTTTAGGGTTAGGGTTTCTTGTACCGTTGGGATTGTTGCGTATCTTTGTACCTTTCGTTCGCTCTGTTGCAACCCGTGATCACACATATCCTCCTCCTTTGTTGACACCTCCGAGGTAGTTTGATGGTTTGATGGTCCATCCAAGCGAGATCTTGTGCATCTTTCCAGTTGCTACATCTTCATGCTTGGTTATAGAATTTTTAAGAATTTCTTTTGGCTTTTGTTTTCCAGATGGTTACAGGCTACGGTCATGGCGATGTAGTGTTTTCTTGAGGTTGTTGTAGTAGTGGTGTAGAGATTTGTCGTGGAGTCGAAGAACAGGGTGTGTGCAGTGGGGGGTAGTTTTGTGTGTGTGTGGGGGGGGATTAGTAATGGCATGGCGAGCCTTCAATGCGTTGATGGGGGACACGAAGCTGCTAGTACTGGATACAAGAACAGCGCGCTCATATGGAGAACGCCATATCCGAGGCTCTGTTTGTGTGGAGCTTTCGTCCAATGGACGCACATTGGAGAAAGTGGCAGGTCCAGGCCCGCCCACATGGTCTCGCAATTGCTGGTGGGGTCGTAACGTTCTCATCGTGTCTCCGAATTACAGCAGGAAGAGTGAGAAGAGGAGAAGCAGCAGCAGCAAGAGTCGCAGAGACGACGGAGAAGGAGGAGAGGACCATGAGGAGAGAGAGCGCAAGAAGAGACGGAGAAACCCACAGGAAAGCGCCGACGGAGCTGAAGAAGCTGAACCTGTGGTGGAATTTCTATTGAAGGAAGGATGTGTCAAGTCTGTCAAGGTTTTGGAAGTTGGCGACGGTATGTATGTATGTATGCAGCTGCTGCACTCTGTGCTCTCTCTCTCACTCTCTCTCACAGACTTCTGATCTCTGAGTCGTCAAAACTATCGAGGAGCACAGGGGTTAGGGTTTGGTCTAACCCTAACATCTCGAGCTGAAACCCTTGCAATGAGTAGAGTTTTTTCATTTTTTTGGCTGTGGATGAGTTGCAATGAGAGGACTTGACTTGATTTCTAACACTGGATTTTGCATTTTCGTTGGGATTGCACCAGATGATTCGAAGGATGCCTTCTCTTTGTTTGCAAGGCAATACCCTTTTCTTGTCACCAAATCAACAAAAGCAGCTTCAATTCCAAGCTATCCAGCTGAGGTATGCAAACAGATTCCTGCAGTTTTTGTTGCAAAAAAATGTCATCTATTCTTCTGCAACAGTTGTCTACTGCAGAGTAATGGCGTTCTTGCTTTGTGGGGAAAATGCAATTTGTTTTGCTTGGTGATTGATCATCACAAAGGCATGTAGGGTTTGTTACACATGTGGATTTTGCTCCATTTCTTGGTGGGGGAAATGCTTGTGTGATTGATTATCATGAAGCTGTGTAGGATTTGCTATATGCAATCCTGAACTTGTGTGTCAATTGTGATCTGGGATACTGAATGCCCTTAAAAACCCTAATAGAGAGGCTGTGCTTCTTCTTCAGTCTAATGCAGTTTCCCCATACATTATTTTCCCAGTTTTGCCTGGAGGAAATTCAGGTCACAAGTGTATCCTACAAATGGTGATGTTGTGGTAGATGCTGAATTTAAGTTTCCCATTTGGCAGATTGTGCCAGGGTTTTTGTACTTAGGTGATTTGGACCATGCAAAAGCTGACAATCGATTGGATGATCTCAACATTACCCATGTTGTTACAATTCACACAGAGCCTGTCACCCTGAAGAAAAGATTTGTACAGCTTTTCTTCAACCTTGCAGGTAAGTAACTCACAAAGTATTTTCTCAGTAAGTTCATGTTTCTGGGGTTGAACTCTGTTGAAGATATATTGATAGAAACACAATTCTGCATTGGGAAGCTTTCTGGCTGTTGAGATGTCAAGTTAGGTTTTCTGCTGACCATAGATTGTGCTGGAAACTTCCTCCAATTGTCTTGGTTGTATTTTCTTCTTTTTCCTTGGGGTTGGGTTTCTTTTTGTCATGCTTGCTGATTGATTGCTCTTACATTGTCAGATCTGGAAATTCCTATAACCTTATTGTTGGGTCATTTCTCCATTCTATTCAAGTTGACTTGAATTGTAAGTATGGAGGAATTCTCAATTCTATTGAAGATACCTTTCAGGAGAATTTGCAACCTTGTTCGACCCACCAACCATTTATGCCATTGGTATGTAAGTTGTGTAGAAGTTATGAGAAGTTGATGATAATTTGTGTGTGGTTCCAGATGAGGCAGGTGCAGATATTGCTCAGCACTTTGAGCCAATGTTTGAGTTTGTTGAAGATGCTCGGAAGGCTGGAGCCAAAGTGCTGGTGCACTGTGGAGCTGGTGCTAGCCGTTCAGCCACTCTTTGTGCAGCATATCTCATGCGTGTACGGGGATGGAATGCCAACCAAACTCTCGAGTCAGTGTTACCTAATGGTTTTTTTTCATTGGTGAAAATATGATTTAAGAATGTAAATGTGGGTAGTGGTTTAAGGTTATGACCGTACTCAATCTTGTTGTGTTAGTTTTGGTATATCTTTTATTGACAAAATAGTTACATTCAACGTGTTATTGTGGAGTTCTCTCTGTAATCTCATAATATTCATTGGGCTAGCAAGAAAATTTTGCAAAAAGAAGGAAGTAGAAACTGGTAAATGGACAAAGGCATTTCATTTGCTACCTGAGGTGTTTTTTCCCAGATCTTAGGCAAGGAGCAAATTTTCTGTCAGCACTGTATTTTAACTCAATAGAGTGGTCAGAGAGCCTGGCTGAATTCCATTCATCTGGGCTCTCTGGCCATTGGCAGTCATCTTGCTAGCTACACAGAACTCTGTTATTGGAGAGCCTGTGGGCTTGAACAGAGTAAGAGGAACACCACTGTCCTCCACTGTTCAAGGAGTTTGAGAGTTCCAGGAGGCACTGTTATAGGCGTCTTGGAGGGATCATTGTCACATGTTTATGTCAACAATGGTTGTTGCTGTCCTTGTCACATCCAGAAGGTGAAAACTGAATTCTTGAACAAGTTTGCAATTTTCTATCAAAAGCATGCTGACTGGGTGAATGTTATGCCACAGATTCATGAAGGAACAGCGGAAACAAGTTGCCCCAAATGAAGGGTTTTTAGCTGCTCTGAGCAAGTATGAAGACAGCCTTGGGGCAGCTCCTATCAGGCCTCATATTTCTGCAGGCAATGGTACAGCTGCTGAAGAAACCACAGTTTCACCATCCAGAGATACCTCTAGTGTGCCACATTTGACTACAAATAAGGGATCAACTGATAAGGCTTCAGAACAGCCTCGGCCTCCTCATTTGGATGTGATGAAGGTAACTCTCTCAACACATTGCACTCAGCTTAAGGAGCTAGAAGTGTCAAGTATGAGGCATCACGGAAGTCAAGTCATGGGGAGTTTTCATTCAATTTCACATTTTTAGCAGGCATCTCACAAATACAATCTATCAATGTAAAGGGGCTACTTGTTACAATCACAGAATTGGGTTGCTGGTTCAGGGTAACAAGACTGTGGTATGTTTGGATCTGTTGGTTGCTTCATCTGTTGCCATGGGGGTGTCACAGTTAATGAAATTAGGGTTCTAAATCTTTGGCCCCATATAAGAATGGGTTTTTTGTTTCCAAAGTTGAAAATAGAGTTTGGGACACAATTTGTCAGGAAGGGAGGGTGGTGGGAACAGTCACTTTGACTGATATGAAAGAACTTGTCTTTGGGCGTGCTCCTACATGCGATGTTGTACTCGACCATGCTTCTATCTCTCGCCAGGTACAGTTTTCAGATGTATATTTTTTTGTCATACAATCCTCCACATGTCATTTATTAAAATTCTCTAATTCTGCATATCAAATTTAGATTTGTCTTGGTTTTGGACATAGCTGTGATTTGTTTCTGGTTGTCCCAGAAGTGCTTTAAGCTTCACAGTCATGCAGCTTTACATTATTGGTTTGAGTAGATGTTAATTGCAAGGTGGTGTGGTCTGCAGCATGCAAGAATAAGCTGTGGGGCAAGCCGAAAGGTGAGGATACAAGATATGGGGTCTGCACATGGAACATTTGTGAATGGCAAGAGGTTGCGCAATGAAGAGAGACAGCAAATTCATGGTGGAGATGTTCTGAAGTTTGGGGCTAGCACAAGGAGTTATATTTTACTGGGGGATGTCACATAGGTTTCTGACATCAGAATTCTTGCTGTTTCATATATGCATGTCTGATGATGGGCAGTGATTTTTACCAGCATGTGAAGATACCACTGCTTGACACCCAGAAAGGAGTCAGCCCAAGGCATTCTATGTTCCTTCAAGTAGTGGACTATTGTCTTCTTTCTGGTGTCACTTATACAGCAGTGGTCAATCATGTGGTGTTTTTGGTTGTAATGGAATCAAATACCGAATTTCAAAGAAAAAGATTGACAATTTTTGTTCGGTCTATCATCAGTGGAATGGATGCGAGATATAGTTCATTATTGAAACAGTTGACTAATCAGCTTACTGATCTCCTCACTGTGGACTATTGAAGCACAGATACTGATGGTATACTAAAGCATTCAGATGTTTGATTAAATTTTCTGTCTCTTTTTCTTGTCAGCAATTTTGGAAAAATTCAATGTTCTTGTACTAGAGAAGCCCTTGAATATGACCTAGGCTCTTGGACTTGAATTAGGGTTTAAGGAAGGTGTGCCATTCTTAAGCTACTCTTGTGGTAGACAATTGGTTCCACAAGCCTGATATCAAGACCAAGTTTGGCACAAAAACAGGGCTGTTATTTGGAGATGATTATTGGTTTGAGCTAGAAAGAAGCAGTGAGAATGAAACCATCAGCATTCATGCCTCATGGTCCATTAGTTGCTATTGGTTTGATCTGGCTGAAAGGCGTTAGAACAATTGTTGGTTTTGTGAAAAAGATACATGTTGCAATTTGGTCTCATTATATGGGTGTCTACAAAAATGAAACTGCAGAAACTCTGCTGAAATGATACCTTTACCAGTCTGATCTAACTAACATTATGCTTCAAGAGAGCTCCTTGTCAAATGAAAATTAACATGGAAATTAACTTCTTGATTATGATTCTTGAAAAATTAAATGCAAAAGACAAAGATAAATGACCTCTCAATTGTTTATCGTGGAAAAGATGAACACATTCCCTAATGAAATGATCCATATCATGTTTGGGTGTGCCATGCACCTCCATAGCCATCGGAATAAAAAGGTGCCCTTTAAATTTTAGCAATGATGTTAAGTTTTGTAGTTGCACTTGTTAGTTGATTAATGAATGACATTCAAAGCCATCATCTCTCGCGTCGAATCTATAACCACCAAATTAATAACAAAGACCTGGTCCTCTTGGGTCATGTAAAGATCGACTCGTAATGAAATTCTTGATGTAAGGGCATACCATTGCTCTTTTCATACATCGTGCCCATTCCTTTAAGCGAGGGCATACATGACATCTTGGATGACATCATGTGTGGCTATCTGTTGATTTTTAAACAAGCAACGAGTTAAGTGCGTGCTAGATGCATCCAACCTATGTTCACATTCACATGTGAAAAAACTAAAAACTAGTTGCCATTTATTGTTAAATCCTCTTTGGATGTTCACTACTAACGCAAATTTAAAAAATGAAAAAAAATAAAAATTTAACATTGAAATAACATTTGTTTTCGAACCATTTTGTTCATAAAACAAGAAAAATTAACTTAAGAACGCATTGCTTGAAGCCTCTTTTAATGCTCTTTCAACCATGATTTGCCATTTAAATTGCATTTAAAAAACTATAAACATGAATCCACATGCTTCACAAAAAATAAATGTGTTTTCATCATTACAAAATAATGTGGTTTTTTCACACAAAAAGCTCATGATACATGTGAGATATAAACTTTGTGGTTTCATCCATTACAATTTGCAATATGCGGTGTTTATTTAGGTCTAAATTACATTAAAATGGCAATTTGAAATTAGGTGCATGATGATTTTGCATCTGGGTGTGGTAGTGGGTGTTTTTTCAAATATCTTTCAAAATTTTCATAATATTGTTGTTGGCCCTTTTTCACAATTCTCTTTTTATTTTCAATCATATTCAATGTTGTTCACTCATGTCATCAATTTTAATAATCCAATTGAAGCACAAATTGTTGGGCCTCAACATCTTGCACAACATGCACTTGTATAAGAATAACTCCACCTATACCTTTTTATTTGGGTCTCTACCAATGTTTATCTGCGGGGTGGCAATCTTTTCAGGTGTATTATAAATTTTAATGCTTATGAAACTTTAATTTTTTTTTATGATGTAATTTTTAATAACACCTTTAAAAAGAAAAAAATGAAAAAAATCCAATGGCACAATTTTTTCTATTATATATATTTTTAAATATTCAAAAGTGATTAAAAAACTTATAATATTTTTAAAAATTTAAATAGGGGTTTGCTTCCAGAAGGCACAATGTTTTTCTTAAGTTCTTAGAACTTATTATATATTAAAATTTGTATAATAAATGTTTTATGATAAAGATAGGGAGCACATGACCTAAATAAGTGATGGTGTAGATCTATCTGTTAAGGTGTAGAACCTTAAAGTTATGTAAACCCTAAATAAGTGAAGGTGAAGAGATAGCCCCTGTGGGAAGTTCAAGTTCTCTTCCACATTCACCACTTTGATAACATATGACATTCATATGAAACCTTTGATTTGCAATTCAACTCAAATCTTGGTTGGTTTTGATTAGTTTAACAAGCGTGCGACACCTTTGATGTGCATAATTTTTGAAATATAGTTTTGAATTTTTTTTGATTATGCAACATTTGCTTTTATAAGGTTTTGGATTGTTGGTTTGTTTAAGGAATAGGTTCAAAGTTGATTTGTAAGGAGATGAGTTTGGGAAAAGAAGTCGAAAGAAGAGTGTGCACAAGGTCTTTGGCTTGGGCAACAAACATTTGAACAACTTGTGGGGAAAAGCTAGTACATAGGGTCCAAGCATGATTGGGGTACCCCCTTTAAGTCTTGTGAATCCACTCCAAGGATTCCCAAATTCACCTTTTTCTTCATTTTTCCCATGACCCATCTTACATTTCACCCTTTTTTCTCATGTCAAATGAAATAATTTTGTACCAAATCTTATATAGGCCTTTAAAATATATACTATTTTCACTTATGAAAGTGAGAATAATAAAATTAATCCAATGTGGGCCATGTTCTATCAATGGCCCAAAATTCTCAGAAATTTGACTTTTTGAAACTTTTTACATTGTAATAGGGCATTTGGTTCTTGTCACATTCATGCATTTTATACACATTAACACATAAGGTGTTTGTGATAAAAATCTTGGGCCAAAAAAAGTTTAGACATTCCTTATGAGTCCTTGAACTTTTTTTTTCATGAAACAAAGTCTTGGATTTTTTTCAAGGACTTGGTGGGAATCCTTAAACTTGTTTAATCTTGACATTCTATGCATAAAATTATACCTTTATAATGTATATATCTATGAATAAAATCAAACTTTCAATATGAATGTGTCATTAAGTTTCAACAACATGTTTAAGTGAGGGGGTCTAGTGAATATAAAATGAGACATTTCTTTTGGGTACCCCAACGTCCATGCTTTGATCCCATACATTTCATTTTTAAACCCTTTTTCTTTTGTTGTTTTTTTTTTTCATACCTCTTGTCTTTTGAGTGTTTTTGAGTAAAGAATATGTACATGTGTTATCCAAATTTGTCTCATTCCTTATTTTGTTTTGTTGGCTGGTTTTTTTTTACATATTTGTTTTACTTTTAGGTTTGGGGCAAGAAGCATAATAAATCGTGCGCGGGGCTACTGGCTTGGGGCAACAAACATATTTACCAAACCTTCTTAGGTCATTTAATATGCATATCATTCTCCAACCTTTTTTTTTGCTATTTTTTTTTTTTAATACCCCTTGTCTTTTGGGTGTTTTGACATTTTATATACATGTGGCATGGTTTGTCTCATTCCTTGTTTTTGTTTGTTAGTTGATTTTTTTTTCTTATATTGTGTACATGTGTACATGTTTTTGGGTTTGGGGCAAGAAGCATGACCCCCTTGTCTTTTGGGAGCTTTTCCTTTTATTTGTTGGTTGTTTTTTAAATTTTTTTCATCTATTGTGTACATGCATTTGAATCATGTAATTTAAATGCGGTTTTGGCTATGGCATGCAGTTTAAGAAACAACATCCTGGGATTTTGGACCTAGGTGTTGGGAACTCAAGTTTCTCACTTAAGGCTAATTAAGGGCCAACATTTGCTACTATTGGTAATGAATATTTGGAGTATGAAGTTGAGCTAAAGAAGGAAGTGCTCCGGGCATGAATCTTAAATTTGATCTAGATGTGGTTTTAAACTTTTAAAGCTCACATAACCATTTAACACTAATTATTTCTTCATCCATACAAATTGTGGTTTGTTTTCTTCATGTCTCTTTCCTTATTATGTTGGTGTAACTTCTTTTTCTTATTTGATTTTGTCTTATTAGGTTTTTTGTCATCTAATATGTATTATAATGTGTCATTTTTGTTGTTTTTGTATCTTATCTTTTTTTCCAAGATATATATTTTGTGTGTTTTTTTGTCATGTCACATATTTTTGTGGTTTGCAAAATAAATCAGCCCACACCATGGTTGCATTTTTTAATACTCAAAATTATTGTGACATAAATTAAGTTAGTTTACGATTTTAGGATGTGACTTTCAAAGAGACATGTTAGGAGGTGATGAATGCATTTTGACTTACTATAATTGATATTTTAGACCCATTTTAGGCAGATTTGAGCAAGGTGTGGGAGGCTCATTCAAGTGGTATTTGTTGATTTTTGCAAATGGAGTGGGGTGAGTGCAAAAGTGTGGTTATGGGTGATGATTGTGGCTGTCAAAACCTTGAACCATCATTGAATGATACACTTTTGTGTGGATGTTGTGATTGCCACAAGCACGTCCATGTTAGGCCAAAAAATGATATTCCAGATTTTGGACCATGCCAAAAGAAACATGATGGGAAGTATTGTGGTTGCCAAAGTTATTTAGGCTTACAAGAGATTGAAAAAATCTGTTCTTGCTTCTTGCATCATTAAAACTTCCATAAAAAACCATCTTTTATTGTTGTTCCCATTGTGTGCTCTCAAATAATGAGTATTATTGCTCTTCACATTGATTTGACTTCAAGACCTTCATGTTCAAAGCTCCATAAGCGAGGTTGTGGTCTTGGAGGCTTTGAAACGATGGATTGAAAAAGGTGAAACTTGAATTTCTAGAGCATGATGTTCTAGAAGTTAAAGAAATTTAAGATGATTTGGAATCTCGTATCTTGAAAGCTTGTTGTGACAAGGTAATGCCATCATGATTGATGAAAAATTGGAAAGACTGTGAGGAGGATTCACTTTGGGGAATTGCAAGGTGAGGTCCAAACTATCCACGAATTATTCATGAGAAAAAAACCATGGGGAAGTGGGTGATGTATTGTGTACCATGTGGGGTAGAAAGAAGTATCAATCCATCATTTAACCTCTTTAATTGGAAAACTCACTTGTCCCTTAAAGTTAATGGATTTGATAGTGTTCATGAAAAGAATTTAAAGTTTTACCAGAACAAGGAAATTAGTGTAGTAAAGGGTTCGAGAAGACGAAGAGAAGGCATAGGCAACCATGAAGCAAAAAGAAGATTGAGTGTTCAAATATGTTGCAAAAGGTAAATGATATTTTCCATGAACACAAAGTTTGTTTTTCATGTGTTTTCTTTTTCTTTTGTTGCATTTCACATCATGTCTTCATACTTTGGTTTTGAAACTTGTGTTAGGTGTGGAGATGGTAGAGAAAAAGTTTTGGAAATGCACACTTTGTAGTTTCAATGGCATTTTGGGGTGGTGGACACTATTGGACAACATGTGAAAGGTGCAACACATGTTTTAGCTAAGAAGAACAAGGCATCAATTGGAACTATTGGTAGCCAAATGACACTTCAAGACTCTTTTATGAAAGGGGTTACTGTAAGTAAAGTTGAGTATCCTCCTTCATACATATCCAAAATTGTTGGTATTCCTCATAATGATTTGGTTTCATATTGTCAACAACACATTTGTCATGGATTCCATAATTATTTCATTAACATAGGAGATGATTTGATTGATGTTCACCCTTTGTTGAATGATCACATGATTGGTAAAGGATGGTATGCTAAACCTAATTATAAACATACTATATTAGGTTTAACAAATTGAAGGGACATTTCGTCATTTTGAATGTTTGACAATGTTTTGTTACAAATGTTTTTTGATTCCTAGTTTTCCAAATTTTCAGAAATGGGCAAGTTAGCTAAATAGCATGATAGTGCCAAAAGGTGAGCTAAAGTGTGAATAAGGTAGTAGGTGGGACATGTTTCAAAGAAGTGAGCTTATCAAATCTTGTAGAGAGTGGGAAAGTAGATGCCATGTAACAAATGACTAGGTGTTTTTACTAAACTCTATATTGACAAAGGTAATAAAATCAAGAAATTACTTTTCAATAAAGCTCCAATTTGTTTTAGTTGAAGGATTTATTCTAAAGATTGTTGAATTGTTTAGGAGATTTTTTAATGTAAGAGCTTTTGAAGATTATCCTGTATTGTTAAATTTATTTATGGATATTGTTTTTAATATTCTATCTGTCCATAGAAATGGTGGTAAGGTAAATGGGAAGCGGTATCATGCAAGTACAATTCAATTGTTTGAAGTTTTGCAAAATCTTGGAGGTTCATCAGTACACAATTTCATTCACAAAAATTTGGTAGGATTAGCCTTAAACACAACTAGGTCTAATTTTCATAAGGAAGGTTTTGTATATTCTATATGTATCAATGAATCTACATTTTGTTACATGTGGTTAGTTTTGAAAAAATGTAAATTTTTTTTGGGACTTTCAATGCCAATACCTTTTGAATGTGGAGAAGATGAAATGAAATGCATTGAACTTGCCACATGGAATATGAGGTTGGATATGATTGATGGGTTTTGTGGATTTTAGATTTCACTTCAACATCCAACTCATCAATGCAAATTTGATATCGGTTCATTATCAACCACATGGACTAGTATCAAAAATGCTTTTGAAATTTTATAAGTTGGAACAATGCATTGTGTACTTGTTGCTTACCCTCTTGTGGTAGGGTTGCCAAGATTAGTGTATTGCTTGTTGAGTACTTGCAACTAATTTGGTCACTTGCAGGTTAAAAGCCAGTGGGAATTAATATGGAAGCTGCACAAGAAATATTTAGAAGAAGATATAGACCATTTGCAAGGTCATGTTTTAGATGGGGATAGTAGGTGATAGAAATTGATGTTGGATAACATTTCCAAGGGGACCTATGGCTTAAAAGTTCAAGGTTTCTTAATGTGTATAGAGATGGTGGACAATGCCCCAATATAATGATGCAAGACCCCTTGTATGTGGGTAAGAAACTTTGAAATCCTTTATTTTCAGCAACAAGAATTGTGTTTTGGGGTGAGCATATGGTAAAAAAAAATCATTTGTCATTAGTTCTTGAAAAATTTAACAAAGATCAACAGGGATTGTTGGAAGAAGACATCAATGTCAAGGATAAGCAAAATTTTCCAACCATACAACGAATTGCTTTTCCTAAGGTACGAAAATGTCTTGAAGCAATTGATGAAGGTCTTGTTTATGAAGGAATGTACTTTCAGGAACATGTCAAAAGTACAATTTTCCATCTTCAAGTTATTTGGGCATTTTGGGAAGTCTTTAATGGTCAGGGAACTCTATTAGAACAAATGGAATTATCATCATTTGTGGTGGATATGATTTGTTTTGGAATTGAATATATTTGTAATGTTCAACATGGACACAACTTGCAAGATAATTGGTTGATTAAAAAATCCATTATTGATTGTTTGATTTTTTGTCATTCGGCAATTTTACATATTATGGTGATGCGAGATTTATTTCCTAACTTGCCTATTGCTTTACATAAAAATGGTTTAGATTGTTGTGAAGATTTTTTTTTTCTTTTTGGACAACATGTGAAAAACAAACCAAACTTTTGTATTGGGAGGGAATTGGGCAAACTTCACACATAGGGCGAATTGAACAAATAAAGTTTGAAGAAGATGGCCCATTGTTTGTGGAATCAAGACAACGAATTTCTTTTTGGTGGGAAAGTAATGCGATTTGTTGTTATGCTAATCTTTCTGATTATGATTCAGTTTCAAATGGAGCTTTAAAACAAGCTTGGTTGGCTGGTTTTAAAGAGGCTCAAAATAGGGCTTTAGATGTTGAGATGAAAGAAGTTTTTTTGTTTCATGGTAAGTGGGAAAATCCTTGGGGTTCATCATTTATAGATTCATTAAACATCATAGATTATTGTTCTTTGGAAATCAATGAAGATGTTAATGTGCTGCAAATGATGTGCTTGTGAATTTTGTAGGTCATGAATCTTGTTCAAGAAATGATGAAACTTTTGTTAGTGAAATTGATGTGTTAATAAGAACTTCTGTTTTGGAGATTGAACAATAAGATGAAGTTGAGGTATGTATTTCAAAGTCTTTTAATGTTGTAGAAATTTCAAAAGCTACTAAGGTATTGCCAATCGTTAATGTGCTAAGAAAGGGGTCAATTTTCAAAATGAAACTCATAATTGAGCTAAATGCCCATCCACCATCTAAATTACCATTGGACAAGTTGAGGTGAGTGCAATATAAAACATGTGTAAAATGTTCTTTTACACGAAGTCCATGAAGTTGAAGAAGTGGGTCTTTTTTATGATGTTGATATCAGCACAGGTAAGAAGTTGATTTTGTACTTAGGACGTGTACAAAAAATTATAAAACATCTTGATAAAGGTGGGCATATTGATTATGTGAGGCTTGTTTAGTTGAATGAGGAAGATATCAAAATTTTACCAAAGTATTACAAACAAATTGAAGGTCTTCATTATTCATATGGTGGTTGTGGTGGTCATGAAGCTAATCTTGTCAATTTGAGTCATGTTATATGCTTGATTGCTTTGACAAGAGATATAGAAACAAAAGACTTTTTGTTAGCACAAGAGGACAAGAAAGCTTTGGACAACTGTGTGAAGAATGAACAAAAGTGAAGACACAATGACAACAAAAGGAGCACAAATACATTTGCATCAGCCTCACCACAAGCATGTCCAACAACTACACCTTTGCTGGAATCAACATCCATGTTGTCAACAACTAGCTCACATATTCCACTTGTCACTAGAAGTGGGAGACAAGCAACTCAGCTCGCACAATTTTAATCAAGGTATGCATTTTGATTATAAATCCAACACTAGCTTCAAATCACTAGAATCTTATTATGAGGTATTATAAGCTTATAATAATTTACAATAATTTGTCCATAAGCTCTAACTAGCCTTTTTATGCCGGAGACCCTTGCTTATTATCTAGGAGTTGCCACCCCAGGTGTTTATCACGAGCATCCAACTTGGTCCATACAATTATTTTTCAATCCTCACCCATAAAAATGAAAAATGCGATAGTGTAAGGTGAGAGACTATTCAAATTCAACCATCTTGGCCAATTTAAAATGTAATAAGAGAACTGTTTCCTATGTAGATAATTTATTGACCCAAATGACATTTATTGGCTAAAACTGGTATATATGGCATATAAATATTGCATTTCAGATAGGCTACCATAGGTGGAGCTGCTCTAAATGATCTCAACAAATTCTTGATTCAGATCAATGATCAACAAATAAAAATGATCTGAAAATCACGAAACCATACTTTACTACTAGTGACAATGTTTTTTGCTGATGAGTTCATCATTATCATATCAGAGCATGTGTTTGTTGCGGAACCATGCAATGCAGTCATCAAACATGGTCTCAACTGGTTTGAACTTCAATCCCAGCTTTTCCAGCTTGCTTGAACTGAGAGTGTAGTATGGCACTGGTGGTACATTCTCCAATCTGCCAAAAGAATTTCACAAAGAAGAACGTCATGTGAAAACACAAATTTGTGAAGAGCAAACTCACTCACCCATTCCCTCACTCAATGTGTTGCAGATGCAGCTGGTTCCTGATGATAATCAGGTTATAAGTGCAGTTGCCAGCACCGGGTTAGAGTTGTACGATTCCCTAAAGTGGTCCTGAGTCTGGTTCCTAATTTCACCCTCGATCCTTGGCTTCATCCTCAATTGTGTCCGGAATCAAAACTTTATACAAGCATTTGCCATGTGAAGATCATGGACCCAATCGCCAAAAAAAAAAGAAAAAAAGACCAACAAACTTGGTGAAGATGGTGGTCAACTTCCGATCATGTCTGGGAGTTGCTAGCAAACCTTGACTTGGGTGCCATCTGCACAAATTTTTCGAAAAGTCTTGCTCTCGCATAGTAACTCTGGTGTTGCACAATACTGATCTAGAGTGTAATTTGTTGCAAGTTCAAGATCTAAGAGCTAGCTGCAGTAAATAAAGCTATGTGAGTCTTGAGCCCTAAGTGGGATGGAAATCCAAAAAATCATGGATAAAAAATTTGAAAATCATGTCCATGAAATTAAGGGACACCGATGATCAATGGATGATGGGTCAAAATTTAGGGTTCAGGGTTGGATGAATAATTGATGAATAGTCTTGGATTTCATGGACCTTAACAATTTTTGGTTAAATTCCGTTATCTTACACTAGGAGATCATGATGAGGATCCACAATATTATATCAGGATCTAGTACAATGCGATCTTAGTTAAATTATGTTTCATATGACCAGCAATGTCTGTTGCATTGAAGACATTTGTGTTGAATCCTGTGATCATCATCACTTGGGTTTTTTTTAATGCTATGAAATACTAAAATATTTAAAAACATCTATTAAAAATGAGAAAATTTTAAGAATACTTCAAATATATTCTCAAAATCTGGATGATTCTTGGCATCAGGCTATTTACATTGAAGTGAATTATAAATTATATTTTTCTTATTAAGTTGCATCTATATTTTTTTGGCACATTATTTGGGGAAAAAATGGAAGTAACCTCTGTTGTTGGCATCATCATCTGTACCTGGTAGGAATGGGTAGATGAGGATATCGTGCCGCCACTAAACGGCAGAGTTGTTCCGGCTCCAATTCTGTAGCAGAACAAAGGTATCGGCCTCTGGCTGATGGTTCCTGGTACACAAGAAGGTGGGCCCGAGCCACATCGTCGATGTGCACATATCCCATTCTTCCCAGCATCCCGATCAAGCTCCCATCTCCTGCACTCATCTGATGATCATCGGTTTAGCTGCCTCGATACATGCATGTCTACTGGGTGAAGGTTGAAGTAATTTTCCAAGGATTGCATTTGACATGTAGTATTCATGCGTTACTCTAATGTTTGGAGCAAGAGCTGGTGTTTGCCTTGATGTTTAGCAGCAATTAATCAGTAATTTGGGTGCAGGAAACAAAAATTTGTAGCTGCTGATCCATGCAGCTAGATCGGGACTGATCATCAGATCATCATGCACGTATGCATAATATAAGTACTAGCTAGCTTTTACCTTTGAGGAGATGGAGGACATCGTTGACAGTCTTAGAATTGTCAGCTGGGAGTGAGGGTCCAACAACAAAGCTGGGAAGAACTACAATGAGATCAAGCTGATTGTCTGATGCAAACTGCCACGCTTCCTTCTCCGCCAGTGTCTTCGCCACAGCATACCACATCTGAGGAAAGCCACACGAAGACGCAAGCACGCAGAACAGCCCCCATGAGGTCATGGATACGCGTGCAAGAAGATCATATGAAGAGGTCTCATGCATGCATGCATATTGATAAGCAGCAGTCTTCTACTAGAATAGTGTGATTTAGACATAAAACAAGTACATGCAGAAGAGATATTAATCTATCTGGATTCTTAACTTATATTGCGTGCACAAGGGCACGCTGCTCCAAACAGTTTCGTCCAAGGGGATGGCAGCGGATGGGAAGATGCTGTTGAAACGGACAGCAGCAGACGACGATGTCATGACGATGCGCTTGACGGAAGACGATTTCTTGCAGGATCGGAGCACGTTCAGAGTGCCGAATACCGCGGGGTCGATCATCTCACTCTGCGGGTCGGATTCGATGAGGACAACAGCAGTGGCAGTATGGAACACGCCGTCACAGCCGCTCACCGCCTCATCATAGCTGCCTGCGGTCAGTAAGTCCGCCTTCACCAGCTCCAACCTCTCTTTCGCTCCTGGCAGAGCCCACAAATGGGCCGTCTTTTGCTCATTTCCTGTAACACACAATAACAGTTCATCATGCAATATTACAACAACGTAAAGAGCATCCCAGCGGCGCTCTGCAAAAATATTTTTCACATCCAAGTTTAGTTATTTAGTTTTTCAACCTCATCCAGAAAACTAAAACTAAGACTGCAACTAGGTGGAAGACTACTAATCGCAACCTACTTGGACCAATCATTATGATTAGTCAATCAGAAACAGGGAGCAGGGCAGTCACATCATATTTATTACACTCTTCTCTCGCAGGTAACTGCGTGAGCAAACTCAGCAAACTGTGCAAAAATGCTGCTAGCCAAACCGGCATGTTTTGACCTTTCTTCATCCAATTTTAACGTGCAGGGTGACCTCCTGAGCACCGCTCGGATGCTCTAACCCAAAAGAAGTTCTGCATGCGGGCCGTAAGGTCTATTTTACTCAAAGCTTATCATCTAGATTCAATCCAACAACAAAGCATGATTATCTATGATCAATCCTTGTGAGCGATCTTTCCAGCATGCCAGGAGGTTTAATACGTGCACTGCATGCATCAATCAGCAGCTGCTTTGCAGTTACCAGGATCACGAACAGTTCCGCGGACAGTATAGCCATCAGCCAGCAAGCACTTGATAAGCCAAGATGCCACAAAGCCAGTAGCACCTGTGACACACACCAGGTCCTTCTTCTTAGACTTCCCAGCTGCAGCAGCTTGGTCAGTCATACTGCAGCAGGAGGAGCTGCCGGTGTTTGCAGCGTGATCTGCAGTATCTAGTGCAGCTGCTGCAGGTCTAACCTCATGTGTTGGACTTGCAGCTGCTGCTACTGTTGTTGTTGCTGAATTCAACGACATTATAATTGCTCCCAACCAAATTTTTGAGCTGAAGTTCTGTGCACTTTAGGTTAGTGGCTCAGCAGCAATCATGCTTGTGCAATTGACCCTTACTTTTGCTTCTGAAGGAGATCTGATCAGCAACCTGATCCTAACAATATATGATCATGGCAACAGCAGCTTGGCAACATCATGGGTCAAAACATCATGTCCAGCGTAGGACCAGTGTTTTTTTCTTGGTTCAATTTTGTGATGTAGCCAAAGTGGCGATGATCCACAGGAAGATTTAGCCAAATTTGGCTACAAGCTATAAAAATGAAAGTATAATTTAAAAACGTCCCTTCTATATTTTCAGCTACCTACTAATGGAACCATGCATACAAATCTCGGGATTTTTCTTAAATTTTGGTCAAATTTTGGGTATTGAAAATCTCGAAAGTCACTTGATTTTAGTGCTTTTAATTGAGCTTTTTGGCTGTATATAGCCAGCAAAAAAGAGGCTTGGACGCCAGAGAGTGAATTAGGAGGTGGTGGTTCCAACACGTAGCAAGCATGGAGCAGCCTGGGAGAGTTAGATACCCATGTTGTCACAGATCCTGCTCCTCACCTACTTTCTCGTCCCCTCCCTCCATCAGTATTGCGTGATCGTATAACAGCTCTGGGGTGCCAGCAGATTATGATCACATTATGTGACGTAATCTTCCGATGATGATCATTTACACTCATAATCTAGTGGTTTATTTTCAAATTTGTGAGGTAGCTGGTTTGGCAATCATCCACAAGAGGTTTTAGCCAAAATTTGGCTTAAGTTTGACAGAGGAAAATTTTAAAAATTAGGATTCCTCCTATATTTTGGTGCTATGTTGGAACCTATGACAACTTCAGAATCTTTTCCCGTATTTTGCATGGTGACTTGTGCCCAAATTTTCCCAAAAAAAAGTCCTTTGCATCATTCACACCATTTTTTTTTGTCTCTAGGATCCAAAAATTCTCCAAAAGACAAAACACTTGGGGTGGGGGAAATCCTTTGATGTCTAGCTGTCACAATATTCCCTTTTCTTCTGGAAAAAAATTCTGAATTTTGACCAAAATTTTGGAATTTTTTTGCCAAATTTCAACTCTGATTTTAGTTATTGCAGCTCTTGGACTAGTTGCGCAAGAAAGAAACCAATGAGCAACAATGTTTTTAAATCGTTGGCCACTTTTTGCAAAAAGAATTGAACACACCGGTTTGCTTCAGTGACACCAATATATTGTCCATACATTGATATTTTTTGTTTGGTTTGGAATGTAATAAGTATGTGGAAACACAAATGAACTAGTTGTACTTCAAAGCAAGTACATCAAAATCATTCTGATAATTGTTTGTGAAATTTAACTAAAGGGGTGTTTTGGTGTGGGATCAGATTGTTTATGTTGGAAAAAATTGTGTTTTGAAGTTAAACATTGAAATAGTTCATTCAAATGGGAAAATAATTTCATGGTTATAAATTTGACAATATCATGTATCCTTTGAATACCTTATTGGCCTGTTTACATGTAATGATGCATCCTGAACAATTTTTTTTTGGGGGGAAATCTGATCAAAACTTAAATGTAAAATTAAAAATGAGAAAATAAGTTGGGGGGGGGGGGGGGGGGGGGAGGTTTTAGGCCAAAAAAAGTTAAAAAAAAAAAAAAAAAAAAAAAAAAAAAAAAAAAAAAATTGCTAAAGTTGTT
>Ga0116229_10003794_pt1 | contig 24850 bp, 16 predicted proteins | sample S1TSphgellanicum_3_FD_87313 | JGI IMG/M metagenome (GOLD analysis project Ga0116229, IMG submission 87313) | Host-associated microbial communities from peat moss isolated from Minnesota, USA - S1T2_Fc - Sphagnum magellanicum MG | ecosystem: Host-associated > Plants > Peat moss > Unclassified... | reverse complement strand
TGAGATACAAGAAAAAACACATTACAAAGGCTTTGAAAAACCATGTCTTTCACAAACATTCAAGGCAATACAAAATATCCAAGGATTTCTTTTGGTACAAAAGGTGATAGAAAATCAAGGTGATAAAAAAAAAACATATCTTGCACACCATGCATTTCTAGAAGACCTAATGTTATATGTTGTGAAAGGTTATTGTTACCTATCTTTTGTGGTTTTGTGATAATGTGGGCATTTGCAATTTTCATTTTGACAATATCTTGTGACTAAATTGCTCCTAAATACAATGCTCATGTTGGGTGTGATGGACATTTGAAGTCTAAAGCCATAATCAATTTTCTAACATGTGAAGCAACTATGATTGAAAAGCACAAAATTTTGATTAAAGAACATCATTTATGCAAAAAAAGAATCTTTTAGTTCATGTGAATGTGGTAGAGATTTCAAACTTCGAAAGGTTTCAGTTTCATCTTTCATCACATGCACATGTGGTTTTTTTTTAGCATTTTGGTTTTTATACCAGTATTTTAAAATTATTGTCTTTTGTTGGGGTGTTTGCAATCATGGTTGTTAGAATACTAGGATGGGCCAAAAAAAATAGTTGAGAGTTCATTTCAAAAGTCCATATAACCAAAGTATTTTGAATATATTTTAAGTTTGATAAATTGGTTTGATTCTCAAATTGATTCAATGATGTTAAATTTAACATCTTTTTTTTAAATTTGAATTCGGGACATGATTTTTAAGTCCCTTTTAAATACTTTTATTAAAGATTGATCTTGAAAAACATCAATTTAAATATCAAAATGGACTTTGCCATTGTGAAATTTTTTGAACAAATTATGATTCAATATATTCACAAATAGAATATTATTGCACTTGATTTTTTTACCAAAAATGTTACTAACCTTCAATGTGTAATGCTCCAAAGTTTCAAAAAATTATACAAACACATATGAGATGAAAGTACATATTCAATTTAAAAGGACTAACACAATACATTTAGGATTGACCATTCCTCTTTTTGTTGTGTTTTCTTCATTCTTGAAATTTTTTGTGTTGACTTTAAATGAATCCCTATTTGTGATATCCAATACAAGCTTAAAATTATATGCAATAATGATTGAAAGTTGCCAAATTAGTAATTGATATGGTCTATAGTATTTTGCAACAACCTTTAACGGCCCCATTATGGCGAAATTAACGACTTGCTCAAGCCTCAATCTTTTAATGCAAGTTTTTTTTTTGTTTCACTTTTGCTATAATATTTTAGTAATGAAATGGGTAGAACCTAACACATGACCTTATGGTCTTTTTTTAAGAAACGTAATTACCAGGAAAAAAAAACCAATTAAAATAATAGACATAATGCATATAATATAATTAATTTAAGGATATTAACTAGAAATATCTCAAAATAGACTACCAAAAAATGATAGTCAAAGGATCCTTGCCGAGCTTGGAAGATAATTGTTTTAACATAAAATTTTCACATTCAAAGAATAAAAAAGGGGTGGAACTAATGAAAGAGGGGTTTTTTCTTCAATAGTGTATTATGGTTACTCATATAAATGATTCATTGGAATTGTGTATGTGTGTGTGTGTGTTCATTATGAAAAATAAAGTGATTTTCTATTAGCCTTCCAATTGGGTTTTGACCTTTTGCAACATTATTGCAACTCAACATATTTTTACAACATGAGTTGCGACATATGCAACTCACCACATGTGGAACCATATACATATGAAATTCATGCAACTCAATTGCAACTATTCAAAAATAACTAGTATGCCACTTTAATGCAACTAGTTTGCAACTATTGTTGTAATGTCATGACAATGTTGATTTTCATCCTCCATCAATGATGAACTTTATTGATTTCTATTGCAACTTATTTGCAACTTACAAGTGTAGTGGAAACCCATTAGTGGTTGCAACTAATTGGCAACTATGTGACAACTCACATCAACACAAGGTTGTACTTGTGTGTAATTGCAATGTACCCAATTTGCAAATGGCAACTAGGTAACTACTATGGAATTACTACTAGGCGGGTTCATCCATTAACAACCCTAATGTTTGTGCGATTTTTTATTCATCCATCAACAAACCTAAGTTGCATGATTTTTCATTTGTCCATCAATAAACCTAATATTTATGTGACTTTTCATTCATCCATTGACAAACAAAATCTATTGATATCCTTTGCAACTAAATGTTTAATTATGGGTTCCAATGTAATTGTATGGCAATTGATTTTAGAGGGATTGGATAACTAAATTACAACTTACAATGTAAATGTGTAAACCTTACACACACATTATCATTGTCCAAATTATGATAAATAGTGCAAAATTACATTCCATCACTATTTATAAACATGAAATGGATCTAAAATTGTATGCATTGACATTTAAGGTTGGAAAATGCATTACAAGAACATTTTTTTAAATAAATTTTTATTGAAATATAATTTGACTATAAATCTATATTTATTAGTTAAACTATTTATTAAAAATTTCTTCTACTTAAACAACCACATTTTGTCATCTAAAACATTATGTTCTATAAATTAATGTTTTCTTTTATTTTTCTTGAAATGGAACTTGATCCTCAATTTCTTCATTTAACCTTGTTTGTTTGAAATCTTCCATATTATGACATTCAATGTCACATGTGAAATGAGATCGATAACATATACATAACATTGCAATGCTAAAGATATATAAATGTCCATCCTTTCAACTTAAATAAAACTAGTTTACAATTATAGTGCCACTAACAAAACCTATTTATCACTAAAATGCAACATACATAACATTGATATAAACTAAAGTACAATCAACTACACTTGCATACAATGGTGGTTATTGAAATAAAATGCATCACATACTTGGAATATTGAGGTTAAAATTTGCCATATTTGATCTCTTATTTCACCATTGTTGTTTTGGAATTTGTCTTCTTACATGTATTGGTTTGGATTATGACACAACAAACAACAACACACTCAATTACATAATTATTAACAACCTAATCAAATTATACAACATCACACATGCATGTTCTTATATTCAAAACTATATTTTAAAAATAAAACCACCATTTTATTTTTGAAAAAACCTTGTCTTGTATGCACAACTTTAGTTATGATGGATTTGAATATGATCAAAGTTCAACCCTACAACACAAGAACAACAAAAATCATCATAAATGCACCCAAAAAAATGTGTGTTTGAATAAACTAATTTCATTTCCATTCAACCTTCCATAGTAAAAATTCCAATATTCAAATAGACAAAAAAAGCCACAACATGATTCCCATATTAGAAAATTCACCCCTCACAAATCCTTCATCATTATAAATTACACTTTACAAGTCAATTTTTAAAGAGAATGAAAGATTTCTTACACCATTTTTCTTTAATATTTATGCAAATAAACATTTCACAAAACATAAATCACAAATTTTCAACCTTCAATAAAAAGAACAAGAACCTTCAACCTATAAAATATCAAGGTATATGAAGGCATATCCATATGTACACCCTAATCAAATTTGTAATACAATATACACATTTTAAAATTTTCATTTCAAAAGTAGATTTTCACCTTTAATGAATTTTATGGTATGATAGGTTTGTAGGGTGACATGATGTTATGAGTTGCAATGTAGTGGAAAACTAATAATAAAATAGTTGAAAAATAGTTATAAAATAATGAAAAAATAGTACTTATTTAATGGCAACCTAGTGGCACAACTAGTTATATCAATGGGAATTGTAGTTCACAACTAATTGCAAACAAGTTAACAATGTTATATCTAATGGGCAATGAAAATGCATACATACGGCATGAGCATATGTGTCAAAGTTGTACACTAGTTGCAAAGTAATTATTGATTAGGTGCTACATTTACCTTAGTTGTAATTTTTTTTCACATGTTACTAAAATGTAACTTGCCAACAATGTCAAAGATGGTTAATTACAACTATATTTACAATGTGTACATTCTAATGTATATATGTTCATTTTGCAACTAACTTACAACTATAATACAATTGCCTAATTTTGTGACATGGCATTTTATTTATTAATTCCCAATATTTCCATGGGACAATTGTAGTATAGTTGTATGTTAATTATTTTGGAGCTATAGTTGCAGATAGTTTGATTGCCATGGACATGATTTTTCAAAATGGTTGTGTGTTTGAGTGTTTTGATTGCAATGAATATGGTCCATTGTCTTGTGTTTCATATCTACAAAATATTACACTGACTTAAGAATGTTAGTGGCAATGATAATGACATGGTTGTGAGAGAAATAATTGGTACTTAATTTACATGAGTAGTTGTAGTACAATGCAAAGGTATAGAAAACATTTCCAATATTGAAGACTCCTTTGGTTACTTTGGCACATGGTGCTTGGGATAATGTGATGGACAAGAACTTAGTGATGATAAAATTTTATTATTAACATTTGGCAACCATGGTAGGAATAATTTTCTTCAAATAATCAACTTATGGGAGAAGTTGAGGTGAATGTGTAAAAACTAGTTTTATGCTATTTGGTTATTTTTAACAAATAGGATGAAAAAATAAGAAGATATATTTTTATCGGGGTTATTTGTGCTAAGAAACTAGTAACATATATAATAAAAGATCGTCTAGATATAGGCACAAAACTTTTATGCGATTTTCCACAATTGTTCTCTTATGGGAAACAATTTGTCACAAAATGGTTAAGGCAAAAGGAGTATCAAAATGCTTGGGATTAAGTAATTGTTGAAAATGTGTACAAGCATTTCTTGGGATTAATTAACTATTTCATTTTATGAAGCTAACAAATTATTTTAAAATCATTGTATGTATGGTTGGACATAGAAAGAATTCTTACCAACACCAAGAAATCAACCTAAAAATGATGATTGGAATTGTTTTGTTGATCAATTTAAAGCATTTTTTATCAACATTTAGGATATCATTTTTACAAAGCTTCATAGTAATACAATGGTGTGAATTTTGAAAGTTTGCATTTTAACTATTGATGTATCCCGATTGACAAATGCCATGAAATGGCTTTCGATATTTGTATGCTTGTTGACTTTCACTAGAATTGACCAAATATTAGCAACTTATCATTTTGTATATATCAATGATTAGGTTGAATGTGAGAATATCAAGATATTAACCGACTTGTTAAAATATGGATGCCAAAATATCTTCTTCAAGTAGAATGTGATTATAATTAAGAGATTTATTAGCATTGTACTTATGGAAATGAGATATATCAACCTATTGACAATTCTATTGAAGAAGGTTTTTCAACATTGAAATTATAATGAAAAAATCAATATTTCCAAACTCTACTCAAGAATGGGTGAAATCGTATAAGTGTGATTTAAGATTTTGTTGGTTAAATATATTAATCTATAGAATGCTAGCTAAAAGGAATTGAGAAAAAGGGTTCAATATGGGAGCATACATATTAGAAAAAGATAGTTTGATAATAGAACCATTGAGTTTACACGGAACATATTTGTTGTTAACTTTCACAAATCTATTCACTTATGATGAATGATTTGAAACAACATAGATAATTTGCCACTATAAAGGTATTCTTTAAATGTAAAAATTATTATTATTATTATTATTATTATTATTATAGTGGAACGAGCAAAGGAAGTGTTAAGACAACATCGCCACTATGATTGAACATGGGATGATTTCATACATACCTTGAGAAATAAGCCAAAACAAGACAAGTGAAATTGCTTTGCAGATCAATTCCATGAATTATTGAAAGTTGTGCAAGAATTGATTTTTATTAAACTTCATCAGGGAACCAAGGTATGGATGTTAGAGAAGGACATTGTAACTATTTATACTAAAGGATTAACAAAATATAAAAGATGGTTACCAATTCTTGTGTATTTATTAATGTTCATTAAAATCATCAACATTGTCATCATATCAAACCATTATGTCCCTCTGGATGAATGCTTCTAATTTCATTAGCTCACAACATAGTCATCACCCTTCCACAGCCCTGCCATTAGCCTGGGCCAAGAATGGTGAGGAACATAGGCAGAGTAGAAATTCAAGAAGGAAGGGTGGACGCAGGGAGGGGTGAGATTTTTTGAATTTTTTGGATTTTGGTGGTTCACAATGTTTTCTCATCAAGCTCTCACATGTTTCTAACGTTGTTCCCAATAGTACCACACTGCCAAAGCTTACTTTATAACCTATATAGGTAAGCTGAAAGGAAAGATTAGAATTATTCTATTTTGTGACTATCAAAAGTATGAATTTCTTTTGGGTGATGGGCTGATCTAAGCTTCAGGTGTCCCCACAATGGGTGTTCTGTAGCTGATATAGATGTTGTTACAATCTTGAGACATCTCTCTTAACAACATCTATATCAGCTACATGTATTTTGTTACATTGTGAAGGAGTCAGGGGAGCTGAAATGCCGAAGAGGATGAGCAAGGCAAAAAGTGATGAGAGGGGGCAGCTCCGGTTCAGATTTGCATTATTGAGAGACTTCATATCCCTTTTTTTTAAGAGTTACCTATGCATGTGATCCCCAGTGATGCTGCTCTTATGGGTGTTCCTCTGCACATTACCCAACTCACCTGTGACAGGATTTTATTTCTAAGTGCAGGACTTGTGAACCTTTAAGACTTGGGTTTTGCTAGAATACCTGGAAAGACTACACAGTTCCTCAGAGAGACTGTTAATTCTGTTCACCCCTACTGTTGATCATGCTCTCTCCGATTGCTTCATGAAGGTACAACGACAAAAGGAAGGTTTTTACCAGGTTTCTATGACCAGGATTGTGTAGTTGCACATTGAGAAATTCGGATGGAAGAACATCTGTCTCATGTAGACGAACAAACACGTGATGTTTCTGTCAACACTGATATTGCTTAAGTGGCTACCTCATTTGTAGAAGGATAGTGGTGGAATCAAAGATGACTACCAGATCTCTAGAAGGGTAATTGTTAATGCGTTTAGGACAAAAGTTTTATAATTTAAGAGAAAAGTTATGGAGTCAGCTAATCTTTTGTTAGCATGCAATTCACGTTAGGTGGATAGGGAGAATGTATATGGCAATCAGTAGAGATGTGGTTTTTAACCCTTCTCATTGTACTCTGTTTGTAGCCACAAAGAAATACATTTCCAGTCTCCATTGCAGCCACAAACATTCTCATAAACACCTCCAGGTTAAGTTAGTGTAGATGTCAAGTATTCACTGCATAGCAATAGTTATCGGTGAGTATTCATTTGTTGTTTGAACCCAGTTCAATGTGAACAAGGTTTTAACTTTTTCATGTTTTTGGGGTTTATCCCACAGCATGGCTCTAGTAGAGTCTCATCCTTTGTGTTTTAAAATTTCAAAGCTGCACACCAAAGAAAGGAGGCTGTCAATTTGATGCCATGTTTGATTTTAGATTCTTTTTTTTGCTTTTTGAACTTGGAATCCTGTGGTTTACAGGCAAATGGTTTTTGACATGAAGTATTTGCATGCATGTTTTAAGTGTGTGACTTTTGTTTGGTTCAAGAATGTTGGGCACCAATCTAGTAGTGCATGATATAGAAGAAAAAACCAGAATTCATCTGAACAGGCTAGTAACCTCAACCTTGGGAAGAATTACATTTAATCTTGTAGCAACACATTCAGTGGTATCACTAGTAACCCTGTAACGTTGCCACCATGCAAAGAGTTGGTGCTGGAATGTTACAAGTTCTCTATCATGACATCCTTTTCCCTTCTTTGACATTGCTATGCCATTGTGAAGTCTTGTTTCTTTCTGTTTTGGTCTACTTTTATCTTGTGCAAATATCTCTCCCACCAGAATATTGGTGTACATTGCACTTCTGTGTCAGCTGATTCTTTCCTTTTATAAAGAACTGAACAACTAGCATTGAACCTTACTTGCTTCCTCTTGACAATCATGCATGGGGGAAAAGGGAGGAAGCAGAGGAGAAATGTCCACTGAAGCCCAGATTTTTATGAGAAGAAACCCAGAGCTGAATGTGTTTTGACAGAGTATGTATGTGGTAGTGCTACAATAACATCTCCTAGGAGTAAAATACTGGTGAATGTTGCAAACTGCATCCTGTAGAGCTGATCCAGCCATTATTTTACATGCAAGAAAACTGCAGCAGAAAATCATGGATTGGTTGTGGCATAGAAACTGGACAATTTTTTTTGCTACCAACCTCAGTGAAGTTTTACAAAAGCACAAAATGATGGTCAAAGATCATACTTGGGTGTTGAAAAAGTACTTCGCAACAAGAGCTAGAAATGTGGCATGTTGCAGGATCACTTGTGCAGTTCAAACAGAACCGTTGGAGTTTGCATCACAAGAAAAATAATAAGCCGCATTGTCAAAAATTAGACTCCTTCATGTCAAGGCATGAGAATTGTGTTGTTCAAGTGAAAGTGGCCAGGACAACTGCAAGTGTTAGTGAAGCCTGCAACTCACTTATCAGATACATGGCCTAGCCAAGGAATATCCATAGCAAGCAAAGGTGTCACATAACATTTTCAGATTCCAAATGCTTCAATTCTCAACAGCAGCCTGCATTCCTAGTCCAGCAAAGACAATTCACCACATCCTAACAAGGTTGGCATTTGTAATAATGTGTGCACCTTTGTAATGTTGCAAAACTCATGGGTTTTTTGAAGTTACTTGTGTCAACAAAACTGTTGTTCCCAGCAAAAAAATAAAAAATATTAGTTATTGATGTACTGCAATTAAAGCAAACAATCACCATTCCTCTTGTGGAATGAAAGCCTCTAATGCATACTGAGGTGAACTTATCAGAAAAGAAAGAAAAAAATCAACTCTTCAGATTGACAACATTTCCGCATTAAGTTCCAATTTCCTAATGTGCATCATTCTGGAAAATTTGGCTGGCATGTCTCTTTATGTGATTAACCAAAGATGTTGGGTCCTTTCATGGAAGGCTCCAATCAATGAACTGGTGGGAAACCATGTTTGAAACTTTAGGAAATAATCCTCTCCCCACACTAAGTGAGTTCCACTCACAAAGTATCACACCATATCAACCTTGTCATGAATAACAGCAACAAGCTGCCACGACTCCCTACTGACTTCATCAACAATGGGTGCAGGTAAGTATATAATAATCTGCCCAAATTTCAGGCAAATCATTATTCAAGCATCTGGGGTACAAAATAATTGAGACCATAACAAGGGCATTCAGGTCAAGGTAGTGCAAAAGGCTGAATCCCAACACAACACAATCACAAGAAAAATTCTGCAATTTAGATAATTGTGCACAATTGAGAATCATATGCACCATTTGACTTCAAGCACATGACTACCTTCATGTGCCAATGCAATGTGACCAACAAGGGTTTCAACTTGCAAACACTAATGTCTAAAGAATGACCACTCTCATGATACAGCTGAAACAACCTGATATTGTACTCTGGTCCACTACTGTCTTGATTCATGATGGAGATCCACACCACCAAACATCTTCAAGTTTATCAAGGCTTGAAGTGGACTGTTTGACACCACAAGAATTTAGCACTCAGGAGGCCTAAAACTCACTTGGAAGACTTTTGTCCATGCTGCTCCAGTCACTGCTCCTCAGCAGAACCCATCATGTCCATGCTGACAGGTTAATTTAGCCTCCCTAACCATATGTAATAAGGGACCTTCAGCAGTGGCACATATGGAATGTATCCAGTCCTGTTTTCCTCATATACTACACACATCATCCACAAGGCAGTGTCAGAAAATCCAATGAATCCAGATATCTTCTGGCAACAGTCCAAATGATCTAAGAAGATATCTAGATGCCTTGGTATGACAAACACAGAAGCCAAAGAACAGGAAGAAGCAAGGTGCTACATCAACAAGATCTGAGGTTTTTACCCAGCTTAAGGTGAAAAAGACCTACCTTTTTTGAACAAACGGTCAAGGTATTGCCTCCGTTCAGGTCCCAGGTCAACATTGTCAAGATCAAATATGCATCTCCAAAACCAGCGAGTCAAGTAGCTATGTTGTCGGGCAGGGGAGTCATACTTTGATGAAGTGAAGAAATCAGCTACACCAATAATGCCAACAGCAGGATCCAGATAGGACACGGCTTTGTCCACAGCATCCAAAAATGGAGGAATCACTAGTCCATGCAAAAGTAGAATCTGTCAGGGAGGGCAATCACTACTACCTACTACTGAGAAGAAGATCTCTTCATGACACTCAATGCAACAAGAGGGTTTTTATTTCACAGCAGGGTCTAGCCCAAAAGCAATTTCTGGAACAAAGGATGCTGCAAGCCAAAGGGGAACTGCTAAGATGGTGTCACTTTTCCATGCTGCAGCTGTTTATATAGCATCACAAGTTTCACTCAAATATCACAGGGATTGCAGAGACAAACTCCACAAAAACATGTGATGTAACCAAATAAGTGTTGTGTTAATTCAGACCCAACCAAAACACAACAAGAATGAACACAGTAAGTCATAACCTTGCATCAGTCACAAAGTATCAGACCATCACCTTCATCATGAATGGCAGTGGCTGGCTGAAATTACTCCCTACTGATGTCAAAAGGCTCCCAATAGTGGGTGTAGATATGTAGATACTAATTTGATTGACAGATCAGTAATACATCTGCCCAAAAACCTAGGGTAAACATCTGTCCCCTGAGTATCTGTAGCATTTCCAGAAGGAATGGGAAGATTCAGTCATGATGTTGGCTAGCACTCAAGATGTGTAGCCAATCAAAAAGTCAATATTATCATCAGTAAAGCAGCAACTAGCTTCTGCGGGTAAGCTTCATTTCATTCTAGCTTGTCCCTGTAGAAGCACACATTCAAGTTGAAGGCATACAGAGACAGGCTAAATTCCTAATCAATGTTGATGCTACTATGGATACATTGAAGGTCTCAAAGAATCCTCCTGACATTGGTTCACATTAAGACCTCAATGAAAGATTCCAAGCCCATTTTGTTTCCTGTAGACACCAATTGAGTCCATCTTTCTAGCTTAAGGACTTGCAGCATCCCTCACCTGCATGCAGCCTGATCACAGGGGTGAGCACACCTAACCCTAGATATATAATAAACTGGTTTAGCATCATGCAATGGCTAGAGGTATACTTACTGGAAAGTGAATAGGAAAACGTAATGAGAGTAGCAGGTGCCGTTTCAGGTTTGAATTCACAAACATCTGCCTCAAAGACCTCAACATTGGTCCACCCACGTTGCTTGACATTCTTTCTTGCCATCTCACAGAGGGGACCACAGATGTCGACTACATATATTTTCTCAAACTGAGAGATATCAAAAAACCTAGCCATGGTCTCCACATTTTGTCCAGTTCCCCCTCCAAGGTCAACCCACACAAGACCATCTTGATTTTGCAACCTTTTCATCTCTTGTGCACACGCTTTAAGCATTCCCTCTCTCCCATGTAAGAATCTGGCTCGAAAGTGGTCATCTGTATACATCTCCCACTTATTCTTAATAGAACATCCCAATCAATCAAAAGAAAAAATAAATTTTACTTTTGCTATACATATATCAAAAAGCTCTAGGATCTCAATCTAACTGCCACAATGACAAATCGCATGTCAGTCACATGCACAACTTTTTGCATATGACTTCCATCTTCATCTGCTTCCAAGCTCTTACATGCTGCAACATGGTTGGCTCAAGTCTCTAAAGAGAGACATTGCATCCACACACTTCTAGATACGTAACCAATTGGCCTAGTGAACTAATTGGAGCTGCTATGACCATCACATGTAAAGATCTAGCATGCAAGTGCTTGCTGGACTTGGTCAAGATTGTCTCTATCAATCATCACCGACAAAACCTGGCATCCCTGCCCGACCATCAAAAGAATGAATAAATAAATGAAAAAAATAATTTGGACCGCATAGGTACATAATATCTCCACTGGTGCAAAGGTGGCAGTTCTAAACCCTAAACCCCAAAAGCCCCAAAAAACGAGAGAGAGATGTACAGATCACGTGCATGAGCTTGAGGACCATAGAAGCATAACAAAACAAAGCTTACATGCATGAGCTTGAGGACCATAGAAGCATTCCAGGCGCTCCTTGTGAGTGTCACCGGCTATCTTTGAGAACCACATGGTACGCAGCACCTGTATATCGCTGCACACATTGCGTACATACTCCATCTCCACCAACTAGATACTAAGTTCTCTGCCCCTAGAAGCCTGCGTCTTCTAAGATACACAAGGAAAAAACGGTGGCCACCCCTTCGTGGGAGCAGCAGCGGCAGCAACAACAGCTAAAACCAAAGCTAGAGAAAGACGAAGAGTGATAGATACTAGCTCTCTCTCTAATTCCAGAAACCCTAAAAAAAACCCTAGTCCAGTTTTTAACCTTGTCTGTGTACAGACAGCCAAGCGTTATAATACGAGGGTACTACCATACTATACGGAGGGTGTTGAATAGGCTTGTGTTAAGGTGTGCAGAAATTTTTTATTTTATGGCCAATGAAATTGCTGGATTTGGTGGTCTGAATTTTTTTTCCTTTGCTATCTTGAGTGAACTAAGAGTTAAATGTGTACTGACCAGGGTTTGGTGGGTTTGTGAGAATTTTAGAGGACCAATGGAAATGTTAGAGCATCCCCACCAGTGCTTAGTATGTGACCCTGCAAAAATATTTGTGATAACCGAGTTTAGTTATCCACTTTTCTCTTTTGCAACACCGCCCATAAAACTGAAACCAGGACTGCAAGCAAATATTTGGGAGATACTAATTAGTAAACCACCTGGACCAATCATTATGTTTTGCCAGTCGAAAATCATATTTATTACACTCTTCACTAGCAGGTGCACAGCTTTTGCCAGACTCAGCCAACTGAGAACATATAAGGGAGCAAAACTATTTTCCTGAACTAAACCAGCACATTTTGACTTTCCTTCGTCTGATTGTAACGTGCAGGGTCACATACTGAGCAGCTCTGGGGATGCTCTTAGAATGGGATCACTATTTTCAACGTTCTGCAAGCAGAATAGGGTTGTGTATAGGCCTGAAGATTATTATTTTTCAGGCCAATGAGATTGTTGGATTTGCTTGCTGGTCTGAATCTGTTTTTTTAATTATCTTGAGTGAACTAACACTCAATGTGTACAGTAACTGAGGGTCAGTTTCCACATTGACAAAATGAATATTTATTTTTTTTCAAAAAATGAATTCGTTTTTTAATTTTGAAATTATATATTTTTCCATCATCTACTATAATATTGTGATTTATGAGTAGTGAAATTATTCAGAGTGTAGCCTATGATAATTATGATGATTTTCAACATGTCAACTTCATGTTTTCACAAAATTTCATTTCACTATTTTGAAGATTATTTAATGACGAAACTTTCCTTAGGGTAATGCAATAGCTATAATTTACAGACAAGGTTTTGGCACATTACTTTAGGACTTTGTTTGCTGTTTATTTTTGGGCAAATTTTGCACAGGGTCACAGTGAGCTTTTCTTTCCAGATCCCCAATTTCAGGATGGAATGGGTTAGAATCTTTATTGTTTTTCACCCACAATAGTTAGGCTAATTATAACTGCAGACCTTCTTCAAGGGCCTCCTTGTTAGATACCCCCACTACCTTGACAACTTTCAATTATATTATTTTCACAAATGTTGAAAAATAATAGTTTCAGGCAACAATTTTTTTAAGGGAAAATTTTTGAATTTTCAAGAATTTTTATTTCTCAAAAATGGAAATTTTCAAAATTAATTAATTATTTGACAAACGTGTGTCAAAGTTGCCCAAAAATGTACTATTACTATTTGTGAATCAATGTCCCACCAAGTTACGTACTATGGAATAGACCTTATTCACCCTTCATTCAATCACACTCTCAATTGTTGATTCACATTAGAACATATATTGACAACACAAAAAGTGAAGCTTTGTAGATGTTTGCATGTCCCACCCAGAAAAAAAGAGCTTAGAAAATTGTTGGAATAAAACCCTAAAACCAGTTACATTTTTCAATTCATTATTGATATTTGTTCATGTTTCTATGCTTTCAATTATGACATACTCTAGGCATAACATGAAATGGTCATGGCATGAAATGTTCACCTTGGATGTGATCTATTACAATAGGGCAAAGCTTCATGTTTCATTCATAAAGGTTGCAATAATGTGTGTGATCCTAAGGTTGGATAGAGATTGGATGGAGAGTTTGCATCAACTCTTGTTATTATCCTTGGTATTTTCTCACTTCTTGTTCAAATTTTGTAATGTAATTTGGTTCAATTGGAAAAGTCCTTTGGGCAAACCCATCCTTGGGTGGTATCTTTAGGAACATTAACCCTAAGGTTTTTTAACTCAATTGATTTCAATAACATAGGACTCATTTTAAAAAGACTTTTCAATTTGAATTTTATGTCAAAAAATAACCCAAGTCATGTAGAATTTGAAACTTTAATTGAATTTTTTTAAATTAATTTTTAATATTCCAAATGAGTGGTCAAAGAAAAAATTGCAAGAAAGTTTTTAAGGAAAGTAACATTTTGAGTTCATTTGTTTAGGGACACAAAACGAACATGTTTTTCAAAAAAACATTAATGCTTCTAATTTGTAGGAGTGCCTAAGATGGTTTTTTTTAAAAATTTTGATTAATAGATAATGAATTGAAGCAATCGTAAAATTTTGAACAATTTTTGAAGGTCAAGATTAGGAGGCCTTGAAGGGTCATTGCATTCATGTTTACAAATTTGTAATAATTCCCATCTTTTTGTTTCAATCAAAAATTATTACCATATCCTAGCAACTATAGTTGATAAACCAAATAGAACATTTTTTTGCAATGGTGTGACTTGACATTTAACAATAAGGGATAAAAAATCTCAAGAACACACATCAAAAACATTTCAAAAAACAAAAATTTCTTAATTACTTGTTTAGTTTATACATGTGTTTACAATTTTTTCATATTGTGTACATAGGTGGGGAAACAAAGCTCATGTGGTGGAAGTCAACAATTAAAAGGACATTTCAAAAAGATTATTTTTTAAAAATTTAATAAAATTGGGTCCACGTTTCTTTAGATTTTCCTAAGGTGGTTCTTAATGATATCACCCAAGGATGGGTTTGCTCATTTAGTAATAAATTCAATGATGAAAAATGGATGAAAAAGTTATATGTAATTTTTGGACTTGGATGTGACTTTCAACTAGTTTCATGCATTTATATGTTTGAAATCAAATATGAAATCACGTGTTAAATTTGGTTTGAACTATTTTTGTGAGTCTATCACATATGTTTAACTCTTCAATTGTAAATCAAGGTTTTTAATGATTTGCCCTCTAAATGAACCTTATAACTACTAGTTGTAAGATTTAATATTGTTCACGCATAAGGTAAACGGTGTTGGTATTATGACTATAAATTAAAATTATTTACAATACACATGTATCCACCAATTAGACTATGTGGCACATCTTTTCAAGCACTAGTGTTTGTGGCAATGTATGTGGTAAACTACCAAAAAGTTATTCCAAATTTTCATAGTTCATGTATTCCCATGACTATCGCTATTAATAAATTAGCCACTTCAAGAAATACAACATGTAAAATAATCATCTCCAACATTATTTTTTTTTAATACCTTTCTAACAATTTTGTCATTATATTGTGTGTTTTAGTTCTCTCCTCTTACAATGAGCATTTTACAATGTCATCACTTTTTGCCTCCTAGTTGCCCACTTTTGCAACTGACCTTTTACAACACATAACATTTTTATAATCATAACACGCATGCACACACATTTTGTTTAAATGAAAGCAATGAATTCAAAAGGAAAAGGAAAATGATTAAAAGGAAGAGATCTAGTAGTGCTAAGGTGAAAGCACACTACACTATGCATAAAACCACATCATAGGCCAATTTTTGTAATTTTTTAGACTTTATATTTGGCCATGGAACAAAATAAAAGTGATTAAAATATAAATGAATCAACTTTACAATACTCTATATGATATAATCACATCAATTGTGAATTTCATGAATATATTTTGAATTGTCGTAACATATTGAACTTTCAAAGGACTACCAAAAACCAAGTAATATGGTTCATAATACATGAATATGGACTCAATTTGTTTAAATAAAATTCAAATTTTAATGAATATTTTGACATGGAATATGGTGTGGTGACAATGTTACTAAATTTATTTTTTTCAAAAGGTCATGCATATTCAAAAAACATATATGAAAATATTGATTTTTTAATGAAGTCCTTGATTTAATAAGATAAATTGATCAAATGTTCATCTTTCAAACATAAGATCTTCATGAATTAAACTAGTGTTTCGAAGTACAAATCTTGGATTTCTAATGACACCTTGCCTCATGGTTCATGTGATTCAAAATATCATATTGAATCTTACTTTCATAATGTTAATTTATTTTTATTATGGACTCCACATCTATCTAAAATTATTTCACCACATTGTGATTTCACCACCAATAAAACTTGTCAATGACAAGTAAATTGAGAGCACCTTAACCACACTCATCAAATGCAAACATGATGAATATGTTGTTCAAATGGCATCATGGATCCTACAACTCACATGGTTCTTGGCGTACAAGATTCGACCAAAATTATGAATGACCTCCATAAATGTTGAGGATTGGCTAAATATGCAATGACACATGGAATAGTTTAAACTTTAATTCTAAAAAAGATATCAAATTGTCACAAATGGACCAACCACAAAATTTCATTTTGGGAACTAATCATTGATGAACACAACACATATCATTTGTCAAAACAATTCAATTGGGAATATTATGAAGCAATGAAACATTTCAGGCAAAGCAAACAATTAATGTCTCATTTCATGTTGAGGATTTATAAGTTGATGGGGATGGGAAATAATACATTGTATGACTATTGAAAATTGATACACAAGAAGAATAAAATTTTACACAACCATATTGTTTGAATGTTTATTACCTACCATAAGAATAAGTACTAGAAAATAATTAAAGCAATCCACAAGCACACTTGTTAATGTGGTGAACTTGGATGAGTTTTCAAAAAGTAGTCAATGTTGTGAGTCAAGTCCAAACTTATTGAAGTATCATGGTCATGAAAATTGTCATAAACAAAGAATTCTCCACATGCACAAGAACTAAAACAAGTTATAACAAAACTTGGGTTTCATGCTCCTTTGCATTACCAATGATGATCAATTATTTTTTCTTTCTTCTTATGTTCCCATATGATTTCCAATAGTTCATCATTATTTATGTCAATTTTAAATTTAATATAATTTGAATCAAATATCATGAACATGAAAATGCACATGTTAATTTGCCTTTTTTATATCACGTTGGTGGGCAGGGGAAAGGAGCAAAATATTCATTAAGATAAGAGGTAGTTATTAGGAAAATTAATATGAAAGGAAGTAGTTAATATGAAAAAATGAGGTCGTTTGACTTGAAAATGAAGGTGTAATTGTCAACCGAACAACCATGTTGGAATTATCCTAACAATGATTATTATTGGAGCATATATTTGCTTCACCTAGACCGGTTTTGATTATCATCCTCACATTGTCACCATCGCTAGAACTAGGCCTTTATTTAAATTGAACCACAAAATATGATAACAAAAAACATCGTAAAGTGTTCCACAAAAAAAGTGTAATACCTTATTAGTTCAATATTCAAGTGTTGAATAGAACAAAATATTCCATAATTTTTTTTCCACATTACAAGTTGTTGAATAGCAAGGATTTCACTTTATTCAACAACTTAAATGAGTTGTAGTGGACATTGGAGTTGTTATAGGTAAGTGACAAGTAAATTAGGTACCTATTGAATACTAAATAACAATTTTAAAAAAAATGATAAGCCCTTTAAACAACTTATGCATAACTATCTCAAGTTCAAAAAAAATTGGCATTGACAAGGAATGAAAAGGTATTACAATGTTTAAATAACATCTTATTCAAAACATGAAATGATTGAAATTGAAAGTAACTAGGGTTTATCTCTATCTATGTGGAACATAGAAAACTTAGTTCAAGGTGGCTTCCATAGAAGATTCCATATAGTCCATCGTTCAAGGAACCTTTTTAAGCATGCTTCTAAACACCTATTACGAAGGAACAATTTATTGTAACTGATGAATTGCATTCAATATGGATGACAAATGGATGTTTGCAAATTATTTTCATCCATGATCAACAAACTCCAATAATGAAATATGATTAGGGTGAGGAAGCTTATGAGATGTTGTCAATGATGAAAGTGCACTAGAACAACGTTATTTCGACAAAAACAAAACCTTTACATGCATGCATGCATGTAATAAACTTTTGCTATGTACTAGGTATACAGTGACCTCAAGTTGGTTACCAGACATAACCATCGGTCCTGAGATACGAGATGTACCCTTTTGCATCCATGCAGGGAGAGGTTGTGAAAGCATTCATCCACACAGCAGAGGGTTATCTTATCATTGTGCCAATGAGTGGCCAGCCTCATGGTAGCTGGCAGGTCACTAATGACAGACAGGTAGACGGTTATGACTCATAACTTGTGACCTGACAGCCAATCAGGTTGTCGAGTATCTCGTTACGGATGGGTTATGTGCAAGAATTGAGGTGGACTAATTTGTACACAATAAAAAGTTTTGCCCAAAACCAAATAATTCCATGAACAAGAAAAAAAATGTTTCGTGAATTTAAAAGTGTTGTGTGAACAAGAAATACGATTGTGTGAACCCTAAACCCTTCCAAAATTGCCAAAAAGTTGTACTCCTCAATTCCTTTTCCTTATACAAGAGTTTTGCATTGTAGTTTCTTAGAGTGCCCACCCTTCGGACTGCAACAGTAATTGCACAAATTAACCTTCTCAAATTGGACTAATTGGACAAACTTGGACTAGTTATCAAGATATGCCTCGAAATAAAAAGTGCTAATTTTGCAAAGGGAACCAATTCAAATTTGTTCATAATCTTTTGACCCCAACACCAATTGCCTTCCTTATAGCATGAATTTGTGAACAATGCATGCGTCCAAAACCAGAGCACAATGACTTAAGATGTTTTATTGCAGATGTTCTGTAATGAAGAACTTTGATGCAACAAGGCCATTTAGGCCACTAGCATTTGTGTTATGATAATCAGTGTTTTATTTGTACATGCCCAGGTAAACCCAGTGACATCATTGTTGCTTTTGCACTAGAAATAATAACTTCACAACTGCTGATAACATCTTATAAAACACTTCCGGTCTTATGATCCCACTGCACTTGATCCATGTGCTTTGCTCCTGTCTCTCTCTCCCTCTCGCTTTCTTTGTACACCTCAATACTAAGTGTGGATCCAATTTTGGAGAACTTGTTCTAGCTTATTAACGATTGAAAATATTGGGTTTGGCTAATATCTGGAATGCAATGCAGCATATTGGACTTCACCACTTTTTAAGTGGTGAAATACAAAGCTTCACCAGAGAAAAAGTAGGAAAGTGAAGCAATTGAATTCCACTTTCAGAACAAATGAAAAGAACAATCTAAACCAATTTTCTTTGCGATCGCCTTCACTTTCTGCGCAACTCCACCTTTGTGTGTCAGGTGATCGAAAAGAAAATCAGTTTAAATCGTTTTCTGGGTTATGTGTGCTTTCATGCCGCCTGCAATGGACAAAATAACCATCATGGAGTAGTTAAGGTTTTGGCCTTGGACTAGCTCAAAATTGAAGAACTGAAGGAGTAGTAGTGTGGTCATCTTCATTTGGAGGTAAGCCGAATCCTTCCCCAAACACATCCTTGGACCAGCCTGTTGGATTCATCCATCCAAGCAAAGATCATCATGAGATCATTTGTCCATGAGTGATTCTGTGATAATTCCCTTAACATGGGGTACACATAAATCCAGAACAAACCTTATGGATTAGTAGCCCACCTGAAAAGCAGTGAGTTTAAATGGAGATTCTGGCTGAAATACACCATCCTTCAACCATCGCTCAGGCTTGAATTCCAATGCATCAGGCCCCCACAGACATTCCAACCGACCCATTGCATACGGTGAAAAGCTCACAAAATTGCCCCCTTTGATAACTGTGCCATCTGGGAACACATCATCATTCACTGCTGCTTTGGTCTCCTGTAAATGCAACCCGTGCATGCCCGTCACTACTCAAGAGCTAACATTTTGCAATCTACAATGAGATGGGAAACTATCTCACTTTGAGTGCAGATTGGCACAATAGATAGATGGGGGGATGGAGAAGTGTTTACCAAAGGAACAGCTGGATAGAGCCTGAGGGCCTCCGTCAGGGCAGCATGCAAATATTGCAGTTTAGCAAGGTTTTGATAGTTCAACCTTTGTGCAAACTCAAGGATCTGGTCCCCTAAACCTTGAAAGCTGATTCCATTGCAATTTGTTTTGTTTTGTTTGCCATTTTGGACCGACTCCTGCTCCTTGTGGAAAACTTCAGAAACTTCAGCAAGAATGTTGTTCACAACCTCAGGGTGCTTGCAAAGCTCAGAGAAGAACCATGAGAGAGTGACTGCAGTGGTGTCACGTCCTGCTACAATAAAGTTGATGCACACATCCCGGAGTTTCTTGTCATCATATACCTCCCCATCACATGCCAAATCTTTTGCCATGAATCTTGACAGTATGTCATTTCTCACCTGCATGGCAGATGGGAATGAGACCTACAATACTCATATACCCTTAAACAAGGCTTGGGATGACTGAAGAGACTGTCATCTCACTTCTTCAGCAGTTAAGATTAGGTGATGCAGTGGAAGATTTGATTACCTCACTTTGATGAATGGCCTTAGCAGCATCCACATCTGCACGCCGGGTTTCAATAACCTTGTACAGGAAAGAGTCCATGACCTGAATATTTTTCCGCAACTGAGCCTCAGTACCAATGTTTAGTGCCCTCTTGATCTTCCAGAATATGTCAATGTAGCGGCGAATGACTAGTCGATTGCACTCGTCAAACGCCTTTGCAAATGGCACCTCTGGTAGCGATGGTGATAGGCACCCAATCTCAACACCAAATCCGATTTTGCAAATGGAGTCAAGTGTTAATCTCATAAACAGATCCTGCATCAGGGCAATTCGATTACATCAGTGTGGGTATGGTTCAAGAACAATTTTGCCGTCTCAGAGAGGTGCACTTGGTGACCATGCATAATAAGTGACATACCTGGAGGTCTACAATTTCATGGTTCTTGGCAGCTATAGCAAGGATTTGGACAAGCTTCAAGGCTTCACTTCGGTAGGCATGCACACTGAAGTCTCTCAACTTTGATGAGGAAAACTCAACAGTGGCAACTTTCCTTTGATGTTTCCATTGCTCACCATCCACAATGAAGATCCCATGCCCCATCACATCCTCAAACCGCTCTTTGATCAACTCCCCCTGAATTGGACAATATCCAGACAGCAAGAAGATTCAATATTCAAGTCATAAAGAGATTGAACAGGACATGAAATTTGCAACAGGTATTTCTCACATTTTCTTGGAAAAACCTCTTCAAGCACCACCAATGCTCTTTTTTGATGGTGGGGTCCACAGATATTCTCCAGAAGATGCCAACCTTCAAAAGGTGTGGACCTGGATGGGTACACTAGCTAATCATATGTGCCTCAGCAAATCAGCTTGAGGTGAAGCGTTTGATAGGAGAACAGATGTGACTGCAAAAATTAGAGTCACAGGGGATGGATTGATGACATCATTCTTCATTGCCATATAGCTCATATCCTCCTCAGTTTTGTCCAGGGTTTTAGATACGGGGTGTAATTCACCGGGCATGTTCTGAACCCAAATCCTGTAAGCTTTTGCAAATCTACTGGCAGCAACATCACAACTAAACAGAGATACATCTATGAGGAGAGAGCTAGACTGGTGCTGCTGTTGCCATGTAAACAGTTAGCATTCAGTCTCTGAGTAGCTACAACTTGCCCTAAACTTCTTCAACCAGAATCAGAAGTTTCTTAAACTTGACCATCCAATGCAATTGTAGCTAGTCCTCACAGCTGCAACCAAGTGCATGTGTAGACACATAGCTGCACACTGACCTTATTGCTACATTACATTATCAGGGAGTGTCAAAGTAGGTTATGTGATTTGGTAGACACGTCATGAGTACTGTTCTCCTCATATCCATGCAATAGTGTAAATTCCCCCTACTGGCCACCATGAATCCTCTCACACCAAATCCACTGTAGAAATCTACCACCACCCATGATAGACTGCCTCATGCAACCACTCTAGACAAGACATATATATATATCCAGCATAGACAAGAAAAATGGACTTTGGGTTGCAACTCATGATTGCCCCCTAGGAAAACTTCGAGAATTCTATTAGTTTCGAGGTTTGATTAGAGCATCTCCAGCGGTGCTCAGCATGTGAGTGACCCTGCAAAAATAATTCTCGCATCCAAATTTTAGTTACTTGCTTTTTTCAGCAGCAGGAAGTGTTAGGTTTTGCTGTGCGTTTTTACCAGCCTCAGCAAACTATGCAAAAATGCTGGGCCAATAGGTGGGAGACTACTAATAGCAACCCACCTGGAGGACCAATCAAACTATGTAGCCAATGAACAGCAGGGGATGGTGTTAAGCTCTGCTGTGCCTTTTAACAGCCTAAGGCAGGCAACTGTGCAAAAATGCTGGGCCAAAACCAATATTTTGCTGATGGAGCCAAACCGGTATGTTTTGACTTTTGTTCATCCAAATTTAATTTGCAGGGTCAAATACTGAGCACCGGTGAAGAGAGAGAATGGAATGGGTACGCTAGGTAGGGCATGAATGTGTTGCAGGATGAGTGCCGGAACCTTGGGGTAGTTGTTGAAGTTGGTTTTGAGGATCCATTCTACGTTAGCAGGGTCGACGGTGAAGGTATTGTTGAAGTTCACCATGGGCACGGAGTAGGTAAGGAGATCCTTGAAGTAATCCAGCAGCCAGTCGTGCATGTCGTCGAAATGGGCCGCCTGCTCCAGGAGGCAACCCAGCAAGGGCCAGCTCTTGGGTCCCTTGTAGTGTCGTTGCTTCAACCTGTGCAGGAGTACCCACCACGCCGTTGCCAATACCGCCGTCGACAGTAATATCGCAAACGTCGACACATGCACAGCAGCTGCTCCTCCTCCTTGCAGCAGCTCCCCCCACCCGCCCATATTCAGACGACCTCCTCCTCCTCCACTGAAAGCTGAAGAACTAGTACTTGCTGCTGTTGTCATTGTCACGTTTTTTTGTGGAAGCCTTATTCAGCTCCTGATTTCTAGTACTGCGACTGTCAGACCGGCGGAGAAGAGTCGAACAGATCCAAGACTCTGCAGCATGACCATATCACTTTGAAGAGGAGAATGTAGTAGTTGGTTGCAGCTGCATTGTAAGAAAAATCTCAGCTCAAAGCAGCAGCCACAAATCAAAGAGCTGCTGTGCATAAACTCCAACACGTTAAAACCCACAAAAACAACAGTACAATACTGCAAAACCCAATGCACGCAGCACGAGATCACAGACAAGAGAAGTAAGAATGCGGACAGAGAAGAGTGCAGAAGGGAAAAGAGAGATACAGGATCCAAGTGCAGCCGCCTGCCCGCCGGAGCAGGGTTTTGCCACAACCCAGGGGAGTCTAGCCACCTGATCTAGAGTTCAGAGGCAGAGTTCAGAAGCTAGTTAGTCTACGAGCACCTCTTGAGCTTGTACGAATATTATTTTCATTGAATGAGCAAATACTAGTGAAGCAGGTTTCACAGAAGACTTGTAGGAGGGTTAAGTTAGATCTATCTATATATCTATGCAGGAAGAAGAAGAGGAAGAGGAGGAGGAGGAGGAATACCTACAGAAGACTGTGAGAGGCACAACAACCGACACAGAAGACAGACAGACAGCGTGCGTTGGAGGGGGGAAAGAAGAAGAGCCTGCTGCAACAACAACGACTGAGCAGATCGGTTCACAAGTGACGGCAGTTATAGAACCCGTTGGAAAGCAGCATAGCCCCCCGGCCAAGGGCGCCGGGGGGGGGGAGGGGATCGATGCAGGACGTGTAAGGGACGAGATGATGTTCACACGCCCAAAAATAAATTAAAAAAACATATACTCCCGGCTATGAATGTTGCAACTAGCAGCAGCAGCATAAGAGTGAGGAAAGTGCAGTAATAATGCAAAGACTTTTTGTAACTGTACACACTTTTTGTCAGACACGGAGAGAGTTGTAGGCTAGGGGTTGTTTGTGTAAACCGATGGCAAAAATTTCTTCTTTGTTTGATGGAAGGAAAAAAAAAAACCCAACAACAAAATCACTTCTTCTTAAAGAGTCGGTCAGTCGGTCAGCTAGTACCACTACAAGAGAGAGTGACTTATATCACACACCATCCATTGAAATAAAAGAGATTACATGCATGCAACCCTCCACCCTAAATGAGGAAGGAAGGAAGGAAGGGAGGGAGGAAGGGAGGAGGAAACCCAACCAACCAAGTGTTTTTAAACCACCATCACTAGCCTAGGCTACTGAATGACTGAGCCAGCAAACAAACACACAAATGGGAAGAGAGAAGAGCGAGTGAGAGGGAGACACAGAAGCAAGAGGGAGGAGTGAAGAGCTGGGAAGGAGAAAGAGTGTATAATGAAGACAGTAAGCAGCCACAGGTCTAGTATCATCAATGCTTCCTCCCCTCCCCTGTAGACTAGCCCTTTTTTAGTCCATTAATGTGGTCACTATAGGGTTGGGCCCCCCCCCCCCCCCTTTTTTTTTTTTTTTTTTTTTTTTTTTTTTTTTATGTCTTTTTTTTTCTTTATACCCCCCTTCTTCCTTTTTACACTTCTCCT
>Ga0116229_10003793_pt1 | contig 24855 bp, 18 predicted proteins | sample S1TSphgellanicum_3_FD_87313 | JGI IMG/M metagenome (GOLD analysis project Ga0116229, IMG submission 87313) | Host-associated microbial communities from peat moss isolated from Minnesota, USA - S1T2_Fc - Sphagnum magellanicum MG | ecosystem: Host-associated > Plants > Peat moss > Unclassified... | reverse complement strand
TCGTCGTCGTCGGTCGTGTGCGAAAGGAAGCGGTAGCACTTCGCTTCGACCAGGGTCGGGCCGCCGCCCGAACGCGCGCGGTCCATTGCTTCTTTGACGACCGCATACGAAGCGATCGGGTCCGAGCCGTCGACCTTCACGCCGGGCAAGCCGTAGCCCGCGGCCTTCTCGATGATGTCTTCGATCGCCATCTGATCTCGGCGCGGCGTCGAGATCGCCCACTCGTTGTTCTCGCACAGGAAGACGACCGGCAGCGCGTGGACCGCGGCGAAGTTGATCGATTCGTGCCACTCGCCTTCGCTCGTGGCGCCGTCGCCGAACGTGCACAGCACGGCGCGGCCTTCCTGTTTGCGGAGCTTCATCGCGTACGCGACGCCGACGGCGTGCGGGCATTGGGCGGCGATGATCGAGCTGATCGAGAGCAGTCCGAGCGCTCTATTCGTGTAGTGATTGGGAAACTGGCGGCCGCCCGAGCGGTCGGCGGCGCGCGCGAACATCGAGAGGAGCACGTCGAGCGGGTCCAAGCCCACGCCGACGCAGAGCCCCATGTCCCGGTAATACGGCGCCAGCACGTCGCGGCCGCGCGCGAAAGCCAAGGCCGCGCCGGCGTGAATGCCCTCGTGGCCTTCGCTGCCCGTCGCGAACGGGATCTTTCCTTGGCGGTTGAGCTGGAAGCCGCGATTGTCCAGCGTCCGCTGCATGAACATGTTGTTCAGCATCCAGCGCAACTGGTCGTCGGTCAACCCGTGCCGCTCGAGTGCCGGGGTCGAGATTGCGTTCGTCATGTGAACCTCCTCGGAGTTGCCTCCGCGGGCGTGGGCCTCCGGGCCAAGGGAGGGTCCCGGCACGTGCCCCGGCTAGCCGGACGTATGAGCGACGGGGGTTCCGATTTCCTTTCAGGATACGAAAAAGAAGGGTTCGCCTCCACTGCAACCCGGCACGTTTAGCCGGTCCAATGAGCCGGCATCGTGGATTCTCATGCGATATTTCGAATGAGAAAATACAGAAAGCTGAAATATCGCATGAAGCGACGGCAGCTCATGGGAGTTACTGACATGAATGCGGCGTGCAAGGCTACCAGATCTATGCGTTATATCGTATAGTTTCCACATGGTAGTCGAGAAATCGTATATTGGAGAGAGTCTCAAGCGAGCTAGGAAAGCGAAACGGCTGAGCCAGCTCGCACTTGCCCAAAAGCTCGGCTTTCAGCAGGGTACGATTTCGCGCGCTGAATCCGGTCACAACCTCCGCGTCGACACGTTGCTCGAGATCGCTCGCGCGCTCGATCTCGATCTCGTCCTCGTACCACGAAGCCTCCGGCCCGTGATCAACGCTCTGCGACACGGCAGCAAACTCGAACATACGTCGATCTATACCGGCGCAGGCGACGAACCATATTACGAGGGCGAGATTCCCCGCGAATCGACCAGCGGGAACGGAGCGGTTGAGCGGTGAGCGGCCAGTTAAACGTGATGCTCGAAGATCGTATCGTCGCGACGATTACAAATACGCCGGACGACACGAACTTCGTTGCCATCGAACGCGATTTCGCAAACGATCCGGACGCTCCCGTGCTCAGTTTCATGGCGTTTCGCGATCCCGTCACGCGCGCCTATCGGGAGTCGATCCGGCCGACGAGAACGGTGGCCCATCCGTATTTCGCAAACCTGCTCCCGGAGGGGCCATTGCGGACATATCTCGCTGCGCACGCGCACGTAAGCCCGATGCGAGACTTTCCGCTCCTGTGGCTGCTCGGGCGCGATCTGCCAGGGGGCCTGATAATGCGAGATGCGGCCGGCGCGATCGTTCCGCCCCGGGAAGACGAATATGCCGCAACCGGCTCGGCAGACGTCGATCCTAATATGCTGCGCTTCTCGTTGGCGGGCGTTCAATTGAAGTTCTCCGCGAGCGGCGATCCGCAGCGGGGCCTCACGATCCCGGTTGACGGCATGGGCGGCAGCTGGATCGTAAAGCTGCCGGATCAGCGTTTTGCCGCCGTGCCCGAGAACGAATACTCCATGATGACCTTCGCGCGCGCCGTCGGCCTCGAGGTGCCGCGGATCGGCCTCGCCGAGGCGCGGGAAATCGCCGGTATCCCAGGCGACGTCCGCTTTTCCGGCAATGCGTTTTACATCGAGCGGTTCGATCGGGCCCCTGGCGGCCGCCGCGTGCACACGGAAGATTTCGCTCAAGCCAATGCGTTGTTTCCGCGGGAGAAGTACAGCCGGTTTAACTTCGACATTCTCACCCAGCAGGTAGCAGACCTCATGGGCACCGATCCAGCGATGGATCTCATTCGGCGTATCGTGTTCAACGTCGGCATCGGCAACGGCGACATGCACGCCAAGAATTGGTCGGTAATTTATCGCGATGGCCGGACTCCGTCGCTGGCGCCGGCGTACGACTACCTCTCGACCGTCGTCTATCTTCCGGAAGACGACCTGGGCATGAACCTGGCCGGCGCGAAGTCCTTCGCGGAAGTCGACGCGGCACGCATCGTCCAGCTTGCGGCCCGCGCACGGCTGTCAACGAGAATCGCCGAACGAGAGGCGCTCGACATGGTCGCCCGCATGCGTGACGTGTGGCCGAGCATCAAAGAAACGCTGCCTCTCGAGGACGAGCATCGCGCGGCGATCACCGCGCACATGGAGCGCGTTCCTCTCTTTCGCACGCGCTTCATAACCGGGGGCGCCGCGGGTGGCCACGGCCCGCGGGAAGCCTAGTAAGAGGAGGTCTCGTCCACGGTTGCGCCGTCGGGCTCCGCACCGAGCCGGGCGCGACCTGCTGCCCGCAGTGCACGGGAAGCCTCAGGCCGACTGAACTCGAATGAACGGCAGATGCTCGATTTGCGCGACTCCCCGACAGCCGATCTCGTCCGCGTGCGCCGTCACCTTCACCGCCTGCCCGAGCTCTCTATGGTCGAACACGAGACGGCGGCCCTGGTCGCCGAAGAACTCGGAACGCTTGGCCTCGACGAGATCAGGACGGGCGTCGGGCAGACGGGGGTGCTCGGGACCTTGCGGGGCGGCAAACCGGGGCCGGTCACCTTGTTGCGAGCCGATATGGACGCGCTGCCGATTGCCGAGCTGGTCGAGGCCGAGTACCGATCCGAGCGTAAAGGGGTCATGCACGCCTGCGGCCACGATGGCCATGTCGCAATCCTGTTGGCCGCGGCGCGGACGCTGGCCGCGCGGCGCGCTGACGTGCCGGGCACGCTCGTCTTCTGTTTCCAGCCCGGCGAAGAAGGTTATGCCGGGAACAAGCTGATGATCGCGGACGGCGCGCTCGAGAACCCGCACGTCGACCGCACGTTCGCCCTGCACCTTTACAGCGGGCTCGACGTCGGCAAGATCGGCGTACGGGACGGCGCGTTCTTCGCCTCGGCCGACGAGTACACGCTCGTGATCAAGGGCAAGGGCGGCCACGGCGCGATGCCGCAGCTGGCGGTCGATCCGGTCGTGGCCGGCGCGTATCTGGTAACGATGTTACAGACGATCGTCAGCCGCGAAGTCGCGCCCAAGGACCCAGCAGTATTCACCGTCGGGAAATTCCAGGCCGGCACGACCTTCAACGTGATTCCCGACGAGGCGACGTTGATGGGCACCGTGCGCTGTTTCGATCCGGACGTGCGCGCCTCGATGCCCGAGCGGTTTGAACGCATCGTCAAAGGGTTGGGCGAGGCAATGCGGATCGATTACGAACTCGACTATCACTGGTCGTATCCGCCCACGGTCAACGACCGCGCGATGAACGACGTCGTGCGCGAAGTCGGGCGCGCCGCGCTCGGTGCCGAAAACGTCGTCGAGCACGACATCGTGATGTGGGCCGAAGACATGTCGTTCATGCAAGAGCAGCGCCCCGGCGCGTACTTCATCGTCGGCGCGCGCGGCGGCGAGTCGACGTCGTTTCCGCATCATAACGCGCGCTTCGACATCGATGAACGCTGCCTCGACGTCGGCTACGCAATGATGGTGGCTTTGGGCTTGCGCGGGTAGGGGAAGCAGAGGTCGCCTCGCTCGGGAGGCGGCCCGTGTTGGGCGTGACGAGGCGCAGCGCGTCCAAGACGAGGCGTTGCGTGCGCGCGACGATGTCCGTCTACTCGCTCCTGGAACGCAAAGTGGCGGCACTCGCCGCGCGCTAGCGTACCAGATGTGACGGCCGGCGGCGCCCGGAGGCGGTTTGGCGCAACTCGCCGGACGTTTTTGGTACGCCCCGCGGCTACACTGCTTGTAGCATCACCGGCGGTGAGAAAGGCAATTTCGTGCGCAAACGTCTCGTAGGCGGCACTTGTGCGGCCGTCTTGGGCTTCATCCTTGTTTCCGCGCCCTTGCAGGCGTCCTTTCAGTCAGCACGTTTGGCGCGCTCGGGCGTAGGAATCACGGCGGCCGGCCTGTTCCTCGCTCCAGCGTCCTCGAGCGCGAGCCCGAAGGGATCCGCGCTCGGTGCGAAGGTCCAGCGCGCTGATCCCGCCGGCGTGCGACGGCGGCGCTTTCGCAGAGCCGCCGGCGCGGCGACCTGCACCACGAGCGATCCCGAATCTTTCGTCGGGATCGCCGGGCTAGGTGACGTGGCCGGCGGTTCCGAGAGCGCCGTGGCAGGCGGCAGCGCAAACGAAGCCTGCGGCGATGAGTCCTTCATCGGGGCCGGTTTCAACAATACCGCCTATTTGAACTCGTTCATCGGCGCCGGTTTTCACAATTTTGAAACCGGCGAGGATTCGTTTGTCGGTGCAGGCGACTACAATGCTGCGGGCGCGGCCGGAGCCTTCGTCGGAGCCGGCGGCGAAGCGTTTTATTCCGCGCAGCGTTACGCCCCGGTAGCGCCAGGTAACCTCGCCGCCGGTGAGGATTCGTTCGTCGGTGCGGGCGACCTCAATGCGGTCACGGGGGCCGGTTCCTTTATCGGCGCCGGCGGTTCGTCGGTTGCGGCGACGGGCGCAACTGCGCCAACGAACACGATCTCCGCGGCCGACTCGTTTATCGGCGCCGGCGACTCGAATATCGTTGCCGGGAACGAAGCTTTCGTCGGAGGCGGAGTTAATAACGGCATCGGCGCGCAGGCGACCTACGCCGCCATCGCGGGCGGTGAGGGGAACGAGGCGGACGGGTCGTTGTCATTCGTCGGCGCAGGTTTATCGAATTGGGTCAGGGCTCCCGGATCGTTCATTGGCGCGGGCGGTTATCTCAGCTCTACGTCGACCGGTCTCACAAACGTCATCACCGGTGCGGACTCGTTCATCGGGTCAGGTGACTCGAATACCGTTTTTCCCAACGACGCGTTCATCGGGGGCGGCCTGAGCAATAACATTGGCTCTCAAGCGACATACGCTGCCATCGCGGGCGGTTCCACGAACTCGGTATCGAGCGAGCTCGGCGCGATCGCGGGCGGCTATCACAATACGGCGAGCGGGTCGGCGGCGGCGGTGGGCGGCGGGTCGAGCAGTTCGGCGACCGGGCGCTACGCGACGATTCCCGGCGGTTACCTCAACGCGGCCGGCGGCACCGGCAGCTTCGCCGCCGGGACACAGGCGAAGGCGCGCCACAACGGCACGTTCGTGTGGAGCGATAACGCCGGCACGGCGGCGGTTCAGTCGACCGCGGACTACCAGTTCGTGGCCCGCGCGTCGGGCGGCTTCGAGCTGTTCAGCAACGCCACGTCAACCTCCGGCGTAAAGCTCAACCCGGGTTCGGGCGCGTGGAGCAACCTCAGCGACCGGACGATGAAGACGGACGTGGCACCGCTCGATGACGCGGCGATTCTCGATAAGGTCGCGGCGTTACCCGTCAGCGTCTGGAGCTACACCTCCGAGCACGGCGTACGGCACGTCGGCCCGATGGCGCAGGACTTCTACGCGGCCTTCCGCGTGGGTGAAGACGACCGCCACATCACGAGCATCGACGAAGACGGCGTAGCCCTAGCCGCGATCAAGGCGCTCCACGCTGAAAATCTTCGCCTACGCCAACGCCTCGTCCGTGACGAGGCGCAACGGCGTCGTGACGATGGCCGCCTGAGTACGCTCGAGCGCGAAGTGGAGTCTCTCGCCACCCGATAATACGTCATCCGTTCCGAGATCGAGAGCGCTCGGCAACACGCCGGTTCCTTCGGATACGTCTTTTCTTGGCGCCGCGCTAAGGTGGGATGCTCACGGCGCGCATACCGTCGGCGACGGCGCGCAAGCGCTCGACTTCGCGGCGCAGTTCGTCGGCTTCTAGGTGATCGTACGCGGCGGCGGCCGCGACGGCGAGCCGGTGCAGCACGTGCCGTTCGTCGGGATTGAGCGCCTCGCCGCTACGGTGCGCGCCGTAGAGCGCAAACCCGATCAAGCGCGCGCGAGCCGAAATTGGGACGGCCAGGATCGGTGTGGCGGCGCCGGCGGGATACCGCGCGTCGAGCGGCGCGCGGACGTCCGCTAGCGTCAGCGACTCGTCGCCTGCGGCGAGGTGCGCGATCAACGGCTCCGCTTCGGCGATGCGGGCGACGTCGCCGAGCTGCCAGCCGATGGCGCGGACGCGCTCGAACGCCGCGCCGTCGTCGCTGCGCCGGAATACGGCGGCCGAGGAGAGTTCGTACGCTTCCGCCGGGTCATCGCACAGAAACGCGTCGACGGTGTGGACCGCGGGTGCGTGCGGTATCGCACGCTCGACGCGTTCGAGGCGCTGCTCGGCCCGCCGTTGCTGCCGGAAGAGCGCGCTCTCGACGACCCGTTCGACGCGCTGATGCAGGGCGTTGAACCAGAAACCCATGCCGAGCGCCATCGCCAAGTCGACGTAGAAGGCGAGCCGCGTCGCTTCGAGTTTCTTGCCGATCAGCCATTCGACGAACGAGAAGAAGAGCACCAGGCCAGAGGTCAACGTGCCGTAGACGAGCGCGCGATTGAGCGCGAAGCGAACGTCGATGACGCGATGCCGGAGGACCGCATATGCGACCGCGAGCGGCCAAGCGACCGGCACGAAACTGACCACGGCACCGGCGATCGACGGCGGGAATCCGGCGGGATCGAGCACGCTGAGCACCGCGTGCAAACCGACGGCGCAGAACCCGATCAGCGAGCCGACCAGCACCCACAACGTGCGGCTACGGTCCGCGCCGCCCTCGAAGAAGCGCACGATGGCGACCGCGAGAAGGCACGCGATGAGGACGCCGATCGCAACGTAATACTGTTCGATCGACCCGAAGTATTCCAAGAGTGCGATGATTGGCGCGGTCAGGATCGAGAACACCCGGAAGGCACCGTCCCAGCGTGTTCGCGAACCGTCGGGGAAGTTGATGATGAACCAGCCGCCGGCCCAGAACGCAAGGCCGACGCTCGCCGCGGTTAGGATCGCGTTGATTTGGGTCAAGGTCGCGTTCGCGGGCGGGACGGCGCCGTACTCGCTGATGACGTATGCGAAACTCATCAACAGGAAGGGCCAGGTGACGGCGCTAGGCCGCAGGAGCACGAGCGCGCCGCCGACCCCGACGAACACCACCGTCACGGCGAGCCCGACGGCCGCGACGACGATGCGATCGGTGGCCGTGCGCGAATAGAGGATGACCGGAATCAGTCGACCCGCGCGTAAGACGGTCAGGTCGAGTCGCGTGCCGGCCGGCTTGTAACTGCCGGGGTGCACGAGCAAATCACGTTGCGCCGGCGGCGTGTCCGCGAGCACGACGCGGTCGCCCTCGCGCAGGCCGGCAGCCGTCGCCGCCGACCCGGCCACGACGGTGGACACGCGCCCGCCGGCCGCCAAGTCCACGCTGAAGCCGAAACGGCTGCCGGCCGAAACGTCGTTGACCAGCGCGCCGACCGCCACAGCGACCGCCCACAGGCACAGGATCGCGACGGCGATGGCGCTAGCGGCGCGGTTCGCTCGCCCCACTTCAGTGGTCGACACGTTGATTCGGTGGTTCGCGCGGCGCGCCGCCCATTCCGCCGCAACGCATCGCCACCGTCAGCCCGGCGAGGCGCTTGTTTACAATCCTCAGTAAAATTCTTCGGTGTCGATGCGGTTGAGCAACGAATCGCCGCGCGCGAAGCGCCGTAGATTCTCGATGAAGAGGTCGACGAGCCGTTCGTTCTCGCGCCACGAGAGCGCCATCGTGTGCGGCGCGAAAACGACGTTCTCCATTGTCCAGAGCGGGTTGTCGGGCGGCAACGGCTCGGGCTCGAATACGTCGAGCACGGCGCCCGCGAGCGCGCCCGCCTGCAAAGCCGCTATCAGCGCCGCCTGATCGACGACCGAGCCGCGCCCGACGTTGCAGAAGATTGCTCCCGGACGCAGGGCGGCCAGCGCGCGCGCGTCGACCAGCCCGCGCGTCGCGTCGGTTGCCGGTAGGGTCACGACCGCGGCGTCGGCGCGCGCGAAGGCTTCGGACAGTCGCGCCATCGGAAAGACCGCGTCAAGCCCATCGCGCGGGGAGCCGTCGCGCGTCACGCCGATGACGCGCATTCCAAATCCGCGCGCGGCGCGAGCGACCGCCGCGCCGATGTGGCCGACGCCTACGATCGCGATCGTCGAGCCCGCCAACTCGCCGCTCGGAAAGTGGTCCCATGCGCGCCGCTCGCGCAAGCGTTCGAGTTTTCGAAGATCCTTGCGCAGCGCGAGCAACCCGAGAAACACGAACTCGGCGAGCATCCCCGCGTGCAGGCCCGCGGCGCTGGTGAAGGCGACGCGCTCCAGCGTCGAGCGCGGCAGTTCCGCGGCGCGAACTTGCTCGCCCGAACCAGCCCAACAGCACTGCACCCAGCGTACCTGTGGAGCGCAAACCAGCGCACGAGCAAGGGATGGCCCGCTATCTCCCGGGATTCCGAACAAAATCTCAGCGCGTTCGAGCATCGCGTTGAACCGGGTCTCGCCCTCGGGATCGCGAATGAAGTCCGGTACGCCCCGATGGTCGGAGGGGAAGCGCGGCGGCGGCAACAGGGCGGCGTCGAACATCACATCATTGCCGCGATCGACCCCGGCAATGCGCGCCACGAGTTCCGGCTCAAGCGGCGTCGCGATCAAAATTCGCATCAGGCGCTTCTTTTCATTCGCATCGAGCGCTGAGCCTCATTCGCATCCTACACTGCGCCTCAATTACAGAGCGCTTCGCTTCATCCGCATCACCGCCTCGCCCGATCCAGCGGCCGCTTTTGCCCGCGAAGTGGAGCGAATTTTCACCCAACCGAGCGCCTCGTGAAGCCTGCTTCCAAGCCTTGCCACATTCGGATAAAAGTAAGACCTGTCGTTGAACGCATGTCGAAGCCTGTTCGACAAATGGCGAATGACGGCGGCCTCAATAGGCCTTATTGTATAAGTCCACAGGCGCGCAATCCCCCATCGTGCGCCTTTCTCTCAGTCCGAAGCGAGGTTCTCCCGCCATCTCGCACGCCGCGTCCGCCTTCCCGGATCACGCCGATTCGCCCCTGGTGGTCGAAGAGCACGACGCGTGTGGCGTCGGGTTCATCGCGGACCTGCGCGGTCCGGCCACCCACGAGGTCGTCCGCCTAGCGTTGGCGGCGGCCGCCGCCATGATGCATCGTGGCGCACGCGCGGCCGACGGCCGGACGGGCGACGGCGCGGGCATCCTGTGCGAGACGCCGCGCAAGCTGCTGGTTCGCGAGCTGCACCAGGCCAACCTCAACGCGTCTTCGAGTCACGTGGCCGCGATCTGCCTCTTTTTACCGCGCGAGCCCGACGCCGCGGCGGCCGCGCGTGCCGCGATCGAGTCGCGCGTCCACTCGATCGACGTGACGCCTTTGCGCTGGCGCACGCCGGCCACCCACGGTGACATCCTGGGCACACAAGCGCTCACGACGCGCCCGATCTTCGACCAGCTCGTCGTCGACATGGGTCCGGGAAACGTGCGCGAGCGGATGCGCACGGCCGCGCGTTTGATCGAAAAGGCGCTGCGGGAATTTGGCCCGAGCGCCGCCTTGCTCTCGTGTTCGGCGACGTCGGTCGTCTACAAAGCCCTTCTCTCCTCCGACGAGCTGAGCGCGTACTTCGACGACTTGCGTGACGAGGCGTTCGCCTCGCGCTTCGCGCTCTTCCACCAACGCTTCTCGACGAACTCGTCGCCCTCGTGGCGGCTGGTGCAGCCGTTCCGGCACATCGCGCACAACGGTGAGATCAACACGATCACCGGAAACCGCGCGTGGATGAACGCGCGCGGAATCGCGACGGGTCCCGGCGCGAGCGACTCTTACGACTTCAACACGAACGTCGACGCGATGGTCGGCGCCGGGTACCGCGTCGATGAAGCGGTCGACATGCTGCTCGCACCCGCGATCGAGCCGGGAGACGCGCGCCTCAAGGCTTACTACGACGCTCACGTCCCGACGGTCGAGCCGTGGGACGGGCCGGCCGCGATCGTGTTCGCCGACGGCGACACGATCGGTGCGGCCCTCGATCGCGCGGGGCTGCGCCCGCTTCGCTGGTGCCGAACCGCCTCGAACAAAGTGCTTTGCGCCTCCGAAGCCGGCGTTGTGAATTTCGGAAACGACCCGATCGTCCAGCGCGGCCGGCTGGGCCCGGGCGGCCGGCTGATCGTGCGCTTTGCTTCCGGCGAAGTCGTCGACACCGAACAGTTCCGGGCCGAGCGCCGGCAGCAGGCTGATTTCCGCGAAGTCGTGCGCAGCTGGGCGTTTCCGCTCAACGATCGCGTCGAGCCGATCGCGAACTCGGACACGAACGCGCAGTTGCACCGCTTCGGCTGCACGCGCGAGGAGCTCAAAGACGTGATCGGCGTGCTGGCGGCGTCGAACGAACCGACGTCGTCGATGGGCGACGACGCGGCGCTCGCCTTTTTCGAACGGCGCACGCCGGTGGCCGAATACCTGCGCGAACGGTTCGCGCAGGTCACAAACCCGCCGATCGACCCGCTGCGCGAACGGCTCGTTTTCGATCTGCGCGCGTGGGTTGGTTCGGGCGACATCAACGGGGACATCCCCGCGACGGGTTCGATCGTCGCGCTCGAGAGCGCGATCCTCTCGGAGCTGGATTTCGACGCACTTCGTTTCGACGCGCGCTTGCTGCAGCATACCTCGCAACTCGAGATCGGCGAAGGCACGCTGCGCGAGCGCCTCTTCGCGCTCTGCGATGAAGCGGCGCGAGCCGTGCGCAACGGCGCGTCGCTCGTCGTGCTCGACGATCGGCGCGACGCCCCGAGCGTGCCCGCGCTGCTGGCCGCCGGTGCGATTCACCAAACGCTCGTCGATTGCGGCTTGCGGATGCAGGCGTCGATCGCCGTGGCCGACGGTTATGCGCGCGACGCCCACGCGGTCGCGGCGCTCCTCGGTGCCGGCGCGAACGTCGTCACGCCTTGGCTCGGCTTGCGCGCCGCGGGCGATGCGGGCCACGGGCTCGCGTTCCTGACGGGTCTGCGCGCGGGCGTCCTGAAGATCATGGCGAAGCTCGGCATCTGCACGTTGCGTTCGTACGTCGGCGCGCAGACGTTCGAAACGGTCGGGCTGCACGGCGAGATCGTGGAAGCCTGCTTCCCGGGCATGGCCGTGCACGCCGCCTGCGTTCGCTTCGCCGACATCGAGGATGACGTGCGCACGTGGTTCGCGCTTTCGCGCGAGGGCGACAAGCCGCTTCCCGACCGGGGCACGTACCGGTTCCGGCGCGACGGCGTGCGTCACGCCTTCGATCCGAGCGTGATCAAGAACGTCCGCGCGACAGCGATGCGCGGGGATTACGAAGCCTTCGAGATTTTGTCGGATGCGATGGAAGCGCGCGAGCCGGTCGCATTACGCGATCTGCTGAGTGCCGTGCCGTTGCGCGATCCGGTTCCGCTCGAGGAAGTCGAGCCCGTCGCGGCCATCGTGCGGCACTTCGCGACGGCGGCGATGTCGCTGGGCGCGCTCGCTTCGGAGGTTCACGCGACGATCGCGCGCGCCGCCAACCGCATCGGCGCGAACAGCAATTCGGGCGAGGGCGGGGAGCACGCCGAACGCTACGATCGCACGGTCGATCGCGGACGAAGTAAGATAAAACAGGTCGCCTCGGGCCGGTTCGGGCTGGGGGTTACCTATCTCGCCAGCGCCGACGAAGTCGAGATCAAGATGGCGCAGGGCTCCAAGCCCGGCGAAGGCGGCCAGATTCCAGGCCACAAAGTCAGCGCGGAAATAGCGATGCTGCGCGGCGCGCAACCCGGCCAGGCCTTGATCTCTCCGCCGCCGCACCACGACATCTATTCGATTGAAGACCTCGCGCAACTGATCTACGATCTGCGCCGCGCGGCGCCGCACGCGCGCATCGCGGTCAAGCTCGTCGCGCAGTCCGGTATCGGCTACGTCGCCAGCGGCGTGGCCAAAGCCGATGCCGACGTCATTCACATCAGCGGTCACGACGGCGGGACGGGCGCCTCGCCGTTATCGTCGATCAAGCACGCCGGGCTGCCGTGGGAAATCGGCTTGGTCGAAACGCATCACGCGTTGCTCCACAACGGCTTGCGCTCGCGGGTCAAGCTCCGTGTGGACGGCGGTTTCAAGACCGGTCGCGACGTGATTCTCGCGACGTTGTTGGGTGCCGACGATTACGGCTTCGGGAGCGCGCTGCTGGTCGCCCTCGGCTGCATCTACGCGCGGCAGTGCCACAAGAACACGTGTCCCGTCGGCATCGCCACGCAGGATCCGGAGCTACGCAAGAAATTCGCCGGCACCGACGACGAAGCGATCGCGTTTCTGGAGTTCATCGCCAAGGACGTGCGGCGGCGCCTAGCGGCTTTGGGCGCGCGCTCTCTCGACGAGCTGCGCGGCCGCAGCGACCTCGTGCGCCGGCGTCAACTCGACGATCCGCGCCTTGCTGACGTCAACCTCTCCGAGATCATGCGTCTGCCCGAACAGCCGCAGACGCCGCGGCGCCCGGTGCAAGAGCCCACGCATCTCGACGACCTGGTGTCGCGTCCGTGGAACGGCCCGCGCAAGCCGTGGCATACGACGCCGGAGTTGCCGATCTCGCCCGCCGACCGCGCGGTTGGCGCGCGCCTCGCGCATGAATTCGCCGTGCGCCGGGCGGCCGGCGAGGAGCCGGGTTCGCTCTGGGTTCGCTATCACGGAACGGCCGGACAGAGTTTCGGCGCCTTCCTCACTGACGGAATCACGCTGGACCTCGCCGGCGACGCCAACGACTACGTCGGCAAGGGAATGGAGGGCGGACGCATCGTCGTGCGCGGGTTCGATGGCACCGACCTCCAACCCGTCGCCGGAAACGCCTGCTTCTACGGCGCGCGCGGCGGCCAAGGGTTTATCCGCGGCGGAGCCGGCGAACGCTTTGGCGTGCGCAACAGTGGCGCCGAACTGGTGGTCGAGGGCGCGGGCGATCACGCCTGCGAGTACATGACCGCGGGCTTTGCCGCGGTGCTCGGGCCGACCGGCAAGAACTTCGCGAGCGGCATGTCCGGAGGGGTCGTGTTCGTCGCGCTCGACGAGCCGTTCGTCCCCGAAGCCCATGGGCTGTCGCTCGGGCCGACGACGTGCCGGCTCACGGCGTGTCACGAGAACGACCCTGACGTGCGGCATCTGCGCGAGCTCCTGGAGAACTACGTCGAAGCGACGGGTTCGCCGCGCGCGACCCGGCTGCTCGGCGATTGGTCGAGCGCGATCGAGCGTTTCGTGAAGCTCGCTCCGCCCGGGCTCTCGGGCGCGCCCGAGCCCGGCACGGATCGCGCCGCTAGTCTGGTTCCTTCGACTTAGCCGCGGCGGCGGCCGCATCGACGACCTTGCGCGACTGCTCGACGAGCTTGAGCGCGGTCTCCCGCGTCCGTTCGGCGGTTTCGCGCAATGCTTCGTTGCCGATCTTGATGTAGTCGTTGACGTGGCTCAACGTAACCTGAGCCTGCTTTGAAGCGATCTCGCCGGTTTCTTCGGCGTGCTTCGAGAGCGTGGCTTGCAACTCACGCGCGTCCTCTAGCGACTTCTCGACGTGCGGCTTGAGCTGTTCGGCTGTCTTGTTGACGGCCTCCGTCACTTGCTTCTGCAGTTCCCGCGCCTGCGCCAGCGCCCGGTCCATCGCATCCGTAAAACTCATGCCTTGCTCCTTTTATATGGGGGGTACCCCCCCAAACCCCCGCGGCTCTCGGTTTATACGGGGGGCCACGCCCCCCGATCCCCCGCCGCGGACTTCCGCGGCTCTCCACGGGCGGGACGCCTCGCGCGCAGCGTCCTGACCCAGGCCGCGCGCGTTCATAGCGATGAATTAATGGTTTGGTTTCAGTCGCCGCCAGACCCTCGCTGCGGGACTCCCGCGGTTTTGGGGGCGGTTGGTCGCGGGGCTAGCGGCCCTCGTCGACGGTCATTACCCAGCGGACGGCTCGGGCGTATTGTTCCAGTTCTCGCGTCGTGCGCTGGAGCCAGCCGAAGGTCTTGTCGTAGACGGCGCGTTTGCCGCGCGAGTCGTCGTGCTCGCGGATGAAGCGGCGCGCGGCTTCCAGCTGACGTTCGACGCGCTCCCACTCGGAGCGCAGCGTTCCTTCCGAGGCGTCCGACAGGCGATCGATCAGCGGTGGCGACGGCTCTTCCGGGTGGCGCATGGCATACTCAAGCCGCGCCAAGGTGTAGGCGCTCGTCGTCGTTATGAACGACCCTAGGAGTTGCACCAGACGCACTTCCATACTCTGGCCCTCTTTTCCATGAACCGCCGGTTCACACCCACCCCGGTTCCGTCAATCATGTGTGTCTTTCGGCTCAATGTGCGCCCGGGTGGAATCCGGCTCGGTCGAAAGGATACCTGGCTCAGCTCGCACGGGTCCACCGACGGAGGAGCCGCGAGGCGTGGACGCAGATGGACGGCCTAATGAGGAGCAACAGCGACGAAACCGGCGGGGCGGTGGTACGGGCGGCACGAGCCGAGGATGAAACGTTCGTCGTCGGGTTGGCGCGGCGGTTTGCGGAAACGCGACCGGACTGGCGCACCGAAGACGAAATAACGCTCGGCACCGCCGCCGAACTGCGGCGCGCCTTCGCGGGGCTGCAGCCCGGCGCGGCGCTCATGATTGCCGAAGATGCATCGGGCGAGCGTATCGGATTCGCATACGTCGTCGTTCACGCGGATTTCTTTACCCACGAGCCGCACGGGCACCTCAGCGAAATCGCCGTTACGCGCGACGGTTCCGGCGCGGGTCGAGCCTTGATGCGGGCCGTCGAGCAGCACGTGCGCGATCGTGGTCTGCGTTTCTTGACGCTCAACGTCCACGAGCAAAACGTTCGCGGCCACCAGTTTTACCGCGAGCTCGGCTTCGAGCCCAATACCCGGCAATATGTGAAACTGATGGCATTGGCCGGTTCCGCATAGACGACTGCAGGATTTTCAGCTGTAACTCCGGCAGCCGTTCGCGATAGGAGGAGGCGAGATGGAGTGGTTACCGCAACCGTTTTCACAACTCTCCGGCCCGGCGTTTCTGGTGGTGTACGCGGCCTTCGCGGCCGCCGTCATCATCGTCTCGCGTCTGCAAGTCACGGCGGCCGACCGAAGCCTCGCCACGCCTTTGCCGCCGGTGTCGCCCGAACGCGACCCGTACGAGGTCGCTTACCTTCGCGGCGGCGGAAATGAGCTGCTGCGGTTCACGATCTTCGATGGGCTGCGGCGGAACGTGCTGGAGTTCGTTCCCCCGGCGAAGGGCAAGAAGACGCAACGGATTCAGAAGACGAGATTGCTGGAAAAGGTTGATACCGGCTCGGAGATATTCGATAACGTCGCCAACTGGTGCACGCTGCCGCGGACGAACGACGAACTCTTCGCATCGCCATTCCCTAAGGCCGTCGAAGTGTGGGGTTCGAAGGACTTCGCACCGTCTCTCGAGGCGGACGGCTTGCTGAGCGGTCCCGCGGTCCGGTCGGCCGCGACCCGGGTCCGATTGTACGGGTCCGCGGCGCTCGTGATCTTCGCCGGCCTCCGTTTGCTCGAAGCGTTTTCGCTACACCACCGCAACATCGGCTTCTTGCTGCTCATGCTCTTCGTGTCGCTCGTGCTGCTGTTGGTAGTCACGAAGGTCCCGCGTCTGAGCCGGCGGGGACGCGCGTACTTGAAGCGCTTGCAGGCCGCACTGCGACCGGCCGGAGCGGGGGCGCCCGTCGCCGGAGCGGCGGCGCCGGGATCCGCCGGGGGCGCGGTTGCGGCGGGGGCCGCGCTGCTGCCGATCTTCGTCGCGGCGACCGGGCTGCAGGCCTTGGCGGGAACGGAATTCGCGCCGCTCAACAAGCTCTTCCCGGCCCGCGACTCCGGCGACGGCGGCTCGGGCGGGTGTGGCTCATCCGGCGGCTCATCGAGCAGTTGTGGCGGGGGCGGAGGCTGCGGCGGCGGTGGTTGCGGCGGCTGAGCGGCGCGCGCTGCCGGTGCTGGGCGCCGGGTATAGCTATCGCCGCGCCTACCGTCCCGAAACCTACGCGCATCGTGCGCGCATCGGCATGCTCGAAATCGTGGCCGAGCACTTCATGTACGGCGACGCCGAGACCGATCGCGAACTCGATCTCCTCGCCGAACATTTCACGCTCGTCCCGCACGGCCTCGACCTGTCGCTCGGCAGCGCCGACGGCATCGACGAAGCATATTTGGAACGCTTCGCCGCGCTTGTCGAACGAGTCCGCGCGCCGTGGTGGAGCGAACACGTCGCGTTCACGCGCGCCGGCGACGTACGGATCGGGCACTTGGCGCCGTTGCCGTTCACGGACGAAGCGCTGGACGCCGTCGCGCGCAACCTCGAAACGGTGCGGCGCCGAATCGGCGACGTCCCCTGTGCGCTCGAAAACATCGCCGCGCCGTTCGTGTTGCCCGGCGCCACGATGAGCGAAGCGGAGTTCTTGACGCGACTCGTCGAGCGCACGGGCTGCGGCCTCCTGCTCGACGTCGAGAACGCGCTGGCGAACGCGGTCAATTTCGGCGGTGATGCCGAGGCGTTCTTCGACGCGTTACCGGCAGCCGCCGTCGTGCAGCTACACGTCGCCGGCGGTGAGTGGATCGGCGGCAGCTACGTCGATTCGCACGCGCGCGCGGTTTCGGACGGCGTCTGGAAGCTCGTCGAGAGCGCCTGCCGCCGGTTCCCGGTCAAGGCGATCGTGGTCGAACGCGACGAGCGCTTACCGCCGTTTACCGATCTGTTAGCGGAAATCGAGCGCGCGCGGGCCATCGGCGAAGCGACCGACCGTTGGCGTTAGCGGAAGTTCAGCGCGCGCTCGCGACCTTGGCCACGAACGAGGTCACGCGCGACCGTTTGCGCGACGAGCCCGAGGCCTTCGCGCGCGACTTCGCGCTCGCGCCCGAAGAACTCGCGCAGGTGCGGGCGATCGGCGAGTCGCGCGTGCTCGCATACGTCGACTCGCTGCAACGCAAACGCGTCGCCGAGGCGGTGCGGCTGCTGCCGCTCTGCGCGCGGGCGGACGGGCCGGCGCTGCGCCGCGCGTTCGCGCGGCACGCGCGCCGCGTTCCGCTCGGCGCCGGCAAGGCCCGCTACGTGCGCGACGTCCTGACCTTTGCCCGGCACGCTGATGTCACCCTGAGCCTGTCGAAGGGCAGCGCGACGCCGGCGCTTCGCGAATTGCTCGACTACGAAGCCGGCTGGCTGCGCGCGAACTCCGCGACGCCGTTCGTCCGCCTTCGGGCGTTCGCGTTTCCCGTCCATCGCATGGCTCGCGCGGTGGCGCGCGGCGAGCCGTGGAACGGTTTCGAGCGGCGCCGGACCGTCGTCATTTGGCTCGCGGCCGGTGGCCGGCGCTTCTCCCTCGCCCTTGGTTAAACGCTCGGGCATGGGGAGCGCGAGGGCCGTCGTCTAAGGATGAGTTGTGCAAACTATAGACCGGGCCGCGATCGTTCGGGATTTGCAAGTCGCGGTGGGAGCGGGAAACTGCATTTTCGAGCCCTCCGACTTGCGGACGTACGAGTGCGATGGCTTGGCGGGAAGCCGCGTGCGCCCGGCCGCCGTCGTGCTGCCGTCGGACACGGCGCAAGTCGCGGCCGCCGTGCGCGTGGCGCGACGTCACGGCATGCCGATCGTGCCGCGCGGCGCGGGCACCGGCCTGTCCGGCGGCGCGCTGCCCGTCGAGGGGTGCCTGCTGGTGGTCCTATCGCGCATGAACCGCATCCTCGAGGTCGATTTCGAGAACCTGCGCATGCGCGTGCAGCCGGGCGTCATCAACCTCGACGTCACCCGGGCGATCGCGGAGGCCGGTTATTACTACGCGCCGGACCCGAGTTCGCAGAGCGTGTGCTCGATCGGCGGAAACATCGCCGAGAATTCCGGGGGCGCGCACTGCCTCAAGTACGGTTTCACGGTCAACCACGTGGTGGCCGTCACGGTCGTCCTCGCGGACGGCGAGATCTTCGAGGTCGGGTCTCCGGCCTCGGACCCGCTCGGCTACGACCTGTTGGCCGCGGTCGTCGGGAGCGAGGGACTCGTCGGTATCGTGACCGAGGCGGTCGTGCGCATCCTGCGCACGCCGGAGCTGACGCGGACGTTTTTCGCCACCTTTCCCTCGACCGATGAAGCGGGCAACTGCGTCTCGGCCATCGTCGCGGCGGGCATCGTGCCGGCCGCGGTCGAGATGATGGATACGCTCGCGATCGAGGCGATCGTCAAGGCCACGGGCGTCGACTGGCCTCTCGACGTCGGCGCGGCCCTGCTCCTGGACGTCGATGGGACCGCCGCTGAAGTCGAGCACACGGCCGCCGCCGCCGTCGAAATCGCCAAGAGCGCGGGAGCGCTCGACGTCCGCATGCCCAAGGATGCCGCGGAGCGCGCGCTGATGTGGAAGGGCCGCAAGAGCGCGTTCGCGGCGATGGGTCGCATCAGCCCCAACTACTACGTGCAGGACGGCGTGATTCCGCGCTCCGAGATCAGCCGAGTGCTACGCGAGATCGCGGCGCTGTCGGCGCGCGAAGGTTTGCGTGTCGCCAACGTCTTCCATGCCGGCGACGGTAACTTGCACCCGCTGGTCTTGTATGACGCGCGCGTCGCGGGCGAGGAGCACCGTGCGGAATTTGTCGGCGGCGAGATTTTGAAGATCTGCGTGCGCTACGGCGGCTCGATCACGGGTGAGCACGGCGTCGGGACCGACAAGGCGATCTACATGGGCGAAATTTTTAACGACGCGGACCTCGAATCGATGAACTTCGTGCGCTGCGCCTTCGACCCCGCGCGCGTGTTCAACCCCGGCAAGGTCTTCCCGACGCCCCGGCTCTGCGGCGACATCCCCGGAGCGTACGCGCCCCACGCGAGCGAACGGCACGGCCTCGCGGACCGCGGGTAGGCCGTGGCGACGATAGCCGGCACGGAGGTCGGAGCGACGGTCGCTCCGGCCGATTTGCGCGAGACGTCCGCGCTCCTCACGGCGGCCGCGCAAGACGGCGCCACCGTTTCGTTCGCCGGCGGCGGCACGGAATTGGGCTTCGGCTATCCGCCGGAGCGCGTCGATCTGCTGCTGCGCACCGAGCATCTCTCGCACGTGGTCGAGTACACCCCCTCGGACATGGTCGTCGAAGTCGAGGCGGGCATCCCGCTTGCGGCTTTGCAGAAAGTGTTGGCGGTCGAGGGACAGCGCCTCGCGCTCGACGTTCCCCACGCCGAACTCGCCTCGCTCGGCGGCCTGCTCGCGTGCAATTCGTACGGGCCGCGGCGCGCGCGGTTCGGCACCTTGCGGGACCTGATCGTCGGCGTATCGCTGATCCGGGCCGACGGAACCCGCGTGCGCGGCGGTGGCAAGGTCGTGAAGAACGTGGCCGGGTTCGATTTGCCCAAGCTCGCCGTCGGGTCGCTCGGCACGCTCGGCATGATCGCGACCGCGACGTTCCGCCTCCATCCCGTGCCCGAAACGGTCGCGCTTTTGCGCGTCGAGCACTGTTCGGGCTCGCACCTGCGCCGGTTCGTCACCGGGATGCTGGAGCGCCGGCTGGAGCCCGTGGCGATGCTGGCCGTCGCGGTGGGGCGTGGTTATGAGTTTCTGGTCCTCTTCGAAGGCTTCGCAGCCGGCGTCTTGGAGCAGGCCGAGCGGTTCGTGGCACTCGCGGCCGGCTTCGGCTTGGTCGCGGAGGACGCCGCGGACGATCGCACGATCGATATCCTCGACGAAGAGGTGCGGACCTTCGGCGACTTGCGGCTACGCTTCGCGGCCCCGCCCGGCGCGCTCGAGCAACTGGAGGCCGAGGCGCTGGAGCCGTTGATGCGCAGGTTCCCTGCGGCTAAGCTCGCGCTGTACCCGTCGCTCGGCGTCGCCTTCTGGTCGGGCTACGCCAACGACGTCGAAGCCGCCGTTGCCGGCACGTTACACGCGCGCGCCGCGGTCGAGCGGATGGGCGGGAATGCGGTCGTTCTCGACGCCCGCGATCCGCGGATCCGCGCGGCGGTCGACGTCTACGGCACGCTGCCGTCGTCTTTTCCCCTCATGAAGCGTCTCAAAGAGCGTTTCGATCCCGACGGCCGTCTCAACCGCGGCCGTTTCGTAGGAGGACTGTAATGGTCGAAAACCGCTCGACGAGCGAGCTCATCTCCGATTGCGTGCACTGCGGCTTCTGTCTGCCGGCCTGCCCGACGTACCGCTCCTGGGGCGTCGAGATGGATTCGCCGCGCGGGCGCATCGATCTGATGAAGGGTCTCAATGAGGGGGCGATCGATCTCACGGAAACGGTCGTGGCGCATTTCGACCAGTGCTTGGGATGCATGGGCTGCGTAACGGCTTGTCCCTCGGGCGTGCGCTACGATCTCTTGATCGAATCGACGCGGGCCAAGATCGAGGCGGCCTATCCGCGTCCGCCCGACGACGCCGCCTTGCGCAACGCCATCTTCGCGGTATTTCCGTACCCGGATCGCCTGCGCGCCTTGGTGTGGCCGCTCTATTTTGCGACCAAGAGCGGACTGCAAGACCTCGTCCGCCGGAGCGGGCTGCTCAAGCTCCTGCCGGCGCGTTTGGCTCAGCTCGTTAAGATGGCGCCGGGCCTCTCGGTCGAACAGTTGACCGAGTCGTTGCCGAAGTATAGCGCGGCTCGCGGCCAAAAGCGCGGTACGGTCGCGCTGGTGGCGGGGTGCGTCCAGCGGGTGTTCTTCCCGGGCGTCAACGCCGCGACGATCCGCGTGCTGACGGCCGAGGGGTTCGATGTGATCGTCCCGGCCGATCAAGGCTGTTGCGGCGCCCTGTCGCTGCACGTCGGGCGGGATGACGAAGCCCGGGGATTCGCGACGGCGCTGGTCGACCGCTTCGGTGACGTCGACGCGCTCGACGCCGTGATCATCAACGCGGCCGGCTGCGGCTCAACGCTCAAGCAGTACGCCGAATTACTGACAAACGAGTCAGGGAACCCGCGCGCTGAAGCCTTCGCCGCGAAGGTTCGGGACGTCAGCGAATTCTTGGCCGCGGTCGAGCCGCGCGCCGAACGGCGCCCCCTGCCGATGCGCGTGGCCTATCACGATGCTTGCCATCTCGGCCACGCGCAGCGCATCCGGGAACAGCCCCGCGCCTTGCTCCGCTCGATTCCGGGCCTGGAGCTGGTCGAAATTCCCGACGGCGACCAATGCTGCGGCAGTGCCGGCGTCTACAATATCCTCGAGCCGGCCAGCGCCGCCGAAATCGGCGCCCGGAAGGTCGAAAACGTCCTCTCGACGGCTCCGGACGTAGTTGCCAGCGCGAATCCGGGCTGCACCCTGCAGATGGCGTCAATTCTTGCCGATTCTGGAAAGCAGGTGCTAGCTGCGCACCCAATTGAGATCCTCGACGCCGCACTCGCTTAGCGAGGGCGGCGTCACATACTGTACTAATATAATAAGAGTCGGTAAAGCGGCGGATGCGGCGGGGCCGGTTGCCGTTAAACGTAGAATCGACCCGCCGAAGACTTTTCATCAAAGGGGATGATGCTCCAACCTCGGGCTGCTGACGAAGACGAAAGCATCCTCGCGCTTATCGCGAGGACGATGCCGGCTTTGCTCTGGACCGTCGATGCGGACCTTATTTTCCGGTCCTCGACGGGGACGGCTCTAGAATTGGACGGTTGGAGCGACAATGGCCTCGAAGGCGTGTCGCTCCTCGATTATTTCGGGCTTGCCGATTCGGCCCACCCCGCGATCGCCGCGCATCGACGGGCCCTGGCCGGGGACTCCGTCGCGTTCGAGGTCGAGGTCGAGGACCGTCTCTTCCGGGCCTTCGTCGAGCCGCACCGCGACCGTCGCGGCCGCATCGACGGCGTCACGGGCTTTGCGATCGATGCGACCCGAGAGCACCGCGCCCTCAGTTCGCTGCGGCGCTCGGAGGAGGCCCTGGCGCTGGCGCAGGCCGCCGCGCATCTGGGCAGCTGGACCCACGATCTGACGACCGAGACCGTCACCTGGTCCGACGAGTTGTACGCGCTGTGCGGGTTGCATCCCGGTGACCGCGAGCCCAGCCCGTCGCTGCTAATGGAATTCGTCCACGCCGACGACCGGCTGGCCCTCGAAGCCGCCATCGAGTTCGCGCGTGAAGAAGCCCGGCCGTTCGTGATCGACACGCGCTTGTTGCGCGCCAACGGCGGCTTGCTGTGGGTGCAGCACCGAGGGCGGTATGCCTACGACGGCGCCGACCCGCTGCACGTCGTCGGCACGGTTCTGGACATCACGCCGCGCAAACGAGCCGAAGATCACCTCGCGTATCAGTCGAACTATGACGAACTGACCGGCCTGCCGAATCGCAAACTGCTCGCTGACCGTCTGCGGCAAGCGATGTTGCAGGCGCAGCACGGCGGCACGCAATTGGCCGTGCTCTACGTCGATCTCGATCGCTTCAAAGCTATCAACGACACGCTCGGCCACGCCGCCGGCGATCGCTTCTTGCGGATGGTGGCACCACGCCTGATCGAGGCCGTCCGTGAAACCGATACGGTCGCGCGGTCCGGCGGGGACGAGTTCGTCATCGTGCTGCCCGACCTCGCCTCCGTGCGGGATGCCGCGCGCAGCGCGGAGCGGATCATCGCCGCGTTCCGGCGCCCGGTGCCCTTCGAGGGCCGCGAACTGTATTCGTCGGCCAGCATCGGCATCAGCGTCTTTCCCGACGATGGCGAATCACCCGAGGAATTGATCCGCAACGCGGATGCGGCGCTGAATCGGGCCAAGGCCACCGGCAACGGCACGTATCGCTTCTATGCCTCGGCGACCCACGCGCGCGCGGTCGACCGGCTCGATCTCGAACACGGCTTGCGCCGCGCCTTCGATCGCGACGAATTCGTCGTCTATTATCAGCCGATCGTCGATCGCTCGGAGCGGCCCGTCGCGGTCGAGGCGCTGTTGCGCTGGGAGCATCCCGAACGCGGCGCGATCCTGCCCGATCATTTCATTCCGATGTGCGAGGAGACCGATCTGATCGTCCCGATCGGACGCCGCGTGATGCGGCGGGCATTTGCCCAACTCGCTGCCTGGAACGCTTCGGGGCTGACCGGACTTCGTATGGCGCTGAATATTTCGGGCCGCCAGATCCTACACCCCGATCTGACCGCCGATGTCGAAGACGCGTTGGCCGAAAGCGGCGTCGCCCCCGAGCAAATCGAGTTCGAAATTACCGAGAGCGGCGTCATGGCCGACGTCGCGGGCGCGCGGCGCGCGATCCTGAGCCTCAAGGCGCTGGGGCTGCGCATCTCGCTCGACGACTTCGGTACCGGATACAGTTCGCTCTCGTACCTCAAGCACTTCAGCGTCGACGCGCTCAAGATCGACCGCACATTCGTGCGCGATCTGCCGCTCGATCGCGGCGACTCGGCCATCGTTTCGGCGGTCGTGGCGCTGGGCCACGCGATGGGCCTCAGCGTGGTGGCGGAAGGCGTCGAGACCGCGGAGCAGGCCGACGACGTGCGGCGTCTCGGGTGCGACGAGATGCAGGGCTACTACTTCGCCCGCCCCGCCCGGCCCGAGATGCTGCAGCAGCTGCTCGGCGCCTGGAGGCGTTGAACCCGCCCAGCTACGCCGAATTGTCGGCCGCCTGGAAGGCGTTGCGCGGCCGGCACGGCATCAGCGTGCGCGAAGTCGCGTGCGCGGGCGCGCCACGGACGTTGCTCTTAGCGGAAATTCCCGGCGAACCGGGCGCGCCGGCCGTTGCGATTTCCGCGGGCGTGCACGGCGACGAACCGGCGGCGCCGTGGGCGCTGCTCTCACTGGTTCGCGACGGGCTGTTGGACCGGCAGTTCTCGTATCGCGTTTGGCCTTGCACGAATCCGACGGGTTACGCGCTGGGCACGCGCGCCAACGCTGAAGGCCACGACATCAACCGCAGCTTCAATCGCGGCGGCACGACGCCCGAAGCGCGGGCGATCATCACGGCCAACCGCGACCGGCGCTTCGAACTCGTTTTCGATTTGCACGAAGATTTCGAAGCCGCGGGATTCTACTGCTACGAGCCCAGTGCCGACGGCACGGCGCCGCTGGGACCGGCGATCATCGCGGCGCTCGATGAAGAAGGGCTGCCGGTGCAGACCCTCGATGCCTCGTTCGACATCGGCTATCCGCCCGAGGCGCATCACCTGCGGCGGATCGAGCGGGGCCACATCATTCCGGATCCCGCAGCGGAACGGGCGTTTTTCGACGGACTGGCATACAGCCTCTACATGCTGCGGCGCGCCGCGCGCCGCGCGCTGACGGTCGAGAGTCCGCGCACCCGTCCCTGGGCCGAACGTCTCGCGATCCACCGCGTCGCGGTTGTTACCGCCCTCGCCCACCTGCGCGGCCTCGGGGGGCTCCCCGCCGTCTGACCCGGGCTCGGGGCTCGCCCAGTGTAGACGGACAAGAAATTTCCACACATATGAAGAACGTGGGTAGCGTTATGGCAGAACGCGATCAACTCGAAGTCGACGTCCTCATCGTCGGCGGTGGCCCGGCCGGCTTGGCCGCCGCGATCAAACTCCGGCAGTTGGCCAAGGAGCGCGGTCGGGACGATCTCGGCGTCATGCTGAT
>Ga0116229_10003792_pt1 | contig 24859 bp, 20 predicted proteins | sample S1TSphgellanicum_3_FD_87313 | JGI IMG/M metagenome (GOLD analysis project Ga0116229, IMG submission 87313) | Host-associated microbial communities from peat moss isolated from Minnesota, USA - S1T2_Fc - Sphagnum magellanicum MG | ecosystem: Host-associated > Plants > Peat moss > Unclassified... | reverse complement strand
TTGCGCAATTGCGGCATGATCTCGCGGGCGAAAATCGGCATCGATTTCAGGTAATCGGGGAAAATCAGCATCATGCCATCGAGTTGGCACTGTTCCATCATCTCGATCAGCCGGCGGGTGACGGTTTCCACCGAGCCGATGATGCGTGCCGACATGAAGCTGGATCGTGCGTTCTGGACAAAGGCGTTTTCGCGGCCGATTTCAGCGTCCAGAAACCCGTAAGCGCGCATCATGCCTTTGCAGGCTTCCTCGTCGAATCCGGCGCGGAAATAATCAGCCTGCGCCTGCGCTTCGGCATCACTGGCGCCGATGACCAGGGTGAGCATGCTGTAGGTGCGGATATAGCGGCCGGATTCAGCCGCCATCGCCTTTACCTTGCGGCTGATTCCGGCAACTTCCTGATCGTCCTTGCCGCCGACGAACATCGCATCCATCTGATCGGCGGTAAACCGCATGCCTCGGCCGGAGGTGCCGGCACAGACCAGGAACGGTTTGCGGCCCGGCTTCGGATCGGACTGGCAATCATCCATGGTGAAATATTTGCCGTTGAACGTGACGGATTGCTCGGTCCAGAGCCGCTTGATGATCTGTATCCACTCATCGGCCAGGTCGTAGCGATCATCGTGGTTCACGCCGTCGCGCCAGGCATGCATCTGCTCGAACTCGCCTTTGTAGGAACCGGTGACGACGTTCAGCCCGGAGCGGCCGCCGCTGATCTGATCCAGCGTGGCGACCATTTTCGCCGTTACTGCCGGGTTTTGCAGCAGCGTATGCACGGTGGCCAGCACCTTCACCCGCTTGGTGACCGCGGCCAGCGCCGCCATGAGAATCTGTGAATCGAGCGCGTAGCGCCAATGCTGGGTAACGCCGCCATAGCCGCGCCACTTGGCCATGGACATGATGAAATCGAACCCGCTCTCCTCCGCCAGCAAGGCGACTTTGCGGTTATAGTCGTAGGAGCCGTCGAGCGGTGGGGCATTGGTGGACAATATCCAGCCGCCATTGGCCATTGGCATGAAAATGCCCAAATCCTTGCCGCCATGATCGGAGGGCAGGCCGAAATCGGCGTGTGAGGCGGTGGCGGCGTGTGTGACGTTCGTCATCTATGGTTTCTCCCCAAGCGGCGCAGCCTAGCATAAGCCTGCGGGCGTTGACGAACTTGCGTCAACGCGCCCGGATTGTTGAAAATCGCGGTATTATTTTCGCTGCAATGCAGCACATTAAACGCTCTTTGGGCGATTACGTTGCTGATCGGGCGCAGTCGGCGGATTTCATCCGGGCTACGGGGGCGTGCGTGAGCGCGGCGTTTGGTGTTTAGCCGAAGTGATAGGCGGAGACGGATTTTCCCCAGATTTTGCCGCTGAAGGCGTGGTGGCCTGGTTCGCCCGGGGCGGCGCCGGCGGCGACCATCAAAGGGAGGAGATGGTCTTCCTGCGGGTGGCAGATGCGGGCGCCGGGGGCGGTGCTCCATTGCGCCAATCTGGCATCCCGCTCCGCCACCGGGCCATCGCACAGGGTTTGCGTCAGCCAGCTATCGAAGTGCTCGGAGGGTATGATGGCGCGGGGATCGCCCAGGCTGCGCAGATTGTGAAAACTCAGCCCGCTGCCGATGATCAGGATATTGTCGTCGCGCAACGGGCTCAGGGCGCGGCCGATCGCGATATGCGTGGCGGGGTCGAGCCCGGTTTGCAACGAAAGCTGCAGGATGGGGATGTCTGCCGCGGGAAAACAGACTTTTAGCGGCACGAAAATCCCGTGGTCATAATCCCTGTTCGGGTCTTCATCGCTGTCGATCCCGGCTTGCGCCAGCAAGCCGCGCACACGCGCGCCCAGCGCCGGGGCGCCGGGAGCAGGGTAGGTAAGTTTGTAGGTATAAGGCGGAAAATTGTAATAATCGAAATACAGCCCGGGATGCGGCTTGCTGAGAACCGTGGGTTTCGGCATGTCCCAATGGGCGGAGACCACCACCAGTGCATCCGGCTTGCCTGGCAGCATGGCGGGCATGGCGCGCAGATATTGCTCCAGCCCGACCCAGCGCTGCGGATCATCCGCCGGCGGTGGCATGAAGAAGCAGGGGCCGCCGCCATGCGGAATGAAAATCGATTTCTGCCTCATGGTGGGATGCTCCTCTGGCTGGGCAATCATACTCCCTGGAACAGCCGTCGGGAATGCTGGGGGTGGGGCCGGCTTTGCCCCATAGGACGATCTCGGTCGCGCCATAGCAGGGTTGTCCCGCATTCGGCGGCCCTGCCGAGACTGTCGTCGGTCGATCGGCGTGTGCTGGCCGGTTGATAGGGCAATTCCGGCTTGCCGTCTTGGCCAGGCGCGCATCGGCGCTTTGCCGCCTGCCCCGGCACAAGGCCTTCCTTCACGCGGGCGGCCCGGCTGTGCCATGGTTTGGTGGATGACGCCGACGGAGCCAAATCATGGACGATCTCTCCCCCGATCTGGACAAGCAGGGGCCGGACAAGCAGGGCCCAGGGAAGGGTGGCCGCGCCCGGTTGCCGCCGCGGGCCCGCGATCAGGCGGCCTTGCGCGACCGGATCATGAAAAAGCTCACCTATCAGGTTGGCCGGCCGCCTGAGGACGCCACCGACCGCGACTGGTTCGTCGCCACCGCCCACACTATTCGTGATTTCGTCATCGAATGCTGGCTTGAATCGATCGAGCGTGTGCAGGCGGAGGGCGGCAAGCGCGTCTACTACCTCTCGTTGGAATTCCTGATCGGCCGGCTGATGTATGATGCGGTGGGCAATCTGGGCCTGATGGAGCCGATGCGCGAAGCACTGGCCTCGCTGGGCATCGACCTGCCGAGCCTGCGCGAACAGGAACCGGATGCGGCGCTGGGCAATGGCGGCCTTGGGCGCCTGGCTGCGTGCTTCATGGAAAGCATGGCCACGTTGCGCATCCCGGCCTATGGCTACGGCATACGCTATGAGCATGGGCTGTTCCGCCAGGAGATCACCGACGGCGTGCAGCGCGAATTGCCGGAAGACTGGCTTTCCGTGGGCAACCCCTGGGAGTTCGAGCGCCCCTCCATCGCCTATGCTGTCGGCTTTGGTGGCCATGTGACGACCCAGCACGATGCGCGCGGCCGGCAAATGCATGATAAGCATGGCCGCCTGCTCTATGCCTGGCAGCCAGGGGAAACCATCCTGGCGGTGGCGTACGACACGCCGGTGGTGGGTGGTGGCGGCAGCCACGCCAATACGCTGCGGCTGTGGTCCGCGCGCGCCTCGCAGGCGCTGCATCTGGACGAGTTCAACCGCGGCGATCACGTCGGCGCCCTGCGCGACCGGGTGCGCACCGAAGCCGTGTCGCGCGTGCTCTATCCGGGCGATGATTCCGAGGCCGGGCTGGAGCTGCGCCTGCGGCAGGAATTCTTCTTCGCCAGTGCCTCGTTGCAGGACCTGATCGGGCGGCATTTGCGGCAATTCGGCGATCTCTCGAACCTGCCGGACAAGGCCGCGATTCAGCTGAACGACACCCATCCGGCGATTGCGATTGCCGAGATGATGCGCCTGCTGATCGATGTGCACGGCCTGGAGTGGGACGGCGCGTGGAAAATCACCGTTGGTACCTTCAGCTACACTAACCACACTCTGCTGCCGGAAGCGCTGGAAACCTGGGCGGTGCCGCTGCTGGAGCGCCTGCTGCCGCGGCATATGCAGATTATCTATTTGCTCAATGCCCAGCATCTGGAGCGTGCCAGGCACGAATTCCATGCCAGCGACGCGCTGCTCACCTCCGTCTCGCTGATCGATGAGAAGCATGGACGGCGGCTGCGCATGGGCCATCTGGCCTTTGTCGGCAGCCACGCGATCAACGGTGTTTCGGGGCTGCACACCGATCTGATGCGGCAGACGGTGTTTGCCGATTTGAACGGGTTATATCCAGGCAGGATCAGAAACAAGACAAACGGCATCACCTTCCGCCGCTGGCTGCACCGGGCCAATCCCGGGCTTACCCGGGTGCTGACGGCAACATTGGGCAATGATGTGCTGAAAGACCCGGGCCTGCTGGCCGGTCTGGCCGTCCATGCCGATGACCCGGTGCTGCAAAGCCAGATCGCCGCACAGCGCCGGGTTGCCAAGCAGCTTCTGGCGCGCAGCATCTATGACCGGCTGGGGATTCTGGTGCAGCCGGATGCGCTGTTCGATGTGCATATCAAGCGCATCCATGAATATAAGCGCCAGTTGCTGAACATTCTGCAAACCGTGGCACGCTACGATTCCATCCGTGCGCAGCCGATGCGCAACTGGGTGCCGCGGGTAAAAATCTTCGCCGGCAAGGCGGCGCCCGGCTATCGCACGGCCAAGCAGATCATTCGTCTGGCGCATGACGTGGCGCAGGTGATCAATAACGACCCGGTGGTGGCGGACCGGCTGAAACTGGTGTTCATGCCGAATTACAATGTGAGCCTGGCCGAGCTGATCATTCCGGCGGCCGATCTGTCGGAACAGATTTCCACCGCCGGGCTGGAAGCCTCCGGCACCGGTAACATGAAGCTGGCGCTGAACGGGGCGCTGACCATCGGCACGCTGGATGGCGCCAATGTGGAAATCCGCCAGCATGTCGGCCCGGAGAATATTTTCATCTTCGGCCTGACCGCCGAGGAGGTGGCGCAGCGCAAGCGCGGCGACCAATCCGCGCATGCCGCCATCGCCGCCTCGCCATCGCTGGAACAGGCGCTGCAGGCCATTGCCTCGGGCGTGTTCTCACCGGACGAGCCGCATCGCTATCGCGGGCTGATCGATGAGCTGACCCGGCACGATAATTTTATGGTCACCGCCGATTTCGACGCCTATTGCGAAGCCCAGGAGCAGGTGGACAAATTATGGCGCAGCAAGGCCGCCTGGTGGCGGACCAGCATCCTGAATATTGCCAATATGGCCTGGTTCTCGTCTGACCGGACGATTGCCGAATACGCCAAGGACATATGGGACGTTCCCGTGTAAGCCGGTTTCCTGCATCGCGTAGACCACAGAAGACGGCGGAGATGTATCCGATGGAAACCCAGGCCCCCCTTGCCAGGCACGCCATGGCCTATGTGCTGGCAGGCGGTCGCGGCAGCAGATTGATGGAGCTGACCGATATCCGCGCCAAGCCGGCGGTGTATTTCGGCGGCAAGTCGCGCATTATCGATTTCGCCCTGTCGAATGCGCTCAATTCAGGCATACGCCGGATCGGCGTGGCGACCCAGTACAAGGCGCATAGCCTGATCCGCCATTTGCAGCGCGGCTGGAATTTTTTTCGCCATGAGCGGAACGAAAGCTTCGATATTCTGCCGGCCAGCCAGCGGGTGACAGAGACCGGCTGGTATGCCGGCACCGCTGACGCGGTGTTCCAGAATATCGATATCATCGAAGGCTACGCCCCACGCTACATCGTGCTGCTGGCCGGCGACCATGTGTATAAGATGGATTACGAGCTGATGCTGCAACAGCATGTCGAGCAGGGCGCCGACGTGACCGTGGGCTGCATCGAGGTGACCCGCGCCGAAGCCACCGGCTTCGGGGTGATGGGCATAGACGAGCATGATCGAATCGTCTCGTTCCTGGAAAAACCCGCCGACCCGCCGGCGATGCCGGGCAAGCCGGACCATGCTTTGGCCAGCATGGGCATCTATGTGTTCGAAACCAAATATTTGATCGAAATCCTCAAGCACGACGCGGCCGACCAGAGTTCCAGCCATGATTTCGGCCGCGACATCATCCCGGGCATTGTCGCCACCGGCCGCGCTGTGGCGCATCGCTTTGAAAAATCCTGTGTGCGCACGAGCTCGGAGAGCCAGGCCTATTGGCGCGATGTCGGCACCGTCGATGCCTATTGGGAAGCCAATATCGACCTGACGGATTTCATCCCCGGCCTTGATCTTTACGACCAGAACTGGCCGATCTGGACCTATGGCGAGATCGTTCCGCCGGCCAAGTTCGTGCATGATGAAAAGGGCAGGCGCGGATCGGCCATCAGCTCTCTGGTTTCGGGTGGCTGCATCGTCTCCGGCACCGAGGTGCGGCAATCCCTGCTGTTTACCGGGGTGCATGCGCATTCCTATGCCAGGGTGGAACGCGCGGTGATCTTGCCTTACGCCAAGATCAACCGGCATGCGCGGCTGAAAAATGTGGTGGTCGATCGCGGCGTGGTGATTCCCGACGGTTTGGTGGTCGGCGAGGACCCGACGGCCGACGCTGCCCGCTTCCGCCGCTCCCCGCGCGGCATCTGCCTGATCACCCAGCCAATGATCGATCAATTGACCTGATGATCAGCATTCTGTCGGTCGCCTCGGAAATCTTCCCGCTGATCAAGACGGGCGGGCTGGCCGACGTTGCCGGGGCCTTGCCTGGCGCGCTGGCGCCGCATGGCATCGAGATGCACAGCCTGGTGCCCGGCTATCCGGCGGTGATGGAGAAGATCGGCGGTTTTGCCGCGGTGGCGGCCGAAGCCAGCTTCTTCGGTGGCCCCGCCCGCTTCCTCGCCGGCGAGACGGCCGGGCTGAAATTGTTTGTGCTGGATGCGCCGCATCTCTTTGCCCGCCCCGGCAACCCTTATATGGCGCCGAACGGCACGGATTGGCCGGACAACCCAATCCGCTTCGCCGCGCTCAGCGCCGCCGCCGCCCTGCTGGGAACGGGAGCCGTTCCGGGCTTTGCCCCGGCGATTGTGCATGCGCATGATTGGCAGGCCGGCCTCGCCGCTGCCTATCTGCATTATGCGGAACGCCCCCGGCCGGCGACGGTGATGACGGTGCATAATTTGGCCTTCCAGGGCCAGATGCCGGCCTCCCTGCTGGGTGAAATCGGCCTGCCGCCGGCTGCCTACAGCGTCGATGGCGTCGAATATTACGGCGCGATCGGCGCGCTGAAGGCAGGGCTGTATTTCGCCGACCGAATCACCACCGTCTCGCCGACCTATGCCGCCGAAATTTGCACGCCGGAGGGCGGCATGGGCATGGATGGCCTGCTCCGCCGGCGCGCCGGCCGGCTAACCGGCATCGTCAATGGCATCGATACCGGAATCTGGGACCCGGCACGCGACCCTGCCTTGCCTGCCCCGTTCAGCGCCGCCGCGCCTGGCGACCGAAGCGCCAGCAAAGCCGCCCTCCAGCGCCGCCTGGGCTTGCGGCAAGACGAGACGTGCCTGGTGTTCGGCGTTGTCAGCCGGCTGTCGCATCAGAAAGGGCTCGACGTTCTGCTCGAGTCGTTGCCCGCGCTGCTGGCAACCGGCGCCCAGCTTGCCGTTCTCGGGTCCGGCGATGCGGCGCTGCAAGAGGGGTTTATGCGCGAAGCCGCCGCTTATCCGGGCCGGATTGGCGTGGTGCTGGGCTATAGCGAGGATCTGGCGCATCTGATCCAGGCCGGCAGCGACGCGATCCTGGTGCCGTCACGCTTCGAACCGTGCGGCCTGACCCAGCTTTGCGCTTTGCGTTATGGGGCGCTGCCCGTGGTCAGCCGCGTCGGCGGCCTGGCCGACACGGTGATCGACGCCAATGAGGCGGCGCGCACCGCCAAGGTGGCCACCGGTTTTCAATTCGCCCCGGTGAGCGCGCAGGCCCTGAGCCTGACCTTTGCCCGCGTTGCCGATCTATGGGGCCGCCCGTTGGAATGGGCGGTCATGCGCGAAAACGCCATGCGCAGCGATGTGAGCTGGGCCGGACCCGCACGCTGCTACGCGGAACTCTACAAGGCGCTGGCAACGCGTTTGGTGGGTGGATGACATCCACCTATCCCTGCCGCGTCGTCCGCTCCGGCGGGGGAGTATTTTGTTCGCGGAAAGGTTTGTTGATGGTAAGGGACAGTGCGGACCGTTACCCCCGCGGGGGCGGGCGCAGGCGTGGTTCTGCCCGGCCGCGCGCTGCTTCGCCCACGCGGCTGGCGGCGCGCAAGGTGGGGCTGAGGCCATCGGCCTCCCAGGAGGCGGGGGGGATCGGCGGCTGGGTGCGGATCGGCTGGATCGGCGCCGAGGCGCGAAGCACCACATCGCTATCGTCATAGCCGGCGCCGCGACCCGGCTCTGGCAGACGCAGCGCCAGGCTGCGTATCTCGCCCTGAATCTCGTCCAGCCGCGCCTCGACCGCCTCCAGCCGGCTTTTCACCCCGAATACGCTGAACGGCATGAAGATAAAGGCCAGGCCCAGCAGGATCACCACCACAACCACCAGCAGCTGCAACCACCAGGGGACCCAATCGGGGAAAGCGAACGGAATCGGCATGACTTATTCCTAGCACGTGGCGAAGATGAATTTATACATGTCCAGCCTGCTCGGTTCCCCCCTTCGTAACCTCGTCGCCGGCCTGATTTTCATCGCGCTGGTTTGCGCGGCCAGCATCGCCGCCTATGTCGGCTGCGGGTGGTCGCTGGGCGATGCCGTCTACATGGTGGTGATGACCGTCTACACCGTCGGCTATAACGAAGTCCGCCCGATCAACACGCCGCTGCTTCGGGCCATCACCATCACCCTGATCATCAGCGGCTGCTCTGGCGTTATTTTCCTGACCGGCACCTTCGTCCAGCTGATCACCTTCAACCAGTTCCAGCAATTTTTCGGGTATCGCCGCATGCAAAAGGACATCGACCGGCTCACCGGCCACGTGGTGATCTGCGGCTACGGCCGGATCGGCCAGACCCTGTCCAGGGAGTTGCGCGCCGGGCGGTGCGATTTCGTGATTCTCGAACGCAGCGAACCGAAAGTGGCGATGGCCCTCAGCCAGGGTTTTCTGGCCATGCAGGGCGACGCTACCAACGAGGATTATCTGCGCGCCGCCGGGGTGATCCGCGCTCGCGCTTTGGCAACCGTGCTGCCGGACGACGCCGCCAATGTGTTCATCACCCTTTCCGCCCGCAGCCTGAACCGCGAGATGACGATCATTGCCCGCGGCGAGGCGCCAAGCACGGAATCCAAGCTGATCCAGGCTGGTGCCAACCGGGTGGTGTTGCCCACCCATATCGGCGCCGAACGCATTGCCGAGCTGATCCTGTTCCAGGATGTGGCCGCCATGCTGGAGGGCAGTGACGAACGCATTGATGTGGCGCGGGACCTGCGACGTTTGGGCCTTGATCTGGAGGTTCTGCCCGCCGGCCCAGGCAGCCGCGCCGCTGGCAGCACGATTGCCGCGCTGGAGGCGGCTTCAGGCGGCGCCTTTCTGATCGTGGCGCTGAACCGCCGCGGCGGCGAGAGCCTGCTGCAGCCGCCGCCTTCCACGGTGATCCAGGCCGGCGATGGCGTCGCGGTGGTGGGTCGCCCGGGCCGGGCGGAGCAGGTGGCAAAGCTGTTCGCTGCCGCCGCGTGAGGAGGCCTTTGTCAGTTGTCGCGCGCGCATTTAGCCGCCAGACTCCCTGCCATGCGCAGTTTGAACGAAGCCGCCCTGGCCCTGGACGCGGGCACCGCAACCAGCAGAGATCTGATCGAGCAATCGCTCGCCCGGATCGAGGATCCAAACGGCGAGGGCGCACGTGCCTTTCTGCGACTCTATGCCGGCCAGGCCCGCAGCACCGCGGATGCCATGGATGCGCTGCGGCGGGCAGGCCGCGCACCCGGCCGGTATGCGGGTATTCCGATCAGCCTGAAGGATCTGCTGGACGTGGCGGGCGAGCCGACGCCGGCGGCCTCGGTCATTCTGGCCGATGCGCCGCCGGCCAGGCACCATGCGCTGGTGGTGCAGCGCCTGCTCGCGGCCGGGCTGATTCCGGTCGGCCGCACCAACATGACCGAGTTTGCGTTCAGCGGCGTCGGGATCAACCCGCATTACGGCACGCCCCGCTCGCCCTATGACCGTGCCACCGGGCGTATCCCGGGGGGCAGTTCGTCCGGCGCCGCCGTGTCGGTGGCGGATGGCATGGCATTGGCGGCCATCGGCACCGACACCGGCGGATCCTGCCGCATCCCGGCGGCGTTTTGCGGCGTGGTTGGCTATAAGCCAACCGCCCGGCGCGTGCCGTTGCACGGCGTGCTGCCCCTGGCGCCAAGCCTGGATTCGGTTGGGCCGCTGGCCAATACAGTCGCCTGCTGTGCCGCCATCGATGCGATCCTGGCCGGCGAGCCGGCCCCCGATCTGCCTGACCTGAAGCTGGCCGGGATGCGCCTGGCCATCCCCACCAACCTGATGCTGGACGGGATGGACGCGCCCACCGAAGACGCGATCGATCGGGCCGTGCAGCGCCTGGACCGGGCGGGCGCCCACATCCACCAGCGCGATTTCGCCGCGCTGAACATGATCCAGCAGGCCCATGCCCGCGGTGGCTTCGCGGTGGTGGAAGCCTATGCCTGGCATCGTGGCCTGCTGGCGCGGGAGGGCGCGCGCTATGACCCCAGGGTGGCCAGCCGCATTCTGCCCGGCGCGCAGATGAGTGCCGCCGACTATATCGCCCTGGTGGAGGCGCGCGCCCGGATCGGGAAAATTTTTGCCGCGGAGATGGCCCCCTATGATGCGCTGATGATGCCGACCGTGCCGATCGCCCCGCCGCCGATCGCCGCCTTTACCGCCGAAAGCGAGTATTGGCGGCTGAACGGGCTGATCCTGCGCAACCCCTCCGTGGTGAATTTTCTCGATGGCTGCGCCATCAGCCTGCCCTGCCACCAGGCGGGTGCCCCCCCGGCCGGGCTGACGCTGGTGGGCACGGCGATGGACGATGCCAGGCTGTTCGCCATTGCGTGCGCGGTAGAGAAGGGGCTGCGGGACTGACCCCCGCTTGACCTTGGGCCTTTTCCCTGGGCAGCCCGCCCTTACATACGCCTATGCCAGGAAGGACCTGCTATGACCCATATTGCTCCCCTCTCCGCTCCAGAGGGCTCGATTGCCATTGCCGACCCTGGGCATCAGGATTTGCCCTCCTGGAACCTCGCCGATCTGTATGAAAGCCCGGAGAGCCCGGCCATCGAGGCCGATCTGCAGCTTGCCGATTCGCGTGGCCTGGCTTTTTCGCAAAGCCATGCCGGCCGCCTGACCAGCCTTTCGGGCGCCGAGCTGGCGGCCGCGATGGAAACCTACCAGGCGATCGACGAAATTCTCGGCCGGGTGATGTCCTACGCGCAGCTGCTGTTTAGCGCCGACAGCACCGATCCGGCGGCGGGGCAATTCTACCAGTCGATGATGGAACGCTGCACCGCCATCAGCGCGCACACGCTGTTCTTCCGGCTGGAGCTGAACCGGATCGAGGATGCGCAGCTGGAGCAAAAATTCGCCGATCCTGCCTTTGCCCATTGGCGCCCTTATCTGCGCGACCTGCGCGTATGGCGGAAGCACCAGCTTTCCGATGAGCTGGAGCGCTTCGTGCACGAACGCGAAGTGACTGGCCGGGCCGCCTGGAGCCGGTTGTTCGACGAGACCATTGCCGGCATGCGCGTGCCGTTTAACGGCGAGCAGCTGACGGTGAATGCCGTTTTGAACAAACTCTCCGATCCCGACAGAAAGATTCGTGAGGTCGCGGCGCTGGCGATCGGCCATGCATTTTCCGAGCGTGCAAAGCTGTTTTCACTGATCACCAACACGCTTGCTAAGGACAAGGAGATTATCGACACGTGGCGGCAGTTCCCCCGCCCCGGGACGGACCGGAATCTCTCCAACGTGGTGGAGGATGAGGTGGTGGATGCGCTGGTCAGCGCCGTTACCGCCGATTTCCCGCGCCTGTCGCACCGGTATTACAAGCTGAAGGCGAAATGGCTTGGGTTGGAAAAATTGCAGCATTGGGATCGCAATGCGCCCTTGCCAGGCGATGACGACCGGAAGGTGACCTGGCCGGAAGCGCAAAGCCGTGTGCTGGAGGCGTATTCCCGCTTCGATCCAGATCTTGGCGCGATCGGCCGGCAGTTTTTCGAAAAGAACTGGATCGATGCGGCGTTGCGTGACGGCAAATCGGGCGGCGCGTTCGCGCACCCCACCGTGCCCTCCGTGCACCCCTATATCCTGATGAATTTCCATGGCCGCACCCGCGATGTGATGACGCTGGCGCATGAGCTGGGCCATGGCGTGCACCAGGTTCTGGCCGGGGAGCAGGGCCATCTGATGTCTGGCACGCCGCTGACCTTGGCCGAGACCGCCAGCGTGTTTGGCGAAATGCTGACCTTCCGTTCCTTGCTGGACAGCGAAACCGATCCCGCGCGCCGGCGCCTGATGCTGGCCGGCAAGGTGGAGGATATGCTGAACACGGTGGTGCGGCAGATCGCGTTCTACCGGTTTGAAACCTTGCTGCATGATGAGCGCCGCAAGGGCGAGTTGCTGCCTGAGCAGATCGGCAAGATCTGGCTGCAGGTGCAGACGGAATCGCTTGGCCCGGCCTTCGCGTTCACCCCCGAATACGCGCTGTTCTGGGCCTATGTGCCGCATTTCATCCACTCGCCGTTCTATGTGTATGCCTATGCCTTTGGCGATTGCCTGGTGAATGCGCTGTATGCCGTGTTCCAGTCTGGCCATCCTGGGTTCCAGGCGAAATATCGTGAGATGCTGCGGGCCGGCGGCACCAAGGTGCATCGCGAGCTGCTGGCGCCGTTCGGGCTGGATGCCTCCGATCCGGCGTTCTGGCGTCGTGGGCTGGATGTGATTTCCGGCTTTATCGATGAGTTGGAAGCGGGGGAGAATGTCTGATCGGCCAACGGCGCCGCCTGCTGGCGGCGCCAATTTCTTTGGCGAAATGCGTCGTTTTGCCCGCACCTCCGGCGCCGTCGGCGGCATTGCCGCCCGCGTGGCGGGGGAACGGGTGTTTGGCATCAAGACCAATCGTGGGGCGCATGCGGAGGATCTGAAAGCCATTCTGGGCGGGCTGAAAGGGCCGCTGATGAAAGTGGCGCAATTCCTCTCCACCGTGCCGGATGCGCTGCCGCCTGAATATGCGGCGGAGCTGGCGCAATTGCAGGCCAATGCGCCGCCGATGGGCTGGGCCTTTGTGCGCCGGCGGATGAGCACGGAGCTGGGTGCGGCATGGCAGACCAATTTTTCCGCCTTTGGCCAGGAGGCGGCGGCGGCGGCAAGCCTGGGCCAGGTGCATCGCGCGACGTTGAACGATGGCAGGGATGTGGCCTGCAAGCTGCAATATCCCGATATGCCGAGCGTGGTGGAAGCCGATCTGCGCCAGTTGCGGCTGGCGCTTTCGGTGTATCACCGGATGGATAACGCCATCCAGAACGAGGAAATCTACAAGGAGCTTTCCGAACGTCTGCGCGAGGAGCTGGATTATGTGCGCGAGGCGTCGCAGATGCGCCTCTACGGGCTGATGCTGAAAGATGTGGACCGTGTCACTGTGCCGGAGCCGGTGATGGACTTCACCACCAACCGGTTGCTGACAATGACCTGGCTGCCTGGCCGTGCCTTGCAGCTTGTGGTGGATGAAGACCCGCCGCAGGAGGTGCGCAACGATATCGCCCGCGCCCTGTTCAGCGCCTGGTATATTCCCTTGTATCGCTATGGCGTTGTGCATGGCGATCCGCATCTGGGCAATTACCAGGTGCGCGCGGATAACGGCATCAATCTGTTGGATTTCGGCGCCATCCGCGTGTTCCGCCCGCATTTTCTGCGCGGCGTGATCGATCTGTTCGAAGCGATCCGCGACAATGATGAGGACAAGGCGCATCACGCTTACGAAGGCTGGGGCTTTGTCGGGTTGTCGCGTGAAAAGACCGATGTGCTGAATCAGTGGGCGCGGTTTTTATATGAGCCGCTGATTCAGGATAGGGAACGGCTGATTCAGGAGACCAACGATCCGCAATATGGCCGTGAGGTCGCGCAAAAAGTGCATGTCGGGCTGCAACGCACCGGCGGTGTGAAGCCGCCGCGGGAATTCGTGCTGATGGATCGCTCGGCGATCGGCCTGGGCTCGGTGTTCCTGCGGCTGGGGGCGAAGTTGAACTGGCACCGGATGTTTCATGAGTTGATCGATGATTTTAATGAGGCGGAGCTTGCCGCGCGGCAGGAAGCGGTGTTGACAGAGGCGGGCGTGCCGGTGTCGTTATGATAGGACAACGAGAAAGGTCTCCATCATGAGCGAGCATGTCGAGCCGAACCAGGACTATCTTGTCAAGATACGGCGTGAAATTGCCGAGTCGGAAAAATTTGTCGCGGAGCAGCGCAAGCTGATGGCGGAGAGTGAGAAGCTCAATAGCGAGCGGCGCAAGTTCGATCGCGAGCCGATTGCGACGATTATCGGTGCGACGGCCGCGCTGATCGCGGCATCGGCCGCCGCTGGCGGTTTGGCGGTCAGATGGCTTGGTCATTAATCCATCTTTTGGGCCGTATCGGCCTTCGCCTGCCCCGGGGCACGTGCCAACCGGCGCGGCCCTCCGCACGCCGTCGGCGATGATCTGTCCGACGGCTACCGCGCTATAGCGGCGGATGAAGCGCGGGAGTCCGAAGCGGCCGTATGGACCGAAGGATTGATTGCGGACATTGCAGCCGGGCCGATACGGTAAGGCCTGACTAAGCGGATTGTCACGCCAGCGATGCCCTTGCGCACCCCCGCCCTAAGTTGTTACGTGCGCACCCGGCAAAAGCCGGCCACTTAAAGAGGAAACAGATTCATGCGTCTTGCGGTGCTGAAGGAGCGTCGTGCCGATGAGACGCGCGTTGCCGCCACCCCGGAAACCATCAAGAAACTGGTCGGCCTGGGGCTGCAGGTGGTGGTGGAGGCGGGGGCGGGCGCGGGGTCTTACATCCCGGATGCCGATTTCACCGCCGCCGGCGCCGAGATCGCCGCCGATGCGGCGGCGGCCTTGGCTGGCGCCGGCGTGGTGTTCGCGGTGCAAACGCCGGACGAGGCCGAGCGGGCGCTGATCCCGCGCGGCGCCTTGCTGGTGTGCATTTCCGGCGCGCTGAATGATCGCGCCCTGGTGCCCAGCCTGGCCGAAGCCGGCATCGATACGGCGGCGATGGAGCTGCTGCCACGCATCACCCGCGCCCAATCGATGGACGTGCTTTCCAGCCAGGCGAACCTTGCCGGCTATCGGGCGGTGATTGAGGGCGCCAACGCCTTCGATCGGGGTTTTGCGATGATGATGACCGCCGCCGGCACCGTGCCGCCCGCCAGGGTGTTCGTGCTGGGCGCCGGCGTGGCGGGCTTGCAGGCGATTGCCACCGCCCGCCGCCTGGGCGCCATCGTGGCGGCCACCGACGTGCGGCCGGCGGCCAAGGAGGAGATAAAATCCCTCGGCGCCACCTTTATTGGCGTGGAAGATGCCGAAACGGCCGCGCAGACCGGCGCCTATGCCAAGGAAATGACCGCCGAGTTCCGCCAGAAACAGGCCGAGCTGATGGCCGCAACGGTGGCCAAGAACGATATGATCATCTGCACCGCGCTGGTACAAGGCGGCAAAGCGCCCATTTTGGTGACCGAGGCCATGGTGCAATCGATGAAGCCTGGCAGCGTGGTGGTGGACCTGGCCTCCGATGGTGGCGGCAATTGCGCGGTGACGCATCCCGGCGAGGCCTATACCACCGAAAACGGCGTGAAGATCCTGGGCTACCGCAACTGGCCCGGGCGAATCCCGGTGGCTGCCAGCACGCTCTACGCCAAGAACCTGCTGACGTTCCTGACCAGCTTTTGGGACAAGGACGCCAAGGCGCCAAAATTGCCGGAGGAGGATGCCATCGTTCAGGGCGTCATGCTCACCCGCGGCGGCGCCGTGGTCCACAAGCAGTTCGTTCCCGCGACCTAAAAAATCGAGACAGACGCCATGAACCCCACCACCCTCGCCGACCAGGCGCATCATCTGGCCGACCGCGCCGCCGATCTGGCCCGGCAACTGGAACAGCTGTCTTACGGCACGCCGCCGGTTGCCGCCGTTACCGCCGCGGCGGAGCCGTTCATTTTTCTGCTGACCATTTTCCTGCTGGCCTGCTTCGTGGGCTATTACGTGGTCTGGAACGTGACGCCGGCTCTGCATAGCCCGCTGATGGCGGTGACCAACGGCATCTCCTCGGTGATCATTGTCGGCGCCATGCTGGCCACCGGGCTCAGCCACGGGTTCCTGCCGCATCTGTTCGGGTTCATCGCCGTGACCCTGGCCAGCGTGAACATTTTTGGCGGGTTTCTGGTGACCCAGCGCATGCTCTCGATGTTCAAGTCGAAGAAATAAGGGACCCCGAACACCATGTCCCCTAACATCACGTCGCTGCTCTATCTGGTTGCAGCGGTTCTGTTCATCCTGGCCCTGCGTGGCCTTTCCAGCCCGGCCACATCGCGGCGCGGCAACCAGTATGGCATGATCGGCATGGCCATTGCCGCCGCCGCCACGCTGGGCCGCCACGGCATGATGGCCGAAGGCTATGTGTGGATCATTGCCGGCATCGCCATTGGCGGCACGGCCGGCGCTGTGGTGGCGCGGCGCATCCAGATGACGGCGCTGCCGCAATTGGTGGCCGCCTTCCACTCGCTGGTGGGTCTGGCCGCGGTGTTCGTGGCTGCCGGCGCGCTGAATGCGCCCGCCGCCTTCGGCATTGGCGAGCCGCATCATATCCATACGCAAAGCCTGATCGAGATGTCGGTGGGGCTGGCCATTGGCGCCATCACCTTCTCCGGCTCGTTGATTGCGTTTGCCAAATTGCAGGCGCTGATGAAGGGCACGCCGATCCTGTTCAAGCTCCAGCATCAGCTGAACCTGGCGCTTGGCGTGCTGATTGTGGCGCTGATCGTGGTGTTCGTGGTGCATGGCGGCCCGCAGACCGTGTTCTGGGCCATTGCCGTGGTGGCGGGGCTGCTCGGCTTTTTGCTGATCATCCCGATCGGCGGGGCGGATATGCCGGTGGTGGTCTCCATGCTGAACAGCTATTCCGGTTGGGCGGCGTGCGGCATCGGTTTTACCATTCAGAATCTGGCGCTGATCATTACCGGGGCGCTGGTGGGCGCATCCGGCGCCATCCTTTCCTACGTGATGTGCAAGGGCATGAATCGCAGCATCTTTAACGTGCTGCTGGGCGGTTTCGGCACCGATTCCGGCAGTGGCGGCCCGGCCGGCGCCGCCACTGGCGACCGCACGGTGAAGAGCGGCAATGCCGACGATGCCGCCTTCATCATGAAGAATGCCAGCAAGGTGATTATTGTGCCCGGCTACGGCATGGCGGTGGCGCAGGCGCAGCACGCGGTGCGCGAAATGGCCGACAAGCTGAAGGCCGAGGGTGTGGATGTGCGCTACGCCATCCATCCGGTGGCAGGCCGCATGCCAGGCCACATGAACGTGCTGCTGGCCGAAGCCAATGTGCCGTATGACGACGTTTTTGAGCTGGAGCAGATCAACAACGAATTCAGCACCGCCGACGTGGCCTACGTGATCGGCGCCAATGACGTGACGAACCCGGCGGCCAAGACCGATTCGTCGTCGGCTATTTACGGCATGCCGATCCTGGACGTGGAGAAGGCCCGCACGGTTCTGTTCATCAAACGCTCAATGGCCTCGGGCTATGCCGGCGTGGATAACGAGCTGTTCTTCCGGCCGAACACGATGATGCTGTTTGGCGATGCGAAGAAGATGACCGAGGAGATTGTGCAGGCGCTGGATCACTGAGAGGGGGGCTATCCCCCTTGCGGGTCGGGATTTCTCGGGTGACTAATTTATGCGCATTGCCTTCCGGCCGAGACACAGTTGATGGGGCCAGGCTACTCCATTGCAGCACTTGATGCGTAGTACAACGAGTCTGAAGTGTCGGTGACCTCAGACCCTGGCGGCAAGCTATCCTCCGCGATGGCTTTGGATGGGCAGTGGCATCAGCGGATGAAGATGCCACATGATCGTAGGATGGATGAAATCCACCGGTCGGTAACGGTTGGCGTGGCGAAGGTGGTGGATTTCATCCACCCTGCGTGGTTGGGCGCGGGTTACTCCATGGGGGTTAGTATAGCCCATTTCCTCGCGGGCACATGGCAAATGCCGGCCGTGTGACTCCTGGATCGCCACGCCGCCAGGGGCGGCTCGCGATGACGGCGCGTGGGGGAGGGCGGCTCTTCGACGGTGGGTTTAAGGCGGCAGCCCGTGATCTTACGCACACGTCCAGGGGCGCTTCGGTCGGACGCCCTCACCCTACCCTCTCCCCCGAAGCCGGGGGAGAGGGTTTTAGGCCAACCACATAGGATCAGCGGGGGTGGAGGCGGGTGAGGGGGGCGTCGGTCATCTCAGCTCACCACGCGGAGCATGGCGCGGTCGGCGCCTAGGGCGCGGTAGCAGCGGAGGTAGTCTTCGGCCATGCGGCGGGCGGTAAAGCGGGATTCGAAGCGGCGGCGGACTTTTTCGCGGGGGAGGGTGGCGAGCTGGGCTACCTTGGCGACCGCGCTGGTTTCATCCTCGACAATAAAGCCGGTGACGCCGTCTTCAATAATCTCCGGCACAGACCCGCGGTTGAAGGCGATGACCGGGGTGCCGCAGGCCATGGCCTCGATCATCACCAGGCCAAAAGGTTCCGGCCAGTCGATCGGCATCAGCAGGCCGATGGCGCCGGAGAGGAAGGCCGACTTATCCTTGTCGCCGATCTCGCCGATCATTTCCACGCCGCCGCCGGACAGCATCGGCTTGATGGTGGTTTCGAAATAGTCGGTATCGGCGCGGTCCACCTTGGCGGCGATTTTCAGCGGGATGCCGGCCGCGCGGGCAATGCGGATGGCCCGGTCAGGCCGCTTTTCCGGCGCGATCCGGCCGAGAAAGGCGAGGTATTCGGGTTTGCCGCCCTGCGGCGTGAGCAGGTGTTCGGGCAGGCCGTGCAGCACGGTGGCGGCGTAATGCGCCTGCGGCAAAGGCCGGCGCTGCGCATCGGAAATGGAGATCACCGGCGCCTTGGCGAACAGATTGAACACGGGTTGCAGCTCCGGCAGATCCAGCCGCCCATGCAAGGTGGTGACGAAGGGCACGCGCTGGCGGCCGAACAGGCTGAACGGCCAGTAATCCATATGGAAATGCAGCACATCGAAATCGGCCGCCTGGCGATACACCTCCTCCATCATCAGCATATGCGGGGCGATGGTATCGCGCACCGAAGGGTCCAGCCGCAGGGCTTTTGGCCAGACCGGCCGCAGCCGCGCCGAGGTGACCGAATCGCCGCTGGCGAACAACGTCACATCATGCCCCTGGGCTACCAATTCCTCGGTCAGGAAGGAGACCACACGTTCGGTGCCGCCATAGAGTTTGGGTGGCACCGCTTCATGAAGGGGGGCAATCTGGGCGATTCGCATGGGCGGACATCTCCTGCTGGTATGAAGACAGCCTGCATGGAGACGCAAACCGCCTAGCCACCAGGACCATATAACAACATGTTACAGGATGGGGCGGTTTCGGTGCGGTGCAGCACGAAACGGTGTTTGCCGCGTTCTGGCAACGATCGGCAAGCCATTGCCGCAAAGCACAAAAAGCGCGAAGCCCGGCCAGGCGTTCGCGCTATCGTGATCCCGGCTTCAGATCGAAAACGGGGTGGGCTGTTAAAAACCTTCGCGCTCCAGGCGCTTGCGCTCCAGCTTGCGGGCGCGGCGGACCGCCTCGGCAGCTTCACGCGCGCGGCGCTCGGATGGCTTTTCGAAGTGGCGGCGCAGCTTCATTTCGCGAAAAATCCCCTCGCGCTGCATCTTCTTCTTGAGCGCCTTCAGCGCCTGGTCGACATTGTTGTCACGAACGAGAACCTGCACTTGGTCGCCTACTCCCTGTGGTCAAAAAGCCATGCCGTTCTGCACCAACCCGCCAGCAGGCGCGTGGGCGCAAAAAATCGTCCGGTACTGTCCGCCGGAGAAGCGGCGCCTATATCATAGGTGTGCGGCGGACCCCAATAGGGTTTTAACGCATTCCTCCCCAAATCGCCCCTTCCGCGCGAGGTTGCATGGCTCTTCTGAAGATCGCCCGCATGGGCCACCCGGTTCTGGTTCAGCGCGCCGCGGAGGTGGCCGATCCTGGCGCGCCGGAGATCAGGCGCCTGGTGGCGGACATGATCGAAACCATGATCGACGCCCCTGGAATCGGCCTTGCCGCGCCGCAAATCCATGTTCCGCTGCGCCTGTTCGTGTTCCATCTGCCGGCGGAGCGGGCTGGCGGGGTGGCGGTGCCGCCCTCCGTGGTGATCAACCCGGTGCTCGATTTTTACGATCAGGCGCAGGTGTTGCGATGGGAGGGCTGCCTTTCCATCCCTGGGATGCGGGCGGCTGTTCCGCGCTATGTGCGCATCCGCTATTCCGGCGTGGATTGCGATGGCGCGCCGGTGGGCGGCGCGGTGGATGGCATGCATGCCAATGTGGTGCAGCATGAATACGACCATCTGGACGGCATTCTCTACCCGATGCGGATTACCGATTTCTCCAAATTCGGCTTTAGCGAGGAGCTGGCGCGCGTGGCACAGCAGGAGGCGGCGTGACCGCGACTGATCGTCGGGATGCCGCAATTACCGCGGCTTTGCCCTTCATTGCCGAGCATGGCTGGTCGGAGCAGGCGCTGCGCCTGGGGGCCGGGGAGGCGGCGAGCCTGCTATTTCCCGGCGGCGCCGGCGAGATGGTGGAAGCCTATATCGATCTGGCCGACCGGCGCATGGTGGCCGAAGCTGGGCCGCTGTTGGACACCCAGAAACGCTCGCAGCGCGTGCGCACGCTAATCGCCACAAGGCTGAAACAGGCGGCGCCGGAAAAGCCGGCGGTGCGCCGGGCAATGACGGTGCTGGCCAATCCATGCCACGCCGCCGCCTCTGTGCGCAGCCTGGCGCGCACGGTGGACGCCATCTGGTATGCGGCGGGGGACCGATCGGCCGATTTCAGCTGGTATACCAAGCGCGCCATCCTGGCCTCGGTGTATTCGGCCACGCTGCTGTTCTGGCTGAATGAGGCGAATGAGCACGACGCCACTCTGGCCTTTCTGGACCGGCGTTTGGCGGGGGTGGCGCAGATCGGCAGATTGCGCCGCCGCTTCAGCACGGCCGCCTGAAACCGGATTCGTGGCTTTGCGTTTCCCTGGCACAACACACAACATGAGGGAACGTCTGATCATGCGTGGTATTCTGCTCTGGGTGCTGGGGATCCCCATCCCGGTGATCATCCTGCTCTACCTGTTTCACGTGATTTAAGGCGGCCGCTCTGGCCGCCTGACCACGAATCGCGCTACCCAGCACCGCACCTGCTTTCAACGGCAGGTGTTTCGGTGCGGGAGTGGCTGGTGATGGTGTTGCGATGCCTGGCGTGCCTGGCCATTCTGTTTGCGCCAGGGTTGGCGTGCGCCGCGGAGCTGGCCTTCGCGATCAATTCCAACGATGCCAGCCTCAGCCTGATCGATATGGCGACGCATCAGGAAATCAAGCGCATCCCGTTGCTGCGTGAACCGCATCATATGGCGCTTACGCCGGATCACCGCTCGCTGGTGATCGGCGATACCACCGGCAATGCGCTGTTCTTTCTGGACCCGCATACCGGCGCTTTGCAGCGCCAGGTGACGATCAGCGACCCTTACCAGCTGCAATATAGTCCTGATGGGCGGTATCTGACCGTGGCTGGGCTGGCCCGCAACCAGATCGATATTTACGATGCCACCACTTTGGCGCTGCTGCACCGGATTCCCGCGCGCAGCATGCCCAGCCACATGAATTATGCGCCGGATTCCAGCATGGTGTTTGTCAGCCTGCAGGGCACGGACCGGCTGATTGCCATTGCCACCGCCAGCGGGCGGGTGATGTGGGATGCCAAGGTGGGGCGCACCCCGGCCGGCGTGTTGTGGAATCGCGGCAAGCTTCTGGTGGGCATCATGGGAGAGGCGCATTTCGCGGTGGTCGATCCGGTGGATGGCCATGTGGAGCGCACCATCCCCACCGGCCGCGGCGCCCACACCATGTTCGTGACCCATGACGGCAAGCTGATCTACGCCACCAACCGGGTGGATGGCACACTTACGGTGATCGATCCGGTGAGCCTGGCGGTTTTGCGCACCCTGCGCGTGCCAGGTGGGCCGGATGATCTGGATTTTGCCCCGGACGGCAAAATCTGGGCGGCGTTGCGCTTTGCCCAGTCGGTTGCCGTGCTCGACCCGGCAACCGGCGCCATAGAGCGCATTCCGGTCGGCCGCTCGCCGCACGGCATTTGGCTGAACACGCACGACAATCTGCCGGTCGCGGTCACCCAGCGATAGGTGGCGGCGTCGCATTACGGCTTGATTCGTGCGTGCGGCGCAAAATTTTTCCCGCTCTGGTTGTGAAAACCTCTTTCGTTATCGTTAATTCTGTACTAAAAAATCTTGCATAAGAGCGATAGCTGGATTAGAGCGTAGTCTAAATTAAGAGAGCAACGCGTCACATGTTTTGGAACAGGACGATGTCGCGGGTTGGGCGCGGCAAGGCGTTTCGGCAAGGTTTGGCGGAAAGGCGGGCGATTGTGGCCCTGGAATTCGCCATCCTCTCCATCCCGTTTTTCCTTCTTGTGCTCGGCGTGTGCGAGATCGCGTTCGACATGTTTCTGCAGGAGGCCACCGACCTCGCTTTGCAAGCCGGGGCGCGGCAGATGGAAATCGGTGCCTCGAAAGGCTCCAGCAGCGAAAACAGTTTTATTAACAACTATGTCTGCAACACCACAGCAGGGCGGATGCTGGTGTGCAAGAACTTCCATATCAAGGTGCTGCTGCTGCAGAGCGGCCAGGATTTTTCCACCCCCGCGGTCTCCAACGGCACCCTGCCGCTGAGTGGCCACAAGCTCGATCTCAGCGCCTATGATGGCAATGCCGGGCAAAGCGTATTTTGCAATGCGCCCCCGGGTACCTTGTTGCTGATCAGCGCCATCTATGTCGGGCCCACCTTCCTCAGCGGGCTGCTGCCGTTTTATTTCAATCAAACCTATAACGGATACCCCGTGCACGCTGTGCTGTCGCAGGTGGGTGTCGCCAGCGAACAATTTCCGAACCCTGGCTCGGGTGCAGGGGCCGCGCCGCAATGCTGACATTCTCTGCGCGATGCGGCCGGCGTGCCGTCGCGGCGATGGAATTCGCCTTCGTGGCGCCCGTCATGCTGGTGCTGATCATCGGCGTGTTCGATATCGCCAAGGCGATGATCCTGCGCCAGGAGGTCTATAATGCGGCGCATTCCATTTCGCTCACCGCAAGTTTTCTCGCGGTGCAGTCCAACGGCACCACCACCCTTACCCAGGCGCAGGTGCAGGCGATCGAATCGGATATATTTGCTGAAATTCCCTGGCTGCGCAACGGAATCGAAAAAGGTATCACCAGCGTTACGCTATCCGGCATCGAGTTCAGCGCGTTGCCCAATGCCTCATGCATGCCCTACTCGACCTGCACCTATTGGTTTCCGTTCGTTGCCTGGTCGGTGCCATACCGGCCGACCAACACATATGGTGTTACCTTCGTCTACCCCACGCGCGCCTGCGGCCCGATGTTTTCCGGCGTGGTGAGCATTAGCGCATCGCCGCCACCGCCTTTGACAGTTGCAAACCAGCTGAGCACATTGCGCACCGCCGGCATCACCTATCCAGATCCTATTCTGGTGGCCGATGTGCGCTACAGCTATAAGCCCGCCTTCTTCAAGTTCATTACCGGCACGATTGATTTCGTAGTGTCCGCCTATTGGCCGGTGCGGGTGATTCCCTACAACGCCGATACCACGCCCGGCGGCCAGCTCGGAACCGGCCAGCTCACCACCTATGATCTGGCGAATACCGACTCCAATCCAGGGGCGCATTGCCCCGGCTATCCGTAATCGCACGGCGCATACGTGCAATCGGCTCAGACTAAAGCCTACCAGGGGACACCAATGACCTCTCGCTTTTCTCGCTACCGTGCTGAACATCCCTTCGCTCGTAACCGTAAAGCTGCGGTGTCGGTGATGTTTGCCACCATGGTCATACCGCTGCTGCTGATTGTCGGTATCGCCATCGATTTCAGTTTTTATATCCAGGCGCAGGCACAGTTGAATCTGGCGGCGGATGCGGCGGCCATGCATGCGGTGCGCGCGGCCTCATTGGCAATCACCAACGGCACCACTATTCAGAACGCCGGCACGCTGGCGGGGCAGCAATGGTTTGCCGCCCAGGCGGAGCCGCTGCCGGGGGTAAGCCTTTCCGGCACCGGCAGCAATGGTTTGCCGCCGGTGACGGTCACCATCAACTACACCGCACCCACCTACACCGCCACGGTGAGCTATACAGGCACGATCAACACGTTTTTCGGCCGTCTGGCCGGGGTGAAAACCTGGCCGATCGCCGGCTCGGCAACCTCGGTGATCGCCGATAATTTCGTCGATATCGGCATCATGATCGATAATTCGCAATCGATGCTGATCGGTGCGACGCAGTCCGACATCAATACGATGGACGCGGCTTCGCCCTGCTACCCTGTCACAGAAATGTCGAATGGCAAGTATCCGGGCCTCGGCATGGCCAGCTATTCCTATTATTTGAATGGGGCGGGGAGCACGTATGGCCAGGGCGCAATCGGGTATGGTCTGACCCAGACCTTGCCGCCTCTTACGCCGACGACTCCGGTTCCGAACAGTACCGATTACTGTGATCCCGGCTACGCTGCCGGCGCGAATCCCCCCGTTGCCGCCTGCGGCTATCCGCCCTCGGTGATTTATGGCGTGCCTGGCGTTTATGGTACCAGTGCCACCCAATATTATCTCTCCAAGGCGTCGGGCGGCAATCTGGTTGGTGCTTGCAATAATGGTGGCGGTGCCCCCGGTGGCGCGGGTCCGAACACGCCGCAGGCGCCCTGCGCGTTTGCGTGTCATCAGAGCGCCAGCGGCGACTGGTACGCGATGGCCAGGGCAATTACAAACCAAACCACGGGAAACAAGGTGCAGTTGCGGCTCGATGTGATCCAGTCGGCAGCGCAGCAGGTTGTCAAGTCGATGGAACAATATAGCCCCTCACCTCAGACCTTGCTGTCGATAGGGCTTTTCACCTTCAACTCCAGCTTCCAACCGATCTATCC
>Ga0116229_10003789_pt1 | contig 24873 bp, 11 predicted proteins | sample S1TSphgellanicum_3_FD_87313 | JGI IMG/M metagenome (GOLD analysis project Ga0116229, IMG submission 87313) | Host-associated microbial communities from peat moss isolated from Minnesota, USA - S1T2_Fc - Sphagnum magellanicum MG | ecosystem: Host-associated > Plants > Peat moss > Unclassified... | reverse complement strand
ATTAACTAAATAAGATATAAAACAAAAAAAAAAAACAAAAAAAGAAAAAGAAAAAAAGCGGAAAACAAATCAAAGAATTAATAATTTTTTTTTTTTGGGGGGGGGGGGGAGACAAGGTTAATTTATTTCCTAAATGTTTACAATTAGTCAAATGAAAAGATTCAAGCAACTTCCTCCGGTGAAACTAAAAGTCGTCATCCTGGATTCCAGGTACTTAAGTACAATGTCAAACTGTTAGATCTGAATTGCTTCATCAGACATAACGTCAATTGGGCTCTGGCCCGGGCGCTGTTTGGCCCACTTAATGACGCTAAATTGTAAGTAAGTAAGTAAGTAAGTCTAGATACTTGGATGAAGCCAGACTTGTCTCAGTTGCTTGAGGGTGGAGTGACGCTAGAGAAATTTTGACCAGAGCGCGCGCGCACACGGTTGAAGCAACAACAAAGAAGCAGGGAAGAAATCAATAAGCAGTGCAACTGCCCCCGCAGCAGCTGCAAGACACTTGCAAGGACACCATTAGGTGGTTGAAATCCAGCTCACGCGTTGACGTGCACAGATTTGGCGCAGGGAATCTGGGATGTCCAGCACCCCAAGGATTCTGGCTCGTATCGAGAAACCGCCGATTTGGGCATCATTAGCATATAATTTTGCAACCAAGACATGTAACTAGTACTATAGTACTCTAAATTTACAGCGCACTATGTAACTGTGATCACAGCAGCCTAATGGAAAGGGACCCTTAATGAGACTCGTCATCTGATCTGGATAGAAAACAGCATTTGCGCGCGTGGGCCACCAATTGTGCTTCTCACTGCCGGTCTCGGAAATAAATGACGGTTCGAGTTACTGAACCTTTTCATTTCAAACTCGGTCTCCCGCTATCCGCCTGACTGGTTCATTGCGCTCAGCGAAAGCTGTAGCTCGATCGTACAGGAGAATTGATACGGCTCTTTTTTTGGTCTGTGACTATATTCAGAGTGTGTTGGCTGTTATTTGACGAGTTTCAAGCACGTCCGTGATCACATACATGAGTTGTGCTCAACGTCGTACTCGGACGGGAAGAGAAGCTCTCACTGGTTAATGATGGTGCCTAATCATGAGTTCTACAACAGAAGGACTAGGAGTGCTAGATTCAATGCAGCGGTAGTCATGAGTACTTCCTGGAGTTGCCTCGACTGTTTACGACTAATTTTGGTTAGTTCCTGCTTTTTTGCATTCTGCTGGGAGCTTCCCAGCGGCGTGGAAGCTGAAGATTCGTTTTGTCAGGCTCTGACACCCTCGCCGACGCTGACCCAATTTGTTGATAAGCTTCCCATCCCATATCAAATTCCTGTCAATACAACTGAGATCAGCATCGGTGCCTGGAAGATAAAGCAGGTATTCAGTTCTCTCTCTCGGGTCTAAACTTTTCAATGTATTGAGCTCTGATGATTCATCAGTTTGCTAATGCTCCATGATGCAATAGAATCAGAGCAACAGTCGTTATAATTACCATCATTGTCCCAGCTCGCAGCATGACAATTATTAGTTTCCAGTAGATTTTCCATAAGCAGCTCTAATTATATCTCTCCATCTCTCTTATAAGTTATATCTGACCCCGCATGTGATTCAATGCCCGACTGCTTGTTCAATCTCATCACGTGCACAGTAAATTTCACAAGCGAGGACAAGGAGGGATATTTAGAACTAACTGAAGTAGAGCAAGGAAAAGAAAGGAACTGAACTGTCAGAGAAGAAGAAAAGTGCAGAGCGCAGTAGACCCAGTATTTACCCAAAATGTCTTTTATTGGCTTTGAATTCAAGATCAGCTGTTCATTGAATCTTGACGGCAAGACTTGATAAAGACGAAGAAAGTCTGGATCCTATTTGAAACCAGCGTTCCTTGAAATTATGGCGACTCCGATCATTCCTTGAAACTGTCGAGACTTCAATCTGGACGCTTACATTTCGTAGCTATTGTCAACGCCGTACAACGCTAAACGATAGTGAAAGATCTTTGTTATATGTGGCTCCTTGGATTCTTTATCTGTCCACGTACTTATATTGTTGCCTGCGCATTATATATCCATTGCAGAAGCTGCACAGGGATCTGCCTCCTACAACCCTGTATGCATATGGCGAGAGTCGAGAAACTGCTGTGTTTCCAGGACCTACGTTTGAAGCCACGTTGGATGTAAAAGCAAGGATACATTGGGAGAACCACATCCCGGACGACGAGCACTTTCTTCCTGTGGATACAAGCATCAATTGGGCACGCCCGAAACACGGTGGAGTCCCGATCGTGGTTCATTTACATGGCGCTGAGACTGAGAGCATCTACGATGGCCATCCCGATGCTTGGTGGACTCCAAAGGGAGAACATGGATACACGTACGCGACACAACACTACTCATACCCCAACAGTCAAAGACCAGCGCTGCTTTGGTACCACGATCACGTAGTGGGCATCACTCGCCTGAACGTGTTAGCAGGTCTGACGGGTCTGTACTTTGTGCGATCGCCTAAGGACAAACTGACGAAGCTTTTCCCCTACGGAGAGTACGAAATCCCTTTCGTACTCAGGGACTGGCAGTTCTGGGCAAACGGGTCCATCAATTTTCCCAACATCGGCGATAACGCAACTATTCATCCCACTTGGTGTCCTGAGTACTTTGGCGACACCATCCTCGTGAACGGGAAAGCGTGGCCTTATCTCGAGGTGTACCCCCGTGTCTACAGACTCCGCATACTTAACTCTGCCAACGCACGCTTCTTCAACTTGTCGCTGAGTGAACCGTCTTTGCGCTTCCACAAAATTGGAACCGACGGAGGTTACTTAGAGACCAAACCCCAGATATTAAAATCAGTTCTAGTGGCTCCGGCAGAGCGGCTGGACCTTCTCATCGACTTCTCGAAGCTGAAACCAGGAGATGTGGTTTACATCAACAATTCGGGGCCAGCTCCATTTCCGGACGGCACGGATAGCTTCAGTCCACCACAGACGCGAAGTGTGCTGAAATTCCAAGTGACCGCCTGGCTCAATTCCAGACAAGCCCGGGGCCCAAGCAATTCTGATCTACGACATGCGTTACAATATGTAGAGTCTGCGAGAACTGTCCAGAAGATCAAGTACACAAACGCATTGCATCGCTATATGAGTCTCCAAGAGTTCGACGACGCAAACGACAACCCGATCGTCTCGCTAATAGAGAACCGAACGTGGCGAGATCCCGTGGTCGACTTCCCTCGTGAAGGCGCCGTGGAGGTTTGGGAATGGATCAATACAACACCGGATGCCCACCCCATTCACGTTCATCTCATCCAGTTCAAGGTTCTGAACCTGCAGCCCTTCGACGAAAACGGGTAAGGCTGCCTTTCCATAAGTCTAGCACCAAGGTCACCTTTCAAAGGTCCAGTTGCAAGTTCCATTACCATCGCATTCCCAACCTGAAGTTGCAATTAAGGTTCCTTTCCCTTAGCATTTAAATTCCCATGTAGAAGGTGCACAAAGTCTACTAATTTTCCTGCCATATTATTAGGCCCCTATTACCCCCATTGATTTAGTTCAATTATCCAACTTAAGTGTATGGTTGTTATGCGTTGACAATAGGTGTGTTGAATTGATTTTTCTATATTTCAGAGATCTATTATAATAGTTTTTTAACCCCCTCACTCCTTGCTGCAAAAGAGTGAGGGCTAGTCCCCACCCCCCCTCACCCCAAATTTTGTCATTTTCTTGAAAAAAGAATTGGGAAATTTTTGGAATTTTTTTTTTCCTCCACTGTAAATTTTACTTTACTTTTTCTTTTTCTCAAAACTTCTCCAAGTTTTTTACACCACGAAAATGAAAAAGAAAAACCCTGGTGAGGGGGAAGGGGGAAATTTGAACCAAAATTATTGTGGCTTTGGAATACACTTTCTGTTGGGAATTTCTCCTCTTACTAGCTAGCGGGAAGCCCTCCGGTACTGGTCCACCCTGTACAGTGTTGTTCCAAAAAATGCAATGCCTGCTTGCAAGTTCATTATGAGATGGTAAGCCAGTTCATGAGAAGAGAAATGTACAAGGTTGTTGTTTTTGTATGGTGATTGTGTGTTTAGTGTTCAGTCCATACTGATGCTAGAAGCTTAATGTGCTAATGAACAGGTACCTCAATGGTAGTTGCAACATAAAAGTGGGATTTTCAAAGCCTGGGACTTGTTTTACTGGACCGCCAATTCCACCAAAAATATATCATACTGGGTTCAAGGACACAGCAATAGTATGGCCAAACTTTGTGACTCGCTATGGTATTCGTTTTCAAACCTCTGATGGAAGACGATTTCCTTTTGATCCCACGTTGGGCCCAGGCTATGTATTTCATTGTCATATTCTTGACCATGAGGATAATGACATGATGCGGCCTTATAAACTTATTCACTAAGTTTGTAGATTTGATTTGAGATTTGGAGAAGGACCCAATAGTCTAAAAGAGGAGTTATTCAATTGTCTGTGTGCATGGTGGGCAACTGAGTGAACATTGAACTTTGTTTTGTTATTTTACATAGGGTGCATGATAAATTCATTGCTGATGATGACCACGATCATTTATCAAGAATTACATGCATTTTGTTCTAATCATGTAGATAGAAGTGTATTATGATCTCATTGTACTGAAAGTTGACTAAAGATTCTTTTGCACCAAAATATCATTTTGTAATCTTCAATTGATCTATCTTCATTTTGACATCCAAGTTTTATGTTCATTTGTTCGGCTCAGGAGTCAGGTCCATGGCTATTGAATATTGAAGGAACACGATTGTTCAAAGAGGTTACACCTTCTCATATTGAAACACATAAATATTTTGGCAAAATTGCAGTAAAGATGACTAATTGTATTTCCATCATGTTAAGCTTTCACTCATGTTCATTCTTAAGGTACTAATATATCATATTAGAAATGGTTCTTCAAATCCTAAGAATTGATAAAAAGACAGATAAAAATGTTTCAATTCAAAATAACTGATCTCTAAAATGTTACAAAATTTGATGACACCTATTTTCATCCCTAGAAAATAGAATGAAGTTAATACTAAAAGTTGAAAAACTTTCTCAAATAAGGGATGAACAATTGGTCAGACTAAGTATTCCTCCACCAACATTAAGGGCACAAGTTGTACATACTTGCAGACCCTCATTGCATATGTGTTTTGGCCCAAGTAGAGGGCAACCCAACATGAAATTGCAGACCTTCATTACATATGTGTTTTGCAAAAGGAGATTCTTATGAAAAGTCTCAATTTTTCATCTGATATTGTAGCTACATTGTTTACAAGAACTAAAACTGAAAGGGTCTAAATTCTTTAAAGAGTACCAAAATATTATCATGGTGTCCCCCTTTTTTGTATTCCTTTACATAGTCATTTTAAACCATGTACAAAAACACAAAATGGATCTAAGATTGATGGAATATAGAATTGTAATGGTTGAAAATATGGTACTTATAAATTATTTAACTTATTTTGATTCATTAATATTGATGGGGATCAAAATATAAGACAAAAATAATTTCTATTAATAAGATAATTGTTGCTTTAGAATGTGAGAAAAAAAATGTAGCAAGTACAACAAAGTTGTATGTAACTACCCTAGTTGCAAAAACAAAAGGAGTTAATTTATGGCTGATTGACTCAAATGCAACAAAACACATGGCATTTTATCCCAAATATTTTGTCATTTATACAAAATGTTTAAAAAAACAATTTGTGTATTTGGATGACAATTTGGCCCATGAAATAATGGGAAAGGGGAATGTTTCAATTGGCTTCCTAAATGGACAAATATGGGAAGTACCTGATGTACTACATGTCTTCATTCTAAAAAAAAATTTAGTAAAATAGTTTGTTGAATCTGGTGGAAAGTTTAAACCATAAGAGAAGGAACACTTGTATTGTTTACTTTGAAAATATGGTTAATTGATAGCAACCTTGTGAATCAAGGAAAATGACTTATATAAATTAAGAATCTCAAATGTGCATGAAAGCACATTACAAGTGAACCAATTTTCACCCAAAAAGGTGATGTATAATTAGTATCATAGTATCCAATAAGTTTAAATTTTGATGGCATCATTTGACAATCCTATACATAAACAAAAAACCCTAGAATGTGCACAACAACATTTTGGAATTCAAATTTCATTTTGATCAAGATTAATCTCCATCCGAGGATTGAATAAAATCAATGTACACAAGATATATAATGTGTAGTTTTTCGTCAACCATAAGGCCTCATGTTTGTGATTCATAACACATTACTAAACAAAAGAAAATTGTAAAAAAATCGAATGCCTAACTATAAAATCTATTTCTCTTTCATTTGGTATTGGTTTTTCTTTAAATACATAATTTATTTTACCTTTGTTGCTAAAAGAAATGAAAAAACCACATTTTTTAATGAATTTTCAACCAAGAATTTTAAACTTTTAAATGGCCTTAGATTCAATTGATGTATATCAATATCATTGACCACAAAAAAATTCACGAATAAATTCCACCCACAACCTTAGTTTTGAAGTATGTATGCAATTTTTCATACTTCATGACGAATATTATTTCGTCACAAATATACTTCATATGTTGAAATTCACCAATTTTTGTTGAATTTTTTTAATTGATTGTTTTAAATCTAAATCTAATCCAATATATTTCAAACAAACAAAACTAATCCAAGATGTGATGTGTATACTTACACAAAAAAACCAAATGTAGAAATACAATATTTGTGATTACAATTTTTGGGGGGTGTAGTGTGTTTTTACCCATGTGCCAAATGAAGTGAATTCGTTAATGCTACAAGTTCAAATAAAAGTGCTAATGTATGGCATGAAAGGATGGGCCATATAAGTCAAGGATGTTTACAAACTATGGTTTATAAACACATTCCAATTAGACTATTTAATCTAAATGATACCAAATCTTTCTAGTTTCGCAAATCATGCAATGCAAGAAAGGAATGTAAGGAATTATTCCCTCAACGAGTGACTAGAGCAACCATATTTCTTGAATTGGTAAATTTAGATATATGTGGTCCAATGCAATCAACAACCCACATGGGTTTTAAATATTTCATCACCTTCATTAATGAATATTCCAAATATACAATTGTCTACCTATTATGGAACAAGTCATAAGTTTTTTCCACTTTTTAGGAATACAAAGTTAATATGGTTGAAAATAAAATGGGAAAAAAAATTCAAACAAATTGAAAAGTGATAATGGAGGTGAATATACATTGTCTATTGACATCAACAAGTTTTGTCAAGTGAATGGCATCTCAAGATAATTTTTATACCATAACACCACATCATAATGGTGTTTCAAAATGGAAAAATTGAATTATTGTGGAAGTCATCTTGATTATGGTATATGATGTTGAAGTTTTGAAAGCTTTTTGAAGGGAGGCATTACTTACAATTGCTTACCTTCAAAACAAACAATATAATAAAACAATAGATTATTTGTCTCCATATGAATTGTGAATAGGTGTAAATTAGATGTATTTCACTTAAAAGCATTTGGTTGCATTGCCTTTGCTTTAGTCCTAGTAGAATTTTTTTTAAAGTTAGATTATAAATCTAAATAACACATCTTTAGGATATAATGAAGAAAATAAAGGTTATAACTTGATGAAAAAATGTAATAGATCTATTGTCATATTGAAAAAAGTCATATTCCAAGAAAAATAGGATGACAATCATCATACTTGGAGTAGATGGAAAAGATGATTTCATTGAAGAGAATAAGTTATAAATTGAACCATATTTTTTAAAATAATTTTCTTTTAAAAATTCTTTTAATCAATGAGCATTCAAACAATAATGCATGAAATATCTCTTCTAAATCTTGGAGATGGAGTAAAGATTTCACCACTTGAATCATCAAAATTTCTTCGTAGCCTTGTACATTTTATTAAACAAAATAGTGTTGTTGTAAAAGAAAATAAAGGAAACACCTCATTAAAGAATCTAGTACAAGAATCAAAAACATTTTGCAAAATTTGTTATAGACTTTCAACCCGTCCAATAAGAGAGGTGAATAGGGAAGACAACCTTTAAGGTTAATTGAAACAATTGAAATGAGATTTACATTTAAAAGAAAACTTATTTAAAAACTATTTATTCAAAATCAATCTAAAAGAACCAACCACTATACAAAAAGCGATATCAAGAGTTGAAGCTAGCCATTGGAAAAAATAAGTAAATGAATAATTAAATTCATTGAAAAAGAATAATACTTAGAACTTGACAACATTACCTCCAAATCAAAATGTAATAGGCTGCAAGTGGATACTTAAAGTCAAGTTTATGCAAAATTTCGTATAATTGCAAAATTCAAAGCAAGATTGGCTTTTACAAAAAGGTATACTCAATAAGAAGGCAATGATTATCAACAAACACTCTCTTTAATTGTGAAACTTGCTTCAATTCAAGTGTTATTAACCAAGTTGTAGTACGTCATAGCTTAAGCATTCAATAGATGGACGTAAAAACAACTTTTCAAAATGGCCAACTTGAGGGTACATTCATGGTAGGGGTACACCAAAGGAATGTCTTGGCCCAAAATCACTCCCCAGACACTATTTTGAATGACTATTACATTTATGAAATAATCTATATTTGGTAGATTTTTTTTCATTAGATAATCACATACTTCTTGATTAAAATGGTGGTGATTTTTTGTGATTTGGATGGTTAAAACATGTCCTTAAGTGTTCTAAAAGATGGCTTAGGAACCATGTCTTAAACTATGCAATTTTATTAAAAAAGACTTAACAAAACTAGTAATATTTATTCAAATTGCTCCATATTTTGATCACAAATAGAATAAAATATGTTCTATCTAATGACACAAATTTTCAATATGATAAATCAACAAATTTTTTGGAATTGATGTTATAATCTTGGATTTTTTCATAAAATGGATGCATTGATAAGGACAACCAAATTAATTTGGTTAATTACAAATCTACATTCCAAAGGTTTGGAAAGAAGTAAAAGCGACATGGGTGCAATAAACAAAAACTTATTTGATGTTTTTATTAGGGTTTTGGCACTCCAAATAAAAGTATATCATTTTAGAATGTCAAAGTAGTCTTGCATTCCTTTTTAGTTATATTTGAACATGACATTTAAAATTTGTTCAATTGATTTGAATCATTCATTATAACATTTATTAGTTGAAAGCTTAAATAGACATATCCCCTTTTCATTGTTTAGCATTTCAAAACATTCATACAATACCCCAATTGTGAATGCACTTTTGAGGAAAATATTTACATGGAAATACTTGAAGGACTATTTCATTGAACACAATAGTTCAAGGTTGGTTTATATGTTAGAAAAGGCCCTATATGGTCTAAAACAATCACCCCAACAGTGGTACCAACGTTTAGATTCTTTTTCTTATCTTTAATAATTTTCATAATAATGAAATAAACTGTAATGTTTACATTAAGTTTGAAGGAAGGAGCATGATGGGTGTAAATGGGACAACACAAGCCAAACCTACCTACTTTTTGACTATTTTTTTATTGTTTTTTTATTGCTTTTGTGGTTATTTTTTAGAAAACATTCTTAAAATATTCCTAGAATATCCTTGATTTTTTTAAAATTAAAAATTTTCCTCATACTATTTTATTAAGGTTTATGTTAAAAATTTGGCCAAAAATGTCATTTTCAAAAAAATTCAAATCCATTTACAAGTCCTTTCATTATATAAAAACAAGCGTTACAATGCTTGAGTGTTTTTGTTAATTTTTTACTCATTGGATTAATTTCGAATAATTCACATGTTCCCATGATATATTAAAAATACAACTATATATAAAAATCTTACAATTTCAACATCAAATTAAATTGTGACTTTAAAACATGAAAAAACCAAGCAAGTTTTACACTTGCTTTGGTATGTGTTATTATGACTACACCTTAATGATGATTGATGTATATGTGGATGATTCCATACTTTTGAGCATTAAAAATGAAAATTTAATGGAAAATATTAAGAAATATCATTCAAAGGAATTTGAAATGATGTACTTAAAATCTTTCCATTTTTGTTTGAAAATGAAAATCCTTTATGATAAGGAGCTTCGAATCCTATCAATTAATTAACAAAGATACATGGAGAAAAAATATTACAGAAATATAGTATGTAATCCTATAATTCAATAATCACACTAATGGAAGTTCTATTAAAATTGAACAAAGATGATTCACTTCAAACTAAAGAGGAAAAAACAAAGATGGTGAACAATCCTTACCAAAATGCAATTGGTAGCTTGATGCATGCTATGGTCAACACACAACCTAACATTGCATATGTTGTCATCTTAATTGCCCAATATTTATCAAACATTAGCTTGCAGTTAAAAAATTAATGATATATTTGAAAGGAAAAATGTACAATAAGCTAGTGCATAGAAAAACCAACAAACCTATTCTATTACAAGCCTATTCCAATGCTAATTGGGTAGGAGATGTTGCCACAAGGAGATCCATTTTAGGATACTTCTTTCATCTTATTAATGTAGTTGTAAGTTGGACAAGTAAGAAATAGAGGGCAATAGCTTTGTCAAACACTTAATTTTAATATATGGCCTTGTCTTGAACTTTAACATAAGCAACATGGCTAAGAAGATTACTTGCAAGTTTGGGTCAAAAACAAGGAAACCCTATTCATATTTTTTCAAATGATCAAAGTGCTATTGCTTTTGATGAAAATCTTAAGTTTCATACAAGGAGTAAACATATTCATATAAAAGTACATTTTGTAAAAGAATAAGTGCAAGCAAACGAAATCAAAGTCGAATATTACACAACACTCTTGAGAGATGTTTTTAGACATTCTCACAAATTTAAAGCTTTATTAAGAGAGAAACATGAACATTGTATGAAATTGATGAAACATACAAAAAGCATAATTAGAAGAATCCATGTAACCCTAATTAGAGGAGATTAATCTTCTTGTCCTTGGACTTCCACTTCCTTATAAGTAGAAGAAATTTCAAGGATATTCCCTCACACCTTTTAGGTGGATGCCTTGATATAATACACAAATATTAATTGTTGACCAACATCTATAGAAATGTAATGACTTCAACAAATTTCTTGCCATTCATGTCAAATTCAAAGTGAAGAAACCAAATGAAGATCATTTTGTAAAAACAAGAATTTAAAGATCATAAGAAAGGTGAGTAATAGCTCTATAATATAATGCATAAAACTTAAACTTATAAAAAAAGACCTATAGAAGTTACTTGAAAATCTACACACTTAATATCCATTCAACTACTTAAAAATTGATTAACCAAAGCTAGTAATTGTAAAGCAAATTATTTTCAATATTAATTTGAATTTACTAACATTTCACCATAATTTTCAAACAACTTCAAGACTCTATGATCAATTTTCAACAAAAAAAAATGTTCTCATCAAAGCATAAATCAACTGTAATGTAGTGGAATTGAAACAAGAAGCATTTTAAATCATTCACACACCTTAATATTCCACATCAGTTGTCATCTACACAAAATTATTTCCATGACAAAATCAACCTTTAGACCTAAGGGCAAAAGCATGGTTAGGTGTCTCAAAAGTGGCATTTGAAAGTCCATAATCTAACACTAGAAATTTTTTTGTAATTTTAACAATTATCAAACCATATCCTATAATTATATCCTATGCTTTTAATCATAAATATTAATAAGCCAACCTATGAATATCCCTAAACATGTGATTGACCAAAAAATCCATGCAAAAGATTTAAAAATTTAATGTGAAATGGACTCCCAAAGATAAATAAATAAATAAAATAAAAAAATATTAGGAAAATTTTAATGCACTTCATTAATCAATTTTTCATTTGATGATGCTTTATTTTATTTTTATTTTTTGACACTGCTTTGATGTATTTTTTGAATCCACATTCTTCATTTTTTCTGTGTGACAAGCATAGTGTTATCATTTCAAAAGTCCATTATGAGTCCATAATCTTTTTAGAATTCATCCAAAATTTTTATGATGATTTCCATTAAAGTCTATGACAACATGAATAATAAAAATTTGATAATGTTAATTTTGGATATGACTTAAAATTTTACATTTGTATGTAATCCAAAATAATTACAAATGTGACAATCCAAATAGTCCCCCTACTCATGTTTTCACCCCTAAGCAAGGCACCAACTCAATGCCTTGTTTTAATTTTCAACCATTGAAGTGGCACCATAATAGCTTGCTATGTAGTCTTTTTTAATTGGCAAAATTTCATCAAAAGGCACCCATATTCCTTCAAAAAACATTGTTAGTATGCCCATCTATCTAGATTGATTCCAATTCAACCCCATATGCTACAATTTGGATTTGGAAAATACCCAAAATGAAAGCATTCAAAAGATTTTTTAGTTTTAAAAAAAAATCCCTTATAAATTTAATTAAAAACTACAACTTGGTTAAAGAAGGAAAGAAAGCCATTATCACAATGGACAAGAAAATAATGGTCCTAAGTTTGTCCAAACTAAGTTTAGATACATTTGGATATTGCTTCATTTTCTCATGAACGGAAAAACATGAATAGTAACACTACAAACCACTCTTTTAAGGCCCCTTTGTCTACCCATAACTGTGTGCATGAAGGATTTCAATTTGCAACTAGCCATACATTTGTTATTAATATTTTATTGGTCTTTTTTAAACACCTAATTAACAATCATCAAGTGCAAGCTTATTATTTTGTGTGCAAGCATAAGCCTCTTTTGATGGCCACTTGCCATCCCCATGTATTTTACAACTTACATTAGTGATAAGCATGCATTCCATGTCCATGCATTACACCAAAATGCATCCTAGTTGACCATAGGTTTCACTAGATTTTGAGTGAATTTGGACATTTTTACCAAGGTGAAATTGGTCAACCCCTTGGTGAACGAGGATTAGTTGTTATGGACAATGAATTAGTTCACTAATACCTAATGAAACAAGGTTATTTTCAAGTGAAATACAAATTTACCAAGCCATTTCACTTGCTAATTAATTAACTAAGCAGCATAGAAATCAATTAAATTTAAATTATTTAATATTTAATATTATTGATAATTTCATCATTTTCAGCCTATGAATTATTTGACACGTGTCATTACTTATGCTAACCTAAATACATAAGCCTAGGCCATGTAATCAACCTAAGTAAACACCTACTTTAAGGAATTACATAAAAGAATATTTGATCAACTTACCACTATTAATCACAAACACACCATTTGTGAGGTTTGATCCTTTGACCTCTAGGATGGAAGCAAACACCCTTACTATCAAGCCATCACATTTATTGTGATAATGTGCCACATTACATTCTATTTATCAAGTATTTTATTTAAACATTACAAAAACATAAACTTTTAAAATTCATATCTAATTGAGATTTTGTCCAAATGAAATGATTAAAATTTAATTTAATTTTTTTAAAAATAATGTACATAATTACATTTATTTCCTTTTGAAATTGTAAAATCATTTGAAAAAAATATTTTTTAATATCATTATTCAATAACATTTCAATGACCATTTTTTTGAAAATTTTAAAAAAATAAATGGATAATTTTTTTGCTAATATAATAATATTACTTATGTTAGGCTATATTCAAGTATTCTAAGTTACTTTTCATTATTTTAAGTTATTTCACCCTACATTATTTTCGGCTATTTATGGCTATTTTTATTTTTATTTTTATTTTTAATTATTTCAGCATAGGTTACTTTTGGTTATTTTAAGTTATATTACCATAAACTATTTATGGGTATTCTTTTGGTGGCTATTGTTGGTTATTTTATTATTGCCTATTGGTGTTTATTTTATTAATGCCTACTTATTCTATTGGTGGATATTAATGGTAATTATATTAATGGCTACTAATAGTTATTCTATTGGTGGTTATCAATGGTTTTTCTATTAGTGGTTATTAATGGCTATTAGTGGTTATTTTATTAGTGGTTATTAATGGTTATTTTATCGTGGTTATTAATGGTTATTGCTAGCTATTAATGGTTATTTTGTTGTGGTTATTAATAGTTATTAATAGCTATTAATGGTTATTTTATTAGTGGTTATTAATCGTTATTCTATTAATGGCTATTACTAACTCTTAATGATTATTTTATTAGTGGACATTAGTGGCTATTCTATCAATGGTTATTATTGGTTATTCCAAGTTATTTTACCTTAGGTCATTATATTTTATTTTAGATTATTTTAAATTGTTATATTTAGGATAAAATAACATATAGTAATACAAAGTAGAATGACCTTGAATAACCTAAAGTATAACTTGAAATAACATATATTAATTTAAAGTAAAATAACTTAAGATATAATCAAAAGTTAGTTGAATAATTTAATTTTAAATAACTTAAAATAAAAATCTTACAACAAGTTAATTAAAATACCTTAAGGTAAAATGACATATGATATTTTATGGTATAATAACTTATAATAACTTAAGATATAAGTTTAAATAACTAAAGTAACCTAAAATAATATAGGGTATATTATAAAGTAGCACAGGGTATTTAAAACAACAACATAAAAATAAACCTATTCATCATAGTAAATTATAATATTGAATTATGTCAACTAGTAATGAAACACAATGTTTACATAGTGATATTATAGTGAAATAACTTTAACCAGGGTGAAGTCACGAAAGTGTAATGAATTTATTTCACTTTTAAGGTCCCTTAATGATTTAGGCTAATGAACTACACCCCACTTTTGTACTAGTGATGTCATTAAACGTGACCATGTACTATAAAGACTTGAAAAAAATATTATCATTGTCAAGCACGCCAAAAGTAGTGACCCATCAACATTATGGACATTGTGGAACATTCAACATCATTGAACACAATATCATGGAAGGTTCTTGAGAAAATAGTGATGGACCATTTGTATTGTGACTTAAGTTTGAATCTTGACACTAATTTAGTCCATTCATGATGCACTTACACTTTACCTACACATTGAAAATTTTCAACAATTAGAGTTTGAAATCCTAAGTGGTCTTAATTAATAACATCAGCTTTGGTTGTGACCTAAGAAAATGCCACCAATGGTTTTGGCTCACCCAACAAGATAAACTCTAGGCCTCAATAATGATATTTTAGTTTTTTGCTTTTTAATAGGTGGTCACCCCTCAAGTAACCATCAAAATTCTATATCTATCACCATAAATTGGATACCAACATCCACAAACAAAAGGTCCATATCATTTGACAATAATTATAATCAATATAATGGATGGTGGTGATGTGTGGTATGTATTCAATTAGGCACATCCATCCTCTTCTTGCAAAACAAATCAATAAAACTGGGGATGTTGAAACATAAAGTGAAAAATTGGTTTTTGTGTATTTAGTTGCATAGGCTTCACCAAGATTCCACATATTGGTGGTTTTTTTGTTAAGGAATATCTTTAGAGAAGAAGAAGATATGAAGACAATTGTATTGTTGTAGAACATGGAGCTTTAATGGAGTATGAGAGAAAAATACTTGGATTTTTGGAAAAGCTTTGTTTCTATAGTCAAAGTTTGTTATTTTGATGTTTTCTATCATACATTCATTATTGGATTTTAATTGTAAAACTAGTTCTAAATAGATCTGAATGAGTAGATTTTTTTAACATGAGTTTTATGGCATTTCAGTTCAGATTTTAGACTAGAATATAGGATTAGAGATTATGTATTCACTAGCAACCTAGTCTACCTTAGGGCTATTTAAGTTAAATTATGCTAAATTTGATAAAATTAAATTATATTCATTAAATTTGGGTATAGTCAAGATTATATTAGGCTAAACTTGGCTATATTAAACTATATTGGCTAAACTATATTATATTAGGTTAAATTTGGCAAAAGTAAGTTAGTAATGAGTAATGTTAACTTAACTAAACTTGGCTAAACTAAGTTATACTTGGTTATATTATGCTAAACTTGGCAAAAGTATGTTATTTAAGTTAAACTTGATTTTATTTGGCTATACTTGGCTATATTATGTTAAAATTGGTTATATTAAACTACATTTGATTAAATTAGGTTAAATTAGGTTAAACTTGGCAAAAGTAAAGTATTTAGGTTAAACCTAGTTAAATTCGGTTATATTTGGTTATTCTTGAATATATTAGGCTATACTTGGCTATATTAGGTTGAACTTGGTTATATTAAATTATATTTGGTTATATTGGGTTAAAATTAACTATATTAAATTATACTTGGCTATATTAGACTAAACTTGCATGTATTAAACTATACTTAGCTAAACTAGGCTATATTAGGTTAAAGTTGGTTAAACTAAATTATTTATTGGCTATACTTGGGTATATTAGGTTAAATTTGGCTAAACTAAACTAGACTTTGTTAAATTAGGCTATACTAAACTAAACTTGGCAAAAGTAGGTTATTTATGTTAAACTTGGCTATACTTGGTTAAATTATGCTATATTTGGCTATATCAAATTGAATTTGGCTAAACTAAGCTATATTAAACAAAATTTGGTTAAAGTAGGTTATTTGTGGTAAACTTGATTATATTAAACTAAATTTTAGCAAATGTAATTAATTAATTTAGGTTAAATTTGGTTAAACCAAGCTATATTTGGTGATACTTGGCTATGTTAAGTTAAATTAATTAAAGCATATTATTTATAATAAAGTAAATTATTTAGGTTTAACTTGGCTATAATAGGTGAAACTTGGCAAAAGTACTTGTTATTTATGTTAGACTTGGTTAAATAGGTTATTTAGGTTAAACTAGGTTAAACTTGGCAAAACCTAATTAAACTTGGTTAAATTAAGCTACGTTTGGCTAAACTAGATTATTTGAAGTAAATTGGATTAAACTTGGAAAAGTTTGATAAAATTAAAATATTTAGGCAAAATGTGACAAAATTAAATTATTTAAGCAAAACTTGGTAAAATGTGGATATTTAAATTAAAGTAACCAAAATTTGGTTAAATTTGGTTAATTCAAGATATTTAAGTTAAACTATTTTAATTTAGTATATTTTGGTTAAATTTTGTTGGATTGGATTACCTAAAAACAATTAGAGAAAGATTAAGTTATTTGTTAAATTAAGTTAAACAAATATGCATAGACTAAACAAAGCTACTTAAACTAAACTTATAAACTAAATTTAATGAAAATTAACCTTAGAAGTTAAATTGAAGACGTTAAACCTAAAGGTTTAAATTCAATCAAATAAAATCTAAAGGTTGAAGTAGGTTAAACCAAAACCAAACCTAGGTCAAATGTAAGCCAATTTGTACTAAACTTAGTTATATTTTCATATTTATTTAAATTTTTTATAGTTGGTCAAATAATGTCAACTATATTCAACATGATTATTAATTGTGTAGTCGTAATTTATAGTCATATTTATAGTCATGTAGTCTTAATTGTGGTTGTAATCAAATAATGACAGTGATTGAAGTCCAAATATGACTACATGACTATACTTGGACAATAGTTGCAAGTTCATAGTCATGAAAACCATGTTTTGGCATAGTGAAAATTATTTTAATATTTAATCACAAATGATGAGAAGTTGTCACAAAAGTACATACAATTGCTCAATAGATGGAAATGTATTCATTGATTGTATACTTCATCCCTTGGTTGTGATGACATCATAATGAAGTCAACATTTTCAACTATAAGTTGCATGCAACTAAACTTATTTTACTAATGGAATTTTAATTACAAATGTTCACTATGATTAGTATATTTTTGTAGTTGCAAAATGGTTTTTTTCTTCTAATGTTTTTTCCAAACATTTTTTAATTATCAAATTTGTGCACCATATGTTCCTTCTCAAAATCAAAGACAATCTTGATAATGATGATTGAAAAATCAAAAGCACTTAAAATTGGTGAAATTCATTTTTAAACACACCTAAGCACATTTGCTTCAAACGTTCTTTTGACCTTGAAAATTGTGAATTTTGACAAAAGTTATTCATTTTTATGTTATTCAAAACATGGATGCATAATATAAATGATAAGACCAAAATGTAGTCAAAAATTATTTATATCTTACACACAACTTTCAACTAGGTATGAAAAATGCAGAAATTAAGAAAATATATCAACATTAGAATGCCACATGTCAAATGCAATCCTTGGAAAGGATTTTGACCTTGGTACCCTTAGCTCCTTTTGATGTCTTTGCACCCAACAAGTGTTTTAATTTGATGTTTAAAAGACTTGTAAAATGAAATAAAAAATTTGAAAATAACAATTTTTTGACTTTATAAAATATAAATATTAATTCAATAATATAAGAAAAAGTTTAATAGTTTTGAAGAATTTATTTTTTCAGAATATTCTAGATTGATCAATCACTTAAGGGGCACACTTAGCTTCTATTAGCATGGTGGGATCCAACATAACTTGTGTTTTAGATTTCAAATGGAAAATCTTAACTTTAGATATCTACTTTTTTTGAAACATTTTCAATGGTCTAAGGAAGGTCCAACTTTGAATAAGGTTTGGTCCCCAAACCTTGTCCCAAAGATTCAAAACATCGCAAGATTCCAACCCTCATAATCAAAATCCACTTGGAAGTGTTGGGACTCATTTTCCCATGATTGTAAGAATGTGCTTGAAAGCCAATGCACTTTCTTGGCCCACTCCCTTTGTAATGTTTTAATTTACTCACAAACCCAAAATTAGGGTTATGACACAACCTCCACCAATTGTTTTCAAGTTTTAGAATGAATTTAAATATATTTCACAAGAATGGCCAATACATGTGCTAAACCATTCAAAAATATTTTTACACGCTTGTATTCAATGTAGGGTCAAAATGGTTTTTAAACAACATTAATGAATGCAATCACATCAATAGAAATTATAACAAGCTTAATAAGTGTTTAATTTTCATGAATGTTAAAAAATCTACTAATGTCACAAGTCTTTAATGTCTCTAAGTTCAACAATATTTTGAATATATTATGGGAACACACATGGAACAATTTGGAATGAATCTAATGAATATAAAGTATTTTAAAGCACTTTAATCAATGCCTTCATTTTTTTCATTTTTGAATGACTTGATATGCATTATATATGACATAATCATGAACAATAATTACTTGCACCTTTATAATGATAATAAAATGTGACACTATTTTTGGTCATGAATACTTTTTCTCAATGTGAATTAAATCATGGATTTTCAATCCATCCCCTTTTATAATCAATCTCAATTTGCTAGATCATCTTGGTAACCAAACCCATTGTATTTAAGCAATTAGCCTAATTGGTATGTGGGCATAAACATGCTAAAGTAGACATTTGTGTTCCATTTTGTTAAAAATGACAAGTAGCCATAAATCAACTTTGATGTTTTGAAAGTAAAAAATTTATTTTATTCAATGAGTAATGTGAGGATAATGTTTTACTTTACTTAAATAAAATTGACAAACCACATTTTTAATATGCATTCAAGTAGATTTTTTTTTAAATCCATCTACTTGCAAGGATGTGTTGGTTTTACAAAGTAGGTTGCAAGTAGATGAAATATTGGTTTAAATTTTCAAATAAATGGAGGCATAGAAGATATTTGTGTGTTCTCAAATTGTGCATATTATAGTTATAATATATAAAATTTTCTAATGTAAAAATAAATTTGAACATTGTATTGGCTAGGTTAGTTTCAAATCTATTTATTGCCTACTTTTATGATATTAAAGGTTTTCAAATTTTGTATTCAACTAATCACAAACTCAATGGAGGCCCTAATGGTTTTATATTTTTACCTACAAAAGTTCTTAATCCACTTTCTTGTGTTTATGTCAAAAATTATAAATTAAATTTTGGGTAGACAAATTTCATGCTTGTGTTGTCATTTTATTGCATTTAGATGTTGTGCACCTAGATCACAATAAAGGGGGGATATATATATATCTTTTCTTGAGTACCCTAGCACTTTGGAGTCTATTATAATGTTAATCATCTTTTTGTCTTCGATGACATGATGTGGGCTTAATGTTAATTAGGGGACAATAATCATCATATGAAACTAAAGAATTGGTGTGGCTTGGGTATAGGTACATAACAACATTAGACATGTTGGTCAAGAATGTTATTTTGTGAGCAAGTGAGCATGAGCCAAGAAAATATTTTAAATATATTCTATCCATGTCAAAAGAATTTTTTTGACAAATTCTTCAAACGTGGACAAAATATATTTTGATAATTTTTCATATTTTTTCTTGTCATTTACCTTTCCATGTGGCAATGTCCACATAAACTTAATGGAAAGTCATTAATATAACTCTTGTTCCAATAAAATGGTGACACATGTCACCTAGTTATGGTGATTTTGGGTTTAATTAATAGTTCTCACACACCTACATGTGTGGACTGGTAAAGCTTTAAGATGTCTGTGACATGAATTAATTGAAAAAATTAATGGGGAGTTGTGACAAAATTTGTCACAACACTTTGATAATGAAAAATTTCCTTAAACATTATAGATTATGGGAAGATCTTGGAGTTGTCTTGTTGACAAACTTTTATAGTTATTTTCACCATAAGAGGAAGGGATGATATAAATCAAGAGCTTGAAGTTTTGAATCATCACATCTTATGTTAATTTTCATAACACTACAAGGAATTTGCAAATAAACAACTAGATTAACAACTAATTTTTAGTCATAATTACCACATACGACTTGTTATAAGGCCTAGTTGTCTTGGACAAATCACATAAAACTCTAGTCACAAAAAAAAAACATGGCAACAAGTTGCAATGGTAGTTGCATAAAGATGTGACTTAAGTACATGAATTTTCCATCCGTTCAAACCAGCTTATGTGGCATCGTCATTTTGTGATTGATTTTACAACTTATATACAATGTAGTCACATCATTTAATATTTACTTAAATATTTATTATTTAAATATTTAAATATTATTATTTTTAAAAATTATATATTTATATTATTGTTAATTTCATTAAGTTCAACCAGTACCATGTTGACACTTTTCATTACATAGGTTAAGCTTAAAAAGCTAATTTAGGTTGCTAGGTAGGCCACCTATTGTGCACATCTAAGTTCATTTAGTAGGCACCTAACTTAAATAAACTAGGTAGGTAGGAAATATTTGGTCAACATCACACCATTGACCACAACCCATGCCATTTTTGGTAATTAAGCTTTGAACCCCAAGGATGGAGATCAATTTTTTTACCACTAATCAAGCCACCTCAATTGTTATGACAAAATAGTAATGTGCATTGTATTTGACCTACTTCATTAAATAGATTACACAAAAGATCATTTTTGATCTTTGATATCTTATTAAGATTTTGTCCAAATGACAATGTTAAAGTTTAAACTTAAAGTTCTTTCAATAATGTAGACACTTTTTTTATTCCTCTTAAAAATATGAATTGATTTGAAAACAAAAATATTTGAACTTTGTTATTGAACACAATTTCAACAATCACTTAATGGAAAATTCAATCACATGATTTATAAATGGATAATACAATAATAAATAAATAAATATCTTTCATATCTTAAACCTTCATTTGATTCTAAGAATTATATTATACAATTTTCCTTTTGATATATGAGAATTTTACTAATTATAATATAATTTAAATGTGTGATATATGATTTATTCACATATGATATTTATAAATGGATCATAAATAATTTTTAATAAAAATATAATAAAAGCTCTTAGGTTAGCCATATTATTTCAATGTAAAAGATTAATCTGGATATCAATTTTAAGTTTTAAATATTAATTAATTCCATATAATTAATTTATTATAAAACTAAAACTTTTATTATGTTTACACATATAATATTTTTATTTTTATTTTAAATTATGATAAAAATTGTGTGTAAAAATAAATTATTTTGTTTCACATTTCAAGCCTTTATTTGATTTAAGAAATTATATCATACAAGTTTGCTTATAATAGGTCATAATTGCAACAAAAAAATTGAATTTAAATGTATGATATATAATGTATTCACTATATAATGTTTATAAATGGGTCATAATTTCCTCTTACTACCTAGCCTATTCAATTTACATTAGCTACCTAATTAAGTAATTAATTCAAAAAAATTGGATATCAACATGATAAAGTACCTACTACTTAAACCTTAACCTATTTAATTCTAGTGATAATGTTTCATCAAAACTAATTTATGTAGGATGGGCATTTTGGTGGTCATCACTATGACAATTCCAAATAATTCATTATAGATCAAATTCCATTTCCATTTTTCTTTTCTTTTGTCTATTTGTATCTTATTATGAACTTTTCTAATGAATTGGACATTTGCCTAGCAAATCAAGAATGTAAAAAAGTATTACTAGAAAAAAATGACATATAATGAAATTTACAAAAATTTATCTTTTGAAAAGACAAAATTGATTACAACAAAAATTTATGTGCACACAAAATATTTTGGTTATTGCCACTAGTAGTGCAAAGCGATGTGGAACCTAAATAAATAAACTATATAACCTAATTAATTAAATAATTAATACAAAATCATTATCACATATCAACATGATAGAATGCCTATTATTTAACCACATACATATTACCTATTACCTAGCCTTATTTCTACCATTAGTTGCCATGGGTCCTCTAAAATTTTCACAAATCCACCAAACTCTACTACACATTTAATGGTTAATTCATTGAAAAAAATTAGGGGAAGACAATTAGACCATTAAATCAACAATTTCATGGCCAATTATTTTTTTTCACATTTAGTTACATGTGCATTTGCAACAAGGATTTATAGTCACAAATCAAGTTGAAAAGATGTCACAAAGTGTCCAATAGCCTGTGAACCACTTTCCAAGTCATAAAAACAACTACATTTTCATCTATTTTGGGATGCCATTAAAAATGGATGATATTTAAGTCTATTTTCATTTTCATTTTTATCCAAATCAACATTGGTCCACATGTTTAAGTTTTATATCCAACTACAATTAAACCACTTTGTAATTGTTTATGTGACAACAAGTTGTTCTTATCAAATGCTGTGGAAGATAGTCACATCTATAGTTGCAAAAATGGTTGATTTGGACATAAGTCACAAATGCATGGGTTGAAATGGACATGATTCCTTGTAATGTAAAAAGTACATTTTCCATAGTTCCAAGATGAATTTAAAATGATTCAAATGTAGAAACAAGTGACGTGAATAGGCATTTGAACACATTTCATTTTGGCACACTCCCCAACTTGTATAAAAGGGAAGACTAAAACAAGTTGAAGATTTGTCAAATTTGAACTACTTTCCAATGTCAATTCACAAGTTCATTCTATAGCTTTTATTGTGGTGTTGCCAAGTTTACAAGAGGAGTTCAAAATTGGTGCTAGGATGAAAAAAAACCCTATTGCCGTGGAGGATGATAATTTTTTTAAATGTAGTTATTTTGGTCTTTGTACCATTTCCCACAATCCTAGGATGAGTTTGGAGTAAAGTAAGTGTTTATAAACATGCATGAGAAGACATTTTATTCTCCCACATCCTTCCAATTTGTTTTAAGTCGAAGATAGAAACAAGTTGGGATGTGGGAGGCTAAAACACCTTGCAATGCCAATTTGGAAGTTGATTCAGTGTAATTAGAAAGGTGCACCAAGAACATGAATTGCTAATTCTACAAACTTATTGTTGAAATCTTACACTAAATATAGTGTAGATGTGGAAGTGTAGTTGGATATGCAATAATGATTAAATAGGACTATTGGTTAACAAAAGGAATAAACAATTCTAAAATTTGCAAGGTTTTTAAAAGATTAGCAATGCATAAATCGATGCAAAAATCAATTCTTTTGGAAAACACAAAAAAAGAACTAAAGGTTTTAAAGGTAGAAATATGTATGTGTAGGGTTGTGACATAGCTCTCTTGTTTTTCAATGTTGAATGTGAGAAAAAATTATGGTGAAATCATGTTCTACTTGTATTCTATTTGACACTTTTTTTATTACTTGAAAAGACATAATGTTCTTCACATGCATATATTGTGTGTAAACAATGTAGATAACATCTATGTTGCTTAAGGAAATAATGACTTTGTGTTTTGGCAAAATATTATATTAGCTTGTTGGATTATGTCCAATAATTTAGAGAACATTTCAAGGTGATGTAGCATATGAAATTGAACCATAAAAATCTATAAAGCTAAATGTCTATTTATAAGTGTAAGTGCAAATATTCATCACAATTCGTGAGCAAATAAATGACAATGTGAAAGAGACATCAAATATTTCACAATGTTCTAATGAGTAGGTATCTTGGGGGAAAATATGTGCACAAATAGAGTATGAAATGTTCTTCACTCCACCACAACTTAGCCTTGATAGAAATCATGAGGCGGTCAAAGCCTAGGGAAAATTTTGCTTGCTTGACAGATTATGTTGTTATCATGCAAATGTTGTACAAGAGCTTACAAAACACCTCATTGATAATTTAAATTTGCTTCCAACAAAAAAAATAAAATTAAGAGAAGGAAAGTGTTGATCAAAACAAATTTGCATGTACAAGGACAAACTAATAATTAGTGCAAGTGGTGCAAAAGAGGATGTGCAAGGCATTCCTTGAATGCTAATGAGTTGGAGCTTTTTATTTTCTTAAAGAATAATATCATGGAACTCAAAGAGAGAGATAAAACATGTATTGAAATTCATGATCCATAAGTCATGAACCATTACCAAGCTATCGATTAAACCCATTGAAATGAGGACCAAATTTCAAAACTAAGGAAAAAATCTTCAAAAATGACTACCATAATTTCTTTTTTAAGCACACTATGAT
>Ga0116229_10003787_pt1 | contig 24878 bp, 20 predicted proteins | sample S1TSphgellanicum_3_FD_87313 | JGI IMG/M metagenome (GOLD analysis project Ga0116229, IMG submission 87313) | Host-associated microbial communities from peat moss isolated from Minnesota, USA - S1T2_Fc - Sphagnum magellanicum MG | ecosystem: Host-associated > Plants > Peat moss > Unclassified... | reverse complement strand
TCCAGGTTAATCCTCCATCTGTAGAATAGGCTGCTACGACCGCTTCATTAGTATCTTTAGGTCGATAATCAAAGTAACCCTGGAGGTTAAGTCCCTGTCCAACTACAAAAGGAAAATAGAATGGCTGCATCGGCACCGGAGTAATACTAGTATTAGATGTCTGGTTGCCGTTAACACAGTAATTTTGCGATTGATAATTTTGCGCCGCGGTTCCAGAACTCTGAACGTTACCATATAATACCCATGGTCCGCCTATGATTGATGCTACTGTTGGAGTTATTTGATTAGTAGTTCCATTAGGGTTAGACCATGTAATCGCCGCAGTATTGGGAAGACTAGCATTAGCTGAGATGTTTGCAGTAGCTACACCTAGCAAGGATAAAGTGCAAAGGAAAAGTGTTTTCTTCATTGTCTGAAATAATTGAGGTGACATTGTAATATTGTCTACACAAAACCTTGTGCAGATTGGATAAGCTGAGGTTAAGAGGAATTCTAGGTTGAAAGCTTTCTTTGGAGAAGTAGTGCTGCTAGGATGATTAATATGCGCTATCAAACTTATCCAGAAAACTCGGAAATATTCCCAATCTAAATATTGAATTAGTGCGCGATCGCTAGACTTAGCCTACTATTCTCTTTTTAATTACTCTCATAGCAAGTAGTAAAGGGAATAATCCGAATCCCAATTGGTTAGGAGAAAATTCAAAAGGAACTGGTGTATAAGTATAAGTTACAGATAGCGTCCCGGTTGTTGTTGTCTGATAATCAGGGCTTGTGCTGATACTTGTATCTGTGTTATCTATAGTTGCTAAAAAGCTGCTAAAGTCTTCATTAACAGTCAGTGAAAATTGCCCTGTTCCTTGAAATAGGGAAAGTGAACTGCTATCAGTAATAGTAGTGGTTGTATTATCTGAAGCTGTAGCACCAGATAATACAAGAGTAGGGGTGAAATCTGGTCCAGGTAAGGTGGTGTCGCTTGGTGTTGCTGTAGTGTACGTTGGAGTGATGGTAGCAAGGGAGGGATTTAAGTTGTTTACTGCTACATCTGTATTTAGAGATGCTGATGTTACTCCAACACTTTCAGCTTGTGTATCCTCGTTTAGAGCGTCAACATAAAATGTTGTTGTACCGCTAAGATTAAAAGTAACTGAAGTCAGTTGTTCTACACTAGAATTGATTTGGTTTAGCGATACTGAGTAACCTCCACTACTAGGTTGTGTCGTATAACTAAATGATCCAAAGGTTCCGGTCAAAGCTGAGGCTGGATTAGCGATCGCCAAAATTCCCGCCATCGGTACTAAAAAACCTAGTAGATGATTACGCATGGGTATGAAAAAAGACTGAGTTTGAACTTAAAAAAATCATACTATGCCATTAGTAAAAAATATTAAAAAAATATTAAATTTTTTCTAATTTAATTTATTAACCAAAACATTATTAATATTTAATTGATTCATAATCTATTCATAATCTTGATTTAAATCTGAGCAGAATGACAAAAAACTACTGCTCTCATACTCCTCTTTCTTGAGAAATACTCATAATGAATGAAAACTGCTTGCCCTGAATTCGCCTAAAAGGTAGAGGGTGGAGATAAAAGATCAATATTAATATTGAAATTGAGACTAGTCCACATTCCAATGTCTTTGAACACAAACCTCTGGTGATTTCCCTTCGCTGGAGGTAGTTTTTTCCCATTTTCTGGAAAATTACCACAAATTGCAGCAGCGTATAGACGTTTCTCCCTCAACTTTGTTCCCTACTCTACACAAATAAAAAAGCGCCAGTGAAAGCGGATTTAAAGCTGGCGCTAAAGTTCCATCAGTTATGTACGTGTTAGAAACCAGTGCGGATAACAGAAGTAAGAGCCATGTTTCTGCAGGAAAATGACTGAATTCCGCCATCACGGATACTATGACCTTGTCGTTAGAAATCCCCATGCTTTTCTAACAGGTTTAGTAAAACACTAGTTCCTATCAGGATAATAAGACATTAATCAGATATTTAAAGTAATTTTATTAGTTCTTAACAATTATTTTTGACTGATAGCATTTGGCTAAAAAAATCGGATTTTAGCTAATAGCTTCATGAAATCAACATGTTTCACCCTATTGCTCTATAAATTGGCTAAATGCTATTGAGATTATCCTTAGTTACTGCTTTGAAGGTTTAGTATAAAAATATATAATTTGTTGTTCGGAAAATAGCAGTAAGGAATTAAAAGGCACTAAAATTATTGTTATTACCTATGCTATAGAATCAAATCAATAATGTAAACGTAGTTTTAAATAACGATAAACTAGCTTTATCCTGTGGTAAACAAAAATACCTATCTTACAAAAAAAAGATAATCGAAGTTTGATGATCAATCTTTATATGCTTAGATTTAAGTCAAATGGCATAAATTTACTATATTTTTCATTCATTTAGCCTTATCTAAATTTTAGGTAATAAATTAACCGGATTATCCTAAAAATACCGTTGCTACTTTTGTAGTTTAAGTATGGCTTATGGATTTTACTTGGTTGTAAAATACGCATTTATTTGTCTGGGATTTATATATCCATACTCTGTTTGGTAGAATACTACTGTATTGGTAAAGGAAAAAATATACAAAAATATACACCATTATTTATCATTAGATGGGATAATACTAAACTACCTATTTAATGTAATCTCAATTCAATGGCTAACAATATATTGAATAGAATTGAAAAATTCAATTTCGGACTTAATCCAGAACGGCTAAAGCTGAAATACGAGAATATGCGATCTGACGTATTTAGCTTTTTTCGAGGTACTTGTCATTTATTTTACGAAGACTTTCCCGATGATTCTCCTCTGAATATAGCACCCCTAGCATGGATCTGTGGAGACTTGCATTTAGAAAATTTTGGCAGTTTTAAGGGTGATAACCGGTTAGTTTATTTTGATATGAATGATTTTGATGAAGCTGTTCTAGCTCCTTGTACTTGGGATGTTGTCAGACTTGTGACAAGTATCATAGTCGGCGATGGCTTCGCCGGCCAAGGGCAACGCGCTCTCAAAGTAGACGAATCAACATCTATCGATTTAGCTAATTTATATTTAGATACCTATAGCAGCACCCTAGCTAAAGGACAAGCTAGAAGTGTAGAAAAAGAAACAGCTAAAGGTCTAGTTAAAGATTTATTAGAAAGCTTAGAAAAACGCAAACGCTCTGATTTTCTAGACCGCTACACGCAAGTAAAAGGAGACAAACGGCACTTATCTATCATCAAAAACCACATTGCTCCAGCAACAGCAGAACAAAAGATTAGAGTGAAGGAGCTAATCACAGCTTGGCGGGAATCTACTGAAAAGGATGCGGATTTTTTTCGTGTTTTAGATGTACAAATTAGAATAGCCGGTACAGGTAGCCTGGGATTAGATCGCTATGTGATTCTGATTGAAGGTAAAGGTTCTCCTCAAGGTAACTATTTATTAGATATGAAAGAAGAAAGAACTAGCTCACTAGCACCTTATCTTAAGGTACCTCAACCACAATGGGGAAGCCAAGCAGAGCGGGCTATCAATATTCAACAAAGAGTACAAGCGACACCACCTGCTTTGTTGGGAGTAATAGTTGATGGTGATCAGTCTTATACTTTGCGGGAGCTACAACCAACACAAGATAAGGTTAACCTCAAAAGTGGAGATGGAAAATTAGGACGTTTGGAAAAGTTGATGCAAACAATGGGTGAAATAACCGCTTGGGGTCAAATACGCAGCGGGGGAAGACAAGGTTCAGCCATTACTGATGATTTTATCGCTTTTGCTCACAATCCTGATTGGCGAGAGCAAGTTTTGGTATATGCACGTAGTTATGCTCAACAAGTCAGAAAGGATTATCAAGAGTTTTGCCAAAAAGATTGATAGGTAGGTTGGGTTGAGCAACAGCGAAACCCAATATGATCGACGATTTTGTTGAATTTCGTTGTGATCAATGATTTTGTTGGGTTTCGTTCCTCAACCCAACCTACGGGTTGTAGGTTAATTTACTCAATAATCCGCTGATGTCAACCGCTAGCTGACGACCTAAATTCAGCAAATGGCGACATTGCTCGATTTCAACTTCATCACTAGCACTAGTAATCCGCGACAGGATTTGAGTGTGTAAACAACTGAAGTAAAGCTCTTGAGACTGATGGAGCGAAATTCCTAAGCTTAATTTATATCCAACATCAATCAATTTCTCCAAACGTTGGATATTTACATCAAAGTTACTATTGCTATTATATAAGACTTGCCAAAGTAGTCGGACAGTCAACTGTTCGATAATTTGTTTACCTTCCGGAATGTTCAATCGACAACGCAGGTGCTTCGCTTCCGTGGCGATCGCTGCCAAATCTACCAAATGATTTGACATCAATTGGGGATCGATCACATCCTGTTCGAGCGATCGCAAAATGATCATACAACGATAGCCCAAAGCTACTTCCGCAGCTACCTTTAATTCTTGAGGGACTTCTAACTCATCTCGATGAAAAGCCATAATCACGCCATAATTTTCCCGATAGGCTTGAAAATACAATTGGTCTAATCTAGTTAAGGTATCATGGCTTAAAAGCTTCATGATGCGGTGGCGTTCTTCTGCAAACAGATCTTGCAAACTAAATGCTTCATGTCCCAAAATTTCAGCCATTGCGAGAATAGTGTGGGACGCACTAGCTCGTTGCAAAGATAATAAGAGCTGATCTTTCAACTGACTGTAATCGCGTCTTCCTGTAAAAGGTTGAATACAGCAATGGAAATCCCAACCACCCATATGTAAAACAGCAAAGACTAAATCTTCACTTTCCCAAGTAATATCCGAGATCAGCTGCAAATGTCCTACCGCTAAAGTCAGCGTCCCCATCCGCTGTAATTGATAATCTAATTCATTAACGGTATAACAATAAATCTGCTTTTGATCGCTATCCTTTCCAGCAGCAGAATCTTTAATAGCTGATGTAGTGGTTGAATTTTTATGCTGGTTAAATAAGGAATTAATTGCATAGTGAGCCGCAACTTGTTTAAACCCAATTTGTGCAGTTAATACTAATTGGCGATAAATTTCTGCACCATGCTTAAATTGTTCAACATTACTTTCAGCCAAACCCAGTCGCTTAATAAAGCCTTTTTCTAACTGAACGCCTGCGACATCCCCCGCTAGTTCTAAAGCGCGAGCAGCATAACGTAAAATCTGTGTACCCTCTGGACGAGAAATTTCTTCAAAAAACCAACCACAGCTAGTAAACATTAAAAGCGCGTGACGCTGCATTTCTAGTAAGCAGAGAGCGTCTACTTGTTCTACTGCTGTCAGTTTACGCGTTTGATGGCGATTCAGGAAACGGCTGATGTTAGACGGGGAGCGATCGCGAATGACTTGAATATATTCATCTCTGGCTAGCCAGGGATCACGAAATAACTGATTACCATGTTTTTCATAAATCCCGATTAATTGATCTCGCAACCAATTTAAAGCATCTCTCAGGGGACGACGCCATTTTTGATGCCATACTCCTCCTTCTCCCCCACAACCACAATCATCTTGCCATCTATCCACCCCATGAGCGCAACTCCATGCTGTAACTGGTTTAAGTTCGACTTCCCATGCAGGAGGGTTTAAACTTAAGTAGTGAGCAAAATTAGTCACTGTCCAACCATGACGAGGAAATTCACTCACAAAAGCATAGGCGATAGTTTTTTCAGTTCCCTTTTTATGATGTCCGAAAGTTTCGCCATCTGTCGCTACAGAGATCAATTGGGCTGGACGATGATCCCCACGGATAGCAGCACCAATACGTCCGGCAAAATGATGGGAGCTGTAGACTACATCAGTGAATCCCATATCGCGGGAGATAGGACCATCATAAAAGAAGATGTCAATATATGAACGTGGTAATGATTGGGATTCAACAATACTATCTGGTAAATAGCAACGATAGGGACGGGTGGGATCAATTTGACTTCCTCCAACTTCGTGCCATTCTGCTTGAGCTTCATCTTTACTGACTAAAGGACGACAGCGTTGGGCTTGGGAGGGAGCTAAGATAATGAAGCGAATATCTTCAGCAATTAAAGCTTCTAAGGTGGGATAATCTACGGCTGTTTCTGCTAACCAGATACCTTCGGGATCGCGACCAAAGCGGGATTTAAAGTCTTCTTTACCCCAGCGAATCTGCGTGTGCTTGTCCTGTTTATTCGCTAAAGGCATGATGATGTGGTTATAGACTTGAGCGATCGCATTCCCATGACCTTGCAATCGCTGGGCGCTCTTAGCATCTGCTTCTAGGATTTTTTGGTAAACTTCCACATCGTAACGTTCCAACCAAGACATCAGTGTTGCACCGATGTTAAAACTCATGTACTCGTAATTATTAGCGATCCCCAACACTTCACCTCGGTCATTCAGGATTCTGGCGAAAGCATTCGGGCGGTAACATTCCCAATAAATCCGCTCATTCCAATCATGGAAAGGTGTAGCACTTGGTTGACGTTCGATCGCATCTAAATAAGGATTTTCCCTGGGTGGTTGGTAAAAATGTCCATGAACGGTTATGTATACGCCAGAAGCTGTTTTCAGGGGATCGACCTCCAGATTATTCTGCATCTTTTGGTCTAAAGATGGTATCGAGCTAGCATCAGTCGGCAATTGGACAACAGAAGTCATGGTATTTTTATTCCCCAAAAAATTATATTCCTAGCAGCAATATCTTTAACTCTGCATCGTTCTAGAGTTACTTATCGTCAATCTCAGAAACAATATAGCAACATACCAGCGCTTGCACAACCTAAGTATCAATAGAATTAATTCTTTCTTTCAGATAACGAAAGCTGTTGTTAAGTTAGAATATTAATTTAGCTTATGTTCTTACAACCTAACACAGTAAATTCCACTTGATTGTTAATTTTATTTTACATATCTCTTGACAGGCAGACAAATAGTAGACTATTCCGTAATTAATCTAGTAGCTAGTCACAATAGCTACTTAAAATTTTCCTTTTTCAGAAATTTTTGTTACAACGTTCGTCTAAGGGCAATTATTCCCAGTATTTTTGAGGGAATATATACGATAAATTGGTGAGAGGTTTTATGGAAAAAAGTGAAAAACAGTCCAGAATGTCAGTAAAGAGTCTCATCTTTTTAGGTTTGTTGCTATTTATACCAGTATCTCTAGCCGCTCATTTTCTAGGGTGGGGAGATTTAATCGTGTTCTGCACTGCAGCACTAGGAATTTTACCTTTAGCAGGTTGGATGGGAACCGCCACGGAAGAAATTGCTGTCGTCATAGGTCCGGTATTTGGCGGATTGCTGAATGCTACTTTTGGTAATGCTACAGAATTAATCATTGCTTTGATCGGCTTAAAGGCTGGATTAATTAATGTAGTTAAAGCTAGTATTACCGGGTCTATTATTAGCAACTTATTGCTAGTAATGGGATTTTCGATGTTTTTTGGTGGACTACGCTACAAGGAACAAGTTTTCCAATCAGATATAGCGCGGATGAATGCTTCATCCATGAATTTAGCAGTGATTGCTATTCTTATACCTACAGCGATGAATTATACTTCGATAGGTATTAGCGAGCAAACTCTCCAGGATCTTTCTTTAGCTGTGGCAATTGTCTTAATTTTAGTTTATGGTCTCACACTGCTATTTTCAATGAAAACCCATGCTTATTTATATGAAGTAGGTGTTGCAGATATAGATGAAGAGGAAACTTCTCCATCTGAGGAACAGCCCAATGTTTGGTTTTGGAGCGCTATATTAGTAGCTTGTACTCTTGGCGTTGCTGTTGAATCAGAGTTATTGGTTGATTCTTTGACAGTGGCTACCTCTAGTCTGGGACTAACAGCCCTCTTTACAGGGGTAATTATTGTGCCTATTGTGGGTAATGCGGCTGAACATGCTACGGCGATCGCTGTTGCTTTAAAGAATAAGATGGATCTGTCCGTATCTGTAGCTGTGGGGTCGAGTTTACAGATTGCTCTATTCGTTGCTCCTGTATTGGTGATCGCTGGCTGGTTCTTTGGTCAACCGATGAATCTAGACTTCAACCCTTTTGAGTTAGTAGCCGTAGCTGTAGCGGTACTAATTGCTAATAGTATTAGCTCTGATGGTAAGTCCAATTGGCTAGAAGGCACATTGTTATTAGCCACTTATACAGTTTTGGCATTTGCTTTCTATTTCCATCCAGTTATTGAAGGTATGGGCTAGAAGAAGCAAGGGAGCAGGGGAGCAGGGGAGAAAGAGGTTTTTTGTGCCTTTCTTAACGCTCTTCCCTCCTGCCTCCTGCCTCCTGCCTCCTGCCTCTCCTGCCTCCTGCCTCCTGCCTCCTGCCTCCTGCCTCCTGCCTCCTGCCTCCTGCCTCCTAAAAAGTTCTTTGATTCCACCTTATTGATTGGGCGCATCCTAGTTTATTCTTAATATTTACTAGGATTCAGGGATGCAGTACAATGACTGAAGTTGGCCTGTTGGTAACGGGTGTTTTAAGTACTAGACAACCAATAATGCTCTTATCTCCAGAGCAGCAACAGCATAAATTGGAGATTGTAGAGCAAAAGTCCATCAGTAGACAAAATAATGTAATTCCGCAAGCGCAAGTCACCGCGCCTGAATTTATCCAGACCGAAGACAGTTTTGCTAGGCGGCTGTCGAGCATAGTACTCCTACCACCCCGCAGATCGCCAGAACTTCCTCCAGATAAATTGATCGATACAGAACATGCGTCCACCGTAATTCAAGACCCTAAAAAATTACTGTCGCTGTATCAAAACCTGAGTAGAGATCCTATGCCAACCCTACATTTTGGTAGTTTTGGTGTTTCTGTCAGGGTTTTACAAAGGTTATTAGTTGCTAATGGTTATGGTATTCAAATTGATGGAGTTTTTGGACCCCTCACAGAAACAGCAGTTAAAGCTTTCCAAAGTCAAAGAAATTTGACAGCAGATGGTGTCGCAGGTCGCAGAACTTGGTGGGAACTCGCTGTTTAACCCTACTTAATCTACTACTTGTATTAAGCTGCAGATTTATACAAGAGTTCTGTAACTTTCAATCAAAGGGGCGAACGACGGGACTCGAACCCGCGGATGGTGGAACCACAAACCACTGCCTTAACCACTTGGCTACGCTCGCCATTAATTAATTTATAGTAGCACGTACTTGGGAAAATCATCTAGTCTTTTCGCCAAGAAATTACTAAAATTTTTTTATTTTCCATCTTCCATCTAAACCATAGCGTCTAATCTCATATGAAAGCTCTCAAAATAACCACCTATGTAGCCACGGTTGGATTAGTAGTATTAGGAATTGTCCTAGCCAAAACTAATCCTAGCCCAGAAGAATATGAGGCGTATGCAGCACAACGCCTGACAAAGTATTTTAAAGATGATATATGCCAAAAAAAATCAAAGTTGCTCGAAAAATTATTTCATTTGAATTGTATCCAGCTGATTGATTCGACTAGTCCCGAAATCCGCAAAATTATCACTGAAAATACGAAAAGGCGCAATTATATTTTCTTTAGTGTCTATCAATCTGAAATTAAAATCCATTATCTTGTACCAGGTTATACATTTGATACTCTGGGGATATTGGCAAAATTTTATCCTTTTAAGGCTGAAAAAGAATAGAGCTGCCGTATTAATCATACTGTTTAAGACAGCATTTGATATAAGTCTAAAGCTAGATTTTTGGAGAAACCGACTTCTCTCTTAAGGATAATTTAGCATCCAGAATTTTCTTATATAAATTAAAGACACAGGAGCTATATACCTACTTAATCACAATGGCAAACAAACAAACACCGAAAAAAATCACTCAAACCAACCTACTGGATGATTTATCTTCCGAAGAACAACAATTATTATCCGGTGGATTTTCTGGCTATGGTGGCTATAACCACTATAACCACCATCACCACCATCACCACCGTCCGCACGAGTATCCAGCCTATTATCCAGGTAGATATTAAGCCTCTAGCTTAAACCACATGTTTACAATACCTTCGCCACAATCTTTGAAACCCTATTAATCTTGTAACGATTTTACTAGCTTTCAGCCCTCTGTTTGGCAAATTGGCGAAGGTATTGGGTTAATTAAGCAATTTACCCGATTTGAGGTGCTATCACGACCATTGACTAAATGGTGATGTCAAGGAAAGTGCAAACTGCTATGATAAATATTTGGTTAATATTAATTATGTGTTTGAGTTTTCCATTGACTAATTGCTTATGAAGCCAGGACTATACGTGATATTAGGCTTATGTCTCAGTCTAATACTGGGCTTTTCACCGATCATTGGCAATATAACCAACGCTACGATCCCCATATCAAAAACACCCTCATCAGCAGTTTCTTTTACCCAAGGGGTTGAAAAAACTGTATTGGACAATGGGTTAACGGTTCTCACGAAAGAAGTGCATACAGCCCCTGTAGTGAGCGTACAGGTTTGGTATAAAGTTGGTTCTCGGAATGAAGTACAAGGTGAAAATGGTATTTCCCATCAACTAGAACACCTTATGTTTAAAGGTACTCATGACCGTCCAGTCCAATTTGGCCGATTATTTAGTGCGTTAGGGAGTCAGTTTAATGCTTTTACTAGTTATGATGAAACAGCCTATTTTGGCACTGTGCAACAAGATAAACTAGAAGCATTACTAACTCTAGAAGCAGACCGCATGGAAAGTGCCCTTGTTGGTCCTGAACAACTCAAGAGTGAAAAGCATGTAGTTATATCCGAGCTACAAGGATATGAAAATTCACCTAGCTATCGTTTAGATCGAGCTGTGATGCGAGCAGCCTTTCCCAAAAGTAGTTACGGGTTACCCGTGGGCGGGACAAAAGCAGATGTGGAGAAATTCACTGTTGAGCAGGTGCAGGATTATTATCAAAAATACTATAGCCCAGATAATGCTACTTTAGTAGTCACAGGTGATTTCAGCACCGAACCAACTTTGAAATTCATTCAAGCTACTTTTGGTAAGCTGCGCGATCGCAATCAGTCAAATGGGTTGACAGCAAAAGACGATGCTCTTCCCTTAGCCAATATTAGTACAGTAGCCCAGAAAGAGCCAATTAGACTTAAGCAGCCAGGAAGTGCTGCACTGATGCAGGTGGTTTATCCAATACCAAACATTCTCCACCCTGATGTTCCAGCTATTGACCTCATGGATGCTATTTTGACTGGGGGACGGAGTTCTAGGCTATATCAAGCTATGGTGGAATCTGGATTGGCCAGTTCTGTAGGTGGTGGAGCCGCTGAAATGATTGCTGATGGTTGGTATGAAATTAGCGTTACCGCAGCCCCTGGTCAGGAGTTAGATAAAATTGCTCAGGTATTGCAAAAATCCCTGGCACAACTACAACAAGAACCAGTAACTGCGACAGAGTTAAGCCGCGCCAAGGTTCAATTACAAACTTCATTTATTATCGATAACCAAGATATTACTAGTATTGCTAGTCAGTTAGGATCTAATCAAACAGTCACAGGAGACTATCGCTTCATCGAAAGATACTTGTCAGCGATCGCTAATGTTACTGCTGAAGATATTCAGCGAGTCGCCAAACTTTACTTGCATCCGGCAAGGCAAACTATAGGATTCTTTGAACCAACCCAAGCAGATGGTAAACCAGGCACTTCTAATAGTGGTTCTGGGCGCACTGTAGAAAATTTCAATCCTGGCGCACCTGTAGACCCGGCAGAATTAGCAAAATATTTACCACCTAGTAACTCAGTCACTAATGCTCAGAAACAATCTCTACCACAGCAATTTACTCTAGCTAATGGGTTAAAAGTACTATTATTACCAGATGGTAATGTTCCTTCTGTTAACTTAAGCGGTCAAATTAATGCTGGGGCTGAGTTTGATGGTAATCAAAAGGCTGGATTAGCAGGTTTGACAGCTGCTAACTTAATGAATGGAACTCAGACAAAAAATGCCCTAGCTCTAGCACAAGTCTTAGAAGATAGAGGAATTAGCTTGGGCTTTGGAGCGAATCGTGAAGGTGTCAGTGTTGGTGGTGAAGCGTTACCACAATATTTACCAATAATGATTCACACCTTGGCAGATGTGCTGCAACACGCAAACTTTCCTCCAGATCAACTAGAATTGAGTCGTCAAAGAGCATTAACTAGTCTGAAAATCCAACTAGACGATCCGAGAGGATTGGGTAAACGGGTGTTTCAACAAAAAATTTACCCAGAAGATCATCCTTTTCATAGCTTTCCCACTGTGGAAAGTTTGCAAACCATTACTCGTGATGATATAGCCCATTTTTACCATGAGCATTATCGACCGGATTTAACAACTCTGGCTTTAGTCGGGGATTTTGACCCCAAACAAGTAAAAGCTTTATTCAAACAAGAATTTGGTCAATGGTTGGCTGATGGTAACCCACCTGTTCTCCATCTCCCAAAAGTCAAATTACCATCAACTTTGACACGTTGGAATGAAGTAATTCCTGGAAAAGCAGAAGCAGTTACTTATCTAGGATATAACGGTATTTCTCGCAAAGATCCGCGTTTTTATGCTGCATTAGTACTCAATCAAATTTTGGGTGGTGATACTCTATCCAGTCGTTTGGGTACAGAAGTACGCGATCGCCTGGGTTTGACTTATGGGATCTACAGCGTCTTTTCCGCCGGAATTAACCCTGGCCCGTTTTTAATTTCCATGCAAACTGCTCCCCAAGATGCGGAAAAAGCGATCGCCAGTACCCTGGCTTTGCTCAAACAGTTACGCGAAAAAGGCATAACTTTATCGGAATTAAATGCAGCTAAACGTTCAATTGCTAGCAATTATCCCGTTGACTTAGTTAATCCGAGCGAAGTGGCTAATATAATCCTAAATAATGCTGTTTTGGGGCTTCCATCCTCTGAAATTAGAGAATTTCCTCAACAAATTACCAAGGTAACTATGTCTCAAGTAGAGCAAGCGATCGAGCAGTTAATCCAGCCAGGAAACTTGGTGATTGTAACTGCTGGTTCTGGAGACACTTCTAGCAAGGGAAGTTAAGGAATTAATACTGTTATTTGAGATAAAAAGACCCGTAAGAACGGGTCTTTTTATGTTTCAACCTTACTTTCAACATAATACTTAAAATTAATTTATTCACTCGAATTAGAAATATCCTTATAGGAAAGCTGACTAGCTAAATAGCGATCGCGCCCCTGGTGTTTCGCCTTGTAGAGTTGTCGATCTGCGTGAGCGACTAACATTGCAGAATTAAGTCTCACTTCAGGAACAGTTGTAGCAATACCCAAACTAATTGTCACAATCTCCTTGATATCCGAATCTGCGTGTGGAATTGATAAAGTGCGAATTGCTTGCTGAATTTTTTCCGCAACAACGATCGCCCCGTCCAAATCAGTATTGGGAATGATTATGACAAATTCCTCACCCCCATAACGTGCTACAATGTCTCCAGCACGACAAATAACCTGATTTAAAGCTTGAGCTATTTTAATCAAACAATCATCTCCCACCAAATGACCATAAAAATCGTTATAACGTTTGAACATATCAACATCTAACAGAATCAAGGAAAGTGGATGTTTTTCACGCAACATACAATACCATTCACTCCGCAAACGCATGTCAAAGTAACGGCGATTAGCTATCTGGGTTAACCCATCCACATTGGACAATATTTCTAGCTGTCGATTTGCATCCAAGAGAGCTAATTCCATATCTCGGCGATATGTAATATCTCGAATGACAACAATTACAATCTTGCCTTGTTCAAATGGATTTGAGGCTAAATTAAATGAGCAAGAAACATATAAAGTTAACCCATTAGATTGAATTAACTCCATTTCAGTTTGTTTTGTCGTCACAAAATCTGACATGGTGATAAAATCCAGCGTCTCTTTTACCAGCACAGGTTGTCCTATTTCGGCTAAATTAAATCCAGACACACAAACTCTGGATTTATTTAAACTGCAAAATGATTCATTCATAAACAAAAGTTTGGCAGAACGATCTATGATAAAAATGCCATCACTAGCATGATGGACAGCATGTAATAATAATTGTGTTTGCTGTAGAGTGCGTTTATGTTCAATCGCCTTTTCAACGGTAGCAGGTAAAACTTTCAAATAATTCCGGTTTGGGTCTTTGATCAAGTAGTCATACGCCCCCTTACGGACAAGCATTGCTGCTGTTTCTTCGTCGCCACTACCCGTCGTAATAATTACTGGAATACCTTTGTTGACAAGCCCTGACAGCAGTACATCACTTGTACCATCTCCCAAGTTATAGTCTAAGACTGCTATGTCAAAAACCATTGCTTCTGTCAACTTATCAGCATCTGCTAAGGAATGAGCAACAGTATAATTATAGGGTAGTTGCTTATGCTCTATTTCGCGTTTAAAAGCCAGTACATCAATAACATCATCTTCTGCCAATAACATAGAAATCTGGTCGATTTTTGCAGTCATAGTTGTGATAAAATCTAAATATATTCGCACAATAACCAATATTCATAAACAGTTTTGAGAGCAGAGACAAAATCTGTGAACTTGATTGACTTAACAATGTAACCAGCAACACTCAGGTTATAACTTTTCCTAATATCCTGCGGTTCTTGAGATGTGGTTAAAACCACAATGGGAATAGAGCATAAACGCTGGTCGTTCTTGATATACTGTATGAGTTCAATACCATTCATGCGAGGCATATTCAGGTCAACCAAAATTAATTTAGGTAGAGTTTGATTGGTATTATTTAGAAATGATAGTGCTTCTTCTCCATTGCCAGTAATATGCAGGGGATTAGTCCCATTCAACTCTCGAAAAGCTCGTTTAACAGTCATCACATCTACTAGATCATCGTCCACTAATAAAATCAAATCAGCCGGTTTCATCCGATGAATTCCTCTGGGATAACTTCTATTTTCGGCAGGGTAAAGCAGAAAGTCGCACCCTGTCCTATCTCTGACTCAACCCATATTTTACCGTTGTAAGATTCAATAATTTTCTTGACAATTGCCAAACCAATTCCAGTGCTATTAGAAGAATCAGGCGCTACGAGAGTCTGGAAGATTTGAAAAATTTTCTCGAAATAACGCGATTCAATCCCCGGACCATTATCAGCAACATAAAATTGCCAAGACTTACCAGCATCTATGCAACCAATACGAATTTTGGGTTCAGTCTTGTCGTTATGACTAACAGCGTTACTGATCAGATTCTGAAATACTTGTTCTATTTTTGTTCTATTGGCAAATAGCTTAGGCAGATCAGTCTCAATCGTAACGCATGTACTAGTAGTCAAATCTAAGGATTTGACTGATATGGCGATGATTTGCTGTGGATCGAGCATGATGCTATTTTGGTTAAATCTCCCCACGCGAGAATATTCCAATATACCATTGATCAAATCGCTCATGCGACGCGTGCGTTGACCCAACAAATTTAGCATTTGCTTACCTGATTCATCCAGGCTGTCAGTATAGTCAGAGATTAACCAGTCTGTTAAAGATGCAATTCCCCGCAGTGGTGCTTTCAAGTCATGGGAGACAATATAAGCAAAATTTGTGAGTTCTTGATTCACAGTCTTAAGTTCTTCAAACAGTTCAGCTTGTTTTTCTTTGGCTTGTTTGCGCTCGATAGCGTGCAGAATAGACCGTTCCAGTAAATGTGTGTCAATTTGACATTTGATTAAATAGTCCTCTGCTCCCATCTTCATTGCTTGGCGATCAATTTCATCATCCCCCAATCCTGTCAATAAAATAATTGGCTTTTGACAACCGCGTTGAATAACTTCCTGCAAAAGCTCTAATCCACTGTTCCTACCCAAACGATAATCAAAAAGATAAGCCGCGTATTTTGGGTTTAAACTGGTTGCGAGAGCTAATTCATAGGTATTTACCCAATCAAGTTGGAAATTAGTCCGTTCAGCATCCTTGAGCAGGTCACGAGTCACAATGTAATCATCTTCATCATCATCAACTAGCAAAATATGGTAAATACTCCCTTCCATATAAATTCATCATCTCGAATTATTGGGTAACTCAACAATTTCAAACCAATAACGCCCTAGCATTTTCATGATTTCCACCATTGACTCAAAAGTTACTGGTTTGGCAATAAATGAACTGACACCTAAATCATAGGTTCGTAAGATATCTTCTTCCGCTTTTGATGTTGTTAGTACAACCACAGGAATTTGTTTGAGATGGGGATTGGCTTTAATCTCTTTTAGCGCTTCCCTGCCATCCTTACGAGGCATATTTAAATCGAGTAAGATCAAGCTGGGACGAGGGGCTGCAATTGAGTCAGTATATTGCCCAGAATGACAGAGATATTCCATTAATTCTTCTCCATCCTGCACAAAATGGAGATCATTTGCTAAACGGTTTTCTTCCAAAGCTTCTTTCATTAAAAGCCGATCATCTGCGTCATCATCCGCTACGAGAATAACAATTGGGTTGTTTTTTCTATTCGTCATAAATATTATTTTCCTGAATATTATTCTCCCGAAAATCCGTCCTGAGCAACTTGCTGTAATGGAAGTGTGATCATAAAAGTCGATCCAGTTCCTAATACACTGTGTGCAGTTAACTCACCGTGATGGCGTTCTACAATCTTGCGGCAAATAGCTAATCCTACTCCTGTTCCCTCATAGGTATCACGATTATGTAGGCGTTGAAAAACATTGAAAATACGGTCTACGTACTTTTCCTCAAAACCAATACCATTGTCAGCTATGGTGATTTGATACCATTGTGTAATTTCTAAGTCTGATGGAGAGTTAATATCATGTGATTCTAGCACTTGTCCCTGGATACGAATTATGGGCGTGATATCCAAACGATGGAATTTTAGGGCGTTACCAATCAGATTCTGAAACAATTGTTGCATTTGCAAGGGATCAGCCTCGATCTCACGCAAATCTTCTATTTCGATCTGTGCGTGTAGCTGTTCAATCTTAACTTCTAAATCGGACAATACCCCCTTTAATACGTCCATTAAGTCAATCACTGTGAATGCTTTCGCTTTCGTCGTGACTCGGGAAAAAGCTAGCAGGTCATTAATCAAATTTTGTGAACGTTTGGCAGCATTTTGCATCCGTTCTAAATAGTCTTTTCCTTGCTCTGTCAGCACATCACCAAACTTAGATTTCAGGCGATCGCTAAAGGTTTGGATTTTACGTAATGGTTCTTGGAGGTCATGGGATGCGACATAAGCAAAGTCTTGTAATTCCCGATTGCTCTGTTCCAATTTAGTTGTCAGCAGTCTCAGATCGTACTCTATACGGATACGTTTTTTGACTTCAGCTTGTAAGGCAATTTCTAATTGCTTGCGTTTTGTATTATCTCGTGCAGTACAGTAGAGAAGACCCTGTTCACCAAACGGCGCGACACTCCATTCTAGCCAGCGATAAGAACCATCTTTACAAAGATAACGATTTTCAAACTTGATTGTCTTTATCCCTATTTCTAATTTACGGGCTTCAGCAAGAGTTCGTTCTCGGTCATCAACATGAACAAATTCTATATAGGGTTGCGCCATCAGTTCAGCTTGAGTATAGCCCAAAACATCTTCCCAAGTTGGATTTAACTGGATAAAATACCCTTCAAAATTAGCAATACACAGCATATCCAAAGAAAGCGTGAAGAAGCGACTAATCTCCAACTCATATAGAAATAGTTTTTGCAGTTCTTCCTCTGTCCGTTTGCGCTGGGTAATATCATTGGCTATTCCCAGAAACCCCGTAATATTACCATCATTATCGAGAAAGGGGATAATCGATGTATCTACCCAGTAAAGTGTTCCGTCTTTAGCTCGATTGCAAATCTCATCGCGCCATATTTTTCCTTGCGCAATTGTTGTCCACATCTTCTGGAAAAATGATTTTGGATGATATCCAGAATTAATCAGGCTATGATTCTGACCAATCAATTCTGATGGGGAATATTGAGAAATCTCACAGAATTTATGATTAACGTAAGTAATAATACCTTGTAGATTAGTAATAGCAACAATAGTTGTATGGTCTAATGCTAACTTCATTTGCATTAGTTCTTTATCGTGAGTACTATTTATTGTTTGCTCTGCGGAATCATAATTTATTGTTTGTGTTGCTGATTTAGGGACTTGTTGCATATTCTGTCCTAATTATTCCAGAGAGGGAACCAACCTGAGAAGCTTTACAGTAGGATAGCAAAAATAAAACTCCTTGTTTGTAGTTACCCTGGACTCGCAATAAATCTTGAACTCCAGCTAGTTTCATCTCAAATCAAAATAATCTATTTGCACTTAAACTCTAAAACATGATTTACCGACATCTCTACCCGCAGAATGCCGGTTTGCGACGGACTTCCCTTAGCTAGAATATGTCATTTCTGCTTCTAATTGGCGTACTAGTTTTCGTCACCGTTCATCCTAGCTACTTCTAAGCGATGCTCTAATTTTTTCTGGATATTTTGCAAGTGGACTTGCTTAACTTTTTGGTTTGATGAGACTTTTTTGTTGTTCATGTTTTGCATCCTTGACATAATATAGGAAAATCTGTAACTTACGCTACAGACTGTTATACTATAATGTAGGTCAGATCATCAAGCACCCTATTTTTTGATGGAAAAAACGTATCTGCTCACCTTACTCAGCGATTTTGGCGATCGCGATGTCTATGTCGGTGTGATCAAAGGAGTAATTTCCCAAATCAATCCACAGATCACCATAGTGGACTTAACACACCAGATCCCACCGCAAAATATTGCCTATGCTAGATTTTGTCTGATGAATACCTACCCTTATTTCCCTTCAGGGACAGTGCATCTAGCCATTGTAGATCCGGGAGTGGGAAGTGACAGAAGGGCGATCGCTGTAGAATTTGCTCAAGGATTTCTCATCGGACCCGATAATGGGATTTTCAGTGGTGTACTCTCTCAAACTCCCGCAATTCAAGTGATCGAACTGGCAAATTCAGATTATTGGTTAACTGACAAACCCAGTCAAACCTTTCATGGTAGAGATATTTTTGCACCAGTAGCAGCTTATATCGCTGCTGGTGTACCACTGCAAAAATTAGGTAGGGAGCTTGATCAGGAAACTTTGGTGAGGCTAGATATTGGTGAATGCTACCCAATGGCGGATGGAATAGTAGGTTGTGTGCAGTATATAGACCATTTTGGCAATTTGATCAGCAATATTCCCGGAAGTTATGTTCAAAATAGAAATTGGTTGATCGAAATCCAGGGGATAAGAGTACCTGGGTGTCAAGCTTATAGTGATGTAGCACCCGGAAAACCGTTGGCTTTAGTCGGTAGTCATGGTTGGATTGAAATTGCTATCAACTGTGGTAAAGCGCAAGCACAATGGCAAATTAATCCCCTTGACCTTCTGACAGCAATTTTTGTTTAGACTAGATTTAAACTAGATATTAAAATTACGGATAATTTTTCTATGACTACACAAGTAGCTGTTGTTCCCGAAGTCTATCAAGGTCATTATGGCGAATTCACCATTACTTCTAGCGATCGCCAAGGCGTAATTATCTACCGTATCAGCTTATTATTTGCTGCTGCTAGCTTTATGACTGGAAGTATTCTCGTCTTGTATAATCAAAGCCCAAATGCAATTCAAGCAATTACTCCCCTCTACACTTGTTTCAGTTTAGCTCTCGGAATCAGTTTGCTGACAATTCATATATATATGGCAATCTTACACCGAGTTCTACAGCTATTTTGGCTAATTGGTAGCGTTTCTGCCTTAATTATTGGCTACTTTGACAAACTACCATTCGCTATAACTGTCTATAATCAACCCTTAACATTACTAGGAGTTGGTTTTACCTTTGCTGCTTTAACAGGTATTTATTTCAAAGAAGCTTTTTGCTTCAATCGCTTAGAGACAAAGGTTCTTACTCCTATTGTACCAATACTCTTGTTAGGTCATTTACTCCAGATCTTACCCACAACTGTCGAACAAATCTTATTAGCTACCTGGGCGATTTTATTTTTAGTCTTTGCTTTGCGCAAATTATTCCAAGCTATTCCCCAGGATATTGGAGATAAATCAGTATTTACTTATCTCCAATCACAGCATCAACATTAAACTAGTCCCTACCCCCGTCCCATACTATTTCTCTAAAGCTTTATCTAAAGCTTCTCTATAGATTTTTAATCCCTCTGCATTGAGATGATCTCCATCACTGCTAAGATTATCCTTAAGTGCATTATTTTCATACAGTGGTGCTACATCATCCACTAAAACTGGGATATTTTCTTGCTGACCAACTTGATTAATGATATTGTTAATTTCCACAACTTTGTCCACAGGAGCTGAAACTTTGGGATCTTTGCTCCCAGCTACTGTTGAGTAAAAAGCAGGTACAAGGTAAATATGTTCGGTTCCCATTTTTCGCAGCAGCGAAATTGATTCTTGTAACTTTTGGCGAAATGAATCATCACTCATTTTATACCAAGCATCATTTCCACCAACAGCAATTACTGCTTTTCCACACTTAACTTTGTGACTGATCAAACTTTGTAATTGCTCTACTAATGAAACCGTACTTAATCCATCAAAACTAAAATTAAAATTATCTACACCTAGGGTATTTCCCAATTCTGCCGAAATGGAATCTCCAAATAAACAACCTGAGAATCTTTGACCTCCGGTAGCAATTAAAAAATATTTCATGCCTAATTTCCATATGGGCGAATCATGGAGATTATCTGTAGTTGGTATTTGGTTAACAAGTGTGCTGAACATGCCCAATACACTAGAAACTTTAGATGCATCGAGTACTATATCGCGAGTGGGATATGCTTCCAAAAAGCTGATTATTCCCAACCCTCTTGATGAATTCGCCCCCAAAATCACAGCAGCACGCAACGCTTTTATGTTAATTTGATTACCAGTCTCATGGGTTTTGTCTACGATGATCGCTTGGCCTAGAAGATCTAAAGCCTGTTGTCCAATTGCTGTATCTAATAATTGATCTAAAGCTCCGATATCTAATAACAACTTCACCTGTAAAGCACCTTGTAACAGTTTTTCTTCTTGAGGGCTGAGGTAACTCAGAAAAGGCTCTAGGTCTGTGGATACTTTGTGTTTGTCTGCATATTGGCGGAGATCTGACACGTCCAGCGATCGCTCAACTAAACCGGCTTTAAAGACTATTTTTTCGGCTGCTAAACTTGGTAGAGAATTCATCCCACCATACAAACCGCAGCAGATAAAATAGCCAGGAATAGACAACAGTATAGGTAAAAGGCGTTTCATAGATTTGAGATGCTCAAGGTTTATCTTAATACTCGATGTTTTACTATAGCTAGTAAAATGCTGACACAGTCAGACATTTTAACTAAGCAACGTCATAGAGTATGTCTAGCTATTGATTCTAATGTATAAATGTTTTCTCGTCATAGTGGAACTGATTTTATCTGGAGAACATAACATAATCCATGAGTTATCCTAAAGTTTTAAGGCTTTTCTTTCATACGCCCTATTGCATATTCACAAGAAACATTATAGATTATTAATTTATAGGGGAAAAATCTAACTTGTAGTTTTTTTGTCAATCTTATTTGCAGCAAGGTGCGGGATTTGGACTTGACAATCACACCAATTAAACAATGTTACCAATCTGGTATACCAAGTCTTTCTTGATAAATTTTATACATACGTTACTGGATTTTAATTATCTGCCAAGTATTCAGGCATAAACTTACTTGGCAAGGTTCTTATACCTCACGCTCACTTTATCCGAGTAATGCTATATTTCCTTTGGGGATCAAGATTAACTTAGTACAAATCAAAAATTCCCCAGGATTGAGCAATAAGTTATCAACAATTAACATTTATTTATAAAATAGCTCATCTCATAAGATGTAATTTTATAGATATAACCTAGATAGATAGTTAAATATGCTGGCAGTAAATAATGATTTAAGCAACCTTTATTTACTGTTGAACGGGATACAAATAGCTATTAATTCTAGATGATATTATCCCCATTATGCCAAATTCATATTATTACTAAGTGATCGACAAAAATTGTTCTTGTTATGATGATAATAATCGCCCACGGTTCTAGCACAAATTCACTATCTTAAGGGGGTTCTTCTGAAAATGCTAAATAGATTAGATACAAATGTCAATATAGAAGAAGATGCAGCTTGGCAAGCTGTAGAAAATTCTATCCTCTACTATAAGGGTCGTCCTGTGGGTACGGTTGCTGCATATGATTCTTCTGTAGAAGCCCTTAATTATGATCAGTGCTTTATTCGAGATTTTGTTTCCTCTGCTTTAATTTTCTTGATTAAAGATAGAGCAGAAATTGTGCGTAATTTTTTGGAGGAAACTCTCAAATTACAACCGAAAGAAAGACAGTTAGATGCTTATAAGCCTGGCAAAGGTCTGATACCAGCTAGTTTTAAAGTCGTATTTGCCAATGGAGAAGAATATCTGGAAGCGGATTTTGGTGAACATGCGATCGCCAGAGTCACACCAGTTGATTCCTGTCTGTGGTGGCTGTTGGTATTGCGTGCTTATGTGATTTCTACCAAGGATTTTGCTTTAGTGTATCAACCTGAATTCCAAACTGGTATCAGGTTAATTATAGAAATCTGTTTGGCGAATCGTTTTGACATGTACCCGACGCTATTAGTTCCAGATGGAGCTTGTATGATTGATCGGCGGATGGGTATCTATGGACATCCCCTAGAAATCCAAGTCTTATTTTTTGCAGCTTTACGTGCTGCGCGGGAACTACTAATTTGTCAGGGTAATCAAGATATTGTCGAAGCGATCGACAATCGCCTACCCTTATTATGCGGTCATATTCGTCAGCATTATTGGATAGATATTAACCGTTTAAATGCGATTTATCGGTTCAAAAGTGAAGAATACGGCAAGAAAGCTGTCAATCTGTTTAATATTTATGCTGACTCCTTACCTTACTATGAATTAGACAAATGGCTACCCAAAAATGGTGGTTATTTAGCTGGGAATGTCGGTCCGTCTCTGTTAGATACGCGCTTCTTTTCGTTAGGAAACTTAATGGCTATTATTTGTGATCTCGCCAACGAATCTCAAGCTCAAGCTATCTTAACTCTTGTGGAGGAAAGATGGGAAGACCTAGTAGCAGATATGCCCATGAAGATCTCTTTTCCGGCTTTAGAAAATGAAGAGTACAGAATAATTACCGGCTGTGACCCTAAGAATATACCTTGGTCATACCATAATGCAGGTAGTTGGCCTGTCCTCACATGGATTTTAGCCGCAGCATGTGTAAAACACAAGAAACTGCATTTGGCAAAAAAAGCTATTGAAATTGCTGAACCCCGTTTGGCTGAAGATGAATGGCCAGAATATTATGACGGTAAAAGAGGTAGACTTATAGGTAAACAAGCAAGAAAATATCAAACCTGGACGATCACTGGTTTCTTGTTAGCTAAGGAATTAACTAACAAACCCGAACTTTTACCATTAGTCACTTTTGATGAAATCCCACAAGAATTAATTTCCCGAGCTTGTGAGTTTGAACTTAGTAGTGTAGAACCTTTTTTATCTTAACAGTGCGAGTTATCCATCGTCAGCTATTAGCTTTAACCCCACTAAGTTCTTTACTTAGTATTACTAATAGCTGATGTAATTGATTAACTAGTTTATGCACATTTTGATACCTATGTCTCAAGTTGATCGCTCTCCTAGTACTTAGTTTTCTCTGCTTCTTTTTGTGCGTCTTGGCTATACTGCTTATACAGTTTTGCTCTAATCTGTGCCTCTTGATACCGTTTATGAGTGGGTGGAACTTGGATCATTAAATCAGAGGCTTGCTGCCAACTGGCGGCTAATGCTAACCATTGAGTTGAGGTAATAGCTGATTTACCAGATGCTGAAGCTTGGTTAGCAATGCGGACAGACGCTATAAATGGGTCATCAACCCCAGTTGAATTGGTGTTTATAGAATTTGTGGCTCGATTTTCGGTGATTATTTTAAAATATGGAGAACTTGCTAGTAGCTGCAATTTATTCTGCTTGTCCCATAACTGCTTATAAAGCCAACCAAGTAATAAGCCAATACTTAAGCTGATAATTATAATTACTAATTTAGATGTACTCTGATTTTTACTTTTATAAGCTGGTAATAACGATACTGAAGATTTAGTCTTAGGTAAATTTGTTTTTCCAGATTCAGGTAGAGCTTGTTTAAAATCCTTAACTAGCTTTTTTAGTATATTGGGTTGGGCTAGTACTATTTCTTGTGACCAAAGTAACTGATTATCGCGATCTTCATAAATTTCTTGTAGCCAAAGTAGTTGTTCTTCTCTGACAATCCGACTGTTAATATTTACTCGTCGAATGTTACGTGGTGCAATTGACTCAAGAACCCTCTGGATTTTCTCTACTAGGATAGATTGCTCAAGTTGCTCTAATATTGCTGCTTCACAAAGAATATGCAAAATGCCATCAGCAAATATTGCCCTTGTTCTAACGCCAGAAGGGGACAGGAGATCGTTTAACATTTGAATAATCGCTGCAACACTACCCTGACGGGCTTGCCAGCCGATATCGTTGATTCGGTCTACCATTGGAACTTTAGTGATAGTTCTTTAACCCTGAATTCTTAACATAAAAACTTAATACATTGTAAAAGTAAAAATGAAATATTAACATATGGTAATTACATAAATTTATTTTATGTAATTATAATAGTTGCTTTGACAATTTTCAATACCTGTACAAAATATACACAAAACCAAAAGCCCCTCCCAAATATAACATGGGAGAGGCTAATGGTGTAAATATAAACCTGGCATCGAGCTATTTTGACATGGGGCAACCCCCAGACTATCGTCGCCGCGACAGCGTTTCACCTCTGAGTTCGGGAAGGTTTCAGTGTGGTTCCACCGCGCCATA
>Ga0116229_10003786_pt1 | contig 24889 bp, 10 predicted proteins | sample S1TSphgellanicum_3_FD_87313 | JGI IMG/M metagenome (GOLD analysis project Ga0116229, IMG submission 87313) | Host-associated microbial communities from peat moss isolated from Minnesota, USA - S1T2_Fc - Sphagnum magellanicum MG | ecosystem: Host-associated > Plants > Peat moss > Unclassified... | reverse complement strand
TCTATTGGGATTCGAACTCCCAAAGTGGAGCTCATTTGGGAGTGTGGAGGTTCATTCCTTCGCACTTTCTTGCACTCCTGGGAACATGGAATGTGACTCCCGGGCTCAGTCTTGGCCCACACCTTTGCAAGCCCTTGCCTTGGTCGCGAGCCCAAGGTTAAGGTTACAACATTTTAAATGGGCATAAAACAAACCCTTTCCTTAGGCTATTGATGACATTTTCTTGCCCTATTGAAATTTACTATGATGATTTTGGTGGTTTGAAACTTTATGCACATTCTTCCTATTGGTCATTGTTGTTGTTGTAGGTCCCTCTTCTAATGACATCTTTTGGTTTTCATTTGATGTCGAGTATTGTTTATTTGTTTTAAAAAGGGCAAAAATCAACCATGTGGATGAATTTTTGCATCAAAAGTATTGATTTGGGACTCTTAAATACACAATCTTGTGTTTGATTTTGAACGGTCTATCTTGTTAAGGAGGTTAGTAATGTTGTTTATTAACATCTTGATTTGGGGTTGGTAGTCTCAGCTCTAAAGGAGTCATCATTTTCTACCAACAACATTTTCCCCAATTGACTCCCCAAAAGGTTGAGGCAATTTAAGTTGTGTAGGTATTGATGGACTCCCAAAGCTTGGACCCAAATGGAAAATTTGAGAAGGGCTAATGAGTCTTCTACATCACTTAAAAAACTAGGGTGCCAACTAGTGAAGAAGACCTATTTGTTTTGAATCTTAAACACATTGTGTAAAATATGTTTATGACCTTCCTTGCTTGAGAATGTAACCTCACAAAATCCATTACCAATCATGCTGATGGAGCTAGAGACTCGTGGAGTGACTGCTTGACCCATTCCCCTACAACTTTGAGTCCTAAATTTTTGCTTGGAATTTGACTAATGATAGTCACCTCTGTTGTTGCACCCCGGTACTTGGCCAGGAGTTGTAACTTTGACTTAGAAAATTTGTAGATGAGCGTCCCATCCAGACACTGCAACTTTGCTGCACCATCCTTTGGGTTCTTGCCCCTGGCAACACTATGCGCTCTTGCCTGATTAGGCTTGCAAGTTGCTTGAGAAGTTGCCTCTGCTGGGTAAAGGTGAACTAGCGCTTGGTTGGTGCTCCTCTCGAGAACTGCTACATTCCCCTTTACTTGATCTGTCGGCATGTCCGTCTCTTTGAAAGGATTCTGTTCTCCCTTAAGAATCTACCATCGCCAAATCCTGCGGTTGAAGCTCCTTTACTGACATCTTAATAAATTCAAATAACTTGCACAACATTGGTGATTATGATCTCAATGTGTGCTTTGGCTAAGTTCCCACCCTTTTTTATTGATGAAATTTTGCCAAATAAGCGAAATTACAAATCAAAAATTAGAAAATGAGTGATTTTGAAGGGTTTCAATTGTCAGAAGTGAGAAAAAAATCATTAAACTTCTATGCCTGGTTTTCAATGTGTAGCCATAAATATAGAAGGTTGATTAAAAATTTATACTTCATATTTGGTTTATAGCCAGATTCTGCTAAATCTTCTGGGAATGATTGCCATGTAATTTTTTTACACCTGCCTATGAATGACTGCCACCTAGGTTACATTAAAAAATCCCCAAAAAGTCACTGTAAAGGTTTACATTCTTGTTTAAACCTTGGCTCTCCGCTTTTCCTTTTGTCCTTCTGTTTCTCTTGTCTTCTTGTTTTCTTGCAAAATAGTTGGACAGGTTTACTTCTTTTGTCCATGTGTTGGATCCACCTCCAGATAAGAGACCCACGACGTGGAGGGCGAGCCTTGGAAGTCAAGCATGCTTTTCTTTACATAGTTGTTGACCCATGATAAAGGGCTTTATAAAAAATTCACAACCTTAGCCATTCATTCCTTTTTGTTGCAGTTTCTTTTTTGGGGGGTGCAAGGGCGCTCATGTTTGCAGCCAATGGGGTAAGACAAGTGGCAAGCTGATTGGTTTCCCTGTGGGAAGAGGTGGCCAAAGAATAAAGCCTCCACCTGTCACCACCACTGGGCATCAGTTAATGAATAAAAAAGCTTGGTCATGCATTATTATCGAGTAACCAATGCCCTAAAGACAGAACAAGGAAACCACTATTAAAATTGGGATGTTTGCTGACGCGGCTGCTGACCTTGCAACTGCATTACAATCCCACTTCATTTGGTTTTGGATTAGACCGGTGTTGTTAGGCGGTTCTCACCTTTTTCTCTGAGAGCTGTTCGTTCCAGTTCTTAGAATGAGTTTTAAGAATAGCCCACCCTGACTTTATTTTTTGTTTTAGTTTTAAAGAATCGGTCAGTTTTCCAAAATTCGATAAAAGTTTTAGCTAAAATTGGTTTTTAACCAGTTTTCATTTCAAAAGAGTTTGATCCCATGACCTTCTAGGGAGCACCATGATCACTATTTCGGGTACATTCTCATGCGTGGGATGAAAATTATGGCTGTGCCAACAGGTTTAAAGCTAAGGGCATTGACAAATTCAATTTTTTTCCAGAATTGTTATATGAACTTTGCACAACTAATGGTGTAGGCTAACGATAAATCGACTCTTTGACCTTAAAGAGGCTTTGGGTTCACTCTGCAAGGCCTAAGGCTATTTTATCACCTTACAAAGATTTGTACCATTAGTAGGGTGAGAACCAGCTCCGCAAGAACTGAACCTGATGGTCCATCTCACAATTGTCGTGGGTATCAGAGGTGAGACCATATGATACTTGGGGCGGGTCTCCAGGAGTCAATTCTCACATAAACTGGAACCATTGGTCCTCATTGAGAGAACCAAGCTGAAACCAATTATGTTTATGAGAACCGCCCAACCAGGCCCTACAATTCATGCCTCACAAAGTGCACAACCCTATCTATAAATAGCTCAGGTATTACACATAGATGCTGATTCACTCAAAATAACTAAGAGAGAAAAAAATTCAGACCACCAAATCTAGTAATCCCATTGGCCTCAAAAAGAAATTTTAAAGCTACAAAAAGCCCTACTATGCTGAGTATTGAAAATAATGATCCTTTTCTACCATTTCCATTGATCCTCTAAAACTCTCACAAACTTACCAAACTCTATTACACATTGAATTATTAGTTCACTCAAGATAACCAAGGAAAAAAAAGAAAATCACCAAATCCACCAATTTCATTGCCCATAACATTTTTTCTTAATGCTTACACACAAGCCTATTCAACACCCTCTATATTATAAGTAGTACCTTAATACTACAATAAACCCCTTTTATAATCATGCCCATTTTAGTTACATCCTTGTTTGTGTTATCCATTTTAGCAAGAAACACCATTTTTTAGAGTCACTATCACACTCGTTACTAGCACAAAATATTTGCAAAGCTTTTTTTTTGTAAATGTGACTATAATGGGGGAAATTTAGGGCAAATAATAGTGTGTGATTATAGAGGGGGTTTACTGTATAACCTTGTAGAAATATTTAAAATTGCATGTGTTGAATTGATAATTGTGGGATGAGGGATCAAGGAGGATAATGGTGCAACCCAACGCCTACTAATGCACCATCCATTGGAAACTTGTTATAATTGATGCCTCATTTGTGGGTGAACTCATCCACAATGGAGTTCTCAAGGTAACCAATTTTCTAAAGTGAAGTTCCTTAAGAAGATTTAAAGCTATAAACGAGGAATGAAGTACAAGTCTTTAATCATCATTCTATGTTTTCGGCTACAAAATGAAAATCAAAGATTAAATTTGACTATTTTTTTTTCCTCCCTTTTGGTGATTGAAAACCTTGAAAGTCATTTCATTTTCAAAAAAATTAAGTTTTAATTTTCTTTTCAACAAAATTTTGTCAATAAAAAAAAGGCTGATATAAACCTTCTTATAATTTATTTTTTCCTTTCCCCTACTAGGTAATAACTTATGTAAGTGGATAAACAGTAAGTACTATAAGTAAATTGGTAAAGAATGTAAGTGGTTATTACCATACTGACATTAATTAATTCCTAAAGGGATCAACTGGAAGAAAGAAAAAGAAAGAAAAAGTAAGGAGTAAGGATCTCCTCATTCTAGAGTTTAAAAACTTTGACCATCAAAATAAAAAAATCATGATTGAAGGAAAAAGGTCGTCAAGGTATAAGTTCACTTTATATTAAGCTTGAAGGCCTAAAGGATCAAGGAAATGGAGGTGAATGAAAACTTGATATGGAATCCCAAATGGCAACTTGTGGATAATGTTTAATGGTTTAATCAACTTCATGCTAGGTCCATCTTACCATGACCCCAAAATTGGTCACAATTTTATTTTTATTTTATTTGAAGTGGGCACAAAAGTTGGTTAGGCCATGAGCCCAAAATGTTAAATATGGTCATAATATCTTTTCCTTTAATTTTTTTTTTGAGGCATGTGAAAATATGATTGTAGAAAACCATGAATGATAGAAAAAATTTTAATTGATAATTTTATATAAAAATAGGGAAAAAGAAATAGGGGGATTTTGGCAACCTCCTTCCAAATTTTTTCACCCTAAACCTTACACAGCCTAAATATAAGTCATATTTTCCATTTTGTCACCATTTGAGAATCTTCATCAAGCTTATTTGTCTTTGTGTTTGTTTGAATGTTTTTGTTTTGTTGAATTGTTTTTTACAATTATCTTTTGTGCACTGGAAGGCTATTCACAAGATATAGAAGGTTGCAAATCACAACAATAGAACTAGAATTATATGTGGATTTCAATTTCAGTTTCTCAACACCAATTCCAAAATACATATTTTTGGGGGCATTCAAAATTCAATGTTTTCTAATTTATTCAATGTGGTTCATAATCTTTTTATAATGATGAAGAAATAAAAAAGATTAATGAACAGGCAAAACAAAGTTGAAAGAAGCTACCACAAATGCATTAGGAGGTAACACTCACTACTAAAGAACAAGGGCAACCACCAATGTAGGAAATCAGAAGTGCCATAAAAAAGAAGGCGAAAAAGGAATTGTTGATTTGGAGCTCAAATTTGATTCCGAAAGAAGAAACCCAATACCATGGCAAGACCATAAAGTTGACATTTGCAATGCAATTTGAAGCGGGGGTAGAAGAAGAATTTGCAAAATCAGCCATTTAAAAAAAAAGGTTTTAAAACAAAAAAAATTGGATTTGGATTTGGCCAATTTGGCCTTTTACCTTAAACCCTCCCCTTGCATTTCACATCTTTTTGCTCCTCACTAGGTTCAAACCCAACACTGCATTTGGGGGGGGGGGGAATGTGAGAGTCCTTTTGTTTCAAGTTAAAAATGGGTGCATCTTCTTATAAATATAACAAACTTGTGTTAATTATTTTTGGTTTTTAATGGGTTTATGAAAGTTTCTTACTATATTTGGGCTAAAATTAGAGTTTGTAGATTACCCAATTGTTTGTTAATCATGTATATGCATTTTATCTATTTGTAGGACATATTTCTGATTTTCTGGGGGTTTTATGGGGTAGGCATGAATTCTTGGCTCAAATTAGAAGTAGGTATGGTTTCAACTATTCAAGGTTTTATTTGCACATGATTACATTGCAAGAAGACATTTAACACCATTTTTACGAAATACAAAAAAGAGAAAAGGTCAAATGGAATTTTTGGCAACAATAAATATGAATGTGTTTATTTTGAGTGAGGCAAGCCACCACATGAGCTTAGAGCTTGAAGCTAAAGCTTAAAATTAGAACTTGGGATGGTAAAATGTTTTTTTCCTTATACACATGTAAGTAAAATCTAAGAATTTAATCACAAAATGAATGTTGTATTAGTATACCTATAAGCAAACATGGGGATGAATGTAAGCAATCATCTTCATTATGGACGAATGGTTTTTTTCATTCATCAAATGTATGGATGAATTTTTTTGTGCATTCGGTACATGTTTTTAATAAATAGAACTTCCATAAGAATTATGGATGAATGTTTTATTTAATCATCAAATCATTATGGATAATATTTTTTCATAATTTTAATTAATAATAGTTTCATGACACACAATCTAATTATATATGATATAACATTTGTTGAATAATATATTGTAAATTCCATTATAGATGTATTTCATGGCTATGGTTTTAAATGTCATTATTTAAAAAATCTTTTAACTATACTATCATTACTATGCTAACATCCACCCCATGGTCATTTTTTTAATTTTATTTTTTCTTGAATAAATTGACCTAGTTTCATTGACAACAATGGGTTTTTTCTTTTCCCTCCTCTAAAAGTCCCATAACTTTTTTCAAACCTATTTATAATTGTCATTGGCAACAATGGGAGTTTTGTTTTTCATTCTTCATTGAGGGTTCCATGACTTTGTTCAAATTTAACTAATGTTGTTGACAACAATGGGTTTTGAATGTTTTAGATGTTTAAAAACTAGGTAACATCATTAGTGATAATGAGCTTATGAAATAAACTAAATTTTAGTTTTAGGCATCTTAATTAGATTTATTCAAACAACCTATTATCATAGATGACAATGGGATTTTTTAATAATTATTTGTTTTCAAGGCACCCCAATTTTCCACAAAGTAAATATATAATGTTGTTAACAACAATTGGAAGGGGGTTGGGGGGGGTGACACTCATTCCATGATAATATTTCTTGAATTGTTTAACATTGTTCATGAAAATGAAATCTTAAACAAAAATTTTTTAATCATTTTGGTCCCATCATCATATTTTCCTTATTATCATAATTTCATTATCCATCATTATTAAATGACATTCAAGTATGAGATATTAATATTTGGACAACAAATGGATATAAATGGATGGATATAAATAATTTTGAATTTATTTATCTTCCAATCATAGATGAATTTCATCCAATGATTTATTTATTTAATCCAAATCATAAATGAAGTTCATCCATGAAAAATTGACCTTCATCCATATGAAATCATTCATCTATGGACATATTCATCCATGTAGGTGGATTAAAATCACATTAAATTTTAGTTCCAAATTCAAAGCTCCAAGTTCAAGCTTCACACTCATGCACAAATCATCCTCTATTTTGGGTAGATAGATTTGTGTAATGGGAATTGTGCTAATGTGGTGAACAAATGCAATGGAAAAATAACAAAATCAACAAAATCCATAAGCACATCAAAATTTTGATATTGCAACTTCAAAACATGAGGAAAAGAAAAAAATTCAAGACAAATTGGAAATTTTTCTAAAACAAACATTGAACAATTCAACAAATTTGAGTGCAAGTTTCCAAACAACCACAACTTTATATATGCATGCACATATGGCTACATTAGAACAAAATTAATATATATTCATTCATAGCTTTGATATCAATCTCCATGTCCACAAATTATATGCTAGATTTGTTTCTAATTTTGTATTGCAATAGTGAGTTGGTTATGCCTTCATGCATCTCCGTGGCCTCGTGTAATAGATCTTTATCTTTCTCATTATCCTTAATGAAAAAACTTCAATTTCTATATCAGATTTTTTTCCTTGTGTAACATTTTCTCCACGGTGAATTTTAGTGTTAACTTTAGTTATGGTTGCCCTTCACCTTTCAACTTTTTCCCTTCCTTCAACTTCTTGTATCAATTTTTTATTAAATCTATCATTTTCAATTGTGCAAATATTGTGCAACACAATGCATGTGGATATGATATAAACCATGTGTCGCAATGATACATTTGCCTTCTTCATAATGATTTTCCATCTGCCTTCAAAATACTGAAAGCTCATTCAACACACATTCAAGTTGAGATTTGGATGAAATTCCAATGAACTTTGCATGATTGCAATCCATCCACATATGCTTTGAATGGGCAATATGCCCAAGGTTACATCAAATATGCACAATCCCCAATCTATTTATATATTTTTTCTTATACAATTTCTCCCAACCTTTGAAAGTTTGAAAAAAGTCCAATCATGCATGTTTCCTACACATCTAGATTCATAATCTCAAAACACACATTTTGTGTCAACAATACTTTGAAAGAAACAAAATGAAATGACTTCCAACAATAATAACCCTCCCCACTAATTACTAGAACAAGAATTGGAATATGTGACTCCTATGCTACACCTATAATGTGAGGAATTCCATTAAGTACTTCAAATTCATTTGCCAAAACCCCAAATGGGCTTTCAATTGAAAATTGAACAAATAATCATTACAAATGAACTCAAAAAATCTACACAATTTTCTCACAATGATTGAAATTGAAGATTTAGCCACCCATATATTTTTTCAACATTACATAATGTATTTTTAACCCTGAATTTTTGCAATGACATGACAATTATACTTTTAGCAAATGCTCTCTTTCATACGTGTATTCTATCTTTGTAAATATGGAACCATTTCTCACACAAAAATAAAAATGTAACATGTGATACATGTATTTTTTGTTTGAACATTCTTTTTATAAAAAAATCCGATATAAATCTATTGGTAAAAACTAGTTTGTCTTTCATAAGACCACATGTTATAATTCCAATTCATAACATTAAACCAAATGCTCAAAATCATGGCATTTCCCATCTTCCATGCAAAGTTAATGCTTGCATTTTTAACACATGTTAGCACTGATAAATGGCCAAAACAATTAGAACTTTTTCTTTTATCATCCATGGTGATCCTACTTGTTGAAATGAAGAAAATTAAGAACGCATAAACACTATTAAAAAAAAGATGAAAATGAAAAAAATATAAACCCTAAACCAATAGTTTAAAAAATTACATAAAATTTCAAGTTAGAAAACAATATTTACATGAAATTAAAAAGTTAACATGTTTTGGCTCCATTCTAATGTTAAAGTACTTCAACAAAGTCTATTTTCACTTAAAATTGCACTTGAAAGCCTAGTCCTTCAACATGGTGTAAAGGGGGCGTAAATATAGTTTGTTGAAATTTTTAAAAATTGATCCCACTTTAGATAACATTGGGACTTATTAATGGACTTAATGTATTTATAGACTATTGTTAAAATTTCAAAATATTCAAATTGGGGGTGTTAAACCTTTTTTTTGTAAATTAATTAATTCAACAAGATTTGCCAAACATGAATTGTAGGTGCAATATGTATATTTGAAAATAGGTTAGGCACTTTGGCTATTAGGTAGGTAAGTGCATATGGGTAATCATAGTTTACCACCTTGGTTGGGTATTGGACAAGAATAGAGTAGGTAAGCAATTGGTCCCTACTAAATAAGTAGATGCATGTGAACATTTAGTACATAACTGATTGTAAGGATGTTTTGCTAATGTGGTAGTATGACATTGGACAAAAGCTCCTTAGTTACATCACATATCCTACTGTTATTTGACATTTTCGAACCTCTTGAAGGTTGTCGTGACCCAACACCCACCATTGCACCAATTGCATAGAACTCATTTTTGGGTTTTGTGTAACTGGATATTATTTTTTCCCCCCTTCCCTTTTTCTTGCCCCCATGTTAGACTCATTTTTCTTTTTCTTCTTCCCTTTTCTTGCCCAATTTACACCCCCTCCTACCTACCCCCTTCCCTTCATGTTCTCTTCTTTTCTTTCTATCTTCTGGCCAAAATGAACTAACCCCCATGACTGCACCAATTGGCCGTTCTATCCATAGGATGGGCTAGATGATTCGCTTCTTTTTCATTCACCTCTTTTACCTTACGTTAACCAACATTCTACCATAGTCAATCTTTTTTGGTTGCTAACCTTTGACCTTTTTTTTTTCATTACCAATTTTTTTCCCAACCCTGACCTCCATACTACCCACCCACCTAGTTATTATATTGACCTAAATCTTAGCCCTCCTTACGAACTAACAATTAATCCTTTATTTACCTTAGCAAAACTCTTATCCCCTCTTGGCTAAACATATATTTATTCTTGGCTAAACTTATAGATTTTCGTTAGCTAGATTTCCATCTCTTGACAAAACCTATATAATTTTTTAGCTAAATTTCTATCTTTTGGCTATACTTATATATCTTGCTGGCTAACTTTTATTTCTTAGTTGAACTTATATTTCTTTTTTATTAAACTTCTATTTCTTGGTTAAACCTATATTCTTCTTGGTTAAACTTATATTTCTTGGCCAAACTTCTATCTTTTGGCTAAACCTATATATCTTACCGGCTAACTTATATTTCTTGGCTAAATTTATATTTATTATTGGCTAAACTTCTATGTCTTGGCTAAACCTATATTTTTTCTTGGTTAAACATATATTTTACTGGCTAGATTTCTATCTCTTGGCTAAACCCACACATCTTACTAATTAACTTTATTTCTTGCCTAAACCTATATTTTTTATTGGCTAAACTTCTATCTTTTGGTTAAACCTATATTTCTTCTTGGTTAAACTTATATTTTACTAGATAAATTTCTATATTTTGGTTAAACTTATATTTCTTGGCTAAATTTATATTTTTTCTTGGTTAAACTTATATTTATTGGCTAAACTTATATCCCTTAGCAAAACCTTTATTTTTTTTAGTTAAACTTATTTCTTTTATCTAAACCTATATATATTTTTGGTTAAACTTGTATCTTTTGATTAAACCTATATTTCTTCTTGGCTAAACTTCTATTTCTAGGCAAAATCTATATATCTTATTGGTTAAACTTCTACCTAATTCTTATTCCAAAAATTAATTAAGAAAGTAGATACATTTTTTAGTAATGCCACTTTAGTTATTTGCAAAACATCTATTTATTAGCAAAACCTACTTGCCCACACATCATTATACCTATCTATGCACTTGCAAATTATGGATTTCAATTATAGAAATTATAATTAAAATGTGGGTATTGCAATTGTGAAAAAACTTTCGGCGGTGGTCTTCTACCTCCACTTTGGACCATTTAATGCAAGATGTATTTGATTTAATTAAAGAATAGGCTTGATAAATTTAAAGCTAAAAAGACATCAAACATTTGTGAATATTTGCACAATTTTTAATAGTAATCAAAATCAATCCTAGGCTAGATTTTGGGGGGGAAATTTGGCCAAATCTTCACATACAAATACTTGCAACAAATTTTTATTTTTATTTTTTGAAGGTGAATGAAGAAAGCCTCAAGTTGGGCTCTCAAGTTGAACTAACCACATTAAAGGTAAGAGAATAAACTTTTATTTCATTCATTTATTTTTTTCTTTTCATTGTGTTTCTATTTTAATTTATCACTCACTATTTTATTTTGTATGACATTTGTATATGTTTATATAGTAATTAATTTTTATGACATTTACCATTAAAATTATCTAGGTTTATATATATATATATTGGGGTAATTAGTTTTAAATTCTAAGGCTAATGTTTCCATTCATTATAATTTTTACTTGATTAGCTTTAAAATTCAAAACATAATTGTTATAAATGTTTTTTGTATTCCACTTGTAGTTTTGTTTGTATAATCATTAGGTTGAGAACATTTACCATTAGGATTGTTTAGGGTTTTGAGTTTAAGGTTTAATGAAATGTGTGTTGATTTATTTAAGTTGTGTTTTCAAATCAAGAGACAACTCCTTTGAATGTGATATCATCTTTTAACATCAACGGTATGATAATTTTTCTTAATGATTTTTTTTAAATTGATTGTTTTGTTCATAATTTAAGGAAATCAATCTCCTTTGATGGTTTTAATATGGTCATCAAAATTCCACTAAGAATGTTCCATGTTTGATATATGGATTTAACATTTTGGCCTCCCGTAGATTGTGTGGATTTAGGGTCATAATGCCAATATTGCATTTTACCACCCACATACAATGTGCATCTTTAAATTGTTATATAGGTATTGCATTTCCCTCTTCCATATATAGTGTGGATTAGGGTCATAATGTGGGTATTTCACTTTGCCCCCACATATAGTTTACATCCTTAAATTGTCATGCAAAGGTTGTGTTTCCCTCTTCCATATATAGTGTGGATTAGGGTCATAATGTGAGTATTACATTTTGCCCCTACATATAAGTGTGCATTTTCAAGTTGTCATGCAGGTATTACATTTAGGGCCCCACATATAGTGTGGATTAGGGTCATAATGTGGGTATTGCATTTTGCCCCCATATACAGTGTGCATATTTAAATTATCATGTAGGTATTGCATTTTTTCTTCCATAAATAGTGCAGTTTGTTAACTATCATGTGGGTATTACATTTATTATCCATAGATAATATGGATTTAATATAGACTTGCAAGTATTGCAATTTGAAATTTACAATTATGGCCATAGACCATATCATATGTTTTCCATACTTAGCATTTAGGGTATTATGTGCATGATTGTATAAGGTTTAGATGAGGGATACAAATCAAGTACTTAAAACATGTGCATTTGCATTAGTATTGAATATGATAATTAACATGTAATTCGACATATTATAAGTATAAAGTTTTGGACATTAACATCAATTTATTGTCTTTTTTTGTATAATCAACTCAAGGAATCGTTTCAAACATGGGTCATGCTTCAAAATCTTAATCTATTGATATTCAAAACCCAAAAAAATCACCTTTTAACAACATGGACTTGGTGTGGAAAAAGGATGTTCGACATGGAGGGGCACATATAATCGAGGTTGAGTGTGCATACATCCCACATGCATGAGTCTCGGAATTTATAAACGGTGAATGAAGCCATGAAAACTCCTCAATGGAATGGAACATTTATAAGTGGGTACCCTCACAAGAAAATGTAAAAATGTTAAAAATCCAAAACCACATCAACCATATTTAATATGATGTTATATTGTTCATTTTTGTTATATGGAATTTGTTTTTAAACCTCATATTGTACCAAACTCTAGGTCTTAAATTAATTGCACATATTCTAGGTATGCATGTGTGTATGGATCACAAGACAATCGTGGAGACCCAAATCAGCATTGATCCATTAAATGGGGTTGTTTAGCTCAATTTTTGATTAGGTGATTATACACACGACCGAAATGGTGGAGATAATCTTTTACCATTAACTTCATACACATGCCAATGGTGAACTTGTGCATGGTAAACATGACCTTAATTCCATTGTGCGACCATCTTTTTTTGCCCCACGAATGTCACAAGCCCTCAAGGACCACATTTGGACCTAGTAGGGTTTAGGCTACACTGTCAAACAAATATATGACAAGCATAACGCAATATGGTGGGCTGGAATCAATGCAGGAGAAGCAATGACAAGGGATGATTTCATTAGACAACAATACATTATTTATTTGGATTGTAAACACACAAAAAGGAGTTGGCGTTTACACAAAAATCCGGCCATTTCCTTTTGCACATGGGCATTTAGTCATTCAAATGATGTGTTTTATTTTCAAGATGCAAGTGAAGATAATGGGGTTCATGTCCCATTCACAATAAGGATACAAACCCCATTTCAATTGCAAGCCATGGTTTCAGTAGGTGATAATGGGGGAATCTCAATGGATGCCACCATCAGCACCAATGATGTGAAATTTCATTTGTTCACATTGATGTTGTTTGATGCAGATCGCATCGAAGTGTTGGTTGCATGGATCATTACAAGCTACCAAACATACGATGATTTGGTGGAATGGCCAAATCCTTTGAAACAAAGCTTCTGAGGAAAAACCCTAAATGGAAACCTTCATGTTTCATCGTTAATGATGTTCCACAAGAGTTACGAACATTGCGATGAGTTTTATTTTCATTCTACCTTTTTTTGAACTTTTATGTACATGCAACCATTTCAAAATTTCATCCCACATTATTCATTGTAAATAATGTTATTAGTTGAAATGATGATAAATTAGTATTTTATGCATGGTTAGGATTGTGTGAGGTGACAATCAAGTGCCCATTTACCTTTGCACATGGCATGTTTTAAAGGCCTGGTGCTTATGTATGATGGAAAAAATCAAAGACAATGAAGTGCAACGTGTAATATTAGACGACCTTCACACCGTCATGTACATGCCCATGGAACCAGGTGAAACCATTGAAGCCTTCATGATTTGTGGGATAAACAAGATCATTGAAATCTTCACCCAACATTTGCTTAATGATTCATGGACTCAGTATTTTTGGACCTATTATTTCCAAGTTAGTACGTGAATTAACTTTCAATCCATTATTGTTGTTCCACCATGTTGTGCATATCCCAGAATATTCATTATTTGAATTAAGGTAAAAACACGCTATAATCCACCCTATATGTGGGAGCACTACAAGTAATACTTGCATGACAATTTAAAGATGCACATTATATGTGGGGGCAAAATGTAATATTCACATTATGACATTAATCCACACTATATGTGGGAACCCTAAATGCAATACATGCATGAAATTTAAAGATGCACATTATACCGGGGGGAAAGTGCAATATTCACATTATGACCCTAATCCACACTATATGTGGAAGCCCTAAATGCAATACATGCATGACAATTTAAAGATGCGCACTTGTATGTGAGGGCAAAATGCAATACCCACATTATGATCATAATCCATATTATATATGGTAGAAGGAAATGTAATACTTACGTGACAATTTATGGATGCACATTGTATCTTGTTATAGATTTGTGGATGGTGGGGTTTTGATGAATGCCACATTCAAACTAAGACACACAAACAACAATTGAATCTTACCATGGGGCATTGAAATGTTGGTCCTTTTTGGAAATAAAAGGGTTTCGAGGTTGATAGATTGATTGGTTAGTGTGGAGACTCATAATAACGGTTGCAAGACATTACATGCACACAATTGAAATGAAAGAACGCATAAAAAATAAAGTTGTGGAATGCATTGTGAAAATGAGTGTTGAAAAGGCCACATTGATCCTTCACACCAATGTCACCCATGGGATAGATGATTTGAACGAAACTAGCCATGCATGAATGGTACGAAACCAACAACATCCGAATATGACATATAAGGTCCTATTTCCTTTCATCAAGTATGTTTATTGCACATGTGAATGGGTGTTGTGTGGAAATTTGTGCAAACATCAAGTTGTCGCTTCTCTTACATGTACCGATTTCACTAAAAAAAAAATCATTTAATATTGTGGGACATGGTATGGATATGATCGTGGAGGTTTTGTCGCCAGTGTGCGAACCCTACCTATTTGCAAATTTATGATAATGAATATGATGATGAAAAAGCCAATGAAGATCATTTTGAAAAACCATGGGTTGTTGATATGTGTGAGCTTATGAAACCGGATGATACTTCCCCCATTGTGAAAAAAAGAAAGATCACAACCAACCTTCAAGTTCATCCACCCCCACATAGAAAATGTTTACTCAAATGGGTGACATAATGCAAGAAATCATCAATGAAGTTAAAGAAGGTAAGGTTTAACTCATAAACCGCACCACATCATTGTTGCATGTTATTGCAATAGATGTATGAGGTATTCGCCCTTCCAAGGTGAATAAAGTCATGCATCTCAACATGGTATTTCATTGCGTTAATGATGGACTTGGTAATTTAGTGCACCGGATGAAGGATTGGATGAGGGCTTGTGAGTAAAAAAAACACAAACTTGTTTGTACCTATCCCCCATTTTAATTTTCTATTACTAAAATGTGCATCATATTACAATTATGTCAAAGATAAATTATTTATGCGTTAATGCATTGATGTTTGTATTAAGTGAACATATAAGGTTTGAAAGTTAAAGTTACATTATTAAAGTTATATAACACATATTTTTTAAAACACCCAAACAAGAATATTTCATTCAAACGTCATATAAAGGTGGGTATTGCATGCAGGTATTGCAAGGTTTAAGGTATATCATCATTAAAGGTTAACGAACACTAACATAAGTATTACATATAATTTCATATCTTTCGTGGGTATTAATTACGTTATATGAAAGTATTGCAAATTTTTTACTCCTTCTAGAAAGGGATTTGACCACTTAATGCAGGTATTGTCAGACATTTTTCATTATAATGATGATTTGCTTTAGTTATAAATATCATTTGGATATTTTTTATTACATTCAGTCCATTATATGTAGGTATTGCATTTGGTGAGCAAGATCCCCTTAAGTAGCCTAGATGATGAGGGACCAAGTTTTTGCAATGTTTGCATAATAAATATTTATTAATCAAAAGGGGGCTTTTGGTGAGGGTACACAATATAGATTTATGTAGGTATAATGATAAGCTTACTATGGTAGATTGGTAGTATTACAAATTGCCTTATGATCACCTTAACACTCATTACAAACAATGTAGGTATTACAAATTAGGGTTTGGAAAAATTAGGACATGCCCACATTCAATGCTTACACCTAGAGATGAAGGTACTAATAATTGGTTAATTTTTTTAAAATAGGTATCTTTTGGATACATCCCATTATTTTTATACACTTGATACAAGTATTGCATTTGGTAAACAAGATGATCTTACATAACTTTAAATGATGAGCAAACATGTTTTTGCATTATGAAATTAAAGGGGGTTACATAATGTAGATTCACCTAGGTATTGCAATTTGGGATTTAACATAGGGTGACATGGTATGGTATTACAAATTGAAAACTTTAACTTTCATCATGTAGCCATTACAACCTAATGGATGCATAGGTTTAAATTTGAAAAATTAAGCAAACCTATACAATGAACCTTAAAATGTTAAGTTAAAACCTTTGTATGTCACAAAAAATCCCTACATTGACCCTAAATTAAATAAACACAAAAAGAACAAATTGCATAACTTTAATGGTGGAATTTAACAATTTTTTAAGAATTAAGTGTTAAACCTAATTTTGGAATTATTTTTACATAACTTTAAATTGTGTATAGATTATCAACTTGTGTTTTAGACCTAATTTGGGGGGGGACCCCAACCAACGGGAAAGTTTTTTATCATTCATACCTTTGCCACGAAGTCGCTTTCATTCTCCTTTCTTTTAATGAAAAAGAAAAGAAAAATAGGAACCTCATTAAATATATGTGTGTATGTGAATACATAAATTCACTTTAAAAATATTCCTTGAAAATAATATAAATGTTAGGAAAAGGTTACTTTAAAACAATTAATGACAAAAAGGTGGGCTTAATTTCCCTAAACCCAATGTCCCCCTATTTATTTGAAACATATATTAGGCAAAAGTTTAGATTAGGGTAATGGAACATGAACATGAGTTAGTTGATATGTGGGTATTGCAATTTGAAATGTTTTATGGAGAACCAAACCATAAACAAGAGAAGATAATACATTTATAATACCTACATAGATAAATTGATTTATGCACCAAGGGGTCCTTTCGTGAAAATGGGCAATGTAATTATATAAAAATATTAAAAAAAAATTTTTTAAAGGTTATCGTGCGAGTATTTTATCATAAGGATAATGAAGGTATTGCTTAAATGTTATAACATGGCCACAGAATGTGTTAACCATATTAAATGAAAGTATTGCTCATTTGGTTTATAGTAAATGTAATCCATTCGTAATGGATGGGGGTATTGTGCAACATGGTATAAAATGAACGCAAAATCTACAAATCCCAAAATTAGAGGTCAAAATTAAAACAAGTGGATTGATACCAAAATGTTCAAGTAACCACACTACAAAAAAGATGCTGATAAAAAAATCATGTTAAGTTAATCTATAATGGCTTGATACAAAATGGTGCATACATGCACTAAAATTATATCTATAATTATTCTTCCGAGGATAATGAACTAAAAGGAATGCCCATACTGGTGCGATACTTTGCTATAGCTTCTATAGCTTTTGCTACATGGTGATGAGTAAATAGTTGACAATGTTCAAACACAAATCGAATTGCATTTACAACAAAAGCCTCCTTTGTTACGGCTCGAAGCCTAACACAAATAAATAAATAAATAAATAAGATTTCCATGTTAAGATGTAAATAATGTTTTAAAAAAAAAAGTATAAGTATGGAAATATACCACCCATGAATGATTTCGGAATTGTGATACTTGGATATTACATCCATTTTTTTAGTTCAGTTGTGTTTATTGGATTCCAATGTCCAATTCCGAGTGCCCCATGCAACTTTTAAAGGCTTTGCATAAGCAACTTTACTTACTTGAATTGTCTCAACAAGGTTTTCGTCCTTTTCAAAGCACACCCATGCACTTTGTGGGATGAACCCCCACCCCCCATGCTGAAATCCCTATGATTCCCAACAAGATTTTGGAGGTTAAATGTACCAGCAAAGGCCGTTTAACCTGTTCCATTTGTTACACTTGGGCTTGGAGTTCATCCCATTTTAATTCCATTTTCTTCTTCACTTTATCAATCGTCTTCTTTTCATTCTACTTTTGCCTTGCATGTGGGTTGCTCAAAATTTGAATGTTCATAGCATAGTGATTTTGTTGCCTTGGTCCCCTAACACAAATAGAAGGACGACCATATTTGCCTACCTCCATGCAAAGCTCGTGTTTGTTATCCAAATGTTGATGGAGTAACCATTTAGTCGCATAAGTGTCAGTGCATCCATTGATCTTGCACTTCCACCTTGACCCTTCATGCACCCAATTTGCATCTTCCATTGCATGATTTAGTGGTACATCTACTTGATCACTTTCATGTGAAGCCATCAGAGCCCCTACAAAAACAACATTCAAAATCAAAGTAATAAGTAATCCATAAAATTGATGAAAGTATTGCAAACAGACCAACAATAAAAACCTACAAAATATGAAGGTATTGTAAATAAACCAGCAAGAAAACCCTACAAAATATGAAGGCATTACAAATAAACTAGCAAGATAATTCTAAAAATATGAAGGTATTACAAACCAACAAATAAACACTAAATATGAAGGCATTGCAAATACGCTAGCAATTAAACCCTTCAAACAATGAGGATATTGCTTGGAAAATATTGGGCAAAGAAATACCCCATCCCATTTTCAAATAGAGGATGAAGATGGGATTCAGGGTTTGGATTGGGATTTTTTATTTGTAATATGTTGCATTACACTTTTTTAAACTCTATCATGTGAAACGTATCATCCATCACAACAAATTTACTTTCGAGAATAGGAGTGGGATTAAGGTTTACTTTCAAAAGTAGGAGTATAGATGATAATTCTTTGTTCCACTTCAATTTCCTCCTCATTTGTTACAACATTCATTTGTTGATTATCAATAATCATCTTTCCTTGGTGTTTAAGTTTCTTCCGAAAACATGCCATCCTACAACAAATGCACTCAAATCCTTAAACAATAATCAATCCAAAAAAGAAAAACAAAAGCTTCAATCTCCCCAACAATAGCAATTGCCCCACTGCCCAGGAACTTCAAGCTCCCTTAAATAAACAATTGTAAACAACATATAAAAAGGGACACTAACTTATTTTTTCAAACTTGTTACAACTTTTTTATTAAGAAACAACCTACAACAAGAAGAATTGCAAATTTAAATGTTCATGCTATCAATCATAATAAATATTGTTCATTATATTTAAAGGTTTAAAATCCCTATACTTTAGAAGTTTTTATTTTTTTATTAAAATAATAAATATAATATAATTATAAAATTTAATTAATGGACATATATTTTTGTTATAATTGAATTGAATTAAATTTTAAAAATCATAAAATTATATTATTAAATTAAAATTTATTTGGATATATTAATTAATTATTTACATGAATTAATTTTAAATTAATATTTATAATTGAAAATTTACTAATAATTACATTAAATCTTGGGCATGACAATGGTGCCTTTATGTACAACAACAAAAAAAATTTAAAAAATGACAACGAACTAGGAGGTTCGTCTTGCACCCTAAGGAAAACCAATATCAAAGTTTTTTTTCTTGGGTTGTAAAAGAAAATGATGAGCTAGAAGGCTCATTGTCTTCTTTTGATTTTCTGTGTTTTTTTTGTTTTTTTCTTGAATTGTCATTGTTGGCAGGTTCGTCATTGTCTTCTACAATGCAAGAAAAAAAGTAAAAGACAAAGACGAGGCACATTCATCATTGTTTCTACCCTGGTTTCATAAGAAAAGTAGAAGACAACAATAAACGTTGCATTCGTTGTCATCTTTTGCCCTAATCTCGTAAGAACGACAGAAGATGAAAACAAATGCAGCATTCGTAATCGTTTTCTTTGCAAGAGGATAAGAGTGAAAAAAAGACAAAGAAAAAAAAAAGGTTGATGTACACATACCTACCACATATGCACATGTTATCTTTTGAAATAACATCTTTTGCAACACCATTTCTGTGCTCTGATTTTGCAATAGTATTTAATTACACTTCAATGTTACAACAATATTAAATTGCTATGTTCTAGTAACATTTAGTGCCTAATCACTCCTAATCACTCAATACCTCCTTTGTTCCTTTGACTATACTAAAGTTTCGACTACAACAATGCTCCTCGCCTCCTACAAATTATAACAATAAGGTTTGAATGGTGGCAAGATTTAAGGGTTTTTGGTGGGGTGGAATTAGGTAGTTGCAAAGTTAGGTACGTAGTTAGGGTTTGAAATGCTTGGGTAGTCGAATTTTTAAAAAAAAATGGGTAGCCTTGAAGTAAGTGAGAGGAAAAAAAAGTGACCCAACCTCAATGCCTGCAACATATCCAATAAGTGGAATGAACTTGAGTTCATTCTAAACAGAACTGGTGCAGTCATGGGGGCTGGGTCACTCCAACCCTACCTTCCCCTTTCTTCTTCTCTTCCCGTTCACTTTTTTTCTTCCTGTTTGGCGTTTGTGAGTTTTTCTTTGTTTGAGCAAAAGGCCGAAAGAGGGAGGAGAGCTAGAGAACATGTTTGTGATCAGATTAGAGACCAAAGAAGATGGGTGTGAGTTTTAAATGAGCTTTTCTTTCTTTGACCATGGCAAGAGGAGGTATCAAACTGGGTGTTTCCAATCAGACCAAAGAGGTTTAAGGGAGGTTTGAAGGATCAGGGAGGCTGTTTGTTAAAAAGGATGTTTAGTTAGTGATGATTACAGAGGGTTTGTGAAAGGAGCATCAATGAATGTGCTCATTGTGTCCACAGAGAGGGTGTCCAAAGGTTTGTGGAAGGAGCCATTAGGAAGCTCGCACTCAAAAGAAGAAAGGTTAAGAAAGGTGCCCTCACCATCGCCTGAGTGAGCTTTTATTTTCTTTTTTTTCTCTGTTTTGATATGTTTTGCATTTTGATGTTTTTGTTTCTTAATGTCTCCTTGTTGTTTTTATGTTTTCTCCTATTCCCTTATTCTATTTCCTTTTTGGTTTTATTTTACTTTTTGTTTTGGTTTTATGTTTTCATGCATTTCCATGGATTTTATTTTTCTCTGTTATTTATCTTGTTTCTAAAATCTTTTTTGTCTTAAATTTTTTAAAAATAAATTGTCTTTTTCTTTTCCATTTTTCTCTGTTTTTTTCTCTTTCTGTTTTGATTTGTTTTCATCTCCGTTCTGTTTTTTTTTCTTTCTCTAATCCCCTTTTTTATTTTCGGTTTTCATTTTTTCTTAATTTTATTTTTCTCTATTTTTATTTTCTCTTTGTCTTTGTGTTTTTTTTTCTCCTTTTCTGTTTTTAAAAAGAAACTCTATTCCATTTTTTCTATTATCTTTTTTGTTTTCTCATGTTTCATGTTTTTCTCCCAATTTTATTTTCCTCTGTTTATTTTCCTCTTGTGTTTTTATTTATAATTATTCTTTCTTTCTGTTTTTATGTCTTTTTCTTTCATTTTTTATGTTTTCTTTTTCTGTTTTTCCTTTCTCATGTATTTTCCTAATTTTATTTTTCTCTGTTTTTTCTCCCTCATTGCCTTTTTGTTTCTTTTTTTTGGTCTTTTTCTATTCCATGTTTTCTGTTTTCTGTTTGGTTCTTTTTTTTCATGTTTGTCCGTTTTCATGTATTTCCTTAATTTTATTTTTCTCTGTTTTTTCTCCCTCATTGCCTTTTTGTTTCTTTTTTTTGGTCTTTTTCTATTCCATTTTTTTCTGTTTTCTTTTTGGTTTTTTTCTTCTGTTTTTCCGTTTTCATGTATTTCCCTAAATGCTTTTTTGTTTTTTTTCATATTTGTGTTTTTGCTGTTTTAAAAAAAAAATTATTCCATTTTTTCTATTTTTGTGTTTTCATTATTTTCCCTAATTTTTTTTCTCTGTTTTCTTTTTCATAAATTGTTTTTTGCTTTTGACCTTTCTTTTTTTCTCTCTCTCTCTTGTTTTTCGGTTTTCATGCTTTTTCCCCAATTTTTATTTTCTCTGCTTCTGTTTTCTTTTTGTTTTTTTTCTTTTGTTCTTGCTGTTTTTGTCCTTTTCTATTATGCTTTTTAATTTTCGTGTTTGTTTTTTTCCGTCTTTTCAGCTTTTTATTTTCCTTTTTTTATTGCCCTAAGCTAATGGACACGCATGTGGAACTTTAAGGTCACCCATTCATTTGATGGGTGGTGTAGGGGCGCACCCATCCGTTTGAAGGGGGGATTCAGTCGCAGACGACGTGTTTTGCCTTAGTCTGTAGTCTACTGCTGTGGCTGCTACTGCTGTGACAAGCAGTGGCGGAGAAACGTTACAATTATGTCATCATTGGTAAAGGTGTTGCAGCTGTAAGTTTTTGGCCACTTCCCTCATGGACATCATGTTTTCGTACACATGGGGGAAAAAATGAATCCCTTCTTAACTAGTTTTTCGTCCTATTATGTGTCCCATTTGTTTCATTCAGATCCGGCTCCGGAAAAGCTTTTTTTTGGATATTGTAATCTGATGTAGCCAAGAATAAGCAGATCCGGCTCTGGAAAAGTTTCAGTGCCCGCCATAAAAAGTACTCCAATGGATCACGGACTAATCGAGCAACTGACGTTGGCCACTGGAAGGCCACATGAAAAGACAAGGCCGTGTGCACTGGTTCTCGCACTATTGGAATGAAGAAAACATTTCTGTTCTACAAAGGTTGAGCACTGCACAAGAATAGGACAGATTTGGTGATGCATGAGTATCGCCTACAAGAGGAAGATGCTGCAAAAGGCCAAGCAATTGCACAGGTATAGCATTTCTGCTCTTGTGATTTCCCTTAGTGGCTTGTTGATGCATGCAAATTGATTGGAGGCAAATTGAAATTCCTGTGGTTCTAATAAAAAGTACTGTGTAAAGTCCCTGGTTTTGATTTTAATTTTGTGTTGAGCATGAATATTAACCCCATTGGAATGAACATATTACAAATGGGCAAGTGAATAACATTGGTAAACCCATGTAAAGGATATTAAATATGCATGAACAATGAGCAATTCTTTTTAAAAAGGAAAATGATTGCTTGAAAAGGGAATCATACCAAGTATGTATAAAGATGATGCCACAATTGTTGCAATTGTAGCCTAGCTTGGAAAACACAACCCAAAATCCATCAACACACATTTCAATACATAAATACATTATATCCTTCATAATGCTATTGGTACTAGATGTTATAAACCCTAAAACTTATACAAATGTATACAAATGCAAAACAAAAGAAATTTACAACAACAAATAAATTGCAAGATATTAAATGTAATCAAGTGATTTATTTTTAATGAAGGAACCAACCTTAGTTTTAAAAAATACTTAAATGAATATGAACCTTAAATATCAAAATATCCTAATGATAGATGCCCTAACCCTTAATAAACATATTTAATATATAAATGCAAGATCCAACAATTTAATAGCAATTAATTGTGCCTTAAATTATAAAGCTAATTAGGAAAAAAAGAAAAGAAAAGGTGGGATGTGCATACCTTGGGTATGGAGGTGATTTTTGAGTCTTTTTTCTCCCATTCTCTCCCCTTGGAAATAGAAAAAAATGAGGTTTCCTCAATATATTTCTAAAATAAGAATTCTTTCCAAAATATGTTTTTGAGTTGATTTTAATTAGCATGAAAAGTTGCAAAAATCATAAATATATTTGATTTCCCAAACCCTAAATATTATTATTTAAAAAAAAACTTTAAATAAGGACATATAACTCCTAAATGTACATTATACTTATTAAATACATCATACTCATACACACATCAAAATTTGAAATCTAGTGCCCATTATTTAAGTAAATTAATTAACTTAAAATAGGTAGATCATGCATTGAATAGTTGAAAGTGGAGGCACAGTTATATAACCGAGGCCATAAAGTTCTATGCAAGACCTTGATTAGGGTTCAGCATTTTATTGCATCAGGCCTCAAATATTTTAAAATGGTTGTGATTTTTATTGCAATACCTTCATATTGTTATATCCATTGATGGATGTTGGTATTGCACAAGTGGTAGGTAGGAAGGTGAGTGGGTAAGTAGACAAGTATGCAGGTAGGTAGGTAGTAAAGAAGGTAGGTTAATACGTAGGCAGGTAAGGTAGTTAAGTCAGTAGGGTAGTTAGTAGGTTAACAGGGTAGCTAGGTGGGAAGGCAAGGTCAAGTTGGGAAGATAACTACTAGAACAAAAGTCAAAGGTCAGAAGCCGAAAAGGTTTGACTGTGCTCCAATGTTTGGTTAACGCAGTTGCAGGAACTGAATGAAGAAACGTGGCCCATCCTCTGGACAGAACGGCCAACTGGTGTAGTCATGGCGGCTGGTTCACTCTGGCACCTCCCAAACACCTTTTCACCCCTTCACGGTCACTTGTTGGCTGAACCTCATAACCGGCCAGAGTGAATTAACAGCCACCAATGCACCAGTTGGCCGTTCTGTCCACTGGATGGGTTGCGTTTTTTCATTCGGCGCCGGATGGGGCTCATCACAGTCGATTTCTTTTTGCCGCTGACCACTGTACTTTTTTTTTCTTTTTTTTTCTTGGCCGTTTTTCCTGGACCTAACCTCACACATAGCTACCCTGCTCACTTTTCTACCCTCATAAGTATTGCACCAACCTACTGACACAACTACCCTAATAACTAGTTATCCTACTGACCTAGCTATTGTACTAACCACCTACCCTACTAACCTAGCTACTCTATTAATTACATAC
>Ga0116229_10003785_pt1 | contig 24890 bp, 15 predicted proteins | sample S1TSphgellanicum_3_FD_87313 | JGI IMG/M metagenome (GOLD analysis project Ga0116229, IMG submission 87313) | Host-associated microbial communities from peat moss isolated from Minnesota, USA - S1T2_Fc - Sphagnum magellanicum MG | ecosystem: Host-associated > Plants > Peat moss > Unclassified... | reverse complement strand
GAGCGGGTAGCTATGTGTGAGGTCAGGTCCAGGAAAAACGGCCAAGAACCAAAAAAAAAAAGAAAAAAAAAGTACAGTGGTTAGCAGCCAAAAGAAATCGACTGTGATGAGCCCCATCCGGCGCCGAATGAAAAAACGCAACCCATCCAGTGGACAGAACGGCCAACTGGTGCATTGGTGGCTGTTAATTCACTCTGGCCCTCATCTTCCCTCTTGGGACTGTGACCCTTCTTTGAGCTCAAGGCTTTTAACTTTGACAGACAAGGGTTATATTATTAGTGTATTAATATACACAGGTGGTGTTAGAATTAGCTTGTGTGTATATGTGCAAATGTTATGGCTAATGGAATTGCTGGATTTGGATTTGGTGGTCAGATTAGTTTTTCTTAGTTATCTTGAGTCAACTAATAGTTAAATGTGTAATAAGGTTTGTTAGAATTTTAAAGGACCAATGGAAATGGTCGAAAGGGACACAGTTATTTTCAATGTTCAGCAGACTAGGGTTCTGTGTAAGCTTGAAAATGTTTGTTTTTTCGACCAATGAGATTGGTGGATTTGTTTTCTTAGTTATCTTGAGTGAACTAACAGCTCAATATGAATAGCTATTTCAAGACAGGGTTTTAGCACTTTGTAGGGTATCTTCTTCCTGTACCTTTTTCTTTCTTTTTTTCCCTTCAAAGCAAGTGAATCATAGTGTTTAATGTAATGACAAATTTTTGCATTGCCTTGACATCCCAGCTTCCCTCCCCCCTAAAAAACTGAAGTATTCTTTCCCAAATGCTTGGTTTTTCTTTAAATGTTTTGCCAAACTCCTATTTCCATTAATGCATGAATCTCTCAGGTTGGGAAAAAGAGGGAGTTACTTCATAATTTACAGGCACCCATTTTTTTCTCTTCTTTTTCATCTCCAAATTGGATGCATTTTGAGAAAGTACATCAAAAGTTCCATCAACTTTTGGACCTCCACTTCCTGACATTGACATGAACTTGAAACGCATATGAAGCATAGATATGTTGGCAAAAATACTATTTAGGGTTTTTTTGGCTGTTATTTCATGCTTGTCACAAGTTTTCCAAACCACAACAATAGACCAATCAGAAAAGCATTAAAAAAAAAGTAATTCAATGTATTCAAATAGCATATTTTCATAAAACAAAGGAAAATTTTGATTTTTTTTTCACATTTCAAGACTTCTTTTGATCATCCAGAACACGTTCTGGTAGTACAGTGACATTTTAAGATGGTTTGGTCATTCCAAGTTGCAAGTGATCAGACAATAAAATTGACACGTCGCCCCTCTTAACAACCCAATACAAGAAATAACAAGCTTGGGTGGCAAGTATTTGTTTAAAAGGGAAATCTGAAATAGAAACGATGTAAAGTGGTCAAATGTCAGGTCCTGTCATGATTGTCCACACCATTTGAACAAAGTGCAAAAGTTCCTTTTGTGCAAGAACTCTGTCTTTAAATACCTAGCTGTCTATTTGAACTGTTAGTCAGTTCAAAATAATTAAGAAAACAAATTAAAACCACCAAAAATACACCAATCCCATTGGCCTGAAAAAAATCTTCAGACCTACACACAACAATCCTATGCTGTTGAACATTGGAAATAATGTGTCCGATTGTACCATTTTCATTGGTCTTCTAAAATTTGCACAACCCTATCAAACCCAGTTACACATTTAAAGGCTAACTCACTCAAGACAACTCACCCAAAAAAAAAGCAAAAAAAACTTAAACTGCAAAATGCAACAAGTCCATTGGCCATACCATTTTTTCTTCACACTCACACACAAGCCTATTCATCACCCTCCATATATTAAGCTTGCTTTACATTATTGTGAGAGACCACAACCATGGAAATGTTGAGAACAATGTTTTTCTTTTCATTTTGTCCCAGTAAGGTGTTTGGCTACCATCTACCCATAGTGGGGTGTAAGATGGCATATTTTTTTTAAGACTTGTAGCTCCAATTGGCTATGCACAATTTTTTGTCTCTCAAACTGGCTGTGTTAAGAAGTCCATGTTCAAACTTTGTGATGAGCACCTAAAGAGTGTTATGAGTTCATGTAGTGACAATTTTTTTCACATTGAAGTTTATGAAGCTATTAGATGCAAAACAATGTTAGATATAAGGCAATAAACAACCTAACATGATAAATTTTGTGATCAAACTAATGTGAAGAGGTGTGAAGATATGTGTTTGGTCCTACCCATTGCTAATATGGGTCTTATCTTGTGGTTGCCATCTTTGCACCACTTTTGCTTCTCAAATAAATAATTATGACTCACAACGCAAAGTGCAAATAGTTATAAGTAAAGAGCACAAATATTCAAATTCTAGACATAAGTATTAGTAAAAAAAATTAAAAAAAACACACAACACAAAATAATAAAAGATAAAATAGAAACAATATTGAAAAGGGAAGAAAAAAACACATTCAAAAATGAGAACCTTGAAGTAGAAGTGATTGTCAATATACCCCATGAAAAGTTACACCTAACTTAATCTAGGCATCTTATAGCTCAAGATCTCAACAAAATAATAGGCATGGTGCTTGTAAACTTCAACATAAGAGCAATAAGCTCTCTTGCAACATGCATGCCACAAATTTTTTAACTTTTATGACAGTGCAAAATGGAACATGATTGATCAAATGTAGTTATAATACGGTGAATTGGTAGGAAGTAAATAAAGTGCATGTATCATAGAGGAAGTGAAGTGCAATCCAGTAGTTGTCAATAAACCCATGAAAAGTTGCATCTAACTTAATCTAGGCATTTTATAACTCAAGATCTCAACAAATTAATAGACATGGTGCTTGTAAACTTCATTATAAGAGCAACAAGTTCTCCTGCAACATGCATGCCACGAATTCTTCAACTTGTATGACAGTGCAAAATGGAACATGATTGATCAAATGTAGTTGTAATATGGTGAATTGCTAGGAAATACATAAAGTGCATGTATCATAGAGGAAGCGAAGTGCAATCCAATAGTAAACAAAGCTTGAACACTAAGAAATTTGAAATCATAAAGAGCAAATACTACAATACCCAATTTTGGATTCTCCACAGTTCACATGACAAATGCTTGTCTTCAAGGTTGTACCATCATGTATGACATACACATATGTGTGTTAATCACAAGAGTTTAACATGCTCCAAACTGGATAACATGACTTCACATGCAAAAATCAAATTGCCAAAAATGACAAACTATAACACACAAATTGTTGAAAAGTGGGTTGTCAATGTAAAATGCTTCTATTATGTATATGAAATTAAACACAAGAGATTAAGTGACATATATATAGTCTAAAACACATACCTTAAAATATGTGTAAAAGACCTTCAATCTTCAAATCCTTGCACATCTTTGATCCATGGACACTGCAATAGAAGGTGGGCAATTCAAAGGAATATTTTCAAGTTCCAAGTTTGCAAAGCATCCATAAGACCCCTTTGACTCAACAACATGTAATTGTCTTCCAAGCTACACCTTATCAAGACCATATGCTGGAACATTTGTTTTAATTCATGTGAAAAATCCCTCTATCCCCTATGCATCTTCTTGTGCTACCCTTCTTGAACCACCTCTAGAACACAATCATTTGCACTACCTTGTAACTTTTTATTTGAACTAACTTGGAAAACAAATACACAGCATGCACTAAAAGAATTCTTATCCATTCCAACCCTACATTTGCAACTTTTATGCAACTAATGTCCAAACCAACTAACTTTGCAACTACAAACATTGTAGTCCTATGTGTCAGCTCAGTTGCAAGTCTTTGTAGTTGCATATGTGACTATAGTGGGGGTGGAGCCAATTTGTAGTTGTAAATGCAACTAAAAGTTACAACTATTGTATGTTTAATTGAAAATGTAGATGAAAAGTTGCCACATGTCATCCAATAATGGTTACATCCGATGATGGATGAAAACTTAATTGCTTTTGCAACTATAATGTTTTTTTTTGCGACTAAGATATTAGCATATTTTGTCAATTGTACAAAGATGCCCGTACCACATGCATGGTAATTTTTTAAGTATAATGCATTCAATTATTCTTCCATGGGTTCCTTTTATCGTATCCATATTATTATGAATTATGGGTATTCTTTGTTAACATCCATTAATAAATATTTTATTTGGTTCCATTGAATAAATCAATCAGTCTTTCAAGTCATAAATCAATCAATTATGACCATTGTTTCTTACATTACCATTCAATTTGAACAAAAATAGTAACTTCATAACTCGTGACCTCTAAGCTTCAACAATAATATTTAATGTAGTGACAAGCTAGCCAAGAAGACATTATTTTCAAGCTCGTGCTATCTAAACTAATGGAGAAACCATGTTGACCTCATCTTTAATTATTCTACTTATTCACCTTGAAATTTACAAGCTACAACAAACCCACAACAACAATGTGCACAAAGGTAACTATATTTATTTGGATTGAAAAGAAAACATAATTACAATTCATAATTTGTTTGTGCAAAAAAATCAAAACAAGAATCATAGTGCAAAAGACATGTCAAATATAACTCAATATTAATATCTAATATAATAAACCTATCACATAGAAAAGGAGCCACAAAATCCATTTGCAAGTCAAACCTTTTAATTCAATTTGAAATGATAGCTTCAATGTGATGGTCTAATCAACAATAGATGTTCACTTTGACTACATTTCTTTTCAAAATCAAAATCTATTCATGCCACATCATCCATTCCGAAATTGCCACACAATGCTTGAACAACCAAGAAAGTTTCTTCTCTATTCAATTCTATTGCACCTACTAAAACCTTATTAATATTTAAATCTACAAATTCTAACAAGACTTCAAACCCAACCACACCACCACGCATGTCAATGCAATCATCACATGTGTTTGCCACAACTTGCCAACTTTTGGGCTTTTTATGAAAGACAACTTTCCACCATGGTGTCTTGGGCTCACTCCAAAAACACACTTGTTGAACTTGTGAAGGAAATACAAAAGGTTCATCAAATTCATGCAACAAGTGTTTGAAATTTACAAATAAAAAACCAACTTTATCTTGTTTATAAATAAGGTTTCCTCCACCACAAGAAAACATGACTTTTTAGAAGGTCCAACTTGACGGAAATGTCCACATTGACCAAGGGGGATGGTTGTTTTGACTAAAGGCCTAGGGCATGAAAGACACAAGTTACTTTTGATTAAGACATTTAACTAAAGTAATGTTTTTACCATGTGACAAACCAAACATTTACTCAAAAAGGCCAAGGCTTAATCAAATTGACCATAATTAATGGCGATTATGATTTACAATTAGTCAAATTGACCATTTTGATTTGACACTTAATCAAATTAACCATACAAATTTGGTTATTTAACCTACAAGTTCATTTTGCATAGGGTACATACCAAACCTAAATTCATAGCTAATAGGCCTTAAGTTAAGCATATTACACCTAGTAGCTACTTATAAAATTTAATAGGCTACTTACATGCTACCTTTATGCACATGTAGGTATTTAAACTTAATACATTAATTAGTTAATATTTAATAATTGATAGTTAATACTCAATAATTTATGATCAATATTTTATATAATTAATTAGTCACCAAATAAATGTCAATTAATAACCAAAATTCATCCATCAACTTGTTAACTGATCTATTATTATTATTGAATTATCAAATTTATCTAATTTTTAGTTAATAATATTTTTAAAATATATTTATTGATAATTATTAATTCATAGTAAATAATCAATAACTAGTAATTTAAAAATTTAAAAATCAGTAATTAATAGTATATTATTATTATTTAATGTTTCATATTTAATATTTAATAAATAGTAGTTCCTACGAAATAATCAATTATTCATCATTGATATTATTTATTTATTTATAATTTATAGTAATTCATCAATCATTTAAAATTGTTTTTATTAATTACATATAGATAGCCTATCCTATTAACTAGGTTAGTAACCTAAGCCACCTAAGCTACTTAAGCCTACAAGGTAGGTAGATTAAACTAAACCACCTAGGCTTATTAGGTAGGTATGTAGTTTAACCTAAACTACCTAGGCCTACTAGATAGGTACATAGCTTAACCTAGGTTACCTAGGCCTATTCGATATGTCTAACCTAAGCTATGCCACTTAAGCTTATTTAGGTAGGTACCTTTGCCTATTAGGTAGGTATTTTAAGCTTAAACCTACCTAATAGGCTAGGCTACCTACTTTGTATGCATAGGCTAAATCTATTAATAAGTTAGTAGGTACCTACATAGCCTATTAAATATCATAGGCATAGATAATTTACTAGGTAGATATAAACATAGACATAGTAGGCTTAGTAGACTATAACCTACAAGGCCTATAAGGCCTAGTAGATTATAACCTACATGTTACTTAGGTACATGCATTTATTAATAGGTAAGTTGTTTTTGTAAAGGATCTTTACAATGTATTCGAAAATCAACAACTTCAAACTATGTCTTTTCAATTATAAACTTCATGGTTGTAACATGCGATGACAACCTTTTTTTGTTCTATGGGTTTACTTATTGGTGCATCAATTACTAAATTTTATTTAGATAGACAAAAGGACTGAAAGGAAACTTGCATATAACTACATTGATCCTGGGTTTTAAAGTTCAAAATTATGTCAATTTAATTTGAAATAGGAGAGAAACCCTACAAATGAGACTTACAGATAAGGACCAAGTTCATGATTTTTGAAGTAGTGAAACATGTCAGTGGATATAGGGTTCATACATAAAAAAATAACCTACAAATCACTTCAAGCACAATGTTTAAAATAGGAAAGACAAACATTCAAAAGATAAAGAAGTCCATTCAAAGTAGACCTACAGATAATTCCTTGATTTTTGAAATGTTGAAACATGTTAAACTCAATATTTTTGTAACTTGTCCTAAAAAATACTTGAATTTTCCCCAATCCATCATAATTTTTTGTTAGTCATTATTGAATAAATATGAATTTTTAAAAGTGTGTAGATTCTTTATAGATTCAATGTTTCATTTTGAAAAATGATCAAAATTTTAAGTCATCACCAAATATTAAAATTTCACATTTTTAAGTTTTATATACTCTAAGTTATAACTTAAATTTTTTTTTCATGTACATTATAACCCATTTATATGTGAGAAAAGACTTTTGAAATCTTGAAATTTTGAAAAAAATTTGAAACATTTTTTGAATTTTCAAAGTTTTAAAATTTCACATTTTAAAAATTATGCGTGCTTTTTGAATGTGGCTAATATGTTTTCATCAGGGTCCAAATTTTTTGAGGTGTACAAAAATCTTGTTGTATTGTCACCTTTTTTTTTCTTTTTTACCTAGTCTTTTTTTTCCATGTAAAGATGCATTTATGGATGATTATGATGGAATCTAAAATTATAATGGTTTAAAATATAATCCTTTTGAAAATTTTGAGATTTTTTGATTCATTATTTTATATGGGGATCAAAATATAGAGTAAAATAAGACTATAGTAAGAACTAGGCCTTTTTCATCTTGTGTGATACATTTCAAAAGATTTTCATACGTCATCTATATTTTTTTCAATGAATTTTTTTTAATTATATGAATCCTTTTGATAGTCATTTGCAAAATTGATTCCTTTTGATGCAATAGGTTTACATTTTCAAACCTTCCAAATTAAGACCAAAATTTAAAATTAGATCAAATGAATTTTTATTTTATGTTCTTCGACATTCATATGAGTGAAAAAGGACTAATTTGTTATGATTACTATGGTTTTAGATGATAATAAAATAAAAAGAATTGATTTTGATTGAGTATGTCTAACATCCGATGCTTTTTTAGTTCCTAGTTACAAGTTTTGACCCTTTTGCTACATATTCTTTTAATGGTTCCAAAGTTTCTTATGGGACTATTGATAATAATTCTATGTTATTTGAAATTCCAAAAACATGTTCTCTAATTTTTGTTATCAACTTGCTACTGGGAACTCTTCTACACAAAATTTGGATCTTAATTCCCAAAAAAAATCCTCCCATGTTTTGGAGGCAAAGATACACATTCAACAAACATCCATTCTAGGGCTTTTGAAGGAGGTCATGGATTAATTTACCTTTTAGCAACCAAAGAGGAGTTATTAGGATTAAAATTGGAAGAAGAATTTTTGAAAGACATTTTTAATAAAAGGGAGGAAATATTTCACCAAGCAAATAGTAAATGCCTGCAATATAATGCTTAAAAATAATTACAAATTAGTACTTAAGCAATTTCAAGATAAAGAAAAATGACAATAAAAACATACAAAACAAGATTTGAAAGATACAAGATTTGAGAGTATTTTGAAAAATAAAATAAAATGTAAGACATCTTTTTAAAAATTCCAAACAATGGGAGAAAAAAGGAGTTATGCCAGCAATTTAGTTGAGCTTAGTTGTCACAGAAACCTCGACTACTGTTACATTTGGGTAGTGAAATTTCAAACCTCCAAGCTACACCAGGCAAGTTCCTGCAACATGGAAAGCTTTAGGTGTAACGACAACAAAAGAACAGAAAGAAATAATATCCCAAAGTTCAAACTAAACAAGCCAAAATGAAAGACCAAAAAAAGAAAAAACTGAAGCTGCCAGCATTCAAACTTTATGCAAGAACGAATTTTCTTTTTTCAAACTGCCAGAAAAAGAATTGAAACTCAATATACAAAAACAAAAAAGGAAAGAAAAAATTCAAGCTCCTACAGAAAGAAGCACTCAAATCCAATACGCAAAACGAAAAGAAAATTTAAAAAAAAAGCTACTAGAAAAATAAATGTTCAAACTCAATATGAAATTTTTTTTAATGTGATTCATGGAGCTCAGGAGCGTTATGACTATAATTATCATATTGGACGACGTCTTTCTTTGTGTGCAGTAATTGTTGGGAGTTCAAGTTGGAAATTCGTTTGGAAAGTGTATGTGTGTGCATTTTGCTGTGTATGCAGATATCTTGATGAGCTCCTGAGCTGCTGCTCGCACATGATTAAGGTCCCTAATCAACTAATTTGCAGGAGAATTTGCAGACCCCTGTGATTTCACGTGCTGCTGTTGCTACACGGACATTCAATCTTTTGATGAAATTAAGAGAATTTGAACTCTTGTGTACTGTTCTCACTTGCAGTTACTGCAATGATCATCACATTCCTGCATCTTCAGATTTCAACGTTCAAACCTAATTGATTATGTATAGTAGGACGTAACACATGCGCAATATGAAAAGGCATACATGTCTGCAAAATGAGATATGCAGAGCTCGTCATATTTAACTGATTTTTTCTCATCAGTCCTGAGCGTTGCTGAACGTGGAATTCTAAGGATCCTGATACTGTTAAGAGCCGCCTCAGGAGGGTAACATTTGCATGTCTTTTGATTGATTCTAAGTCGCAGTTTCAAGAGAGATTTTTTCTACCAACGAGACCAGGATCATAAAATTAGGCACTCATCTAATAAATTAACGTGTGTTCGTAGTCGACAGTTACTAAACAATTGATTACGCAATCCCCGCACTTCCTGGAGTTCATGTAAAAAAGAGAAAATTTTACAATTTGATGTTGATCACCCGTACGGCTAGTGTTCGACTCTTTTGTAGCCAATGCAAAATTCAAGTGTGCAATAGGAATCATTCATCATGCGGGTGAAGATTAGGCTACTAGGTATTGCTCCTTTTTGTCGCTAAGGCAAAATCCAAGTGCCGGCGGCGGCTGTGGATGAGCCTAAGTCCTCGTCTCTGTCGCCAACGGAAAGTGGACCAAATTCATACGCCCATCCGTTAAAGCTTGTACGTCAGCTCTTTTTGTGGCCAATGCGAAATCCAACTACAACCAGTCGGTCGATGTGAGTGTTCAATTGGCTAATCAATTGCAATCTACATCCGTTATAATTAGTGAAATTGTAATTTAGCAATTCAATCCTAATATGTACGTATTAGTACTAATACGGATGGGTTCCCAATTCCTCCTAAGGTCTGTAAGTGTTGTCGTTAAAGTCACGAGCACCAACGGATTTACCAGTAGCTGTTTTATTGTGACAGTTTTAAATTGCCCGAGACTCCGTAGGTACGGCGACACATTCGTGCATCCGGGCATCCGTGCAACGGTAATTAACCGATGTGACAGATGATTTCCCACGCCTTGCATTGCGCAGCAGAACGGAATATTGTCTAATCTGTTATCACCAAGTTCACAGCTTGCGCCTACTGCCGCTGCTGAGATGGCTGCCAAATGGCACAAACGTGCACTTTCATGATGATGATTGCAATTAGTTACTGCACTAATTTTTGCACTTGAGCCAATTGTTCAGTGATTTTCTTTTCCTGTCCACAATTTGTGGTTTTTTTTGGCACAAAATTTGAGGGTAAAATCTGCTTTTCTAGTCTAAAATTTGCAACTAATTTTTCTAATTTAATGGAAAAATTCACCAAATTTCCAATATTGTCACAAGATTGGAGGAAAAAAAGAAAAAAAAGCCTGCATGCATGTGACCAGTTCAAAAATGAAGTGGACATAATGATCCATGAAATTATTGGAGATCAGTATTTTATTTTGTTTTTGGGGACAAGTGAGTTAAGGAAATGACCGCTTTTTACCTGCATGCATGCAGGAAGGGAAGAGCACATCCATACACGATAGCAGGGATCAACTGGTGTGCATCTGTTTGGCGATGGACAATAATGTTCCCACCTGCTGGCAGAGCTCACCTTCGCTCGCTGTTGTTTTACGTGGATTGTAGGGCATTCCATATACTGATAACGTTAATTTTCGTGTGCACTTGGAAAGAAACACGGAGAATTGAGCCAAACAAAGTGGAATCCAAACACCTAGAATTTAGGGTGAACGTTGAGAGTAAATTCAATTCCTTCTCACAAAGTCATGAATTTGTGTACTGCTCTTTAATTTTCCAGAATCACAATCTTCACCTAATTTTGTAGATTGGGTAGTGAAACTTTGGGACAGAGCGTTGACATCTCTCATGATTTGTAGATTTCAATTATGCTGCAGGTTTTTAATTAATTATGGACATTCATTTTTCCTCATTTCTTGTAGCCAATTGTTTTGCTTTAAGAAGAAGAAGAGGAGAATTCGCTGTTTAAAGAATGTCCATAATTATTTTGAAGAACGTTTTTGAATTCCTTTTCTAAATTTTCTTTCATTGATATTTTTGAAAATTTTGAGAAAAAAGGATTGCATTGAATATATTTTGAAATGGAGCTTCTGGACTTAATCAGGATCTCAAGGGTTATGGTTGCAGTTGCCACTCTTTATGTACATGTAAAAGTTTTAAAAAAAACACATTTTGGACACTTCCTTCTGGAAGGGGTTGGAAAGTATAAAAGAAATTCAGAAAAATATATATTTGGTTTAGTCTCAGGTTACCTAAAATATCAATCTGGGTGAAGCACTTGGTTTTATTGCATATTAGTTGAAATGCAACATTTCAACTTAGACTGTGGCCTATTTTATCAAATGGGTCTTTGTTGAAATTGAGCTTACTAAACTTGTGCAAATGCTTTTTAGTGACTGGGAATTACCTGATTTTTGGAGTAAGTAATTACAAATAAATAGGAAACATACTTTTTCTTGATATTCGTGGTGGATTAGTCTAGAAGGATTTATGACCTAAAGGAAAACCTAAAAGTTTTCTTCACATTCAAACCTAATTAGAAAACAGCCTTATCCTGGTTTGTCAGGGTGACCCCAGGAACTTTGTCAGGGTGACCCCAGGAACTAATATCCACCTTGGAAAGATCTTGCCAAGGGTATCCAAAACAGGAGTGTTTTGCTCAAACCAACTAGGTAATCGTTGTCAAATGGATCTCTCTGGTCCGGTTATTGACGTTAAATTAAAAGAAAAGAAAGAAAAGAATTCCGCAGTGATTAGCCTAGGGTATATCAGTAGTTCGCAACAAATATAAAAACCAGAGGTCTGTTATCAATATACCACTAATACAATTGACTGATATAAATTATGTTCAGGGTAAAGCCCAGAGCCATAGGCTTTACTTAATGTCAAGACCTGCATTGATTTTTTTAATAAAACGCATGTCCCATTTGTCCAAACAAATTGGGAACCCTGGTTCTGATTTTGGTTCCAAAAATCAAACCCTGTTCCAGTTCAATCTGTACTAACTGGAACCTCTGGCTCAAAACCTCCAAACTGGGTACCTGCACAACACAACACTGGCTCTATCCAATGGACAATTTGTTCTTCAGCTCCAATGACATTTCTCTAAACCCTAGAACATAAACTTGCAATTTCCAAGTTCCCCAAAACTTAAGGGTACTGGAAATAGAACTAAACTAGAACCCAAAACTGGTCAACATTGTTCTTGGGTGGGCCATCACAGCTAGCACATCCTAACCTCTGAATAATCTATAAGGCCCACTTTACACTAGGAGTCAGGGCCAAAAAAACTTGGGGCCAACTTTGAGCATTTTTGGGTTGCAAATTGGCCCCAAGTTACTAATAAATGCTAGGAAATTGACGTCAGGATATTAATAAATGCTGGAACATTGGCCTCTCAAATTTGATGGTATCCTTTTTTTCAGCCTTGGGGCCAATATGCCATAGAGTTCAGCATTATTAGTACTTGGGGCAGATTGAAAAGTTATATTCTATTTCAGCCTTGACTCCTAGTGTAAAGCCCCTGGGGCTCATTTCAACTTTTGCACCAATAGGAATGCTGGATTTGGGTTGAACATTGGCCCTGACTCCCAGTGCACAGCGGGCCTAGGACATGTACTCTATAACACAGTAAAGAGTTTCCAATGTTGGCATTTAAGCACTTGGGGCAGGGCTGACATGACATGAGTTACAATGTACCTTAAACCACCTCATCAAAAGTTCCCTCTATGATAACAATGAATGCACAGCGTGTTTGTACTATGGAACCATGTGAATTTTTACCTACATCCACCTCCCTCCCCCTCAGAAGCCACAGCTTTAGATGCCTGCTTTTTGCATATTGTTTTGTTGTTGCTGGTGCAACTTCATTGGGATAAGTGTTTTTTTGCTCCAACTATTTTGTTGTCTTTTTGACCAAAAAAGAATGGGGATTTTTCAAAGAGTCAACTGATTTTGCTATTGTTTTGAAAAATTTTGTCAAAATTTTAATATCACAAAATTGATAATAGAATCCAGATTGGGTTGCATAGCAATAAGTCATAAACCAGTTGGAGAAATTTTCTAGTGTAATTGGAGGACACCTTTAATCCATGAAATCTCTCGAAGAAAAGAAGAGAGATCTTACACCTACTCCTTGAGTGCAAGGGAGATCATGCCTACTTACAGGTGTAAGATCCTTCTCACTCTTAGACATTAGGTAGAAGGATCCCTCCCTCTCCTACTCCTCATGATCAACACATACACTAGGAGTCAAAGCTGAAATGTACATGCGAATGAACATTTCTCATGAACATTCACCTTGTGTTCATGATAGCTATAGCCCACAGGTCCTCATATGCAGGCAAAAATTCAGGGCTAAACCAGGCTTGCACCTTGTCATAGACCCTTCATTGTAGGAATGCCCCCAAATTAGGGCTTTACCCTACACAGCAGAATCTTTTGTGTGATTTACTATGTTGTGAATGCCATTGTGGCCTCAAAAGGGATAACAAAATTTCCTTTCATCTGGACACCTTTATGAAATTTTGCAATAAATTATTCTTATACTCTTTCATCCTTCAACAGCCACAAAAGTTTGGTCACATACCCTTCACAAAATAATAATACTGATCTTATGGTATATACAAGTTCCTAATCAGGAATTGTTTTTGGTGGCAAATTTCTTACTTCCCAGAATTGAAAAAAAATCCATGCTGCAAATTACTTTAATGCCATGCTTCATCATGATTACCTACAATAAAAGATTTGGGAGTTACTATTTGAACAGAAAGAATTGGTAGAATTTTATTAGAGAATGTGGAGGGAGCATTAACTCCAGTAAAGATTTCTGCCTCAACAGAGGCACAACCTTAAGTGAGGAAAACTGGACAGATCTTACATGTAAAGCACCTTCTCTCCTCAATCAAAATCAGGGCAATCCAAAATTCTATCAAATATTTACCCCCTCAGACACAGGCACAACCAGAATTTACAAACCACCCTAGGTTACCTCCTTGGGCAGATTCCTCATTCTGATAGCTTGCTGTCATCCTTGGGCCATACCTACTACCAAACAATTGTATGTGTATTTTGCGGGTTAAGTAGGAGGGTCCATAAAGATAGGTTACCAACGTGACTGAGTTGTGGATTCATCCACAACTCAGCCATAACAAGCTTCAAATGGACAGGGGGTGCACTGTGGGTGCTGGGTCACATAATCTAACATTGTTGGGTCAGTGTGATATGTGATATTTTTGCAGGTTTGGCTAAGGGACTGACTAACATCCAATCATAACAGTGCAGGACAATGTTTTTTTTCATGGCCATTTTTTGTGGGGACTGGTTCAATGATTCTTATGGCCCACTTAGTCAATTCCAAATCTTAGGTGTAGGTAGGGTACTCTAAGATTTGTCTTGGCTTTTATCCATAACTTATTTTATAAATATTTTTTATATTCTTGAACAAAAAGAAAGAAATTGAGGGAGATAATGGATGGTGAATGAAACTTGTTTGTGCACAAAAAGCAGTTTGTGGCTAGTTTTTTTTTCTTTCATGTGTTGAAGCCACAATGGTGAACACCCTAGACAGATTGCAACAATAAAGAGTAGCCAGTAAACATAAATGTGTCACCACTTTCCCCAAAACAATTCAATTTGGGTGCCTAATAGGTAGGATACTCTAGAATATATAGAACCCAATACAAATCTCTCTTGGGCTGTTTGCTTGCCTGGACTTTGGTCCTTGCCCCCCGCCCCCCTTTTTTCTCTCCCTTTCTTGGGTGCTTTCCTTTTATTAAGTTTGGCAGGGTTTCATGAATACAAATCTTGAGTAGACAATAGTAGTAATGAGATGAAGCAAAGCTTCCAATTGCTTGAGTCCTTTTTATTGTGACACAAGAAAAGAAACTCTCCACAATCACACAAGCAACTTGTACTCTCATTATGCATTTTGACAAACCTTTGAATGCTACATTTTGTAATCACAAACCCATCAACCTCATTGACAGAGTCATCCTTACTCCCTAAATTGTGAACCTGATTCAAACTCAACCAATGAATCTTATCAGGATAAGAATTGTTAGAACTATGAATCAGAAATCAAAAATTTGACCTGGACCAAGAAATGACAAGTTTGTTAGGTTATTGGTTTCTATGAAAACTTTAGGAACTGGAACCCATGGTTCTTCTCACAACCTAAGAACTGGCCAACACTGGTTGCTACCCCCAAGCCAGGACATTTTCAAGCTTTAATGAAAATAGTAGCTATTTATTATTTCAGGAGATAACTTATTTGATGAAACAGATTATCAGTAGAAAAAAGGTACCTAAGATTTTTTCGGGCTGGGGAGGGGGTTGGGTTTTGTTGGAAGGTTTCAGAAAGCTTGGAGGAGTTGGTGGAAAAGAAAAAAAGCTTTTGTGCTTTCATCAAGCACATGATTGGGAATACTGATGGATTTAATTATGCTTAAGAACTCATTATCATTGAGAAGGTTTCTTTTAAGGATTTTGTGATGTAGTCAATGTGGCCATCATCCAGAAAATAATATAGCCAAATTTGGTTACATCTTAGATATGAAAGTAGAAAAAGAACAGAATTCTTCTGTATTCTTGGCTACCAACTAAGGTAGAAAGCTCGTAACCGAACACTTAAGGTAGTGTTTGCTTGCCATTTTTGTAGGAGGGCCCAATTGTTTATGGTGTCCTCAGAGTAGATGGACCCCTCGTCTTGGTGCATCTATTGCACTAAAATTTGGCAAAAGTGGACTAGAGGCAAGAAAGTTATGGCCCCCCAAAGTCGGGGGCTCATTTTTATAAAAAAAAATTGATCATTCATAGCCTATTTCTGAACCCCTCAAAAAATCTTTAATTATTACTTGGTTGCCTTTAGAGTTACAAGATCATTTTTAGAGCTTAAGATGGCAATTTCAAAGTACTTTAAATTGCTCAATTTGAACAAAAAATGAGAAAGTTATGCACTGATGAAGTAGGAGGGATCAAAATGGAAAAAAATGAAAAAATGCATTTCATAATTTGAAAAAACGTATTTTCTTTACTGCTGTTCTTTGGCTGCTCCTTTGGCTTTGCATTTCAAAGATGATTTGTAGAGCTTGGGAAGGGGCTCCTATAAAATTTTTAATCACTCATACTAGAGAAGAATTGAGAAAGATCTGCCAAAGTGTTCAGTGATAGGTTAGTGTTTGGTGATGGGCTGCTCTACCCTAGAACTTATCATTAAAATATGGCAATTTGGAACAAAAAATCTTTAAAAAATTAGTGAATTTGAACCATTTTTTCCATAAAAAATCCTTTGTTTAGGTTGAAATCATATTTTTAAGGTTGAAATTTGACCAAAATTTTCCAGTAACAGAAACACTGAGATTCAGTGTTTCTTTTGTTAAATTTTGTGACATGGCCAAAACGGTGATGATCTATAGAAAGATACAGAAAGACTTATATAAGAATAATTTTAGAATTTTCAATACATTATCACATCCTTCTATGCTTTTGGTTACATACTTCAACCCTGTATGGAAATCTGGTGATTTTTCTTAAATTTGTCTCAATTTATGGCTATTGAAAATCTAAAAGAGCACTTGATTTTAGCACTTTTAATTTCCATACAGTTTTTTGGCTACATATAGCCAGAAAAAAAAGAGGCTGCTCATTATTTGCTTTAACATGCAAAGCTATGGCCATATAGACTAGTGAAAAAGAAACCTACCAACACCTAGTCAACAATTAGTAATATGTGGTGGTAAATGTTAACTTAGGTTTGGGACCTTTTGGAGAACTTGACTGGGGAATTGTGTAATATGAAAACATTTTAAGCAACATACATTTAGGGGAAAAGCTACCTTTGCTTGAGCAATAAATTATCCAGCTGACCTCTTCAGAGATTGTATTTCTGCATTATGTGGAATTGTAGTTTTTCTTTCTCTTGTGAAATTTTTTAAAAAGAATGGCTAACAAAAGAGTTGTTTCTGTACAGGAGAAGGTCTCTTCTTTAGGCCCTTCTGGATTTTGAGGCACGTACCAAGGCCGATAGGCTGAGGGTAGGGAAGGGACTAAAGGAGAAACCTTTTCCTGTGTAAAGAACCGATCCTATTTCTGCTTTCTTTCTGTCACTTTTATCTCTTTTCTTTTCCTGACTCCTTTATTCGTTCTGTTTTCCATTTTCTCGCTAAAGTTTCTTGAATTCCCAAGTTGAAATTTGAAGACATGTTTATGAGATGGTGTATTTTTATAAAAAAATCTCTGAATTTCAGTTTTTAAAATTGTGATGGAATTTATTAATTAGTTGACATTTATTTTGTAAAAAAAATTCATTTAATTTCTTTCTCGTAAATTATTTTTTGGAAAGAAAAAACATATGTTAAAGAAATCTAATAGTTTGGAAAGAAATCAGGCAATATGGAAAAAAAATTGGGCATTAAAGAAAAGAAATTGTATCCTGAAAGAAGGATTAAGTTTTGGTCCCTTCCAAAATTTGGAAGCTACCAGCGACAGCCTTGCAGGTTCTTCCAATTTGCAGAAGGGACCAGTGACAGCCTGGCATATTTGAAAGGAGCATTTGAAATCTTCCGCCTCAGAAGCGACCCAAAAATACAGAAAGGAAATAGGAGCAATTCTTTACGTATCTACAGGGTTTAAATTGTCATATTTCAAAAAAGTTAATAGAAAGTTCTAGATTTCTGTATTATGTTCTAGTAGATATCCAGAAATATGGTTGGGATGCATAAATTTTCTACCTTCATATGCAGTTCTATGGTTAAATCTTCTAACCAGATGATTCTGGCTTTTGCTACATGCATGATAAGATTGGGAAAAGAAAAAAAACATGATGCCTAAATTGTTGTCAGTGCTACAAACTAATAAAAAGCTATTTCAATGCACACATCTCCAAATCCATTCAAAAACACATTCACAAATCAACAACTTAGCCTCCACACACCTTTAGAATAGGCTAGTGCCAATGATTTTTTTGTGGCAAATTTTCACTAAATTTTGTAAATTTTCTTTTAATCTAACATGGAATATTTTTTTGTTCAATGTAAATGTGTTTTTCCATTGTAAAGAGTGTGTTCCAGATGCAAAACAACAGACAAACTTTCTTTTTAAATAATGGCTAGAGCACATCAGAGAAAGATTTTTGTGGTCAATAGACTTTCTTGTTCTAAACAAAAGATCCCCTATAGTAAACCAACAACCAGCTCATTCCATAATCAGTCTGCCACTCAAAAATGAGATCCTATATAAATATTCAACATATTAAATAATTGGAAACAAATGGTGATGGCAGTGATTTGTTTTTTGACAAATTTTCACCATGTTGTGAAAAATATATTTTTAAAAATCTGTATTGAATTCTTTTCTTTTAAAAAAACATAATTTGACTAAATATACCTATGGATGAACAGCACTTGAGCAACATCACAAAATTAAAGGGAAAAAAACACACACACACACACTCTGGACAGTGGTTAGCATTGTGACGCCCAAGTGAATCCATCAACTGTGTTGGAAACGTCTCTATAGTGAACTACACCTGACTCTAAAATGTGAAGGCAACAAACTTTGACCCATTTCTGAATGCATCCCAATGTCTTCACCCTGAGGAGAGCCAAAAAAAATCATACCCAAGCAACCTAGAGCAAAACAAGAAATTCAGACTGTGCCAGTCACAATTGCTGTTGGGAAGCAAGCATGTTAAAAAAGAAACACATTTCTTTACTTGAAATATTTGGCAATAAGTTTACCAAATGTCTTAGTAAGTACTTCACTAAAAACTCATTTCATGGGATTAGATGATCATGGACACCAAACATTATGAAAACTTACTAGTAAACAAAAAAATTACTAATAATAAAACATGGAAAAAAGGAATCCCAACCCAAAAATTTTTAAAAAACAAAATCCCATGTGCAAACTCTTATTGATAAGTAAGTAGTCCTCATCACAACACTTTAATGCTATAATGAATGTGACAAAGGCACACAACCACAACAGGGCAGGTACAAACTCCAAACCGAAATTAAGTACATCAACTTGTAGTAATGAAAAAAAAACTACTAACAAGGTAAGTAAGCAAGTAGGTAACAAGTAGATAATAGGAAGGTAGATAAGTTTATAGATATATAGGTAGAGGGGTGGCTACTTTTTGGAAAATTGGAAGCCAATTTAATGGTAGGTAGATGGGAACTTGGGATACTTATTATCTCTCTCACACATGGTACTCACTAGTGTACTTCTTTTTGGTCTTGTATGTCTCTTCGTGTGTGACCTTTTCTGTTTTCAAAGATGTTTCCACCCTTGTGTTCTTTGCTTTTGTTTTCTGTATTTGCTTTTAGAAGAAGATTTTCGATCCTATTGTTAGAGAAATTGTAGCTTTGTCCTCTCACGATGCACTATTCGAGAATGTTTAGTTTTGTGAGCTAGTAGTTTACAGAGAGCTTGGAGTGTGTTTTTTTTGTGGATGATCACAATGGACCAATCTTACTTGTACTACTCCTTCATGCGCGGTATGCAAGAATTCACTGACCCCTTACTCACTCGGGAGGTGCAAGCAAGCCAAGATGAAGCTCGTGTTGCTCTTGCCCTCTTATACCCGACCTCGGGTGACTTGATTGTCGCCTTGGAGAGGGTAATGAGCAGCACTGCGATGCTGTTCAGTAGCTCTGGACTGACGACAAATGGTATCGAACTCGTAGTGGTATGTTATATCTTTCACACAAAAGCAGCTGCTGTATTTCAGGGGGTTTTGTTCTTGGTTTTGGCATGAAGATGATTTATTTCTTAAGTGCTCAAGAGATCAGATCTGTTCATGAGTTGAAAGGAATGGAGACGTACAGAAGATATTGGATCTATTTGTCTATTTGCAATAAACGTATTCACATGGTGTGTCACGATGCCCACTGCTGTGTTTTCATGTTTTACTTATAGATGGATATGTTGGCGGCTTTGGAGCTGACACGCATAGACGAGTATACCATTTCTCATCATGAATCATACCTCGGCTTGGTAACGGCCATTGTCGATTTCTACATGGTAATGAAACAAACATAAACCACAGGCCCCTCGTTGCTGCACCATGTTCTGTACAGCTGCCATCATTCCAAACATGCTTTTGTCCTGCAGGTTCATGAACACACTAAAACAGGCAGTTTGCTCTATCATTTCTTTTCTTCTACTTCTTTCAGGCCGATGCTGATATCCAAGTGAGAAACCCGACGATTGAGCGGATAGAAAGGACTTTCGCTGATTTGGCGAGGCCGTCAATCGAGGGAGCAAAAAATTCTAAACCTTTTGTTGCTTCATCGAACCTGAATGATATCATGGTATGTGCTCCCCATGTATTCCTGATGATCTCTTATTGCAAGTGGCATTCGACTCTTCTCATATAATCAGTGTTTGACTTGCATTGAGATGCTAGCCTGGGAGTACACTTCAGGTCATACCCATGGAAGTCTATTGTGCTTCGGGCAACGTACTATCTCATGTGTGTGACTGATTGATTTGGCAGTACATCTACATCAACACCTACATGTGGCAGACTCAGCGGCTAAGGACCTTCAGAAGCTTGACTGAAACAAGGGAGCTGTTGCAGAATCCAGCAGCATTTTCTGTTAACCTGCCGCCGCCACCACCAGGTATAGTTCCTCCCAGCCCATGAGCTAAACTTGAAATGTCGAAAAGATCACTCTAGAAGCTGATGATTTTTTGTGCTGTTTTCTTGACACTCTTGACTTTCTACAATGTAACGGATCCCTAAAGTGTCTTCAGTGGGATGATATTTTAGGTTTCATAGATGCAGCAGGTGAAATCGTGTATTCTGGAGTTACACCCTCTGGTATAAGGTATTGGGAGGTGGGTGGGCCTTCAGGAGAGGCTCCAGGGCCACCTCCAGACGAAGTTGTTCCAGGGCCACCTCCAGCAGAGGAAGACGAGAAAGACTTTCCAGGGCGTAATCCTGGAAAGCGTCCAGCTGCTTGAAGAAAATCCGGGTACTAGCTTATACACAAAACACAGTCTCTTCCCGCTTTTGAGTTGTAGAAGGCGGTGGATATAAGCTGTATGCCAGTTGAGAGTTAGGACTTTCTAATCTCAAACTTTTGATGATCACATGCATCATAGGTTGCTTGGTTGTCGAGAGGTCCGATCTCATGCTTGGTGAATCCTCTTAAGTGCATTCGTGATCCATGTATTCTTGTTTGCAGAAGGATGTCATGAGGATTCAGAACAGTGCACATTGAATCATCATTTGCAGGACCTGCAAACAATTAATTTAGACATGAATTTTTGTGATGTCATTGAAATTTCTTGCTTGCTGAAGAAGTTCCTGATGCAAAAATTCTATGTACTTCATGAAATGCTCATAGGTCTGATCATACATGAGCAATTGAGGCTGATTTTCTCTTGATTTCCAGTTTCTTACTATCTCCGAAAAAAATAGCTATGTCGATCGAGTGCATAAATCATCATAAACTGCAAGGCCTCAGAAATGACCGAAAGACAGAGTTCTCTCCTTCGGATCATACACAGAAATGTAATTAACACACAGTCATGATGCATTACTCCCCTCAAACAAAGCAAAGACCTTGCACTAGGGTTTAGTTCTTTGTTGCTTGCTGACAACAGATTTCCAAGCTAACAGAGCATATTATGCAAGATAAAATAGGCGAGGATCTGGTGGACATTCAGCTTCTTGTAGACATCCAATGACTGCACATGGATCATAGACATCTCATGACATCCTCAGATTTGCTATTGAATGCCGTTATAAGACTTGAGGAGATGAACATTTTTCTAAGATCTTCTTTATCTCCTGCTGGAAAAGCAGAATCTACATGCATAGAACCTGCTGCACGTCCATTCATGATCATATGGAAGTTTTGTAAAATCCCCATATAGTTCAGAGTCATCAATTTTCTAAAGAGGGATCATGCATTTAGTTGGGTGTAGCAGAAGGCTAATGACCATGTATTGATCTGTAATCCCCACTAGCAGTATCCTGCTGTAACAAAAACCAGCTATGACCAAAACAAAGACAAAGAGCTGGGACATTTCACAAATGCAATAATAATGTAGTTGTACTCAGGTTGAATCCAAGTCCAACCTCGAAGAAGCTCATGAATCCCTAAAATCAATTTATACCAGTGATCCAAGGCACCAGTGCATGAGCAGCTCAGGAACTCATGAGCATTTTCACATAACAGCTCAAGATTTTCTTCTGCGGAGCCGCCAAGAACAACAACGTTTCTAGACCACCAAGTAGAACCTTGCTGCAGCCTGATGCAGGAATTAGCTTTGTAACGGCTTCTTGTCAATTAACACTGCTAACTATGTTAAATATAACAAGATCCATTTGAAGAAATGCAGGAGGTAGCAGGAGATCAGATGCGTAGCGACGCCCAATTTGGGTAGTTATTTTAATCTCTCCCTCGTCTGAGTCCCTAAAATTTTCCGCTACTTTCCGTCACTGCTGCAAGGAGATTCCACTACTCAACTTTAATTTCTTGCTTGCTTTCTTTTGCCTTAATATTCCAGTGTAGCTGCAGGCCTACAGGAGATGCGTAATTATGTATATTTTGCGTAGAATCTCAATTAATCTCTCGTCTTTAGAACTTTAGTTTCCGCAACTAATCCAGATTCCACTAAACTCAATTTTATCTTCTTTCTTACGTTATGCAATAGTGATAACCGAACGTGCTTGACTTAATAAGCATCGAATCCTATGCAGCATAGACTGCGCAATCAACTAAGAAAACAAATGAACTTTGGGTGGCAAATTGAGTATCCAGGAAACAACGCTACGTAAAACAACAAATGAATTTTGGGTGGCAAATTGAGTTTCCGGAAGACAGCAACAACGCTACGTAAACCGTTAAAGTCAATTGCATGGGCCATGATGATGAGACGTAGTGAGTTTCCGCCATTTTGGCTATAAGTCCCCCCTTAGCTCTAATTCAATCCGCTACTTAAAACACAGAGATTTCGCTAAAGGCATGATGATCTCGTTGGTTGGGTTAATGGAGGGATTCCGTATTACTCCATTTACCATATTAATTACTATTCAAGAAATCGAGGGCTCCGCCGCAAAAAACACATTGTCTGGCGTCACGCTCACAGTCTCGACATTCCGTACTACTACGCTATGTAAAACCGTTAAAATCCTCATCCGATCCATGGCTGCATGATGAGACCATTGACGCCCACCCGCACGTGAGTTTCTGCGGACCTTACACGAGCGGAGACTCTGTCGGTCGGCTGGAGGGGGCGTGAGACCGTTGGCGGGAGCGTGGAGCTCTTAGCACCACATATACGTTGTCGGCGGAATGTGCACATTGTCTGTGGCGGCAAAATAGTTCAGAACCACGTGCACATTGTCAGAGGTTGCTGCTGGAGCGTGCCGTTGGCGTGCATTTACGAGACACTTTATGATATTGAAATGTTCATTACTCGGACACTGTAACAGTTATATTAAAACATTTCTCAATTGCATTTAATTTAGGAATTGGGAATAAATGCCTTTGGGTCACGGGCAGCGAATTTTCGTCACCTGGCAACAAACAAAAATTTTGGATTTTTTGGGGTTTTTAGTGAAAATTCCACTAATTTTGCTATAAATTGGAAAAAATCGTCAAATTCTTGGAACCACATAATTAAAAAGAAAAACACTGCTCTCAACTGACTTACGATTTCCCATTCCACTTTGATTTAGTTGTTGATTTTTGTCACATGACAAATGCATTCTTTCTGGTTGTTCATGACAAGTTTCCATAACTAGGATGACATATTTGAGAACTCAGTTATGGAATAAAGTTCTTGATAGTCTAACTTAATGACTGACATAAGTTCTCTTTTTTGGTGTAGAAAAACCTCTAATAATGTATTCCTACATGCATGAAATATAATGCAAAGTTTATCTCAAATTTTTGAAATCTAGTAATGTTGTATAATGGAATCAAACAAATTCATGTTATAAAATCATAAGTTCATTATTATGATTTCAATAAACAATGTATCCATAAATATTTCATCAAAGAGTAGATTCTAAATGGTTTTGCCTCCAACAAATATTGTTGCATCTTATGACATTGAGTAAAGCTCAATAGCATTATGAATGCCCATGATATCCAAAATTTATTCTACTACATACATATATAAAGTTTATAAACAACCATGTACCTTTGTTATCCCACTAATGATGGTATAGTTAAAAGTACATAATTCTCTTCAATCATAAGAATGATTTGCAGCCAGTTAGAGTGCTTCACAATATATAATTTACACATAAGTTGGGTTATTTTGGTATTGAATTACTCAATTCAGTTAGCTGATTCCAAAACATCCACAATGGTATTCCCCAAAAGTTTCATCCACAAAGTCTATTCAGCAACCAATTTCCTCCTCTGTACCATTGTTCACAATAGTCTCATCCCCAAAGTTCACACATGTTTCAATGTTTCCATGTGTTCCCAAAAGAATTCCCGCTTATAAGACCTAATCTGCTGAAGAGAGTTGAATGCTAAATGTGTGAACTGTACTTATCCTGTCCATGCACAAATGATAGGCACCATCTACTAGGTCTCATACAGGCAAAAGATTGGTTCAATTTCCTAATGCATTTCAAGGGCACATTATGTCCATGAATATCCCTCCTAAAAAACTAGAGGAGGCATGTTATGCCTACTTCTCACAAGTGAAGGGGATCTAGGTGTAAGATCCCTCCCACTCTT
>Ga0116229_10003784_pt1 | contig 24899 bp, 11 predicted proteins | sample S1TSphgellanicum_3_FD_87313 | JGI IMG/M metagenome (GOLD analysis project Ga0116229, IMG submission 87313) | Host-associated microbial communities from peat moss isolated from Minnesota, USA - S1T2_Fc - Sphagnum magellanicum MG | ecosystem: Host-associated > Plants > Peat moss > Unclassified... | reverse complement strand
TTGCGGCTGTCCATCAGCATGAACTTCATCTCCCGATAGCGCGCGACGCGCCGCTGCAGGTCGTTGATGGAGATCAGTGAAATGAAAGCCGCCGCAATCACGGGCAGCGTGATCGGCAGGAAATGAAACACCGAAGCCACCACCCATTCGGCCGGCTCGAAGTCCCACGTCGCCGCCACTGCGTACAAAAAAGTGCAGGCGATCGCAAACCATGTCGAAATCCAGAATCCCGCCTTCAATCGGCTGAACTGCGGCAGTGCCCGGCCCTCTTGCCGCTGGTAATAAGCGATCTGATCGTCGATTCGCTGCGTCACATAGTTCGTCTTGAAATCCGCCATCGACATCGGATTGGCCACCGCCGAGCGGCTGTGCAGTATGTGCAAAGATCGCGTCAAGCCGCGCACTACCGGCAGATTCAAATCCTGGAACAGCGGTGCCGCACGCGGCAGACCCCAGGTGGCAATGGCGGATCGGCAGAACTCCGCGGCCAACCGGCAGCGCACCCAACTCGAGTTCGAGTGGCCTCGCCGCCGCAACTCGAGGGCCACCCCCAACGCACCCATCAAGCACAACAGCTTGATCCACGGCAGCGCGGCGGATTGCAGTTCATAGGCGAGTATCGCGGAGGCTATCAAGGTCGCAGCGACGTGCAGCACCACCGTCGAGGCAATCAAGCGGCGAAATTGCGGCGCAGCGCGCGTCGCCGCCGCATCGCATTTCTGCAGGAACAGATTGATATTGGCCGGACCCTTGCCTTTGGCCGCGACGCCCAAACCATCCGCAACGTCCGGCAGGCGATTCAGTTCGGCCAGGCTGTCTTCGCTATGGTTGAGCGCATCCCAGTTCAACTTGCGGATGGCAAATGTGGTTGCATCGATGATGAGAACCGGCTTGCCCAACGCCGTCGCATAATCGACCACCTCGGCGGTGCCGCCCTTGCCGCGTGCGGGCAGCCCGTCCCACAGCGCGATCAAGACATCGGAGTCGTTGACGGTTTCCATGCCGCAGTCGAGATAGCCGTCTTCGCGTGACTCGTCTTCGCCGATGACTCGCACGTGATCCGCACGCGCCAGGAAGCCTTCGGCCACCGACCAATCGAAGGGTGTGAAGTCCTGTTGGAACTGCGCTCGCGAAAACGGCAAAATCGCGTGCCAGGACAGGCCCAGATCCAGCACCTGCTGCACGAACAATTGATCGCTGCCGGCCGCTACCGATGACAAGCCGATCCAGTCGCCCGGTGCCTCGGCCCGCAGCTCGCTGACGGCGGCCATGATGGCTCGCGCCGCCCCGACCATGTCGGCGAGTTGCCGATGGCCGGAGAAGCCGACGATGCGGAAAATCGGCAAGGTCGAAGCGGTCATGATCCGTAGGCTGGCCTTGGGAGTGCGAAGCGTACCAAGCCTGATGCGGCGGGTAACGATTTTCTGGCAAAGTGTGGACGAGGCGACCTGTGGGATGGTATGCGAGCACTCGGCGACGTGAATGAACGGCGTTTTGACCAGCTGATCCTGGGCTTGATCGTGCTCAGTATCGTCTCGATCGGCATCGAATCGATGCCCCGGCTGCCCGCGTGGTTGAGCGAGGCCCTGAGAATCGAGGAAATCGTCGTCGTCGCGGTGTTCTCCCTCGAGTATCTGCTGCGGCTGGTCACCGCGCCCAACAAGCTGCATTTCGTTTTCAGCTTCTTTGGCCTCATCGATCTGCTCTCGATCGCGCCCTTCTTCCTCGGTATCGACGCACGCTACTTGCGCATTCTGCGAATTCTGCGAGTGGTGCGTATCCTGGAGCTTCAACGCCGCGTCCTGGTGTCGACCGTCGCGCAACGCACGGCGGAACTCGCCCACCGTAACGAGATGCTCGAGAAGACTCAGGCGCAAATGAAGGCCGAACTCGATCTCGCCCGCGCCATGCAGGCCGCCATCCTGCCGGAGAGCTTTCCCGTGCGATCGAACTGCGATGGGGCGGCGCGCATGACACCGGCCACGACCATGGCGGGAGACTTCTACGACTTCATCGAACTGCCCGATCGGCGCATCGGCCTGGTGATGGCGGACGTCTCGGGCAAGGGTGTTCCGGCAGCGTTCTTCATGGCCGTATCTCGCACCAACCTGCGCGAACTGGCCGAACACCATGACGAACCGGGCCGCTGTCTGGCGCAGACCAACGACGTGCTTTGCACGCAAAATCCGATGGAGCTGTTCGTCACGGTATTTTATGGGATTTTCGATCCCGTCAGCGGTCAGCTCCAGTATGCCAACGCCGGGCACACCCCGCCGCTGATCCGCCGCAGCGATGGCTCGGTCGATTGGTTGAAGGGATCCACCGGCCTCATGCTCGGCGTCATGCCAGGAGCGCGATATGTCACTCACACGCTGAATCTCAAAGCCGGCGACCGTCTCGTTCTCTATACCGACGGCGTGACGGAGGCATTCAATGCCGCGGCCGAAGCCTACGGCGAGCAGCGGCTCATCGCCGAGGTCAAAGCCTGCGGCGGACGCCCTGCAGCGGCGGTCGTTGAGAACATCTGCCGCAGCGTGACGCAGTTTGCCGCAGGCGCCGCACAATCGGACGACATCACCTTGAGCGTTCTCGCGTGGCAGCCGACATCGCCGGACGCATGACCGCCTGGTGTGTCAGTGCACCGCCAAGCCCGCCGGCGAGCCGTTCACCGATGTGTAGAAGACTCCGGTGGGTGCGAATGGCGCGAATCCTGCGGCCGGTGCCGCTCCCACGTATGTGACGATGACCGGGGAGTCCGCCCCCGGCACGGTCGCGAACACGTACAGCGTGTTGTTCGATTGCCCGACCCGCAGCCGCGCAATACCGGTCTGGTTGAACGCGTACAGGATCGGGTTCGCGTAACCAGACGCGGTCGGGGTCAGCTGATAGATGTTGCCTGCGCTGGTGGCAATGAAGAGGCTGCCGTCGAGCGGCGAGATGTCCATCGACACCGGCGCCTCGCCTGAGGACAAGAATGGCGCCATGGTGGTCTGCGTCACGAGCTGCGAGCCGCCGCTGTTGCCGACGCAGGGCGGAGGTGCGCCGCTGGTGTTGCCGAACGAATTCGGGCAGCCGCTGGCGTAGGCCTTGGCCGACCGGATGCTCGCCGCCGGGAATCGCAGGACGACCGCATTGCCGTTGCTCGTGCCCGAGTAAGCATCGCCAACGAGTACCAGCATATCGCCTGCCGCCACGCCCGCGGCACTCACCGCCTGCTGCGCGACCACGGCATCGACCAACGTCCCCACACACCCCGCCGGGGGCGCCGTGCTGCACGATCCCGTCAGCGAGGGATCGGCGTTGACGTTGTCCATCAACACAAAGTTCGGCGCCGTATTGGTCGGGCTCGGCGGGAAATAGTAGAGCGCCGGCGTCTGCGAATGATTGACGTCGTGACCGGCACCGACCACATCGCCGGCAGAGTCGGCGGCCACCGAGACCCCGGCGGGTCCGGTGTTCCAACAATTCGGCGAGGCGCTGTTGATGTCCGCCGTCGGTTGATAACTCGGACCGCTCAGGCGGAACACGTCGCCGACGCCGCCGTTCGCCGCCACCAAATCGCTGAAGCCGCTGGTCGCGTTCGGCACGAAGGCCAGGCCCGTGATCGCGGCTGGGATGCCGCTCGTGCCCGAACCTCCGAAGCAGGTGGCAGGTTCCGGTGTTTCGCTCAAGATGGTCGACGCGTCCAACGTCGGGTTCGAAGCGCTACCGCCAACGATGATCTGGTACAGCTGACCGGTGGCCGGATTCGTACCCGATGTTGTGCCGACCATGACGTGCAGGCTATTCACGTTCGTGCTCGTCCAGGTGCCGGCATTGCCGACCGCGCCGCAATCCGTACCGTTGGCCGATAAGCAGATCTGCTGGCCCGATACCAAGTTCCGATACCCGACATCCAAGGTGCCATAGCCGGGATTCCCTCCACTGGCGGGGGATGGATAGTTCTGCGTCTCGATCCCGTGCGTCGCGCCGGTGAGGTCCACCGACCAAGTGCTGATATTGCCGCTACTGTCGGTGTTCACCTGCACATAGGTGTTCAAGCCGCTTTGCTGAGTCAAGGTCTGCACCCCATCGCTCATGGTCAACACCACTCCGGGGGGTAGCCCACTCGGGCCGATCGTCGCATTCGGCGCCAACGGCACGCTGACCGTGAGGGACGCTATCACCCGATCGGCACCCGTGTAGTCAACATAGGCGTCGCCGCCGGGGAATTGATTGCCCGTGTACTGATACGTCGTGACCAGGGTGTAAAGCACGCTGACGGAAGAACTCACCGTCACCGGCCCCGTGCATGAGATCGTGTACGTCACGTTTTGCGACACGGCCTCGGTCGTCGTCAGTGATCCGCTCGTCGATTCACCGGTTTGACTCAGCGGCGCATCGCTGCTGTTGCTCGAGAGCGCGCAGGCTTCGCCCGCGGGCAGGTTGGCTGACGTCCAGCTCAAGGTGACGTTGTTGTTGATCATCGTGGTGGTCGGATTGGCGCTGAGAGCGATCGATCCCGCAAGGCAGGTGAGCGCCGCGCTGTTGCTGGTGATGCCGCCGCTCGTCGCGGTGATCGTCGTCGGGCCGCCCGGCGACAAGCATGTCGCCAGCCCGGTGCTGGTGATTGATGCCGCCGCAGGATTGCTCGTGTTCCAAGTCACCGTCGGGCTGGTCGAATTGCCCAGGGTGTCGGTGCCGGTGGCGGCGAACTGCTGGGTCGCGCCCACAGGAATCGACGGCGTGGCCGGCGTCACCGTGATGGATGCGAGCGTCGCGGCACCGCAGGTCAAGTTGGCGCTGCCAACAATGCCGCCGCTCGTTGCGGTGATCGTCGTGGAATTGCCCGCCTGCGCGCAGGTCGCCAAGCCACTGCTGCTGTTGATTGTCGCCACGGCTGAATTGCCCGTGCTCCACGTGACGGAGTTCAGCGTCTGCGACGGACCGCTGGAATAGTTGCCGGTCGCCGTGAACTGCTGCGTCTGACCCGCGACAATCGACGCCGGATTGGGCGCCACGGTGATGGAGGTCAGCGTTGGACTCGACGAAACCGCAATCGATGCGGTCGCAAAGCTCGACGAGCTATCCCCGCTCGCGCCCGCGCACTCGAGCGTGGCCGTATAGGTACCAGCCTTGGTGAACACGCCGGTGGATACCGATCCTGAGGTGCTGCTAAGAGCGGCCGCGGTCGCGTACGTGCCGTCGGAGGCTGTCAGGGTGCACTGAGTGGGCGAGTACAGCAGCGGCGTCGAGGCAAATTGCGGCGTCGGCGGCCCGAAGTTGAGCGTCGCACTGCCACCCAACGACACGGAATTATTGGGCGCCGCGATCGTGAGCGTCACGCAAGGCGGCACATTGCTGGTCGGCCACGTCAGGTTTGGCGTGTACAAGAAATTACCGCTGATCGACAGATACAAGTTGGCCAGACGCGCGTCGATTTCCCCGGCCGGATTGGGATTGTTGTTGCCGGCGGCCGGCGCCGTATAACTGAAGACGCCGGGATTCGCATTAGACTCGTTGCGCAAATACTCATCCGCGGATGCGATCGAATTGAGCGCACAGCTGTAGTCATTGACGTCGTTTTTATAATCGTTGTTGAAGTACGTCTGACTCTGCGTGACGTAATCCTCGAGCGTCGTGGTCACCGTCGCGGGCGTGATCTGCGCAGCGGCGTCCTGGATCATCGTCGTCAAATCATTGAACTTGGTGGTGACGAAGCCGTACAGGCCGGCGTTGGGACCGGTGCCCAGGCCGTTTGCGCCTTCATTCAGCCCCAGCCCGAACGCGAACATCGATTCAACGTGAGTGTTGCTGCCGCTGGTATCGCAGAAGCCGGTGAATTCGGCGAAGAAGGGCCCCGTCATATCCTCGACGATGCTGCCTTCGATAGTCGGCAGGTCCGACCGCGGCGCGAACGCAACGACCTGACCGAATGGCTGCGCCACGCCCTTCTGACAGCCCAGGTTATAAGGGCCGGGCAGCGCTACCGTCGCATCGGCCGTGGTCTGGATGAAGAGGTCGTTGGCGTTCTCGTCCAACAGTTCAGCGGTCGACTTGACCACTTGGAAAGACGCGCCGTTGGCGCCCGAGTGACCGCACATCGTCGCCGGCAAAATCGTGCTCGGGAAGCCCGGGCAGTAGTTCGCCACATCGAGCGTCGCCGGCACGCAGCCCGGCGTCGGCGTGGCGCCGCACACGTTCATGGTGGGCGGGAGGCAGCTCCACACGCCGTTCACCACCGCCACACGCGGATCGGTCGGCACGGTGCAGGACTGCTGCAAGATCGTGGCGCCCGCGGGAATCTTCGATGCGCCGGGCCCAGATATCTGCACCGTCAGCTGCGGTCCCAACGGGCTGCAGGAAAGGGGTGCCACACAAGAACCGGCCGGCGTCGAACCCGAGCTCGTGACGGCCAGGCCGATCGGTTCGTTCACGCCTTTGCTGACGCTCGCCAGCGCCTTGTTGTTGCCGCTCGCGGGCGGTGTGCCGAATTGCAGAATCTTACCGGCATTCAGCCCCAGCTGCGCCACGAACGCATACGGAGTGCCCGCATACGTCCCCACTTTCAGTTTGGTCAGACCAAGGCCCAGTCCGCTGGCAAAGTTGCCGGCGAAAGCATCTTTCGCCGTGTCGAAACGAATGATGCGGCCGTCCACGGTCGTGAACAGCAAGCTCACGCCGTGCGTGGTGTCCGCCGGCCAGATGTCCATGCCGAACGGCGCCGCGATCAGACTCAAGAACTGCGGCGCTGTGACCACGGTGGAAGTAGGTCCGGTCAAAGGCACTTTGGGTTTCGCAAGCACGCCGCTGATGGCGGCCTGCGAATACACGATCACTCGCGAATCGAAGGTATCACCGACCAACACCAACACATCGCCTGCCTGCCAGGCCGGCGCCGCACTGCCCTCGGCTGTGGCCGCCGTGCCGGCCACCAACACATCGGCCAGCGCCAGCGTTCTCACACCGCCGAACGACTCATCGATGAGCACGGGCGCGCCCCACACTCCCGTGGTCTTATTGAACGGCAACACCCATAACGCAGGCGTGGCAAAGAGCGGCGAACTTGGACTGATGACGAACACGTCGCCGGCGCTGTCCACGGCCAAACCCGTCGGATATGCGGGACCCGAGCCCTTGGTGGTGTACGTGAAGATGACGCTCGAGGTACCGTAATTCGGTCCCGCGTAACGCAGGATCTGACCCTTGGTCGCGTCCGCGACGATCAAATCGAGCGTACCGCTAAAGGCGTTCGGCGACCACACCAACGCGTCGAATGAACCATGTTTGCCGCCATCCGAATTCAACGTCGATACGGCGCTGATCAGCGCGCTGTTGCTGCTCGTCGTCAACGACAAATCATAAATCGAATCGCCCGAAGAATTGGCGGCGGTGACGGTGAGTTGCTGCGGCGTGACCAACGTCGCCGCGACCGCCGCCGAGCCACCTGGCGAAGAAACTGCGATGAGGGCGGACGAGATTGCTGCGAGCGAGATTGCTGCGAGTCTGAGTAGAAAGCGGCGTGCGGTGTGCATGCACGCGGCAGTCGGCGAAAGCATCGATCATCCCCTTATATTTCCATGACGAGACGGTTGTGACTCGAGGTCACATGCAACGTCCGCAGCCGGAGGCTAGCACGATGTATCCGGCCGATGTCACCTCGCCGAACTGCAAATGCGCGACGTGCGCGAACTCAATCGCACTGAGGGATGCGTTATGTCATCTTGCCGACGCGCTCTTCGCCGCGACCGCCGCGGGCGCTGCCGCAAGAGCACTGCCGCCGCGCTCGGCGTGGTGCAGAGCATCCAAGGATCGCTGAGTGAGGGTGCGAAAGATCGCGGGCGCGCCGCTGTTCTTGCTCAAGATCTCGAGGGCGTGCGATAGCTCGCTGTCGGCTTCCGGGTAGCGACCGAGACCCGTCAGCGCGGCGCCTTCGGCGCTTTGTGCAATCGCCGTTCTCCAATGGCCGGCAGACAGCGCTTTGGTATAAATGCCCTTGGCGTGCTGCGCCATCTCGAGTGCCTCGGGAAACCGCCCCTCGGCGACGCGCAGCAGCGCCATATTCGACAAGCTCGAGGCGACATCCGGTGAACTCTCGTCAAAGAGCTTGCGCCGCATCGCCAACCCTTCCGTCAGGTCGCGATCGGCTTCGTCGATTTCCTTGGCAATCATCAGCCGAAAGCCGAGCGCGTTCAGCACCCGCGCCGTCTCGGGATGATCCGGCGGATACACCTTGCGGTAGATCGCGAGTACTTCCCGCATGTTGGCGATCGCCTCGCCCGTGTTGCCGCGGTCGTATTGCAGCGAGGCGAGATTCATCAAGGTCTGCGCCACATCCGGGTGATTCTCGCCCATCAATTCGCGCCGCATGCTCAAAGATTGCCGGTACATGTCCTCGGCACCCGCAAGGTCGCCTTTGTCCTGCAGCGACATCGCGACATTCTCGAGGCCCGCCGCAATCTCCGGGTGCTTGTCGCCCAGCAGCTTGCGTTTCATGGCCAGCGACTCGCGATAGAATTTCTCCGCCTCGTCGAGATCGCCGTGCCGCCACAGCAGCACGCCCATATCGTTGAGCACCTCGGCGAGATCCGGATAGGGCTCTCCGCCGCGCAGCTGCCGCTGCATGGCCACGGCGCTGCGCATCAGCGGTATCGCAGCGTTCAAATCACCGCTGTCGGACAACTCGCGCGCCAGATCCTTGAGTGTCGCCGCGACGCGCGGATCGGAGGCACCGTAAATCCCCTGCTGCAAGCGCAACGCCTCACGCAGATTCTTCTCCGCTTCCGGGTAGCGTCCTTGCGCGGCCAACAACTTGCCGAGGCCATACAACGAATCGGCGAGCTGAGCCGGGTTGTTCCTATCGTTGGGATGCGCCGATTCGATGCGAATGGCATCCCGATAGTCCTGTTCGGCGGCCGCATAATCCGCCACCCGATACAACAGCTCGCCCTGATGGCCCAGCGAATCGGACAGGTCGCCGGGAGCCACCGCCTGCAGCGTGCGCCGTGTCGTGACGGCCCGCTGCAGCAACGGCCGTGCCTGATCGTAGAGGCCCAAGCCCATGTAGACCGTTCCCAGCGTGTCCATCAGCGTCGCCTGAATCGCCGGCACCTTCGACAGCTCGCTGTCCACGCGCGCGGCACCCTTGTCCAACATTTCGCGCGCCGTCACCGTATTGCCGCGCGCCTCGCTCGGGTCGGATATCTTGAACAGATCCACCAGGAAGCGCGTCGTCTCCTTGGCGGTCCTCGCCTCCGCCTCGGCCCGCAGCGTCTGACGTTGCGCCACGCCGCGTTGCACCAAGGCGTAGGTCGCAAGCCCCGTGGTCAGCACCATGCCCGCGGTGGCGGAACAAGAAAAAATGAACAATCGCTTGTTGCGGCGCTGTTGCTCGCGGCGCCGCAGCGTATCGAATCCTACGCCGAGAAGGCCCGAGATCAGTTTGAGCTTGGCGTTGTTCTTGCCGTCCTTGCCCGGCCGCGCATCGGCCGCGATCGGCTCGGTGGGCACGTCGGACAACGCGCCGTCCAACCCAAGCCTGAAGCGCAACGCCACCGGGAAACACTCTTCCTGTTCGCGCCCCGGCATGCCGCTCGCATACGGTTCCCCGCCGACGATCAGGCAGAAGATCCGGTCCTCGCGCCCCAAGCGCTTGAACGCCAGGATCTCCTCGTTGACCCACTTCGATTGCGTTGCATGCGGGGAACAGATGACGATCTGCGATGCGGAATTCGCGAGCGCCGCCGTCAGCAACGCGCCCAAGTCGGTGGCGCTCGGTAACTCCTCGCGGTCGCGAAAGATCGGCGTCAGACGCTTCGGCACCCGGCCGCGGATGGTGTCGGTGCCGATGAGCGCCTTCGGCGGCCGATATCTCTCGATGCCGCGGTGCAGCCAATCCGCCCACGCACTGTCTCGATGGCTGTAGCTTATAAAGGCAAAATACTGTCGCGACTCCAAGTACCCGCGCTCCTCTAAAGTTTTCGCACCGGCCAGGAACGAACGACGTTTTGTACAGCGCGCGTAGGCCGGAGCATCCCAAGATCGTAGTGCAGGATGGTCCGCTATTTTTACCAATGGTGCCAGCGGGTGGGCGGCCAAGGCGCGCTCCGACCTTCGTGAAAGAACCGGTCAGTCCCCTGTGGTGAGTTTTGCCTGCGCGCCATCGCAACTGGTGGCCGTCATAGTCGGGACAGGAACTTTGCAGCGCTTGCGGTGATGTGTTCGTGTTCGGCCGGAGCGAAGTTGTCGTAGGTGCGGACCATTTGCGCCATCCTGGGGTTGCCGGCGATCTTGCCGCGGTTTCGCGCGATGAAGTCCCAATAGAGCGCATTGAACGGGCAGGCCTAAAGTCCCGTGCGCTGGCGCCGACTTTCGCTTGCGACCCGCCATGGGATAGGGCATTAGCGCGCATCAGTCGAGCCGCGACCAGGAACCGTCGGGTGTCCGCATCATGTCCTCATCGCCGACGTGCAGCACCGTGATGCCGTTGTTCTCGGCGACGAAATCAGTCTGTGCCAGATCCTGCACGTAGCTGTCCAAGCGCAGCGTGCCGGCGTCGAAGGGATCGTAAGCGATGAAGCGCGCCAGCAACTCATCGAGCGCGAGATAGCTGAGCGGCGCCTCCACTTTCAGCTGCGCCGTCAGCGCCGAATGCGGCGCGTTCACGCAGGCAATGCCGACCGGCACCACGGAAATGGCGGATGTCGGAATTTCCCGCAGTCCCGGCGGCTGGCGCCGATCACCGCGCAGGGCCGCGCCGTCGGCCGCCATGAAGATTACGATTGCGTGGCGCCCCGAATGCTGCACGTCGTCGAGAAAGCGATTGATGCCGTTGAAGAGCTGCGATACCCGTGCGCCGTAGGATGCGTCCCCCGAGGCATCGACCGCTGCGCGATTACCGTCGCGCAGGCTGATGCTGTTGTAGTACAGCGCCACTCGCGCCTTCGGGTCGGCGAGCCGCTTCGACCACCAGCGCGACAGCACGGCGTAGTCGTCGTAGATCGGTGCGCCGGCGGCGCTGCGCAGCATGGGGCGTGCCGCGGTTGCCGCGCCGTGCTCATCGTTGCCCGCTGCCGCCGCTTCGAGATTGCGCAATGCGCTCGCCATGCCCTCGCTCTGCGGGTCGTAATTCATGAGCCACTGCGGTTCGAATCCGGCGCTGCGCAGCCCCTCGATGGTCGAGCAATCGCGGCTGGCCGGACCGTACAGCTGCTTTTCCGGCGTCTGTCCGCAAGCACCGCGCAGCAAGCGCAAGGCCGCCGGCGCGTCGTAGCTCGCCGCCGAGTTGAAATGCGACAAGACAATGTCGAAGCGGCTGAACAGCGGGTCTTGCGAGCGGTTGAGCAGCTTCAGGTCATCCCAGGAGAGGGCGGCGATTTGCAGCAGTACGATGTCGAAGGGCGTGCCATCCTCGGCAGCCCGGGTGAAGCGCACGTGCCGGGATTGCTGGTCGGCGTAGAAGTCCGCCAGATGCGTCTCGAGCGCCGCGGCGCCCGCCGGCTCTGGCATGCGGCCGGAGAGTGACTCGGCATGCGCACCCTCCAGCGCAGGCAGGCGGTGTACGTTCGGCGCGACGCCGATCGCGATGATGGCGATGAAAACGAAAGTGGACATGCGCAGCTTGCGGCGCAAAATGCCGTACAGGAACAGCACGACGATCATCTCCACGCACAGATTCAAGGTGACCGATTGCGACACATGCGTCCACAGATCGGCGGCGGTGGCCGCGTGCCACGCCGGCATCAATCGCGTGATGGGCGGCAAAGATGAATCGTGATAGAGCAGCACCAGGGCGGCCGGTACGGCGACCACGTTCTTGGCGAAGCGCTGGCGGAAGTTGCCGGCCGGCAGTGCGGTGAACGCGGCGAGCAGCAGATTCTGCCACGGATCGAAGCCAAGAGCGCCGCGCGCGAACAGCAGGATCTTGACGAGAAAATATGCGCTCCAGAGTCCCACGAGATGCCCCTCAGGCGGCCTGCAACGGTTTCGCGCGGCCGTTCCACCACGCGGCCATGCCGTTGTACATGCTCTCGAACAACCGCACGTAGCCGGTGGCGCCGAAGGAGAACACCTCGGCAAAGCTGGCGAGGGGGTGATCCACGGCGACGCCGGCGTCCCAGTCGCTCCACGCCTGCGGTGAGCCGAACGTGCAACGTACGTAGTCGCGCTCCTCGCCCACCGTAAGATCCCGCAGCAGAATGCCGATGTGCAGGTCGCGAGTCAGGGCGACCTCGCAGGGAAATGAATATTCCCGCTCATCGGAAGTCAGGCATACCCGCAGGCGGTCACCGCGCTGCAGCGCCAGCGGCACCTTGGTCGTAAGGCCCAGGCCGTGCATGGAGAAGTCGCTGGTGCGGCACGCGATGCGGCCGCCATCCTCGAGCAGCAGGGCCGCGGGCATCTGCTTCGGCACCCGAGGTGCGGAGCGCACTTGACGGGTTTCGGCGGCAACGCCGAGCACCGCGCCGAGCAGGGTCAGATTGAACAGCGTCCAGATCAAGTTGATGGCCACGGTGCCCGCTTCGAAGGTGTTCCAGAAGAGCAACCGCGGAATTGCGATCAACGCGCCGACGACATTGAGCCCCACCAACACGAGATAGGGCGCGGAGATGCGCCAATCGAAGAACTCATCCTTGACCAAGCCGCCCTTTGCGGTGACGTTGAATTTGCCGAGACGCGGATTGATGAGCGCCATGGTGGTCGGCAGTGCGATGTACCAGGCGAGCACGGCTTCATAGGCTTCGTTCCAGAAGGAATGCCGGAAGCGACCCTGCAGGTGCGAGTTCGCGAGACTCGATTGCACCAGATGCGGCAAGGCGTACAGGGCTATCGAGGCGGCGGCGGCGTTGATGATGCGAAATTCGAAGTACAGGTAGGCGAGCGGAGCCGTCAGGAACACGAGGCGCGGCACGCCGGAGAAGAAGTGAAGCATGGCGTTCGAGTAGCAGAGCCGCTGCATCAGATTCAGGCCGCGGCCGGTGAGGGGGTTGTCGAGACGGAAAATCTGCGCCATGCCGCGCGCCCAGCGGATGCGCTGGCCGATGTGGCCGGACAGGCTCTCCGTCGCCAGCCCGCCCGCCAGCACCTGGCGCAGATACGCGGTGGTGTAGCCGCGGCGATGCAACTTGAGCGCGGTGTGGGCATCCTCGGTTACGGTTTCGGTGGCGATGCCGCCCACCTCGAGCAACGGGCCGCGTCGCAACACCGCGCACGAGCCGCAGAAGAAGGTCGCATTCCACAGATCGTTGCCGTCTTGTATGAGGCCGTAGAAGAGGTTGCCTTCGTTCGGAATGCGCCTGAAGGTGCCGAGGTTGCGCTCGAAGGGATCCGGGGAGAAGAAGTGATGCGGCGTTTGCATCATCGCGCATTTCGCATCGCGCGTGAACCAGCCCATCGTGGTCGTGAGGAAGGTGCGAACCGGGATGTGGTCGCAATCGAAAATCGCCACGAACTCGCCTTGCGTGATCCCAAGCGCGTGGTTCAGGTTGCCCGCCTTGGCGTGCGCATTATTGTTGCGGATGATGTAGCCGGCGCCGCAGCTCGCGGCGAATTCGCGAAATTCCGCGCGCTTGCCATCGTCGAGAATGTAGACCTTGAGCTTCTCGGGCGGCCAGTCCAGGCTGAGCGCCGCCAGCACGGTGGGTTTGACCACAGACAGCGATTCGTTGTAACTCGGTACGAACACGTCCACCGTCGGCCAGGACTCCCGATCCGCGCTCAAGGCCACGGGCTTGCGGCGCAGCGGCCGGGCATTTTGTATGTAACCCATCACCATGATGAGCCAGGTGTAGCACTCGGCGGCGATCAGGCCGGCGCCGAACAGCCACTCCGGAACGCTGGCGAAATTCGTGGTCTGCGTGAACCGCCACCAGATGTAGCGTGACGAGGCCACCACCGAGAAGAGGATCATGATGACCCCCGTTCCGTAGCCGGTGAGCTGACGCGCCACCAACGTCAGCAGCCACATACCCGTGAGCAGGGTCAATTGTTCGGCAACCGTCAACGGTGTGCACGCCGCGGCGACCAACAGCACGGCGATGACCGCTCGTACGGCGATGCGCACCATGATGTGAGCATCGGCATAGGCGCGGCTGAGCGACGCCGAGTAGGACTCTATCCACGATGCAAGCCCGTAGGCGATCGGTTCGACATACGGCGCGGCGGCATGCTTGAACAGACTGCTGAGGGCCGTCGGACGGCGGCCCTCTCTCAGGTAGCCATCCGGATCCGACCACCGCCCCCGGGGCGGATCGACCAGCAGCAGGTGCAGCACCCATGCGCGCACGCTGCGCGTATTGGGAACACCAAGTTCCCTCGCGAGCCGGAACAAAGCCGGTGCCACAAAGCGGCGCACCCACCGCGGCCAAGGGCTGGCCTGATCGGGACGCAACACGAACAACTGCCACAACCAGCGGCCGAACTCCTGTCCCCAGCCGACCTCGAGCGGCCGGCCCGGCCGCGTGAGCATGGGAATACGGCGAAACTGGATGGTTTCATTTGGGTTGAGCATGGGTGTGATTCTGCGACGCCCACGCTCGCGATGAGCGATCGGAAGTGTGGCGACCTTAACATTTTCAGAAAGTAATGGCTCCAAACTGCTCGAATAGTCCTTGATAAGTACATGTTACTGAGCCAAGTTGACCGCTGATTCGGCGGGCGGCCCCTGGGCCGCCGCCGCATTATCGCGATCAGTGGAGGACGAGGTCATTTGCCAATGAAACGATCGCGCAAGCGGTTCTCGATGAGGTGGCACGAGTGGCTGTTGTTGTGCGCATGCCTGCCGCACGCCGCCTTCGCGGCCGCCGACAAAGTGCCGGCGCCGGCCGCGGACGCCGTGCGCGAGAGCCGCATCAGCTTCGCCGATCTTGCCGGGGGTGCGCTCGCTCTGCAGGGCGTGCAGTCCTCGGCACAGATCAACTTCGGCACGCGCGGCGATGAGGCGGTGGTCGGTGCGCGACTGCACCTGCGCTTTACCTATTCGCCCTCGATGCTGCCGGAGCTCTCGCATCTGCGGGTCAGCATCAACGGTCAGGTGGTGGCGGCGCTGGCGCTGCCGAAGTCGGATGCCGGACGCGAGGTCGAGCGCGATCTGCCGCTCGATGCCATCTACTTCAGCGACTACAACGAAATCCGCTTCGATTTGATCGGTCATTACTCGCAGGAATGCGAGGATCCTCAGCACTCCTCGCTGTGGCTGACGATCAGTCCCTTGAGTGACCTGCGGCTCGACGTGCGTCCCATCGAACTGCACGACGACCTCGCCTTGCTGCCGGCGCCTTTCTTCGACCGCCGCGACGGACGCTCGCTCACCCTGCCGGTGGTGCTGGCCGCGAACGCCTCGCGAGATGTGGTGCGGTCTGCCGGCGTTGCCGCCTCGTGGTTCGGCGTGCTGGCCGACTATCGCGGCGCGCGCTTTCCGGTGAATGTCGATGTGCCGCCGCCGCAGCACTCGCTGGTGTTCGCCACCAACGACTCGCGACCTGCCGGCCTTAGCCTGCCCGCCGTCGATGTGCCGACGGTGCGAGTCATCGATCATCCGGCGAATCCTCTCGTCAAGCTGCTGGTGTTCCAAGGACGCGACGAGGCGCAGCTGCGTCAGGCGGTCGAAGGCGTGGCCTTGGGCGATGCGGTGCTCACGGGCGCGAGTGCGACCATCGGCGCCGTCTCGCACGCACGGCGCGCCGCCTACGACGCACCGCGCTGGCTGCGTACCGACCGCGCGGTGAAGCTCGGCGAGCTCGTCGATTCCCCCGGCCAGCTACAGGCGTTCGGCATCGCGCCACCGCCCATCAACCTGAACCTGCGGCTGCCGCCGGATCTGTTCACGTGGAACCGTGCCGGTGCGCCCTTCGATTTGCATTACCGCTACACGGCGCCGGCCGTGATGGACAATTCGCTGCTGACCGTCAGCGTCAACAACCAGCTGCTGCGCTCCTACCGGCTCTCGCCGGAGACGGATAGCTCCGGCGACGGCCGCTTTGCGGTGCCGCTGCTGCAGCCCGATGCGTCGCGGCAGAGCCGTGGTCTGTTGATCCCGGCGTTCCAGCTTGCGAGCAGCAATCAGATCCAGTTCCGCTTCGCCCTTGGTCTGCATCGCGGCGGCTTGTGCCAGGACGTGTTCACCGACTCGAGCCGCGAGGCCATCGATCCGGATTCGACCATCGATATTTCCGGTTTCCCGCACTATGCCGCGCTGCCCGATCTGACGCTGTTCGCGAATGCCGGCTACCCGTTCACGCGCTACGCCGACCTCGCGGAAACCGCCGTCGTGCTGCCGGATGCCGGCGACCGGGCCGCCGTCGAACAGCTTTTGTTCGTGCTCGGGCGCATGGGCCGGCAGACCGGCGCGGTGGCGTTCGGCTATCAGCTGCTCGACACGGACCAGGCGCGGAAGGCGAAGGATCTCGACCTGCTGATCTTGAGCGGCCCGCGTTCCAACGAGCTGGTTTCGCACTGGGGAAAAACCTTGCCGCTGACCTTCGATGCGGCGCAGCGCCGCTTCCATGACGGTGAGCCTGCGCCGGTGGCGAAAATCGAATGGCCGGCTCAAGCGCGCGTCAATGCACAGGCGGGTGCGGTGCAGGTGCACGCGAGCGGCGCGCTCGGCAGCTTCATGAGTTTCGAATCGCCGGTGAGCTCGGGCCGTACCGTCGTAGCCTTGCTCGCCACCGATGCCGAGGGCGCTACGGCGCTCATCGGAGCGCTCGGCGATGAGAGCAAAGTACCGCTCATTCGCGGCGCTCTCACCATCCTCCGGGGCGGCGACCTGCAGAGCTTCAAGAGCACGAACCTCTACTACGTGGGCTCGCTCTCCTGGTGGCAGTGGTTGTGGTTCCACCTCTCGCAGCACGCGTTGCTGTTGACGCTGGTGTGCCTGGGGACCGCCATCCTCGCCGCGCTGTTGATCTACGGCTGGCTGCAGCGGCTCGCCGCGCGGCGCTTGGAGCCGCGACCGCGCGCCGCGGATTGACCGGCAGCTCGGACGGCGGCAAACGCTCATGGTATGCCACGGTGCAATCAGATTGCGGGCGGTGGCGTTGTCGCTGCCGCTGGGGCTTGCCGCAATGACGGCGGCGCTCGCGGCAATGACGGCGTCCGCGCCGAGCTTGCCGCCGCAGTCACGCGCTGAGCCGCGTGAATCGGCGGCGCAATGGCCGCCGGCCAACCGCGCGTTGCTGCACAGTGCGCGCGCCTGGGAGGCGCACGATCGCGGTGATCTCGCGCAAGCGGCGCTGCGCAAACTGGTGGAGTCGCGCCCGGACTCACCGCAAGTCCTGCGGGAACTCGGCGAACTCGACCTGCGCATCAGTGATTTTGCGGATGCGCTCGAGGTGCTGAAGCTGCTCGAGCAGCGTTTTGCGCAGAGCGCGAGCTTGCGCAGCTTCGCGATCGAGTACCGTATCGGTGCGCGCGAGCCTGTCGAGTTTGCGGCGGCTTCGCAGCTGATCGCTCTGCACCGCTTTGCCGAGGCGCATGCGGCGCTCGACCATCTTTTCCCGCAAGGCGCACCTTCGGATGCTCTGGGCGTCGAGTACTTCGGGCTGATTGCGCAGTTGCCCGGCGGGTGGCAGCCGGCGTATGAGGGGTTGCGGCGGTTGGCGCAACTGCACCCGGATGATCCGCGTTACCAGCTCGCACTGGCGCGGCACATGCTCACTCAGCCGCGCTATGCCATGGCGGCACTCAACATGATCATGCCGCTGATCGACTCCGAGGAGGTGCGCGCCGGCGTGGTCGATGCGCTCATGGCCGGCGCTCTGCAGACACTCGGCTACGAGCGGGCGCCCGAGGAGCTGGTGCGCACCTATCTGCGGCGTCACCCCTCGGATGCGGGCGTGCTCGCACTGCGTGAGCAGCAGGAGCGCGCGCGCGAGGAACGCTTGCTCTCCTCGCCGCAGCACTGGGGTGAGGTGCTGGTCGGACTGCAGTCGCGTCTCGGGCGTGAGTTGGCGGCGAGCCCGGCGAGTGCGGCCAACCGTCAGGCCGCCCTGTGGCTGGAGCGTAGCCGCGTCGCATTCCGGGCGGGGCATGCACGGCACGCCGCCGCTCTGCTGCGCGCGGCGTTGAGCTTTGCCCACAAGCGCTACGAGGACGGCATCGCGGTGGCGCAGGAACTGGACGCTCAAGGGCTGGCGGGAGAGTCGGGCGAGCTTCTGGAGGCCGCGGCCGCATTGGCGCCCGAGTCGGCCTGGCTGCTCGAAACCTGGGCGCGCTGGCTGATCACGCACGGGCGTGCCGGGGAGGCACTGGCCTTGATACAGAATCGGCCCGCCGGGCGCCGCTTCAGCGCTTCGGCCCGCAATGGCTTGCTGGCCGACGCCCTCGCGCAGCGTGCCGACGATGAGATCGCAGCCGGCAGCCTCGATGCCGCGGCGCTCGATCTTGAGTCCGCGATCTCGCTGCGCCCGCGCGATCCGTGGCTGCGTTATCACCTGGCGTTGCTGTACAGCAGGGCCCGTGAATTCGAGCGCGGGCGCGCCGTCATGGCCGAGGGCGCACGCTCGAGCGCCGGGGATCCGGATATGCGTTATGCGCAGGGGCTGTACCTCGCGAGCGTCGGCGATAATGCGGCCGCCCTCGAGGCGCTCGATCACATCGATGCGTCGCATCGCAGCCCGCAGATGAACGCGCTGCGCGATCGAGTCCGCGTGACGCTCGCTTGCGATACCGCGCGGCGGTTGAGGCGCGCTGGCGATCTGGCCGGCGCGCGCGCCGCGCTCGCGTCGGTCGAGACACTTGCCGTCGGCGACTTGAGTCGTGCCGCCGAACTTGCCTTTGCCTGGATCGATCTCGGTTCCGCGGAACACGGCGTCGGGTTGGTCAGGCCCTACCTCGAGGGCGCCGGCGCCGCGGATCAGACCGTGCTGCTCACGTGGGCGCAGGTGCTCGACAGCGCCGAGGACAGCACACGGCTCGCCGCCGCGCTCGATCAGTTGCGCGCGCTGCCGGCATTGGACGCGGCGGGCCGCGCCGAAGTAGCCAAATTGAGGCGGTCGCTCGATCTGCGCGGGGTGCGCGCGCTGCTGCGCGAGAAGCGCTACGCGGACGCGGCGCGCAAGCTCGATGCCCTATTGCTCTTGGACCCTTCGGACAGGGCGCTGCGCAGCGCCCGTGCCGAGCTGTACTTGACGATGGGCCAGCCGCGCCAGGCACTCGCGCCGTACGCACGGCTCACGGCCGAGCAGCCGGACGATATCGAAAGCCAGCTGAACTATGTGCGGGCGCTCACCGAGAGCGGCGATGTGAAGGCGGCGCGTGCCCGGCTGCACGCGGTCGCCGACAAGGTGCCGGCGGACGCCCTGGAATTGCGGATCAATCTGGCCCGTCGTCAGCTCGCGCTCGGCGAGGCGGGCGCCGCGCTCGTCAGCCTGCGCGACGCGCTCGCGGCGCCGCTGCCGCGCGCCGACGTGCTGCTGCTCGCGGCCCATGCCGAAGTGCTGCTGCGCCATTTGCAGGAGGCGCGGGCCTATGTCGCTCGCGCCGAACGGGCGGGTGCCGGCGATGAGGCTCGGGGCGCGCACCTCGAGCTCGAGGCGCTCGAGGCGCGCCTGCAGGCGAGCGTGACGGCGGGGGCTTTGGTGCGCCACCAGCCCGGCGATCCCGGCATGTCGCAGCTCGATGTCGTGACGCTGCCGAGCGCATGGGTCTTACCCTTGAATGCCGATGTGCGTCTCACGGCGCGCGCCGATGCCGTGACGGTGGATGCGGGCCATGCGCCGGATTCGCACACTACGCTGCTCGGCACGTTGCAGGCGCTCCCGGATCGGCTTGCGCGCTACAGCAATGGTAGCGAGAGCGGCGTCAGTCTGGGTGCGGGCGTTGCGACCGATACCTTGGCTGCCGACCTCGGCACATCGCCGCTCGGGTTCGAGCGCTCCAATATCGTCGGCGGGATCACCTGGACGCCCACATGGAACTCCGCCAATCTCTCGGTCGGAGTCGCGCGGCGCGCGGTCACCAACAGCGAACTCTCTTATGCCGGGCAGCGCGATCCAATCACGGGCACGGTGTGGGGAGGTGTGGTGCAAACGGGCCCGTTCGCCGGCCTCGCACTGTATCGCGAGCGCTATAGCTTGTCCGGTTCGCTGCAGGTATCGGAGCTGACGGGCACGCATGTCGAGGACAATACGTTTGCGAGCGTGCATCTGGCCGCGGATCGCAAGATGCTGCAGCACGTGGACTCGACCTTGACGGCGGGCGTGACTGTCGACTACTGGAATTACCAGCACAATTTGGCGAATTACACCTTCGGCAGCGGCGGCTACTACAGTCCACAATCCTACGTCAGCCTGGCGTTGCCGCTGGAAGTGATCGGCCGCTGGCGGGAATGGAGCTATCGAAGCCGGCTCGCGCTCTCCTACAGCATCAGCACCGAGGACCGGAGCCCTTTCTATCCGGACGATGCCGCTCTGCAGAGCGCGGCCGCCCATGTTCCGCTGCCGGCCGGCTACAGCACGCCGAACTTTGCCTCCTCGCATGACAATGCGCTCGGCTATTCCGGATACGTCGCCGCCGAGAAACAGGTTGGCTACGGGCTCGTCATCGGCGCGATGCTCTCGATCGACCGCACCAATTACTACCATCCGACCACGGTCGAATTCTATGTCCGCCACGGCTGGCCCGGAGAGTCGCGCGCGTTCGTGCCGGTGCAGCCGATCCGGCCGTACAACCCCTAGGCGCGACCCTCACCGCTGTCGGTTGCGACGAAACAGCCCGCTTTAGAGAGCTCAGCGCGGCTGCGTTGCGATCGGCGGGGGAGTCCGGCGCCACTTCGGAGATCTCCACATAGTACATGGTGGTTTGCCGCATTAGGACAAGTAGCAGACAATGGACGAGCAGCAACCAATGGAAAGTACGCCAATCCAAGATGAATCGACTCGCGTCGCCCTGTTGACGGGCGCATCGCGCGGAATCGGCAGAGCGATCGCCATCCAACTCGCCGAGCGTGGCGTGCGGATCGCCGTGCATTATCGCAACAACCGGGCGGCCGCTGAGGCCACGCTCGCGGCGCTTCCCGGGACCGGTCACGCATTGTTTGCCGCGGACCTGGCCGATTCGACGGCGACGACTCGGCTGTGGCGCGAGGCGGAAGCCCATTTCGGAAAAATCGACGTGCTCGTGAACAACGCCGGTCTGTTCGTGGAGCACCCGCCGCTGCGCACCGATTACGAATCTTGGCGCGGAACCTGGCAGCTCACGCTGGCGGCGAATCTCGTCGGGCCGGCCAACCTGTGTTTCCTTGCGGCACAAAGCATGGCTGCGCGCCCGCCGCTCAATCCGGCGTTCGGTCGCGGCCGTATCGTCAACATCTCTTCTCGGGGAGCGTTTCGCGGTGAGCCGGATGCACCCGCCTACGGGGCCAGCAAGGCGGCGTTGAATGCGCTGTCGCAGTCCTTGGCCAAGGCGCTCGCGCCGAGCGTCGTACTGGTCTATTGCATCGCTCCCGGCTGGGTGGAAACCGAGATGGCGGCGGCGCATATCCATGGACCCGATGCACGCGCCATTCTGGAACAGCATCCACTGGGTCGGGTGAGCCAAACCGAAGAAATAGCCAAGGCCAGTGTCTTCTGTGCGCTCGACGCGCCCGCCGCGATGACCGGCTGCATCATCGACGTCAACGGAGCGAGCTACCTACGCACATGATTCGCGTCTAGCGGCGTACGGACCGCGACGTGCCGGGCCCCATGCTCGCTGACCGGACTTGCAAAGACGACACGCAACCGGCACGCTCACCCCGTGTCGGAATTCGACTATTGCATCATCGGCGGCGGAATTGCCGGACTGTCGATCGGTTGGGAACTCGCCGCCCACGGCCGGGTTATCCTGTTGGAGCGCGAGCCCCAGCTTTCGTATCATTCGACCGGGCGCTCGGCGGCGCTGTTCGCCGAAAGCTATGGCAATGCCGCGGTCCGGGCGCTGACGCGCGCGAGCCGCGAATTTTATTTCAAGCCGCCGGAAGCGTTTGCTTCGCAGCCGCTGGTGAGCGATCGCGGGGCACTGTATATCGCGACGGATGCGCAGCGGGCGGAATTGACGGATTTTCTGAGCGACGTGTCCGACGGTTCCGCGCCATTGCAAGTTTTGGATGGGGCCGAGGCGCGCGAGCGCGTGCCGGTTCTCTCCACCGCGATCACGGGCGCCTGTTTGGACACCTCGGTCTGCGACATCGACGTGGGCGCCTTGGTCGATGGCTTCAGGCGCGGATTTCGGGCACGGCACGGGGTGATAGCGCCCGATTCAGGCGTGCAACACATTGAGCGGCTGCCGACCGGCTGGCGCGTCGCCGCCGGAGGGCGGCATTCGACCGCGCGGATAGTGATCAATGCGGCGGGGGCGTGGGCCGATGAAGTCGGTCAGATGGCGGGCGCGGCTCCCATCGGCCTCGAGCCGCGCCGGCGCACGGCGGCAATCGTCGATCTGCCCGCGGGAATCAGCCCGCGCGCATGGCCGATGGTGAACGATGTGTCGGAACGGTTTTATTTCAAACCCGACACTGATCGGTTGTTGATCTCGCCGGCCGATGAAGTGCCTTCCCCACCCTGCGATGCCCAAGCGGATGATCTCGATGTTGCGGAAGCCGTGGATCGGATCGAGCGCGTCACGACCCTCACGGTTTCGCGCGTCAGCAGGGCGTGGGCGGGCTTGAGAACTTTCGCGCCGGACCGCAGTCCGGTCATCGGCTACGATCCTCGAATCGAGGGATTGTTTTGGTTTGCCGGGCAGGGAGGCTATGGCTTCCAAATGGCCCCAGCGGCGGCGCGTGTCGCCGCTGCGCTGGTGCTGGGAGAGCCCATGCCCTTCTTCGAAGAAGCACTGGGAGTGAACGGCGAGAACCTGGCGCCGAGCCGCTTCAGGCGCGCTTCGACAATGGCGCCGACAGTCGCGACTTGGAATCAAATGCTGACGTGATGTTCGCCTGGACCCTGCTTGATGAAATGCCGCTGACGTGCTGCGATCAGCTGGGTGTACACGTCGATGATGGTCCGATTGACGTTCTCGATGAAGTGCGGCGCAAGATCGCGAACTTGGCGTGGACGCGGCGACGCAACGTGGCTGCGCAGGATCGCCGCCAGCGCCGCGACATCGCCGACCGGAAAGAGATCTCCTCCATATTCGTCGATGAGTTCACGGCAGCCGTCGGCGGTCGAAGCAATCACGGGCAGGCCCGCATCGAAGGCCTCCAGCATCACCAGCGGCAGCGGCTCTCTGCGTGACGGGCACACGAAGACATCGAAGGCCTGATAGTAGTCTTTGATGTTGTTGCGAAATCCAGGCATGACCATGTTCGGTCCGAGCAACCGCTCCAGCCGCGCGCGTTCGCGGCCTTCGCCCAGAATGACCAGGCGGGCGTTCGGCAAATCCGCGACTCGGAATGCCTCGATCAGGTGATCGAGGCCCTTGCTGTGAGCAAGGCGCGCAACCGCACCCACCAAGAATTGCCGCGGCGCGACGCCGAGGGACTGGCGTAGCGCGAGGATCTCCGCCTCATCGAGGCGCCGATGCGGAGTGAACAGCTGATTGAGCTTGAAGACTCGTCCTCGGTAGGAGCGCGGAATTTCCCCGACCTGCCAATGACCATTGCATATGAGCCCATCCAGTTGAAAGAAATGCGGACCATTGGCCCGGTTGTGCAGCGTGGCAACCGACGGCACGTCGAATTTCGCGCGCGCGACGATGCGCGAAGATCGACGCAGATGCGTATGGATGATGTCCGGAGCAAAATCGTGAATGCGGTGTTCGACCGATGACTGGGTGCGCCACCAGGACGGGACCTGGCAGATCTCCACTCGGTGCGAGACGGCGTCGACGACCGAGGTTCCGAATCGGCTGCGATGCGAGCGGCGCACGATCAGCATGACGTCATGCTCGGCCGCTTGAAAACTCGCGAGCTCCGCCGCATAGCGCTCGGAGCCGGCAAAGCCGCGGGACAGGATGACGTGGACGATGCGCATGGACTTGAGTTGGCGACCAGCCTTATTCTGTGCGAAATCTAATCCGTTGATTTTAAGCGACAAATGATGTGCGAAGCCCGGATATTTTGGTAATCCTATGAAAGTCCCCCCGCTCAAGCGGTTGTCGCGACAAATGCGTGGGCGCTGGCGCACCCAGATACTTGCAGCACACGGCGTCGCCGTGATAGCGGACACGAAAAACGGCCTGCTCGCCGTCCAACCCGACGACTTCAATGTGTCGCGTGCATTGTTGCGCCACGGCGAATATGACTGGCCGCAGATCGAACTGCTCAAAAGTCTCGTCGAGGAGAGTTCACGGCTCATCTTCGCCGGATCGCACATCGGCGCGCTGTTGATTCCCATCGTGCGCGCCGCGGGAACGCGCGCGGTGCTCGCCTACGAGCCCAGTCCCCGGAATTGCCGCTTGCTGCAGATGAACCTTGCGCTGAATCAGATCGACGGCGTCCTCGTCAGCAACACCGCCTTGGGCGAGCGGCCCGGGACGATCCGCTTCACGGAAAATCAAATCAACAGCGGCAACAGCCGGGTGTCGGCATCCGACGGCGAGATCGAGGTGCCGCTGGATACGCTCGACCGCTCGGTTCCGCCGGAATGGGAATCGATCGATCTCATCGTCATGGACATCGAGGGCAGCGAGGTGAAGGCGATGCGCGGAGGCGAGGCGGTGCTGGCAAAGACGCGGAGATTGTACGTGGAATTCGCGCCGGAGCAGTTGCGGGAGCAGGGCAACACGAGCGAGGAATTCATCGCGCTCGCCGGCAGATTCTTCAAGTCGGCTTATGTCATCGACGGCAGCATGAAGTTCATACCCGCCGAGGATTTTGCGGCTCAACTGCTGCCGCTGTCGGCACGGCGCGGATACTTGTTGAACCTGCTGTTCACCCAGGACGCAGAACGGCGTGCCTCGTAACATACGATCGGCCTGGTAACGTACGATCGGCCTCGTAA
>Ga0116229_10003783_pt1 | contig 24903 bp, 18 predicted proteins | sample S1TSphgellanicum_3_FD_87313 | JGI IMG/M metagenome (GOLD analysis project Ga0116229, IMG submission 87313) | Host-associated microbial communities from peat moss isolated from Minnesota, USA - S1T2_Fc - Sphagnum magellanicum MG | ecosystem: Host-associated > Plants > Peat moss > Unclassified... | reverse complement strand
TCGGCGGTGAGGTTTCGTTCCGGCACTTTGACGACGCGGCAACCGGCGAGGCGGCCGGCGATCTGGTAGATGGAGAAGCCGTGCGCCGTCATGATCAGTTCGGTGCCGGACCCGCCATAGATGTGGCAGAGCAGGAAAATCAGGTCGTCGGAGCCGGCGCCGCAGACGATGCGGTCGGGGTCGAGGCCGAATCGGGCGGCGATGGCTTGGCGGAGGCGGGTGGCGCTGCCGTCCGGGTAGCGATGGAAATCGCGGGCGGCGGCCTCGATGGCGCGCAGGGCGCCGGGCGGCGGGCCGAAGGCGCCTTCGTTGGAGGAGAGTTTTACCACCCTGTTGGCGCCCGGGAGTTTTGAGACGCCGGGGGTGTAGGGCTCGATGTCGAGGATTTCGGGGCGGGGGTGTAGCGGCATTTGTTCATACAGCGGTGGCAAGCTGGGGTGATGGGCGAACCACCGGACAAGTGCAAGGAAGGCCGCAAGGAAGGCCGCAAGGAAGGCCGCAAGGAAGGCCGCAAGGAAGGCCGCAAGGAAGGCCAGTGTAGGGAAGGTGGGGGCTGCGGTCCCCGCAGCCGGCGGTTCGACGTTCCGTGCTGATCCACCCCATTCGCACGCGTCCGTGCCCGAAGCCCGTCAGCCACACCTGGCACGACGCGGCGCGGCGCGAGGACATCAGTTGGATATCGCTCATCCGCACCGCGCGCGTGCCCTACGCCTTCCAGGTTCTGGTCGCCGCCGGCCTGCTGCTGCCGCCGCAGATGCGCGACATGATGGCCACCGAGGCGGAGGCGCACGATATCAGCGCCTGGGTCTCCTTCCCTGCCAGCATGGCGGTGTTCGGTTTTCTATGCTGGTACTGGGCCCGCGCCACGCTGTCCGCCCGCTTCGACTTGCCGGACACGCGCCAGGCCTGGGACCACGCGGTAGAGCGCGGCCGGCATGGATCGCGGCCGTTCGTGCGCAACGCGCCGCTGCACATCGTGCCGCAGGCGCCGATCCCGATCGCCGGTGTCACCGGCTTTCTGGTGGCTTTGCAAAGCGGCGCGGTGGGGCTCGGTGTGGCGACGCTCGCGTTGCTGCTCATGGTGTGGTTCCTGGTGGACAACCGCCGGCGCATTCGTGGCTGGGTCAGGCGCACCTTGTTGCGCGGCCATCACTTCACCGACGAGCCATTGCCGCGCGAAACCGTGCGGCTGCGCAGCACATACAATGCCCGCATATGGGTTCGCCGCGCGCCCTACCGGTTCTGGAAGGTCATGCAACGGGCGCCTTCGGGACCGTGGCCGGCCGCGGCGCTGCTCACATTCAGTGTCGGCGTATTCTGCGTCACCGCCGCCGCCAGCTCCTTCCCGGCAATCCGGCAAAACGATCCCCGCAACCTGATCTGGACGGTGTGGCATGGGCCCACCCCGGTGTTGCTGGGCTGCGCGCTGATGGTGGGGCCGCTGTCGGTGCTGTCGTTCGTGCTGGACGGGTTACGCGTGGCGGTGTGGATCCGCGCGGCGCCGGTGAGCCTGTCGCGGCCGCCTCTGATGGGGGCGTTACTGCTGATGACGACGCTGGCGCCGGGCATTGCCGGTCTGCATGCGATACGCACGGTGGCGGGACCGTTGCAGCAGCGCCCGACCTTGGCGGCGCAATGGAATGCATGGCGCGCGGCGTGCGGGCCGGGGACGCGGCCGGTGGTGGTGGCGATTTCCGGCGGCGCGGCGCGGGCGGCGGTGTGGGGCGCCGCCGTGCTGGCGGAAATCGACGGCGTGGCCGGTGGGCGGGGCGCGGCGATTTTCGCCGTCAGCACGGTTTCGGGGGGATCGCTGGGGGCCGCTTCCTATCTGTCCGTGCGCGCGGCAGCGCCTCCGGGGCGGCTTGGCACGCCGGCCGGGTGCGCGTTGGCGCCTGGTGAGTCGGCGCGGTTCGCAACCTACGCAAAGAGTCTGGGGGCGGCGGACGCGATTGGGCCGCTGCTGGCGGGCGTGGTGCTGTCGGATGTGCCGCGCAGCCTGTTCGGCTGGTTGCCGGCGGCGCTTGGGGCGCCGATGCGGGGCGGCGACCGGGCGGCTGCGGTGGAGCGCGCGTTCGAGGCGAATGCGGTGAGGGCGGCGCGGAAGGCGGGGCTAGCGGCGGTGCCGCTCGATGCACCGTATCTCAGCCTGGCCAAGCCCGGCATGCCGCTGTGGATCGGGGTTGCGACGGAGCAGGAGACGGGCGGCGCAGTGCTGGTGGTGCCGGTGCGGGGGGCCGGCGACGCGCAGTGGCCGTTCGACGGGGCTGCCGACCTGTTGGCGCAGTTGGGGGCGGACATCCCGATTTCGACCGCCGTTAACGCCACGGCGCGGTTTCCGTTTCTGGAGCCGGTTGGCGTGGCGCCGTCGCCGCGGTTCGCGCACCAGGGGTTGGAGCTGATCGATGGCGGGTATTACGACCAGTCCGGGCTGGAGACGGCGATGGAGCTGGCCGACTGGCTCCGGCGGCAGGGCGCGGACCCCGTTCTGGTGGCGGCGAGCGCGGGTGGCGACGGCCATGGTGTGGAAGCGCGGGGCGCGAGGGCGCTGTCGGACGATATTGTGCGGTGCGGGGCGGGCGAATTCCGCCCTGATCGGCCGCCGATGACGGGGATTGCGTCGGACTTTCTGGCGCCGTTTGCCGGTCTGTACCAGGTGCGTGCAGGGCATATCGACAAGCTGTTGCGGCGCGCGCGAGCCGCCTGGTGTGCGCCAAGGCAGCGGTTTTTCCATTTCTACCTGGGCGCCAGGGGCGCGGACCCGGTGCCGCTGAACTGGGTGCTGTCCCGCCCGATGGCCGACCATGTATGGCGCTCCGCCGGCGCCGAATCAGACGATCCCTTCATCCAAGCCAACGCCCGTGAAGCCGCAAAGTTGGCCGCCCTCAAATAGCAAGAGTTTTTGCTTCTTCTTTCAAAAAGAAGACTTCCTTCCTCCTCCCTGTTCATAACGGCAAACGCCGCATAGACAGCCTTGCTATGGACCAGTCCCCCCCCACCCATCAGCATTTGAGCTTCCCCGAAGGACTGACCTTGGAATGCGGCCAACGCCTGGCGCCGATTGACATTGCGTATCGGACGTATGGCAGCCTGAACGCCGCAAGCAGCAACGCGGTCCTGGTATGCCACGCGCTGACCGGCGACCAGTATGTCGCCGAGCCTCATCCCGTCACCGGCAAGCCAGGTTGGTGGGAGAGCGTGGTGGGGCCGGGCCGCCCGATCGACACGGATCGTTACTTCGTTGTGTGCAGCAATGTGCTGGGCGGGTGCATGGGGTCCACGGGGCCGCTGTCGCCGCGGGACAACGGTACGCCGTGGGGTCCCGATTTTCCGCCGGTGACGTTGGCCGACATGGTGCGGGCGCAGGCCATGCTGATCGACGCGCTGGGGATCGAGCGTCTGTTCTGCGTGATTGGCGGGTCGATGGGCGGCATGCAGGTGCTGCAATGGGCGGCGAGTTTCGGGACGCGCGTGTTTGCGGCGGTGCCGATTGCGGCGGCCGCGCATCATTCGGCGCAGAACATTGCGTTCAACGAGGTGAGCCGCCAGGCGATCGCGGCCGATCCGGATTTTGCCGGCGGGCGCTATTGGGCGTCGGGCAGCGTGCCGGCGCGCGGCCTGGCGGTGGCGCGCATGATGGCGCATATCACGTATCTTTCCGAGGCGGCATTGTCGCGCAAGTTCGGCCGGCGGCTGCGCGGGGCCGATGCGGGCGCCACCATGTTCGACGACATATTCGAGGTGGAGAGCTATCTGCGGCACCAGGGCAGCAGCTTTGTGCGGCGGTTCGATGCAAACTCGTATCTAACCATTACGCGCGCGATGGACTGGTTTGATCTGGCGGCGGATCATGACGGCGATTTGGCGCGCGCCTTTGCGGGGTCGAAAACGCGGTTTTGCCTGGTGTCGTTCTCGTCGGACTGGCTGTTTCCCACGGCGCAATCGCGGGTGGTGGCCAAGGCGCTGAACCGGAGTGCGGCGAATGTGAGTTTTGTGGAAATTCGCAGCGACAAGGGGCACGATGCATTCCTGCTGGACGAGCCGGATTTCTTTACGACGCTGGCTGGGTTTTTGTCGGGGTGTGCGGAGCATGCCGGCATTGCGTGAAACGATAGGAAGTAGTTCTATTTTGGAAAACGGAACCACAAAAATTATATTGAGCCTAGCGGCGCTTAAGAAAGGAGGAAGCGTCTGGCGAAGCTGCTTAGTGCCGCTGCACCCTCGCCTTCCCACCGCTTCCTCTCCCGCGAGGACGGGCGAGGAGATTTGGTGCGGGCGAATCCGAACGAAGCTGGTATTAAATAACAAAAGTTTTTTGGTGCTTTTTTTCAAAAAAGAACTGCTTGCTTCATGCGCGTAGATCTACGATTCATAGCAGAAATGATCCAGCCCGGCACCCGCGTGCTGGACATCGGCAGCGGCGACGGCTCGCTGATCGAGCATTTGTTTCGCGAAAATGGCTGCGATGCGCGGGGCATCGAAATCGATATGGCGGCCGTGACGCACGCGGTCGCGCACGGGCTGCCGGTCATGCATGGCGACGCGGACAACGATCTTTCGCAATACCCGGACGGCGCATTCGATTACGTGGTGCTGTCGCGCACCTTGCAAGCGGTGGAGCGGCCGCGCGAGGTGTTGCGCCAGATGCTGCGCATCGGCACGCGCGCGCTGGTGAGTTTTCCGAATTTCGGGCACTGGCAGGTGCGCTGGCGGCTGGTGATCACCGGGCGCATGCCAATGACGCACACCTGGGCGCGACCCTGGTATGAGACGCCGAATATTCATCCCTGCACGGTGCTGGATTTTTGCGAATTATGTGCAGAGGAAGGCTACCGCGTGGAGCGCTGGCTGGCGATCGACGAGGCGGGGCGGAAGTCGCCCTGGCGGCGGTATCTTTGGCTGGCCAATATGTTTGGCGAGCAGGCTTTGTTTCTACTACGAAAGGCATAGAAAAGACAGGAAGTCGTTCTTTTTTGAAAAGAAGAACCAAAAGACTTTTGTTTTTTAGGAAGCTCCAGGGGCTTCTTGCGACGCCCCTGGAGTTTTGCGTTCAGCGTCCGGCCAGGCCGGAGCAGGCCGTTGCGTTACCGATATTTATGTTCCACGGCGTGCCGCCGGTATTGCCGACAAGGTGGGCCAGGATGAGTTTTTCCAATCCGGTCTTGCCGGCCTTCTTCAACGGAACCAGGCCGTCATTGGCTTCGATCGCCAGGTACGGCTTTTTCTTGTAATGATCCGTCACGAATTCGATCACGCCGGCGGAAATCACCGGATCGGCATAGCACTGCGCGAGGTCGAGCGTGCTGTATCCGACAATCGGATAGCCGGAACTGGTCACCTGGATCACCGGGACCCAAACCAGCGGATTGGCGCCGTTGCTGATCGTGGGGTTGGTCAGGAACTGGCCCACCGTTGCATGCTCTAAACCGGTCGTAATGAATGTGGTGGTTGGCGTGTAAGCCTTCTTGCCGTTGAAAATCGCTGCCACAACCAACTGGCTCGGCGCGCCGTTTACAAGCTGCGGCGAATTGGGCGTAATGGACGTCCAGTCGGGCGACAAATAACCGATCGCCTGCGGGACCGGCGTGCCATTGGGGCCGCCGGCAGCGAGATAGTCCGCAACACCCGAGCTCAGGTTTTCTCCAACGGCGTTTGGAATGTAGGTATTGATGCCGTTCGGGAACAACGAGGCGAATGTGGTGGTCGCCGTAATGGTCACGCCGGGCAAGGTGTTCGCCTGGGTGCAGACGCCCGACAAATGGTTGGTGAGCAGGAACGTCGTCCCCGAACTGTCGGCGCGATACACCAGCGTGATCGGTCCCGGCGCCGGCGTCAGCGTCTTGCTGTCGGTGACCTGGCTGAAGTCGGTGATCAGGCCGGAGAAGATACCGCACAGATCGTTGTCGCTCAGTTCCACCAGGCCGTTGCTTTGTGCGCCCTCGGCCACATTGGTATCGTTCACCACAATCCCTGGCCCGGTGCCGAATGCCGGGATCTGAACGAAGTTGCCGGCCGCCGCTTGCCCGTAGCTGGAGGTCGCCCAGGTTGAGAGCTGCGTCGAGCTGATCGGGTTGTCCGACGCGCCGTAATGAACCGTGTTGGCGCCGCCGGGGTCGCCGGCGCACTTGCCGCCGTTCTGCACCTTGTTGATATCGCAGGTGAGGTCGTCGTTAATAAACGCCTGCTGCCCGGTGCCGGAGCCGGAGCCCCAGTAGGTGCCGAAATTCGCCTTCGTGTAGGTGGAATTGAACAGCGACATTTCGCTGGTCGGCGTGTTGCCGTTGTCGGGGCCGGCCCAGTCGGCTTGTGCCGCGGTCGAGCCGCCGCCGTTCATGATGGCTTGCGCCGAGGCAAAGCCCGGGCTCAGGCCAGCGGCCAGGGCTGCCACGGACAGAGTCCGCAGGAGAACATTACGATACATTTGGGAAAACCTTTCATACGCCGAACGAGGTTTTCCTACTACCGTAATATGATATGCCCGTGAGTATCAGTTTCAAGACATTTTCGTGACGGTTTTGTGAAAGCGACAGGGCAAAAAGGAGGTACTTCTTTTTTCTGAAAAAAGAAACAGAAAACTTTTATTTTTGGTGATTTGGGCTGAATGAAGTAACGGGCCAGGGGCACCTTTGCCCCTGGTCCGTTACGTAACTTAGCGGCCAGCCAGGCCGCTGCAGGCCGTCGCGTTACCGATATTGATGTTCCAGTCGCCGGCACCGTTCGAGAGAAGGTGGTCAAGGACGAGTTTTTCCAACTGGGTTTTGCCGGCCTTCTTCAAGGGAACCAGGCCGTTATTTGCCTCGATCGCCAGATAAGGGGCTTTCTTGTAATGATCTGTCAGGAACGCAATCACGCCCGCCGCGATCACCGAGTTCTGATAACATTGCGCAACGTCGAGGGTGCCGTAACCGACTATAGGGTAGCCGGCACTGGTAACCTGGATTACCGGGACCCAAACCAGCGGATTGGCGCCGTCGGAGATCGTCGGATTGGTCAGGTAGACGCCCACCTTTGGGTGTTCCAAACCCGCAATCAGGTTCTTGGTGGTCGGTGTGTAGGCCTTCTTGCCGTTGAACAGGGCCGCCACAACCAACTGGCTAGGCGCACCGTTCACCAGTTCGGGTGAATTCGGCGTCAGTGACGTCCAGTCAGGCGACAGATAGCCGATCGCCTGCGGGATCGGTGTTCCATTGGCGCCACCACCCGCCAGATAGTCGGCCACACCCGAGCTCAGGCTTTCCCCCACGGCATTCGGAATAGAATTGTTGATGCCATTTGGGAACAAGGTCGCGAACGTGGTGGTCGCCGTAAAGGTGACGCCGGGCAGCGTGTTCTGGGCGGTGCAGACGGCGGCAAGATGGTTGGTGATAAAGAACGTCGTCGCCGCGCTATCCACGCGATAGACTAACGTGATCGGGCCCGGCGCCGGCGTCAGTGTCTTGCTGTCGGTGATCTGGCTGAAGTCGGTGATCAGGCCGGAGAAGATGCCGCACAGATCGCTGTCGCTGAATTCCACGAGGCCGTTGCTTCCCGCGCCCTCGGGCAAATTGGTATCGTTCACCACGATTCCGGGGCCGGTGCCGAGCGAGGGGATCTGGATGAAGTTGCCCGCGGCCGACTGGCCGTAGCTTGATGTCGCCCACGTGGAAAGCTGGGTCGAGCTGACCGGCGTGTCGGACGCAGCGTAATGAACCGTATCGGCGCCGCCCGGCGTGCCGGAGCACTTGCCGCCGTTCTGCACCTTGTTAATGTCACAGGTGAGATCGTCGTTAATGAAGGCCTGCTGCCCGACGCCGGAGCCCGAGCCCCAATAGGTGCCGAAATTCGCCTTGCTGTAGGTGGAATTGAACAGCGAGAATTCGCTGGTCGGCGTGTTGCCGTTATTGGGGCCTGCGTAGTCGGCTTGCGGCGAGGTTGCCCCGCCGCCGTTTAGTATGGCCGGCGCGGCGGCAAAGCCTTGGCTTGGGCTGAGGCCAGCCGCCAGGGCTGCCACGGACAAGGTCCGCAGGAGAACAACGCGATACATTGGAAAAATCCCTCCCAGGAAAAACGCCACCGTCGGCGCGTCTCCTAGCTATCCACTATGATAACACCTGTAAAGGGAGTTTCGCTGCTCGTCGGGGAACTTTTTGTTCAACTCAATATTTTCCGCCATTTCGCGGGCGTATGTCGTGTGAATATTTTGTGGCGGTACGATGACGGACTTATTGCGGTGGCCTTAGGACCCGTTCGACATCAGGGCGCGATCGGTTCAAGTTCATGAGTGGAGCGAGTCATTCATTTTGCGGTGTTTAGGCAGGCGTGGGCAATCAAGTGCAATCAAGGCTTCCCGTGCAGGATTGTCCCCGGCATGATGGCGTCCATGGTGGGGACGACGGTGTTGCCGGCATGCGCAGGGCGGCGCCGGGCCGCACACAGAAGGCAAAACGAACGGGGGACGCAGGAATGGCCGGGTTGAGGGCGCGGTTAGGCTTGCCTGAAGGCATTTGGCCTTGTGTGTGGGTCGCGTTGGGGCTGCAGGCAGCGCCGGGATGGGCGGCGGACATGCCGCCGGCCTCGATGGAACTGCCCAACGGCCAGTATATCTCGCCGACGGCGGCGCCGGGCGCCGTGTTCCAGGCGCTCGACCCGCATTTCACCGATCACCGGCACTACCGCGCCGGGCAGGCGGTGAAAACCGCGCTGAGCCCGGACGGCAATACGTTGCTGGTCATGACCAGCGGCTACAATCTGCTGAATTACACCGGCGGTGCGCTGCATGGCCAGCCGGAACCATCCGAGTCCACCGAATATGTTTTCGTGTTCGACGTGGGCGGGGAACACCGCGCGGCGCCGGTGCAAAAGCAGGTGCTGCAATTGCCGAACGCCTTCATGGGCCTGGTATGGGCGCCGCGGGGCCACACATTCTATGCCTCGGGCGGCGTCAGCGACGACGTGCTGGTGTTTAGCAACAATGGCGGCATATGGGCGCAGACCGCAACCATTCCGCTCGGCCACACCAGTTACGCCAACAATCTGACCGGCGAGGGCAAATTGCTGGCGCCCTTTCTGTACAACGGCATCGGCTTCGAGGAGTACGCCACCGCGGCCGGCATGGCGATCACCGCCGACGGCAAGCGCCTGGCGGTCGCGAATATCTATAACGATAGCGTCTCGCTGATCGATACGACCACCAATACGATTCTGTGGGAATATGATCTGCGGCCGTACAACAACACGCCGGAGCTGAGCGGAACGCCGGGCGGCGAATCGCCGTTCGCCGTGGCACTCGCGCCGAACGGCGTAGGTGGCACCTCGCTGTTCATCAGCTCGATCCGCGATCGCGAGGTGGACGCGTTTCCGTTGCGGGACATTCCGCCGGACGGTGGCACCCTGCAACGCATTCCGCTGCCGGGCACGCCCAACAACATGGTGGTGAGCGCCGATGGCACGAAATTGTATGTGGCGCAGGACAATAGCGACCAGGTTGGCATCATCGATACCGATACGTTGCAGACCACCGGCAGTATCGCGCCGCTGAACGTGCCGGGTTTGTTGCAGATCGGTTCGAAATACACCGGCGCCGCGCCGAACGGCCTGGCGCTGTCGCCTGACGGCACAGCGCTGTATGTCAGCCTGGGCGGCGCCAACGCGGTGAGCGTCGTCAGCCTCACGGCGCAGGGCGGCCCCACGCCGGTGGCGCTGATCCCGACCGGCTGGTACCCGCATTCGGTGTCGGTCAGCAACGACAACAGCACGCTGTATGTGGTGAACGGCAAGAGCGATCCCGGGCCCAACCCGCATTATTATCGCGACGGCGCCAATCAATACGTGCTGCAGCTTGAACAGGCCGGGTTCCTGACCGTGCCGGTGCCACCCGTCTCCGCCTACGCGTCCCTGACCCAGCAGGTGGCGGAAAACAATTCCTATACCACGCACGAGTCCGGCCACGACCGCGCGGTGATGGACGCGCTGCATGCGAAAATCCAGCATGTCATCTACATCATCAAGGAGAACCGTACCTTCGACCAGATACTGGGCGATCTCGATAACGGCGCCAACGGCGATCCGACAATCACGCAGTTCGGCAAACGGGTGACGCCGAACTTTCATCGCATGGCGAAGGAATTCGTCACCTTGGACAATTTCTATTGCGCCGGCGAGGTGAGCGGCGACGGCTGGCCCTGGAGCACCGAAACCAGGGAAAGTGATTTCGGCACCACCACCATTCCGGTAAATTATGCCAACCGCGGGGCATCCAACGACAGCGAAGGTCTCAACCGTATCGTCAATGTCGGTCTGCTGACGCCGGGGCGCGTGGCGGCCTTCCCGACCATCGATGGCATCGGCAACCTGTATGAAGTGCTGGGCAATACGTTCCCCGGCGCCTACACCAATTTGCTGCCCGGCGATGCGAACGATTTCGCCACCGACGGTCCGCAGGGCACGCCGGCGCAGCAAGGCTATCTGTGGGATTCGGCGCTGCGCGCGGGGCTGACGGTGCGCAATTACGGCATGCTGATCGATATTGTGCGCTACAATATTCCGGTCGGGATAGGTGGCATTCCGCTCATTCAAAATCCTTATGCGAGCGGCACTCAAGTGGCTTGGTCATCCAATCCCACGCTGGCGCCCTATACCGACATCTATTACCGCGGCTTCGACAACGCATTTCCCGACACCTGGCGGGAGCAGGAATGGGCGCGTGAATTCCAGCTCTATGTGACGGGTAACAACTTGCCCGCCCTGTCGCTGGTGCGGCTGATGCATGATCACACCGGCAATTTCTGCCCCAAACCGTACAACGGCGCCGGCTGCCCCGCCGGCGGGCTGTACACCCCCGAGTTGCAGCAGGCCGACAACGATTATGCCGTGGGCCAATTGATACAGACCGTCGCCGCCAGCCCGTATGCCGCGAACACGCTGATTTTTGTTCTGGAGGATGACGCGCAGGCCGGCGCCGATCATGTCGATGCGCATCGCAGCACCGCCTATGTGGTCGGCCCTTATGTCAAGCACAACGCCATTGTCTCGACGCATTACGACACGGTCGATTTTGTGCGCACCATCGAGGATGTGCTGGGGATTGATCATTTGAGCTTGAACGACGCGTATCAGCCGCCGATGGCTGACCTGTTCGATCTGAACCGCACCACCTGGTCCTATACCGCGACGGCGTCGCCGCTCCTGAAAAAGACCGGATTGCTGCCGCAGAACGCAAAGTACGAGCCGGGCCCGGCGATGTCGCCGACGCATGAGCAGGATTGGTGGGCGCAGCGGACGCGCGGCTATGACTGGTCCAGCGAGGATCGGATACCCGCGGACCAATATAACAGGATTTTATGGGAAGGCTTGAAAGGGGATCAGCCGTATCCGGGAGACAAATAGCAAGAGTTTTTTGCTTCTTTTTTTCAAAGAAGAAGTGCTTCCTTTTGCCTTGCGGAAACTCAACGCGCCCTTAAATTTCGTGTATGGCCGACCAGCAATTTCGCGGGGGCGAAACGGCGGCCTCACTCAGCGGAGTTCCAAAAATGAGCAAGTCCCATCTCTACCAGACGGCAGCGCTTTGCGCGCTGACGCTCACCATCGGCGTATCGACATCTTCTCACGCCGCGGCGCCCGCCGAGGTGATGGTGCGGGAGGCGACAGGCACCGTCGTCATTCCGGCGTCCAGCGCTGTACGGCCCGAGGATGCTGGTGTTCGGGCCCATACGAATATTCGCATTTTCATTCCCAATGGCCAAGCAATCGCAAAGAATTCCGCGCCGTCCGGCAAATACGAAACGCCGCCTTCGCTCGGCTGCCTTTATGGCATCACCAAGTTTGTAAAGGGATGCAATCCGGAAAAGCTCAAGACGGTCGCTACGGGCGGCTCCAACGCAATCGCCCTGGTTGACGCGTTCGATTATCCGACAGCGTCCAACGATCTTGGCGTGTTCAGCAAGCAGTTTGGCCTGCCGGCGATTACCAACAGCAACTTCCAGGTGGTTTACGCCACCGGCACAAAACCGAAACAGGATCCTTCCGGCGGCTGGGAGCTGGAGGAAGCGCTGGACATCGAAATGGCTCACGCGCTGGCGCCGAACGCAGTCGTGTATCTTGTGGAAGCCGCGACCAACAACAACAAGGACCTGCTGGCGGCCGAGGCTGTGGCGGCGAAACTTGTGGCGGCGGCCGGCGGCGGCGAGGTTTCCAACAGCTGGGCGGGCGGCGAATACGCCAAGGAAGAAAAGACCGAAAAGGACTTTTCGCTGGCCAGCGTGGTGTTCTTCGCGTCAGCCGGCGACTCGGCTGGTGTGGGTTGGCCTTCCGTGCTGTCCAATGTCGTGGCGGTCGGCGGCACCGATGTCAATCGCAAGCAGAATGGTGACTTCGAAAACCAATCTGCGTGGGCCGACACCGGTGGCGGGTCCAGCGCCTATGTGCCGCGCCCCAGCTACCAGGACAAGATCGAGAAGATTGTAGGATCGTATCGTGGCGTTCCCGACATCTCGCTGGTGGCTGATCCTGCCACGGGCGTGTGGATGTATGACACAACGCCGTATGGTGGTAACGTTCTGGATTGGCTGGTTGTGGGCGGCACGAGCGTCGCGTCGCCGGCGAGCGCGGCCTTGGTGAATAATGCCGCGCATTTCTTCGGATCGACGCCGCTGGAATTGACGCAGGTTTACGAGGCCAAGAAGAAGGCCAAGGCGTTCACCGATATTGTGCTCGGAAGCTGCGGCGCAAACGGCCAGACGACCCCCGCCACGAAGGGCTGGGATTTCTGCACCGGCGTCGGAACGCCGTTGGGAACCGCCGACAAGTAAGGTCGCGCTTTTGCAGGCCGGCCATGGGGCGTTGTTCCGTGGCCGGCCTTGCAGCGCGTCCAGCATGCAAAAGAAAATCGAACACAACGAAAAAGTTTTTTGGTTCTTTTTTTCAAGAAAGAAATACTTCCTTTCTAAGTGACGTCCGGCTTTCCACGATCTCGTTTCGTGCCCGCGCGGTGGCTCTTTGCCTCCAGCCGCCGTTCCTTCGCGGCTGCCCCGGGACGGGTGGGCCGCCGCCGCACCGGCCGCACGCTGGCCGCGCGAATGAGTTCCACCAGGCGCGCCACCGCTTCGGCGCGATTGCGCTCCTGGGTGCGATGCGCGCGCGCCGTAATGACAATCACGCCGTCACGCGTCAGCCGGCTGCCGGCCAGCGCTTGCAGGCGCACCTTGACGTCGTTCGGAAGTGACAAGGATTGCCGCGCGTCAAAGCGCAACTGCGCCGCGGTCGCAACCTTGTTGACGTTCTGACCACCGGGCCCGCCGGCCTGGATAAAGCTGATGTCGAGCTCCGCTTCGTCGATGGACAAGCCCGACACGATTTCGATTTGCATGACGAAAACTATATTGACCCTATCGGCGCTTAAGCAGAAGAGAAAAAGATAAAAGTTTTTTGTTTCTTTTTTTCAAAAAAGAAATACTTCCTTCCTTCTTGTCACCCCGCCGCCGTTTCCAACCGACGCAATTCCCCAATCCAAGGCTCGTAGCGCCGCCAGCGCTGCACGGACGTTGCGTATACCGGTTGGCGCGCTTGCCAGGCGCTCGAGGTGCTGATCGAGCGCGTATTCGCTTCGGGCTGCAGGCAGCTTTCGTTCCATTCGAGGCCGGTATGCGCAATCAGGCGTCTGGTTTGCGTTTCGCGATCCGCGACAAGCCGCTCATATTGCACTTCCATGAAGATGTCGGGCGGCAAATTCTTTCGCCAGTAATCCATCATGCGGAGATATTGCTGGTAGCAGAATACCAGATCGTCCTTTCTGGCGGCGAAGGGTAGCCGGCTACTGAACAGGTTGGTGTAGATCGACAGGCATGTGTCGATCGGATCGCGCTGGCAATGGATAATCCGGGCATGCGGCATCAGCGCATGGATTGCGCCGAGCCGGAACAGATTGAACGGCAGCTTGTCGGTGATGCGCGCCGCGGAGGGTTCGATTTGGTGCAGGACAGCGAGGTATTTCGCAATGGCGGCCTGGGCGCGATCGGGATCGAATTCGCCGGTGGCCGGATCGGGCTCGATATCTGTTGGTGCCCACACCGTCAGTTCGCCGCCCGCTTCAATGTCGGGGTGGCTGGAGACGATCTGTTCGACCAGGGTGGTTCCCGAGCGGGGCATGCCGACGATGAACAGTGGTCTAGGGTCCGGCGACCCTGACGCGGCGTTGCGCGCCATGAATTCCGGCGTAAACCGCGCGATGTTCCTGTCGATTTCGGCCGCGAAGCCGGCGCGATCGAATAGGAGATCCTTGGCGCGAATTCTATTTGCAATATCGAAATGTTGCATCGCATGGGCATAGTCGCCGCAATCGTCGTAGACCTTGCCGATGGCGAAGTTGATTGTCATGCGCTCGGTATCGTGCAGGTCGCGGCGTTGCAGGGCGGCACGCATGCGATGGAGAATGGAATTTTCCGCTGTGGAATACTTCCGGCAGCGCACAAGTCCATCCCAGCATTTTGCTGCTTTGGGGTTGAGTTGCAAGGCTGCCTCGAAGGATGAAGCTGCCTCATCGAAGCGTCCCTGTATATAAAGCAGACCGGCCACGGTGCCGTGCGCGGCGCTATTTGCCGGATCGAGCGCCACGGCCTTGTGGGCCAATTGTTCTGCTGCGGGAATATCGCCGCGGTGCAAACGCGCGTCCGACCGGTAGAGATGTGCGATCGTGGGATTCTGCATGGTTTCGGCCGCGCGGTCGAAGCAATCGCTCGCTTCCGCCTTTCGGCTATACATCAGATAGAGTTCGCCCAGGCGATGATGCACATCGCCGAGTTTTGGCGCTAGCTCTACGGCTTTTCGATAGGCAATGATGGCTTGCTCATGCAGGTTCTGGCAATCGTAGGCGGCGCCAAGATCTCGATGCGCCGCCGCGACGTTGGGCCGAAGTGCCACGGCCCGTAGCAAGACGGCACTTGCGTCAGCGAACTGGCCGTTCTGCGCGAATGCCGAACCAAGCGCGTGGTGCGCATCGAAATGCTTGTCGTCTGCCTCGATCGCCGCGCGCAACGACGCTATCGCAGCGGCGGTTTGCCCCGACCGCAGCAACTGCACGCCCTTTTGAAATTGCTTTTGCGCTCGCATTTTGAGTTATTGTGAGCCTGACAGCGCTTAGGAAGACAAGAGCGTTCTGGCTTGGCCTAAAAAAAAGCCGGGGCCTAGGCCCCGGCTTCTTACACACTGAACGTGAATGCGGCGGAATTTAGCCGCCGTTCGAGCACACGCCGAGGCCGGTGTAGCCCTGGAACGTGAAGTCGTACGGGGCCGGCATAGCAGTGCTGGTCGGCGCGCCGAAGTAAGGCGGCAGCACCAGATCCTGCAAATGGTAGGTGAAGCCGTTCACCGTATATGGCCAGGTGCCATAGGGGTGTCCGTTCTGACCGCCTTCGAGCGGATCGCCCACTTCGTAAATGCCGCACTCCACGTTGTTGGTGGTCAGCGGATCGTCGAGCCACTCGCCCACTTCATGGCTGAGCGCGGAAACGTCCTGGCTGAACACGCCGGTCGCCTGGATGTAGGTGAACATGCCATAGGCTTGGGTGCCGTTGAAGTTATGATAGCCGCCGATGCAACATTCGTTACCCGTGGTGAGATAGGTCTGCGTGGTGACGAACATCGGCAGGCTGTTCACCGGGTATTTCTTGACCGTCGCCTGAATGGCATTGTCGAACGCGCCGATGCTGTAAAGGAGTACCGACACGCCGAATTCGGTGCCCTGGCTGGTGGCATTCAACGTGATTTTCGGTTCGACGGTCGGCGTGCCGAGCAGCACATGGTAGCTGCTGTCCGCAGATACGCCATAGCCCCAGGTCTGGCCGCGCATGAACGCATCTTCGTACTGCGTCGCGCCGAGATCGGTGCTGCCCTGCTTATAATCGGTTGTGGAGTCGAAGATCGGGCTGGCGACAATGCGCGAGATAACGCTCTCACCCTTTTTCTTCTTGAGCGGGTTTTCCTTGACCGTCTTGTACTTCATCAAAACGGGAATGAGTTCGACGGGGATTGTCGTCGTCGCGTTGCCCTTCGACGGGTCGGTGCCGAGGAAAACCGCGGTGTACTTCTTGCTGTTGTAGGTCCAAGTGAAATCCCAGCTCGTCGGGATCTGTGACGGCGCGTGCATATTGGGTTGCAGACCGACGCGGCGCGCGAACATGGGATGGGCAGGCAGTGTGTCGGCCGCGATGGCCGAACCGGTAAGCGCCAGCATACTAACGCTGGCGATAATCGTAGATTTAAACAAGTTTGCCTCCGGGGGCCACTTGGCCCTGTTTTGAAGATGAGGCGCTATATGCACGAAACTGTGTGGAACGCCAACCTGGAATCGTGCGTTTGCTGGACTTGAGCACACGATTTTGCGAGGCTGAAACCACGGTTTAGTTGTTTTTTTGACGTAAACACGCATAAGTTGCGGCGCCGATAATGTTGTTTCTCGTAAGTGCCGTTTCTGTGCAACCTTTGCAAATCATGCCAACGCCGCGACTTAGAAACTGTAGCGGCGTATCGTTTTATGAATGGAAATTGGCCAGGGGCGGAATTTTTAAATTTCCCTCGCAGATGCGCGAAATGCCGGTGCGGTTGCACTTTATACGCGCGGCGCGCGCCGCGCGGAGCAATTCGGGAGTGTCATGGTGGCTACGAGGCGCGTGAATGCGAACGGCATGAGCTTCAGCGTGCTCGAGGAAGGCACCGGCCCGTTGGCGCTTTGCCTGCACGGGTTTCCGGACGGTCCACAAAGTTTTACACCTATGTTGCGGGCTCTTGCCGCGGCGGGGTATCGTGCGGTGGCGCCCTCAATGCGTGGGTATGCGCCAAGCGACATTCCCGCGGATGGACGCTACCAAACCGCGGCGCTGGGCCAGGACGTGCTGGCCCTGATCGCTGCCCTGGGCGCTGAACACGCAGTCGTGATCGGGCATGACTGGGGCGCGACGGCTGCGTATGCCGCCGCTGTGATCGAGCCGGCGCGGGTGTCGCGCCTGGTGACATTGGCGGTGCCGTATGGGCCGGCGTTGCTGACGCGCCTGATCACCGATCCCGTGCAGCAGCGCCGCTCCTGGTACATGTATTTGTTGACGACGCCGCTTGGCGAGGCGGCGTTGGCGCATGACGATTTTCACCTCATCGATCGTCTGTGGGCGGACTGGTCGCCGGGGTTCGAGGTGGATGCGGGGCTGATGGCGGGGATCAAGGCCAGCTTTCGCCAGCCCGGCGTGGCGGCAGCCGCGGTTTCCTATTACCGGCATGTGTTTCTGCCGGCGTTGCGCGACCCGGCACTGGCGGAGGTGCAGGGCCGTATTGGCACGGCGCCGATTGCGGTGCCGGCGCTGTATTTGCAAGGCAGCCTGGATGGGTGCATCGGTTCCGAGGTAGAAACGGAGCCCGCATTGTTCAGTGCCGGTGTGCGCACCGAAATGGTACACGGCGTAGGCCATTTCCTGCACGTGGAAAAGCCCGATGAAGTCAACAGCATGGTGCTGGAGTTTTTAAAAGAGTAAAAGTTTTTTGGTGCTTTTTTTCAAAAAAGAACTACTTTTACTTAAATCTTTCTTCGTCCCACCAAGGAAAGAATTCAGGCATATCCGTGGAGACTTTACCGGGGAATTGCGCGGCGCGCTTTTCGAGAAAACTGGTAACACCTTCCGCCGCGTCGGCCGACATGCCGCGGGTGAAAATGGCGCGGCTGTCGATACGATGCGCTTCCATTGGGTCGCGCGCGGCGGACAGCCGCCACAGCATCTGGCGGGTGAGTGCCACCGAGACGGGCGCTGCATTGTCGGCGATTTCGCGCGCCAGGGCGTAGGCTGCCGGCAGCAGACCGTCGGGCGCGTGCAGGCTGCGCACCAGGCCGCCGTTCAGGGCGTCGGTTGCGGGAAACACGCGGCCGGTGAGGCACCATTCCAGCGCTTGCGGCAGGCCGACGATGCGCGGCAGGAAAAAGCTGCTGGCCGCTTCGGGGACGATGCCGCGGCGCGTGAAGACGAAGCCGAAACGAGCAGTTTCGCTGGCCAGCCGCATGTCCATGGCGAGCAGCATGGTGGCGCCGATGCCGACGGCGGGTCCGTTGATCGCTGCAATGACGGGCTTGAGGCAGCGAAAGATGCGCAGCGTTACGAGACCGCCGCGGTCACGAATTGCCGGGTCGGACAGATCGACGCCTGCAAGTTGGCTGTTGCGGGCGCGATGATCGAAGGTGGCGGCGCCGCTGGACAGATCCGCGCCGGCGCAAAAGGCGCGGCCGGCGCCGGTGACGATGATGGCGCGCACGTCGTCGTCGGCATCCGCGCGATCGAAGGCGTCGATCAATTCGGTGAACATGGCGGCGTTGAAGGCGTTCAGGATGTCCGGCCGGTTCAAGGTGATTGTCAGCACGTTGGCGGCCACATTGTAGATCAAGGTTTCGTAGGACATGGCGGTGTTGTTCCTATCTCCCTGCCGTGGGCGCGAGTGATGCCACCACCATGTCCACGACGTGGGTTATGTATTGGTCGCGAAACAGATCCAGATCCGCGCCGGTGTGCGACAGCATCAGAACACCTTCGGTTTGCATGAACTGGTCGCAGGCGCCGATGGCGCTGAGATAGAAGATGCCGTGGTCGACGGGACGGAATTCGCCGCGCGCCATACCCTCGGCGAGGATCTTGCGCTGGCAGTTGAAGACGGGCTGTACCAGAAGGCGGTGCACCTCGCGTCGCACCGGTTCGTCGGGGCCGTGCAGCATGGCGTGCAGCAGACGATTGAGATACGGGCTCCGCCGGTAGGTGGTCATGATGCCGCGCAGGTGCAAGCGCATTTTTTGCGCGGCGGCGATATTCATGGAGAGTAGTTCTTCCATCTCCGCCAGCGCGCGTGCCGCGTCGCGCTGCAGCAGCGCCACCAGCAGGCCCGTCTTGCTACCGAAATAATATTTCACGAGCGCGGAATTCAGGCCGGATTTGGCGGCAATCTCGGCGAGCGAAATCTCGATCGATTCACGTTCGATAATCAGCGCGGCGGCGGCGTCTAGCAGGCGTTCGCGCGCGCCGGTTCTTTCGGCGCCGCGCTTGGGTGACAGGATAATATTGGATGAACTCATACGATATGGTCCGGCGCAGTTCGACAGTGGAGCAAGAAAGGAGGCAGTTCTCTTTTGAAAAAAAGAACCGAAAAACTCTTATCTGTTAGGGCAGCAGCCGGCACCTAGCGGGGGGCCATGCGGATCGCGCCGTCTAGCCGCACGTCCTCGCCGTTGAAATAGCCGTTTTCGCACATCTCTACCGCCAGGCGGGCGAATTCTTCCGGCAAGCCAAGCCGTTTTGGGAACGGCACGGAGGCGGCGAGCGCCAGCTTCACGTGGTCGGGCGCCGCATTCATCAGGGGCGTATTGAAAATGCCGGGCAGGATGGTGTTGACGCGAATGCCCTCGCCCATCAGGTCGCGCGCAATCGGCAACGTCATCCCGACCACGCCGCCCTTGCTGGCGGAATAGGCGGCCTGGCCCATCTGGCCGTCCTCGGCCGCCACGCTGGCAGTGTTGACAATGGCGCCGCGCTCGCCGTCGTCCAGCGGATCGAGCGTCAGCATGCCGGCGGCGGATTTGGCGATGCAGCGGAAGGTGCCGACCAGGTTGATCTGGATGATGCGGTTGAACTGCTCGAGCGGAAAATGATTGATCTGGCCGGTTCTTTTGTCGCGCCCGGCGGTTTTGAAGGCGTTGCCGGTGCCGGCGCAATTGATCAGAATGCGTTCCTGGCCGAGCGTTTCGCGCGATTTGGCGAAGGCGGCGTCGACCTGGTCGTCCGACGTCACATCGACCTTGCAGAACACGCCGCCCAGGTCGTCGGCCGCGAGCTGGCCCTGCGCGTCGTTGAAGTCGAAAATGGCGACTTGGGCGCCGCTTGCGGCGAGCAGGCGGGCGGTGGCCAGGCCCAGGCCGGAGGCGCCGCCGGTTACGACGGCGACGGTGGTTTGGTCGATCTTCATACGCGCTCCCCTTACTGGCGGGGGGTGGTTTAATCGGGCGATTAAGACTTCGCAAGAGGCGTGGGGGGGTAGCAAGGAGGGAGACGAAGTAGTTCTTTTTTGAAAAAAAGAACCAAAAAACTTTGGTTTTATTGCGTGAGCGATCGGGGCGGCGGCCGGGTTTCAGCGCATCGTTTCGACCCATTGGGCGCGCGAGGGCCCGGGGTCGAACGGATCGCCGAAATACTGGGTTTCGCGCACCACCTTCCCATCGGCGAACTCCATGATGCTCACGGTGTAGGACGCAAGCCCGTCATAGGTCAGGACATATTCGGTAACCCAGAGGTCGCCCGCCCCGATGATCCGCCGCACGGCAAAACGTTTCAGGTTCGGTTGCGCGGTGCGGGACGCCTGTATGTTCGGGCGCCCGCTTATACGCTCGCCGGATTGCGGATATTCGAGCACCGCGTCCTCTCGGTAAATCTGGTGCTCCGCTTCGAAATCGTTCGCATCCGAGGCGGCCCAGTGGCGATCCAGGGCTGCTGCTATCTCGCGGTTTTCCATGGCAGCTCTCCCTGCGGGCGGTCAGGCTCGGCGAGAACGGAACCAGTTCGTCTTTGAAAAAAAGAACCAAAAAACTTTTTTCTGTTATGCTGCCGGGGGCGGGGCTGTTTGGGAGGCACCCGTGCCGCCTTACGCGCTCGGTGTTTTGATCGCTCTTCCGCGCCGCAGCGTGCGCATCAGGCCAAATACCATGCCGGTGCCTGCAAATACCGCCGTCAGCAGGAGGGCGGCTTTCAGTAGTCCCAGATAGGCCATGCCGCGGGCGGCGATGAGGGTGCCGGCGATCACGTAGAGCAATGTGAGCAGGAAGGCGGCGCCGAACAGGATCGAGACGGTTGTGTCGCGGCTTGCCGCGGCATCCCTGGGCGATCTCACTGCGACCCACACGGGGAGGAATCCCGCCAGAAGCGAGGCTCCAATGGAGATCGATATGGCTATCTCGGCGGGAGCTGCAGCGCCGTTCATGAGGTGCCTCCTTTAGGGCGTGATCGCTTGAGGGTGCGTAAGGGCACTCCACTTTACGTCGCGATGCGCCAGGTTCAAAGCGGTTTGGTGTTAGGTGCCGGTTAACGGTTAGGGCCTAGACGTTGGCGCAAGTCAACTGGGTCCGCTTCGTGTGCACGCGCGAATGCAAAGCTGCGTGCGGATGAATGAGGATGCAACCGTGACCCACGCTTCTGCGCAAGATCCTGTCCCTGTCGGCTCGGCGGCGCTGCTGATCGAAAATGCGCGGCTGCGTAAGGCGCTCGCAACCCTGTCGAGAATTCAGGAGAACGTCGCCGCGGCTCTGCTCGGTTCGGACGAACAGCTTCAGGCTGGCCCGGTGCATGGGGGTGTCGCAATTGACAGCGATGCGCCGGGATTCGCTGCAACAGAAATTCGGTCGGGTCAGGCGGATTTGCGGGCGAGCGAAGCGGCGCTGGCATTATCCCGGGCCGAAACCAGGGAGGAACATGCCGACTTGCTGGCCAGCGAAGTGGCCCTGGCGGCATCGCAAGCTGAAACCAGGATCGGCCTGGCGGAATTGCTGGCGAGCACCGTGGAACTGGCGGCATCGCGGGCCGAAACGAAAGTCAGCGTGAAGGAGTTGATGGCCAGCGCCGTGGCGCTGTCGCTGTCGCGTGCCGAAACGAGACATTCGGACAACGATTTGCGCGACCGCGACGGGCAGATCATGACCATTACAAAGAATCAGGACCTCTTGCGCAGCGTGGTGGAAGCCTCGCCGACCGCGATAATTCTGGTCGGGCCGGTGGGGCAGATCGAGATGGTGAATGCAAAGGCCGAGCGTCTGTTCGGCTACACGCGCGCCGAGCTGCACGGCGAGAAACTGGAAGTGCTGCTGCCCGTGAAATTCAGGAGTGGCCATGTCAAGCTTCGGACCGATTTTCTCCACCACATGTCGGCCCGGGTGATGGGTGAAGGGCGCGAGCTGTTTGGATTGCGCAAGGACGGCGCGCAGTTTGCGCTGGAGATCGATCTGACACCAATCGACCTCGGTGGTGTTCCCATGACGTTGGCCGGGGTTACCGACATAACGGCGCGGCTTGCGGCCGAGGCGGCTACGCGGGCGCGCCAGCAACAGCTGGAGAAGTCGAATGGTGAGCTGATCCGCGCGCGGCTGCGCGCTGAACAGGCGACGCGCGCCAAATCGCAATTCCTCGCCGGTATGAGCCACGAACTGAGAACGCCGCTGAACGGCATTCTCGGCTATGCGGCACTTCTGGACATCGAGGGCGGCCTGACAGCCGTGCAAGCCGCCCGGGTGACCTCCATGCGCTGCGCGGGCCAGCATTTGCTTGCGATGATTACCAGCGTGCTCGACCTCTCGGAGGTCGAGGCGGGACAAATCACGCTGCGCCCATTGTTAATCAATCTCCGTGACCTGGCGCAGGAATCTCTCACTCTGCTTCGCCCGAGCGCAGATTCTCGTGGTCTGACCTTGCGGCTGAACCTGGCCGAAGCGGTGCCACGCGAAGTTGTTGCCGATGGCACACGACTACGCCAGGTGCTGCTCAATCTGCTTGCGAACGCTGTGAAGTTTACCGAAAAAGGTGGGGTCGAGCTGTGTTTCTCGCTGGTCGGCGCGGCGAGCCAGTATGTTCGCGTGCTGATCCAAATCGTCGATACCGGACGTGGCGTCCCGCCGGAGCATCGCGCGAGCCTGTTCAAGCAATTTGAGCGTCTCGGCGCCAATTCTGCGGGCGCGGTCGAGGGTGCCGGATTGGGCCTGGCGATTTCGGCCCATCTGGTCGGACTGATGGGCGGCCAAATCGTTCACGCCGACAATCCTGGTGGCGGCAGCGTGTTCAGTTTCGAGTTGCCGCTGAGCACGGTCGTCATCGCTGACACCCGCAAGCTATCTTCGCCATTATCGCGGCAGGCCGTGGTAAAGCGCAGCGCGCCGCGGCCGCTGGCTCCGGGCCTTGCGGTGCTTGTCGTCGATGACATGGCAATGAACCGCGATATTGCCACTTCGTTCCTGCGCGCTGCCGGCCATGATGCGGTTTGTGTCGATAGCGGCGCCGCTTGCGTGACAGCAGTGGCGCAGAAGGACTTCGATTTTGTCTTAATGGACCTGCGTATGCCGGAGATGGACGGTTTCGAGGCGTCGCGCCTGATCCGCGGGATCGGTGGCAAACGCGGCAGAGTGCCGATCATTGCGCTTACGGCGCACGCCTTCTCGGACCATATCGAGGAGTGCGGGCGTGCCGGGATGGTCGGCCATGTGAGCAAGCCGTTCACCCAAGCGACGCTGCTGGCCGCTTTGGCACAGGCGAGGGAGGCGATCGCGGTTGGGCCAGTTGATCTGCCAGGCGCGACCGGGGACACCACCGCTCTGCCCATCATCGATGTAGACTGCTTCGAGACGAATATGGCCTTTCTGGCGCCGGGCGCCGTAGCCACGCATCTGGCAAGCTTTGCAGTCGGCATGGAGCAGGCACTGTGCAGCCTGGATGCTTTGGGCGAAAACGAAACGGTCGGCAACGCTCTCTCGGACGCTGTTCATGCGCTTACGGGAGCCATTGGCATGTTCGGATTTGTTCGGCTGGTGGATATCGGGCGCCGGTTCGAACGCGCTGCGCGCGGGAATTCAGCCGTCTCACCGGCTCTCGCCGCCGATCTTGCTGCAGCGCTTGAAGCATCTCTGCGGGAGGTCAGGCTCCGCATTGATCAAGCGCTCAACACGGTTGCAGCGCTGGAGCCCGCGAGCATCGGGCAAGAGAATGTGGTTGCCAAATCTTAGTGGAGCGAGTTCCTCATTCTGCGGTGTTTGGCAGGCGTGGAAATTGTGGGCTGAAGCCCACCCTACGCTGCGCCCGACCGGGCAGCTTCGATGACACAGGCCATTGGCTGAGGCGGCGGTAACAAAGCCGCGCCCTGGAGAGCAAAAGTTTTGGGGTTCTTCTTTTCAAAAAAGAACTGCTTCCTGTTCATGTTATTTCGCAACCGTAGCGGACCAGAGCCAGGCGGCGCCGCGGACGCCGGAGCTGTCGCCGTGTTTGTTGCGCAGGATTGGGGTGATGACGCGCTGGGCGATGACGTGGCGGGGGAGCAGGCGGGGGACCTCGGTGTAGAGATGGTCCATGTTGGAGAGGCCGCCGCCGATGACGATTGCGTCGGGGTCGAGGACGTTGATGATTTGGGCGAGGGCACGGGCGGTGCGGTCGGCGTGGCGGGCGAGAGCCGCGGTGGCGATGGGGTCGCCGGCGGCGGCACGGGCGGGGATTTCGCGGGCTTGATGGGTGTGAGCGTCGGCGGCCAAGGCGGGGCCGGCGATGTAGCGTTCCAGGCAGCCGGTGTTGCCGCAGAAGCAGGTGGGGTAGGGCAGGTCCTCCGGGGTGGGCCAGGGGAGGGGGTTGTGGCCCCATTCGCCGGCGATGCGGTGGGGGCCGGTGAGGCATTTGCCGTCCACCACGATGGCGCCGCCGCAGCCGGTGCCGAGGATGACGCCGAAGACGACGCGGTGGGCCGCGGCGGCGCCGTCGCTGGCTTCGGAGAGGGCGAAACAATTGGCGTCGTTTTCGACGCGGACCGGGCGGGACAGGGCGGTGGCGAGATCGCGGTCGAAGGGGCGGTCGTTCAGCCAGATGGAGTTGGCGTTGTGGACGAGGCCGGTGAACGGGCTGATGGCACCGGGGATGCCGACGCCGATGGTGCATTGGAGGTTTGTTTCGGATTCGGCGGCTTCGACGAGTTGGGTGACAGTTTGGATGGCGCCGTCGTAGGTGCGGGGGTTTGGGGTGCGGCGGCGAAGTATTATGGTGCCGTCGGGGGCGAGGACGATGATTTCGATTTTGGTGCCGCCGAAATCGATGCCTATACGATGGGTGGTCATGCGCAGAAGAAGGCAAGGGATAGGAAGTATTTCTTTTTTGAAAAAAAGAAACAAAAAACTTTTACTGT
>Ga0116229_10003781_pt1 | contig 24907 bp, 14 predicted proteins | sample S1TSphgellanicum_3_FD_87313 | JGI IMG/M metagenome (GOLD analysis project Ga0116229, IMG submission 87313) | Host-associated microbial communities from peat moss isolated from Minnesota, USA - S1T2_Fc - Sphagnum magellanicum MG | ecosystem: Host-associated > Plants > Peat moss > Unclassified... | reverse complement strand
CCTTTAGTTGGTGTTGCTAAAAAATAAGCTCTGTCAAGCATCAAGCAGCAAATGTCTTCTTATTATCAAGAAATCACACTGTCTCTCTTATACATACTCTCAGACACCGCATCATGCTTTTCTTTTCTTCCAAATAGTCACGGCTTGAACTCTGTGAGATCGTGGTTAGGTAGGGGGGACTTACCGGAAGTCTTCATCGGACGTTAGCAACACTCCGATTTGCCTTTCTGGACTGGTTACCATGGACCTCCTTACCGTGCCGGAGACTATCTTGCAAGAAAATCACGGCAAGAACGCTTAGCCGTTGAACGGAACTAACATAGACCGCAAAAAGGTACCCGGCATGGACAGATAGCGACCTAAAATGCAGAAGGAGATGCACTTGAATTGCTGGTGTATAGATGATACATTCTCATGAGCTTCATGACTCCCCTCTCAATCACGCAACCTCTTTGCTATTGACCGAAACTTACTTCCAGCAGCGTCACAAAACTTCAAGAACGCTTGAAATTCAAATTTGTACTGAGAAAAAAGTCAAAAGAGATACCTAGTGCACACAAACCAGAGAAAGATCAAGGATCTCATAGCCCGGTACCACTCTTGGGACCACCTATTTATGTCTGACGCTACCAAGGCTTGCTCAAGAAGCGCCAAAAAGCGTACTGCGTGGAGGAGCTGCGACGCACAAAAACAGAGCGGCCGACGTGATTCCGAACCTTAGTTCAAATCATAGCTCTTCTTCTTGTCTACCGGCATCTTCACCGAAAATACAAGATTTATTGCAGCAAAACACGATGCAAAACAGCACGAAAGACGATCGAGTACCTACAAAATGCAGTTCCTGTGTCCTAGGCTCAACTCGGAGAGTTCCAGCGACGACGACACACGCTCGAATTCCCTCGTGGATGAAAACGAACACAATCGTGATCCATTCGGAAGACGATGAAAAAGGATAGATGAATGGTAAGCGGTCAGGAAATAGTTTTCCGTTGATTTTCAGTTCCCTAGCTAACCATGATGGTTAGCTCAGTTGCTTTTTATTTCTACTTAACTACTAACAACCCACACAAGCACGTTGTTAGTAGGTAGGTACTTAAAACAGTCCTGGTAAACCATTTACTTACATAGTAGTTACCTATTTTCCTACCTATCTACCTATATATGAAACCCTTTTTGAGTAAAAAAATGGTAGTTATTGTCAAATGGTAAAATAATTATCGCATGAAAATTCTAAAATGAATTGGTTTTCAATAATAATATCGTCGATACAATGAACTATTTTCATGAGGCAAAATAATCAGAAATTAATTTTGGGAGGAATTATAATAAAAATTATGTTAATTATTTAAAATAATATTTTAATCTAGTTTATTCAGAAGGGCATCTTAGTAATTTTTTAATTATTAGTGGTAACTATTTTACTTATCATCTTCTATTTATTAGGGGATGAAATCATCTACGTTCCAAGTAGATAAGGAAGCGATAGATTTTTTTTAATTACGATGTGTGGAAGGGATTAAGATAAGGAGATTTTTAAAAATAAAAAAATATAGGAAGATAAGGATTTAACCCTTGTGTGATGAATATCCTTCTTGGATTTTTTATTTATCCTTTAAGGAGGAGGATTGTGCATCATTCCTTTATATGATTTTAGATTAGATGTGGTTAGAAAAGTTCTTTTGGGGAAGCAATGTATATGTAACATTGAAGAATCAAAAGTAATTTGTGTCTTTCATTCCCTAATCCTTTAATCAAAATGACCATCCCCCTTGGTCAATGTGAACATTTTAGTCAAATTAGACCTTTTGAAACTCACGTTTTTTTTAAGTGAAAGTTCTTTATCATGAATCTCATAATTAATCTCAAAAAGAAAAAACTTACAATGATGAAAACTAAAAAGATGAAGGAGATTGTCATGTCCAGGCTGTGAGAACATAGTTCCTAATGCAAAATCAGAAACATTATTGTTCAAGACAAAGGGTTTGGAAAAGTCTACAATATCAATCAATAGTGGGGTAGTTGTAAAGGAAGCTTTCAAACATTAAAAGGCATTAGCTTCAACTCCCCATGAGAAAGTTTGATCCTTTCAAGTTAAACGAATAAGAAGAGCCATTAGTCTAGAATAATGTGCAATGAAACATTGATAGAAGTTGGCAAATCCAAGAAAACATTGAACATCACAAATAGAAATTGGGGTAGCCTAGTCAACAATGGTCTAAACCTTGCAAAAATCCATGCAAATGCCATTTCCAAAGATGATGTAGCCAAGGAATTCCACTTTGGTTTGATGAAATTCACATTTCTCCAATTTGGTATAAAGTTCAACTTCCCTGAGCTTGTCCAAAACAAGTAAAACATGTCGTTCATGCTCTTTCAGGTTTTTGGAGAAAATGAGGATGTCATCAATTTAATAGACCACAAAATCATCTAGGTATTCACAAAAAAATCATTCATGAGGTGTTGAAAGACGGCATGTGTATTTGTAAGTTGAAAGGGCATCATAACATATTCAAAATGGCCATAGCATGTACGAAATGTAGTCTTCCATTTGTCATTTTCTCGAATATGCACCAAGTTGTATGCCCCACGTAAATCAATCTTGGTATACACCTTGGCACGACTTATTTGGTCCACAATCTTGAGATTAAAGGTAAAGGATACTGATTTTTTATGGTGAATTGATTCAATTCATGATAATTGACACACATTCATAAAGATCCATCCTTCTTTTTGATAATAGGATCGGGGCACCAATTGGAGACTTAGAATGTTGAATGAATCCTTTCTCAAGGTTTTCATTGATGTATTCATGAAAAGTTGCACGTTTATCTTGTGATAGGTTGTAGATTGGGCCAAATGGAGGTTGTGCTACTTCTTCAAGATCAATGGTGCAATCATATGGACAATGCTTCAGTAAGGTGTTAACATTCTTCTTTTCAAACACGTCCTTGAATTCCTTATACTAAGAAGGAATCTCATGATGAAGTGATTCAACATTTGATGTGGGAAGAACATAGATAAGAATGCATCTCCTTTTTTGGCAGTTTGCATGAAAGTTCTTGCTCCAATGAACAAATTAAACTTTTGACATCTTGGGCATTCCCCAAAAATTTATCACGTTTAGAGAACTTAATACACAAATTGTCCAGGTGGTAGTCTTCACCTTCACTAATGATGTTTTTGGATGTAAGTTTCTCATATTTTGATGTTATTTTTTGAGATACATCAAAATGAAGATTTTTTGTATGTCAATCCACTCAAGGGTTATGCAAGATGAACCATGACAACCTAATGACAATAGGGTTTGTGTGAGCCATACGGACACAACCATGTGTAATAGTCTTAATTTTTAAGAATTGCATCAGGGTTATTTGAGTGGGGTAAGGTTATTAGGGGCTTTTAACAACTTCATAATGAATGATGAATGCACTTGGGCGTGGAGGGGTTGTTTCCTTTTATGAAATGTGTTATTGGTGAATAAGGTGTTGGGTCAGTTCTTTTCTTCAACAAAAAGTTGGTAACCATAATTTTGGGAACTTTGTTGCGTAATTAGGGGTGAGAAATCTCTAGGGGGTTGGGGTGGAAATAGACACCAGAATTCGCGGTGTTTAGCGCAACATTGGTCTTGTTCTAGTATTTAGTGAATAATAAGGATGTTAAAAATTCTTGAAGCAGTTAAATGAATGTTAATGAAAGGTCTAATAGAGATAAAACAATCTTCAAATCGTTGAACATAAGGTTAATCTGAGACAACTCAATGAAAATAGATAGTATGATAGTGTGCCAATGGCAACAAGAGTATCATAATAACTGAAACATTTATTTAATTTATGAATGAGCTCAACAAAGAGCTGTAAGTACATGTGAAATGTTGGGCTATGCCATAGTGATAGTTCATAATTGTAGGAAATCTAGGATGCGTCGAATGGTGCGAACTAGGTAGTTCGCCTTGCTATTAGGAGGTAGTTAACGAATCGAACCGCGCAACCAACGATAGTGTCCAATGCCGGGAATTGAAGACCATGTGAAAATAGAAATATCTTCATTTTCATAACAACCTTCATAAACGGTTTCAGGTTTGTCACCAAAAGCAAGGTCGACTTGCAACAAGATCACCAAGGTGCGAGAGTTTGGAGAAATACGATAATATCAGGCTCGAGGGGGTTCAACTTCAAAACGAGCACGCACCTTTTGAGGTTTGGGTTTTTCATCACGAAAATGCTATGTTAGGGTCAGATCTAAAGATCATTCCGGAGGCGGTTCTTCATTCGCTTGTGCGGCTTGGGGCCCATAAGATGTGACCATGCGCGATGTCGTAATTTCAAGGAGAGGAAAAAGGTCAGATCTTCAATCAAAATCAAATCAACAATGAAGGAGTGAAAAACTTGTTACATTGAGGTGCATAGTCGTAATTTATAGATCGAGGAAAAGGAAAGAAAGACGTGAGTAATGACTTAGAACCATGGTAAAGTAAAATCGTGAGGTCAAAGGTAAAATTTGAAGGTTTAAGTAAAGTTGGTTGGGGGGAAAGTGGGAAGAGGTGAAAAGGTGTTCTTCCTTCACCTTCCATCGGCCACCAAGCTTGGGATCTACCTTCATTTCCCTTCTCCTTTTCTTTATAAGGCGGGCTCAGATCATTGGGGGCTCTCTTTTTCCTTGGACATAATTTTCAATTCAATCTTGAATACTTGTTCCCACAAGCTTCTTGAAGAAGAAAAGAATGATTAATTTTGGTAGATGGGAAAAAGAAGGAAAGTAGAATGAAAATCTTGTAATAGTTTTGGAGGAAAGGAAGTGAGTAGTGATAGTATTATGAGGTTGGAACTTTAGAAAAGATTTCGCAAACCCTTTTGGGTTTGGTAGTACAATTCCTTACTGATTTAACTACAGATTTTAAGATTTGGTAGGTTGGTGCGCCTTGTAGTCAACTTCTTAGTGAACTAAGGCAAGTCGGATTTGAATAACCTATGTGTTAGAAATAATATTTCAAGTGACTAGTGGTCAACAACGAAATTGAATTATCACCTTTGTAAAACCCTCTCAGGTTTTGTAACATAACTTCTTGTCGGTTTAGTTGCAAAGCTTAAGATTTGGTAGTAATATGTGCCTTGTAGTTAGCTTCCTAATGGGCTATGGCAAGCCAAATTTGAATAACCTATGTGTTAGAAACAATATTTCAAGTGACTAGTGGTCTACAGCTATGTTGGACATGGTGTTGAGTCCTTAAACATTGGTTTAAACGATTGACAATGTGACATAAAGTCCTAAAATGTGTAGTGTGTGAGCTTGAAAAATATTTTTATCAGTTCTAATCGTAAATGATCCATAGGAGGCAAGCTACTTAATTTCTACTACAAACGCAATCTAACATCTAAAAATACACTTACATTTTTCCTTCACCAGTAGCATTTGTGATTTCAAGCATAATCACCTTGTAGAATCGCGAGTAGAGGGAAGGAAAATCACCTCACAGTTTGTTGGGGATGAAATGAAATTGAAAGCCACCTTGTTTATATATGTCCCAATAATAATATCTAAAGCCTTGGTTTCATGCGTCACAAGTCCTAAAGAAAGACTTTGACCATCAATGACCTCCATTGTTATTGGCGTGTTTTTCTTCATGATAGTCATCTTATGTCATTGCACTAGCTCCTTGTCGATGAAACACACATATGCATTACAATCAAGTAATGTTTTATTCTCCATTGTCATGGATCTGTCGTATTTTGTCGTGATTGGTAATAAGAAACAAGGTGTTGGGTTTAAACTAGGACTATTTTGAACACATGATGTGTCCAAATCTAGTTTCATGATCCCTATTGAAATTGGATGTCTTCATTTTTCAAATCTTGAGGAAGTGGCGTGTGAATGGAAGTGGTTCAAACTGTATACCATAGTTGTTTCTTGGGGCAACTAGTAGCAATGTGACCTGACTTTCCACAATATATGCATAGTTTGTTCACACATTGTCATTGTTTATTGTATTCCATGAGTGGTTTGAATTGTGTCCAATCAATTTGCATGGGATCATCCTTTGCTGCAAATGTTGTTGATGGAGACGGCATAGTAGGTGCAAAATTCTTTGGGATTATTAGTGATTCCCAACACTTTTCTTATCAACATTTTAAAAGCATGTTATCACAATAAATAACTTTAGAAATTACTAAAGTTGTACCTGATAGCGACATGCTAATAAGGCTAGCTTGAACTGGGCCATTTGGATAATAATGGGGGTGCAACCGAATGATTAATCGCACTTGGTTAAAAAAACCTTGAAACTTGGAAAATGTCCCATCAAACTTGTGAAAAAGGTTAATTTGCACCTCCTTAACTTGGGATGATGTTGTGGGAGCACATCCTAATGACATTGATGTTTGAACACTTTGAAGATGAGTAATAAAATCATGAAGAGCCTAATTCTCTTGTTGCATATGCCTAAAAGCAACAAGGACTTTTTCCATAAATGCAACCATCTATTCTCTAACGTAAACATGATTATGAGCACTATGAAATATGACACCAACAAGGGGTGGATAATCCACAACCTCAATCAACAAGAAGTGGGTAATTCACGATTTTTTAAAACTTTTTCCTTGAAGAAGATGGGTAATCCACACTCAATTCCAAAAAAAATTTAACTCCTAAGTGATTTATAAACACAAAAATAGACATTAACTTAATACATTTTATTCAAATTGTTAAGGACACGAATAATCACAGGAACAAAGGTTAAAGGAAAGGTCTAAGTCTAATTTTCAAACAAGGAACAAGACAAGATTATGTGATTCAAAAACAAAAACATAAGAACTAAAAATAAGAATATGAGATATGCAAAACAAACGTGAAAACAAATATTTATTATGCTAACATATGCAAACATGAACATGAAAAAAATATGACGAGGCTATGGTGTAAAATTGTGCTTAAGATTAGTGTTGAACAAAGTAAATGTAATGAAAAACTTTACTTTTATTTATACCCCTTAAGCACTTAATTCAAAAAAAAATCTTTAAAAGTTTCCAATCTACGTGTAGCCCATGTTCACCCATGTGCGCTAATGTGTACCCATGTGTGAACTATGAAGGAACTAATATTCAATTGAGAATGAACAAAACTTCAATTAGGAATGAATTAGGACTTAATTAAAAATGAACTAAGAATCAACTAGAAATGAACTATTAGTCAAATGGAAGTAAATTAAAACTTAACTAGAAGTTAACTAAAATTGAATTGAAATTAAACTACGAGCTAGGTATAAGTTTATTATAAATGATGGATGAACAATAAAATGAATGAACTTCATGGCATTAACATCTATGATAGATAGGCAATAACGCATTTTTAGAATTTCAACCCACATAGTAAGGATTACGGGGATGTAATCCAAGGTAAAGGGGGGATAATGTTAAGGGATATAAATCTTTTGATTAATTGTCACCATAAGCATCTAATAATTAATAGTTACTAGTGGTAGACTTATTGCCTCTTACCGAAAGGGTGAAGTTAGTGGGATTAAGTAATTCATGTTAATGAGTGGTTGAAGGTAATCTACCCAATCATGTAGGAGATTTTTAGGAAGGGATTATGATAAGGGCCCTATTTTCATGGGGTCAATGTGGGCTCTGTGTGGTTTTGTGGAAAAGAAATATTAGAGGAGGACTTGGAGGACATCTATAGGATTCGAATTAAGTTAATAATTGTGTTGTTGGAATGAAGTCCTTTTGGAGAAGTGAGTGTTGTAACACTAAGGATGAGAGAGTAATGAGGAAATGCATTTTGTACTTGTGTTATGGAAAGGGAAAATGGTTAAGGAATTTCTATGTGTTTTGCATGAATTTATTTTATTAAGAGGTATAAAAAATAATGTAATTTAGATTATACAAAGGTGTTAATGCCCTTTTCCATGGTATTTAAATGTTTCTTTTAGAACAAAAAGGAAGGCGGCATACCAAGTGGTAGCCTCTGGAATAGTAAGCTATTGGCTGCCACATGAAGGTAGCAAATAGTATGTGATAGTAGGAGAAGGGAAACACTTGAAAATAGTAGTTTGCAAACTAGGAAGGACTACATCAAGCAATAGGCAATGGCCGGAAGTGGGTGTAGTTTGATGCAATGGCAGGCAACATTGGGGAGTCATTTTGGGGTGTTGCAGATGATATGTAGAATTACCAAAAGGTTTACATGCATTGTTAAGATGGGATGGTAGTTATAGGAGGCTTGTAGACCCATTATGGCAATGTCCACGGGGCATTGAAGGCACTACATAACCTTGGAGAATAACTACTCTCTAGTTGAAATCATGTATTTAATGGGGCAAAGACACCTTGAATATTTACAGGATTATATATGTTCAAATAAATAATCAACTTCAACAACCTCTTAATTTTGAAGAACTTCTTGAGATCTTTTTGTAAACATTAATACTGTGGCCCAATTCTCAATCATTTGCACAAAGTAAATATTCAAATTTTATGACATATACATGAAATCATTCATTGTTTTCTTCTCCGTCTATTCTTCATTTCATTTTGTAAGTCCCATATGCATGGATAAACATAAGAAAAACAAAACTCAATGAGTTCAATAAAGGCTTCAAACTTTAAAATATTGAACACGTTAACATTTGAATATTCAATTGAGATGTGGGAGAACAAAATGTTCAATCTAATTAGGTAACCCTTGAGATCTATTTGAATTTTTCAAAACCTTTGTTAAAATAATTAAATTCAATTATTTACATACTTCAACAATCAAGTGGAATAAAACATTGCAATGTTTAATAAACTATGTGTAACCTAGTGTAACTTGATATGAAAGTTGAACAAAACCTCAAACATGAATTGAATCATGTAGCACATTAAAATGAGCCATAAATAATTGAAATATATAAAGTGGGTTGATGTCTTCAAGCAAATAAGTGATGTTGTTCAAATCAATAATCATTGCACATCCCACCATAAATTTTTGGTAGAAAACTCTTATATCAAATCTACCACATGTTTTTCAACAATACACCTTTTTTTTGTACAAAGATGAAAAGACAATGATTAAAAATATATATATTCTACACTCAATACTACATATGGTCAATCATGCTTCATGTTGGCAACTTGCTTATGAAGTTTGTTGTCCACTTTGTATGGAGGAAAATATTTATTATAATTGTAACCATCATTTTGATATATGTGAACAACTAGCCACTTGGATTTCCAAGAAACATAGTGTTGCTCTTTTTGTATTATGTTTCAAGCTACCCACAACATTCATCAATGTAGTAGTTTTCCTCTTTTATCCATAGATCTCATTTATAAGTTGTCATAAAAAAACAAGAAACATTATCCACAACCTTTTACCCTTAGGTGTGTTCTCAATACTTAAACAATCATTAATAATAACGATTTCAATGCCTTTACTTCCCCTTTGTTTCAAGTATCTATGTAGTTTGAATTTTATTCTTCTTCCAAAAGGAAAAGTGAACAAAATTTTCTTAAATTTTAGCATTCACTTCTACATCTTTGTGTAGGGTTTGACTTTGAAAACAAGGTCAGAACACAAGGTTGTGTACATTTTCATGATTGATACAAATTAATGTTTATGTTTGTTATTAGTATTTCAAATTATTATAGGCAAATAATGATTTGTTGATTAGAGAATAAAAATTTGTCAATTTTTTTGGACAAGTTAATGCTTACGGTTCAACACGTCACCATGTCACTTCACATTGCAATCTAAGGTGAAATATGTGACATGAAAAAAAAAATTGAAAAAAAAATTGCAATGTGAGACACAACATTAGTGATGTGAGATGTGACATCATTTGATGTGAAAACAAATTTGGGAGTTTTTGGGAAATTCACCATAGTCACATATGGTGTTAATTTGGAATGATTTTTGCACCATTACATTTCTAAAATGAAGGGATACACATGTGCAAGGGTGCAAAAGTTTTGGAGACAAAATAATTTGGAGGCCAAAGGCTAATTTTCCATTTTGGAATAATTTCCATTTATTCTTTGGAAATTCACATTTCATCCATATGGAGGGAGAATCATGAATGGTTTATGCTAATGAATTCTTACATAAGAACACTATTGGTGTGGGAGGATTTCATGCCATTTAAAGACAAAAAAATTTGGAGGTTTGTTCACGGGCGTGGAAAGGTGGTGTGCATGGAATTGATTTTGCCAAGTTTTTCAATTGTAACTTCTTGTGTTGGTAAAGCATCCAATCTCATCATGTACAAGTGATAGAATGTCCTATCATTAATGAATGGAGTGGATTTGAATTCATGTCATGATTCTTATGCGAGGATCACAAAAGTAGATTTGTGTTACATGATTTGTGCATCTCCATTTGTGTCTGTAGGGTTACACTTGTTGCCTATCAATATGTCGATTGAATTATCATTTGATTTTAGGGGTTAGGGGGATGTCAAGGTGTGTGCCATTTGGCTACGACATGGGGGTGAACACACACTTTCAAGTTGACCTTATAATGATTTGTGTTTATTATTCAATGTGAAACCCTAGGTGAAAGGCCATGCGTCTTCCCACATGTGTTCATTATAATCATTAGAAAAAAAACCCCATTTTTCGACTTGTTTTAGGCGGCTAAAAGTGTCTTTCACGACTATTTTTTATCAAAAATAGTTGCAAAAAACACTTTTAGTTGTCTAAAACAAGTCAAAAAATGGGATTTTTCTACTAGTGAATGAACCTAAGGAATGTGATTGTTATAGTTTAATATGGCCATTTGAAAAAAATGGCTCAATGGACAAGGATGTTCCATTGTTTAATGTTGTGATGAAATGAGGTTGATGACCAATAAACCATTTTTCTCACAATGTGCCCAAGTGTTGTGGGCAACATGAAATGTTCTTGCAAATGCTTATCTTTAGCCATACATGTGCAACATCCTTAGATTTATGTTATGGGAATTTTGGTTTAAGGGTAGGTTAAGCCACGACGTGTTCAACATCCCTTTACATTTAATGTAATCCATTACTAGTTCAACAAACTTTGGTTATTAAAGGTTCTAGGTGGGACCCCCAAGTTAAGGTTAAAGTTCACCCATTTGACTATTCAGTGAACCTTTTTGCATATGGATGAAATAATGACAACTAGATGAATGAAATGTTGGGTATGTTTATGACTTTAATGCAACATTATTGTGACTTTCTTTTTTAGCTCTATTACAATTTTCTTTCAATTTTATTGAAAATTTAAGTTCAAGGTTGGTAATAGGTAAGTAATTAAGTCGGTATAAATAATATGTAAATAAGGTCTAAGTAGGTAAGCAATAGGTATGCTGGTGTGTAGGAACTTAGGTTAGAAGTTATAAAGTTGGTTCAAGGTTGGTAATATATTTAAATGGGTAGATAATTAATTAATATGTAGGTAAGGTGTCATTAATAATAAGTAGGAAGTTAAACAAAAGGTAGGTAAATTACCATTAATACTATAGCCTACCTATATATTACCTACATGTATTTTCCTACCTATCATTATCAACACCTTACTTACATATTATGTACTTAACTTACAAGCTACCTATACCTATTATCTACCTACCTACTTAAGTAACCCACAACCTATTTAATTGACTTAATTTAATTTACAACTTACCTTCTTATTTAACCTAAAATTTAGGTCAATTTAACTTACAACCTACATGTATTTCGATAACTTGTAACCTATCTACTTAACTTACAACCTACCTACTTAATTAAGCTAGTTAGGCATGTAGGTTATTTATGTAGTTAGGTTAGGTAATAAGCAAAGTTCGACCTAAATAAAGTAACTAACTAACTAGGCAAGTTAAGTAGGTAGGTATTAGGTAAGTAATAGTTAAATTAAATTATTTAAGTACTAACAACTTTTATTTAATCATGGTGTTGCCAACTATTCAACAAAAATTGGTCAGATATCAACTATTTAAATAATTTTCATTGATTTTATATGAATTCCAAATCAAATGAATGAAGTATGTGAACACTACACCAATATTCATCCAAGTTTAGTAAGTGTTTTACTATATTTTGAGTGAAATTGAACAAATTTACCATCAAGAAAATGACCAACCCTTTAGTAATTGAGGACTAGTTGCTATGGATAGGTGAATTCATTAATGTTAATTGAATTCATCAATAATCAATCAAATTCATTAATAGTTCGATCATTAATAATAAATTAAGCACCTAGGAACCTTCACTAAACTACATAACCTAAGTTAATAACCTAGCCCAACAACCTAGGATGCAAGTGTGAAGGTTTGAACCTTTCACTTCCTTTCATTTCCATATTTTAAAAACAAGTTTTTAATCATTGAACCATTATTTAAATGAATGACATTTTTTTGATATCAGATATTATTATGCACATTGTTTTTACATTAAACAATTATTGGTCATTTTTTACTATTCTACCATAGGTTACTTTTAGTTATTATATCGTAAGCTATTATTGGTTATTTTAAGTTATTTACCAAAACCTATTGTTGGATATTTTAAGTTATTTATCATAGGTTAATCTTGGTTATTTTATCATAGGTTATTGTTATTCTAGGATTTTTTGGCTATTTTATCATAGGTTATTATTGGTTATTTTAGGATATTTTATTCAAAAATATTATTGGCCATTTTATTGTATGCTACTATTGGTTATTTTAGGCTATTTTATTTTAAGATATTTTTGGTTTTTTTATCGTAAGCTATTGTTGGTTATTATAAACTATTTATCATAAGTTACTATTAGTTATTCTATTATAGGCTATTATTGGCTATTCATCATAGGTTAATCTTAACTATTATTGGTTATTTTATATTATTATACCTTAGAATAACCTATAATAACATAAAGTATAATGACTTTGAATAACTTAAGGTATAGGCTAGGGTTAATTAAATAATCTAGTTTAAAATAACTTAAAATATCAATCTTATAATAAGTTATGATATAACCTATGATACCTTAAAATATAATAACCTATAATAATTTATAATAACGTACGTATAATTTAAAATAACATAGGGTATAACTTAAAATAATTTAAAATATTTAAAACAACAACATAAGAATAAGCCTATTTACCATAGTAAATTATGTCAATTAGTAATGAAACATGATGTTTACATAATGACCTTATAATGAAATAACTTTAATCAAGTTGAAATCATTAAGGTGCAATGAATCTATTTCATTTTTAAGGTCCCATAGTGATTTAGGCTAATGAATTGCACCCCATTTTTTTATTATTGGAAGTAATGTGTTGGCGGTAAATTCAAATTTTAAATCATTATTGAAATCATTTATGACTATGCCAATTTGCATAATTGAAAATTAGTCAACATTTCAACTAGGGCAATTGACTTTGGACAAGTGGTGCAAGCCCATCCCAAAACTATAAAACTTTGACAAATTGAATTCATCCTATTTTTGTTCACTTGAATTCCTTTGTTGCCCAATTTTCTTTTCCATTTCTACCTTTCCATAATCATCTCCCATCCACTTTCTAAGGTTTCTTAAATTGCCCATTGGCATGGTACTTTCATTTAGATTGGAATTTATTCACTAAATCTTCATCATCATTGTTTTCTTTACAATTTTACTTTTGAAATGTATGCAAGTCATCACAAGTGATGAGAAGAGGAGAAGATGCATCTATTTTTACCACATTTGATGTAAGTTGTTAATTTAGGTGAATTATAATTATTGACCTTTGGTTTTTTTTTGTTTTTGTTGTTTCTTAGGCATTGGGTAATGATTTGTACCATGGTATTGTCATTGGAAAGGGAATTTGTTCACTAAAGCTCATTGGCATTGTTTTTTCTACACTTGTACTTTTGGCATATATGTAAATTATCACAAATGATGAGAAGAAAACATATATACCTTCACCATATTTGATGCAATCAAGTTGTTATTATAGGCAATGGGGTTTGCTATGATTATGTATAGGTTCTAGGCCTTTTTTATTAGCTAACAAACCATTTGATTAACAAATAATGAACAATTTAACCCATCAAAATTTTGCCTTTGGGGGGGGGGGAATATTATCAACAATATTTTGTTGTTGTTATTAGGTATATAAGTGATAAATTGGTTTAGATAAATTGTAAAATGACATGTAGCTAAGTAGGGGGTGGTTTAATTTAGTTAACCTAACTTAACTTAATCATCCTAACCCCTTAGGCATGTACATAGATTATTCAAATTTGGCTATGAATTACATGAAAGTTGTGAATATGGTTGGAATTCAATAATTTAATATGAATTGACATTGATTTCATATTATTAAAATCCATCTAGATTTAAAATCTATTTGGGATTGGACTTACCATCTAGATCAAGAATTGGTTAGGATGGGTTTTTGAGATGGATGTAACCAATTTAAAAATTAAAAAAAACAGGATAATTTTAATCAAATGTAAACCAAACTAAGTCAATTAGTTTGAGGTTATATTGAAATCAATTACAAATATCATATCAATTGATATGTTATTTATAAATATGTTAAGGTATTGTCTTTTAAAAATAATAAATTTATTATAATAAATATATAATTGAAATTATATTATCAATTAATTTGGGTCCAATCTTAGATTAATTTTGGCCCAATTTGATTGAAACTTTCAAATTATCTATTCAATTCTTTATTTGATTGCACCCATTTGTCCCCACCCCTTTCAAACATGTTAACTCCCATATCCTCCTAAAACTATGCATTTTATCCGTAAAAAAAAGTTAAGAATTGAACCTTTGACCTTTAGAATGATAACCAATTTTTTAATTAATGGACCACAACTTCAAAAAGTAAACATTTTTCCAATGGATTTTATTTCATATCAAATGATGTTGTACATAACTTATGTAAGTAAGTAAGAAGATTAAATAATATTAATAGATATGTTAAAGATAGATAAGTAAATAGGTTGTAAGATGTTAACTAAGTAGAAGAAATAAGTATTTGTAGATTGTAGGATGGTAAGTAGGAGGCAGGTGGTTGAGTTGTAGGAGATAGTATGTATGTATGTGTAGGAAAGTAGGTAGGTAAATAAACCGAAACTACCTATGTCGCAACCCTAGTGTTGCAACCCTAGTTTTGGGCTCGCGACCAAGGCAAGGGCTTGCAAGGTTGCGGGCCGAGAGGGAAGCCCAGGGGTCACATTTCATGCTCTTTAGAGTGCAAAAAAATGTGAGAGAATGAACCTTCACACTCCCAAATGAACTCCCATTTTGGGAGTTGGAGTCCCAATGGATTCTTGAATATTTAGAGGGAAAATATAGGGGTCAAAACCAATTAGATTGAAGACTTATTTATATCATTGGAAATCTATTGAAACGTAGATGTCTACAATGGGCTTGCATGACCCATTTGGACATCTGAAACACAAGTTATGGCCAAAAGAAAGGTCGGGAGTCAAATTGACAGTTTGATTCCCAACGACTAAAAGTCGGGAATTGATCTGATTTCCTTGTGTGCAGGTGGAGTGTGACATACCGTTGAAAAGTTCTTGACGAGGGCTACAACTTTGCTTTCAATCTCATTTCAATCGAAGGTCTGCACACAAAGTTATGGGGCCCCAAAGTTGTAAGAGTTTCGATTTTGGGAATTTCGGGACTCCCAATTCGGAGCCCTGGGACAAAATGCCAGTTGGATCCTAGTCTCGTGGTTAACCACATAATACACTATAAGGGGGAAGGTGGTGGCTTCCCCAAATCCAAGTCGTGATGAGTCTTGTGAGTCTGAGTTTGCCCGCGGCTCGTCCTAACACCAAAAGTGCTCCAACTATGCCCTAACCAACTTGTTGTTTGGTTTTGTGCAGGTTTGTGTGAGTGATTAGTTGCTTGTCATTCTTCTTAGTCCCATTCCAGAGCTCCAACATGCCCCTTTACCCCCAAAGTGTTGCGAGCTAGGGAGCGTGCCCAACTTCTTATTCTTTCGATGTTTTCACTTTAGATTCACATTTGAATCTATCAAGGAGCTTGGGGGTACGTCAACCTATTTAACCTAACTAATAATTAGCCTGGTTAATATATGGTGTTTCATTTGATTAGAAAACCATTGAACATTTTAACAAATGATGTCATTTTTAAATGTTGAACTTAAAATAGATGTTTCATTTGATTAAAATTTATTGACCATTTTGATCATTTTTTTTGGGTCCAGTTTGATAGATAGTCAAATAAGTAATTTTAATCAAGTTGACCAATCAAAAAATAAACATGTCATTTGAGCCTTGGATTTTTAATTAGAATGTACATGTGTCCATTAATCAAGAAAAGCTGGTCAATCAACTTGGATAGCTTTTAAAACTTTTTTTTAATACTAAACAACAATAATTTGTTGACCTATGAATTACCTAACCAAACAACCAAAATTAATAAGAGACTTTGGCAAACATCAATGTACAAATTTTTGCATCAAGTTTTTGTCATCAAATATTTTGCAATAAAGAAGCCATCTAAGCCCAACACACCAAAAAAAAAAACTTAAGGTGCACCTTTGTAAATGTTTGCCTAAAGGCACATAACCCAACTAGGTTCCCACTAATTTTATGCAACTAGTGACGTGTTGGTTTTGATATCAATTTGGTTTTTTGCTATTAGATTTTCAATAATCCTAAATGGGTATTTGAAACATATTTGTTAAAATTGCTGTTTGAATGCCCATAAATGAAAATTTTGAAAATTTGAAACCAAACAACTTGGATTGATAGCAAACAAATTGAACATACTTACAGGGTTGAATGAAAGTTGTTGTCATATTGAGGTATAGCTCAATATGGATGCAACTTCATTTTGATTACCAAACATCAAACATTCGAATCCAAGTGTAAAAATGTAAACGCATAGTGCAATTTTTTTTTGATAGGGAAAATCCATAAAATGTTATGAAATTGCACAAAAGAAAAATGTGATTATAGGTTTATTTCAAACACATTAATGAGCCAAGCTTATGGTGCCACCAAGGATGGTGTTCAACCCATCCTCAAGCAAAAATGGACACATCTTTGGTTCAAATAGTGTGAGAACTTTGATTTAAAAGGGCATATTTTTGCCCATGTTGTTGTTCTATAAAGAGACATTGTTTGTACATACTGGGTAGGTAGATGAATGTGGATGGTTCATAAATAGGTAACCAGATGATAACATATGGCATAGGAATAGAAGGAAAAATTGCTTCTGGATGACAGAGTATCCATCTTGCATGGTGCATTGGTGGGTGCTGATTCACTTTGGTCATGGATTAACATCAAGGTTGTTTATGATGTAATCAACATATGCTTCAGGATAGTGGTCTTTAGGCTGTTATGTTCTCTTTGTTGGTCTTGCCTACCAAGGCAAGGATATTGTGTTTAGATTCATTTTAGAATATAGTAGCTTAAGGGATTTTGGCCCCTATGTAATAATATTAGGTCTATTTTTATATGAGGATTTTTGAAAGATGACATTTTGGCATGTCTTGAAACTTGAGATTAGTTATAGAGTTATAATATCTTGAAGGATTTGGGTTTCTTTTACAGGATTTTTTGAAGATTATATTTTTGCATGGTGAAATATTTGAGTTTCCATAATTCTTCTTTCACCTTAAGATACTTTTTAAAATGTAAATGGCAAGGCCATAGTGTGACACACCCGCTTGTTTATTTTGTGTGAGTTAATCAAGGGATGTTTATGGAGGAATGCCATCTCCTCTAATTTCACAACCTAATCCGTTTCTGCACCCCTTTAACCTCTATTTGAAACCTTAGTGAGTAGACGGAGATAATAAGATGCTTACAAAATCAGCATCCCAAATACACCCAAAACAAAGAAAAAAGGGTCCAATCTTTTATGCCCTAATAATAAGTAAAAAATGGGTTTAAAAAAAAAAAAAGGGCTGGGTGATACAAATGTCAACATTTTTCATGAAGATTTTGTTTGGGGTTGCATGGGGTTTTTATGGAGCGCTTGGATTGTGCTCCGATTGGGCATTGTCACATGGATTTGAGTGAGGTTTTCATTTTGAAAATTCATAGGTATATTGGTGAAGCTCCAACTGGTAAAAGCCAAAGAATTATACCCACATTCTGGGATGCACCAATTAGTGGGTCTCAACTTTCAAGCGAGTAGCAATGCTCTTCATCTCATGTAGTAGTAATATTCTGGAACCTAATTTGTTAAATGGCCTAGGAATTTTTACATTGGGATGAGTCTTCCTTTCTTTCGAGATTTGCTTGTCACTCCTCCACATTTTCAAAAATTTTACACATTAGAATTATTCTTAAAATAATAATCCTGTTTTTGGGCCCCTCTTTCAGTTTGAGAATTGTTTTTTTTCCATTTTTAAATTTTGATTATTTGCAAAAGAAAGCAGACTCAAAACAAAGTGAAAAGTAATAGTTTTTTTTTTTAATGAATTTTTTTTTTCACAAAAATGAAAGCAAAATCAGAACTCGAGGTGAAACTCAGGCTCCCATTTTTATCAAAAAATTGAGTGTGTATTTCACACCCCACTGCTGGGTTTGTTATGAAATTGCTGCAGAGATTTGCCTTTTGTGATGCAGAGAATGAATGTCCTTTCCAATAGCTCCAAAAGAGACGCTACACAGTTGGGTTTGTTCTCTCTTTGGAGCTATTGGAAAGGACATTCTTGATGAGAGAGGTTGGAACTACACACTTACTCTGGTGAAAGTGTTTTGTGCAAGGTCTTTGTTAGAAGCAACAACCCCAAAAAATACAATGGAACAGGAGATAAAACCCTTGTAGACAGGAAACATGGTCCACATTTTAGGGTGTTCTTGTGTTGTTTACTTACTACCCATTAATTATCATGTCTTCCCCAAGAATGGCAACTTCTGCATTGTGTAAAGACAATGGGAACTGAAAGTTCACAATGACACAACATAGACAAGAGCTCCTCATTTTCTGAGGTATACCTGTGAAGATAGGGACCTGCAATCAGATGTGAAGTTTTGAAACTGCAAACATGAAAAGCACAAATTGACAGGTTAGCAGAGTTGCACAAGGTTTGAAAGATTTGGCATTGCAATTTGCAACTGTCAAGGGAAATGGTCTAAGACAGTACCAGGAAGAGGTCATTGCAGTTTTCATTTCTAATTATGAGAGGAAAAAGGCTTTCAGTCGCAAAAGGTCCCACTGCAACTTGGTGCAGCACACATGCTGGAATGTGATAAGCATTGTGATGCACCTTCCAAATCTTGTCAAGCACATCAATTTTCACCAGTGTTTTTGCCAGATAGTGCATAGTCTCAAAGAGAGTACAACCCCCCAAAAACAAGGTTGAACACTTGAGCATCTTATCACCATCAGATGTGCAGCAACTCCAATTGTCAGCAAAGTTTCTGATCCAAATCTTCATACCCAGTGAGATCATCAAGAGACCTTACTGAGTGAGATCATCATAAGGTTAGGAAAGGCCTGGGTAGAATTAGACACTCCCTTTAGCACATCACAGAGTAGAGAAGCTGAAAGGTTGAAGCAGATTAAGTTGATTGACAATATAAAGGACAGAAGTTGTGTGAGAGTAGTATTACATTTGAATAATTATCCATCCCCATTATCCCTGAGGAAACCATCAAGCATAATATCCTGCTACACAACTTCTGCCAATTCAACCAGTTCCCAGGAAAGCACAACTTAGTGAGAGCATCAAAAGTGTTATTGCCTACAAAAGAGCGTTAACAATTAGAAAGTTTAAACCACTCACAAAACTACAAAGCATCAAGACAGCAAGAATAACTGCAGAGAGTAGAACAAAGGTAAAGAGCAGCATAGACAAAAGTAGTAATGACAAAAAGGCTTTTCACTAAATACTGCAAGCTGGTTGAGAAACTAGCACAACCAGAGAGCAAGCTCCTGGAGGACATCTGCAGACAAATGCCACAAAGAGAGAGAGAGAGAGAGAGAGAAATGGTTCCCAACAATTATTAGTCCAAGCATGGTGAGTATTTCCCATCTTCTCAGGACACGCAATTAACTGAATTCCAAGATCTGATTTCCAAACTCAAAAAGACATTTCGTCCATGACATACATACATTAAGTAATGATCTTTACAGTCCCCCCTGCTTGTTTCCTAGCTCATCGATCCCATCCTCCACAACTACTACTGCTCTTGCAAGTTCATCAATTGGGTCTTAAGTCTTAACCTATGCTTAAGCTTCTTAGATTGTCACAAGATTTACAAAGACACTCCAGAATCCAAAAAACTACCAAAACTGTGTTGTGCTCTATACACATGTTGCACATAATAGGAGGCAACCCCTTGAAAGATTAATAAATGTTGTTTCCCTCCTCCCCCCCCCATGGATGGAAACAAGGTCTTGCCTATGGAAATTATTTACAGATCACTCCGGCTTCATGGTGGTGGCTTTAGAAAAGGTACCCATCATCAACAGAACCAGCAGCAGGCAGGGAGGGAGGAAGAGAGGATCACAAGTACATCCTTGTCCTGTTGCGGTCAAAGATGTCCATGGCTTTCTTTGATGTGCTCTGGCAGTATTCTGAGTAAATCTCTCCAGAACTACTACTACTGTCAGCCATAGAAATGTGAGAAGCTGACGGTGGCCGCATAATAGAAGAAGAACTGCTGCTATGGTGGTTGTTGTTGCTTCCAGTATCCTCCTCCGACTGCTGCTGCTGTGCGTTTGCAACCATGCGGTTCAACCTGCTAGTTCTTCCTGGCGGACTCTTAGCTAAGTGATTGTGAGACGGGGTTGCTTCCAGATTGCGCATGCCGGCAGCCCTAGTAGTCATGGAAGAAGATGGGTACAAAGCTGCTGCGGTAGGAGGAGGGGCAGCACCAGCACTGGAGGAGGCGGCCTTTGAAGAAGAAGCGGATGATCTTAACGCCTTCTCTGCACGGTGCAGGCGGCAACGGAAAGAGCCAGGGTGATTAGTAGGGGAGCACAGACAGACCATCTTGACCGCCGGCGGTGACGATGGGTGGTGCGAGGATTTCTTCGCAATAACACTGGCAGAGGGATTTGGGAAATCCGGGGATGAGATATTACGCTTCCCTTTGGTGGAAACGACGTCGTTCTGCTGAGGAGTCGTCGTCGTCGTCGTAAGGGACTGCCCCTTACCTGAAGATGTTGTGGAGGAGAGACTCCGAGGCTTCAGGACTGCTTTGAGAAGATTTGAGGCATGCATCTTGGCCAATCTGTTTTCTGAAAGAGAGAAAAAAGAAAACAAAAAAAATGTTGGGATTAGTATTAGAAGAAGCGATGGGAGGAAAGAAATCCATCCCACTACCACCACCACCAGCAGCGAAGTCCGAGTTTTGCAGAGTTTTTTCTTTGCCAAAACCACAAGGGGACATACCAGACGCTGCGGCAGCAGAGTGGGAAAACTCCCCGAGCGCCAGCGAAACTTGGATTCAGGGCAAGAAATTGCGCAGTCAGCCAAGTGTAGCAATTGTGTTGGAACCACGCGAAGGATATGAGGAATTCCAAACTCTTCTCCCCGTCACAAGAACGCCAAAAAAAACCTAACCAAAACAGAAGCAAAATGGGAAATCCGAAAGCGATCGGTGAAGAATCCGGTTGAATGCTTTATATGGGTACAAGCGCAAATTTACGTTGCTAGTGAAAGCAGGCTAAAGGAAACAGAAGAGGAAGAAGAAAGGCAAGGAAAAAGCATGCAAACTGCAGAGAACAAGAAGAGAAGTGGAGAGAGAGAGAAGAGAAGGCGGACAAGAGCGCGAGAGAGAACAGAGAAGAAAGAAACAACTTCAAAACGAGAACGTAGGGGTCGCTGCTGCCCATTTTATAATCTTCTTCTGGGCTGCCTGGGCACCGGGCCGGGAAACACAGGCCGACGAATGGAATACTACGTCCACGACCCGACCCGACCCGACCCGACGCGACCCGGCCAATTTTCTGCGGCACTGCACAATAGAACCGTACCTACCTTTCAAAAAACCGGGATCATGACAACCGTTGGATTGAAAGAGAGTGGTGGCAAGTCGGACGGTTGAGAAGATGACCCATTCCAGGGGGATTTGAGTCAGAGTGGTGGGTACTGAGGACAGGGTGAGTGATCTGGGCCGTTGGAAACGGATGCAATCGAAAGGGGGAGGGGAAACAAGATACCCTACCCCCGCCCCTCCCCCCCAAATCTGATAATTGTCGTATTCTGCATTTTTTTTTAAAAAGAAAAGAGACAGTCGGTTAGTTGCGTAGTTAGGTACCCCCCCCCCCCTCTTTTTTTTCTTTCAAAATGAAAAAAAGAAAAAGGATATATATGTGTAGCTTTTGTTTTAGGGGAGGTTCCAGTACAAGTGCCTTGTTCTTGCAAGGGAGGGGTACCCAAGCCGTGAGGGCATGAGCCTTTGGGTGTTCCCGAACCTCAAGAGAACACATGAGTATGAGAGAACCTCCCCTTCCATAAACAACTCTCTTTTTTATTTTATAGCTTCTTTCCCATTTCATTAAAATATGTACATTTCCATGGGAACATACATATAGGGGATACCGCCCTCGGGTTCCTCTGCTGCTGGGTGGGGGGAGATTCCTCAAAATACACATAGAAATAAAAAAAACAGGGAGTTGCTGCTGAATGTAACAATAACAAGGGGTGTGTCACACTCTGGCCTTGCCATTTACAGTATTTTAAGGCAAAAGAAGAATTATGGAAACTCAAATATTTCATCATGCAAAAAATATAATCTTTAAAAAAAACCTCTTAAAAAAAAAAATCGATAAAAATCAATAGATGGAACCATCACGCTGAAAACAAAAAGGAAGGCCAAAAAAAGGTCAAAAGATGCATAGTTCGCAAGAACCAAAGAAGGGAAAGAGTTAGTCCCTCTCACGATGGTAGGAACTTATTTCACCCATAGTTCTTTTAATATCATCAACATGCAAATTGTGAGATCTAATACTAATTGTAGGTCTAGAAAAGTTTTTTTTATCAATGTAATTTTTAAATTTATAATAGAGGTTAAAACACATTGAAATGCAATACTAACACACTATCACAAAAACTAAATGTAAAGACAAATGAGCTCTCAATCGGCTATCATGAAAAAAATAAACACACTCCTTGATCCTTGATGAAATGATCCATATCACATCTCAATGTGTCATGCATCTCCATGGTCATCGAAATAAAATGATGCCTTTCAAAAAATCCTTTACACTTGCAAATTTTAGTAATGATGCTAAATTTCACAACTACACCTATTAGTCAACTAATGACATTTATAACCATTATCTCCCATGTCGAGTCAATAACCCAGACATGTTGAAACTTGAGATATTATAACTCTGCACCTAATCTCAAGTTTCAACACAAGCCAAAATATCATCTAAAAAAAAATCCACATATAAAAATAGACCTATTCCTTAAGGGCCAAAATCCATTAAGCTACTATACTCTATAATGAATCCAAACACAATATCCTTGCCTTGGGTAGGCAAGGCCAATAAAGGAATTCTTGCACTGCTCATTGTGTGCACATGGGATTGGGTCTTGCATAAATTTATGGGTGCCCAAGTGCTTGTTCTGACGGTCGGTTTTAGGTACATGTAGGTTCATATCATAGGGGCTTGCTATTGTGTTTTGACACCTTGGGTGAATCAGCACCCACGTTGGGTAGGCACCATGGTGAATATCTCAAAATCCATTTAAGTTATATTTCTAAATAAACATTACAAGTATCCCCGGCTCACACTAAATCAGGGTCTCTGAGTTCAAATCTGACATTCTTTGGGCTTCATATGACCCACCTCACTCAAAAAGGTGAAGGTATTTTGTTCGTTTTGGTAAGGGCTCATTTTCCTAATGAGCTCTTGCCTTTCATGAAAATATCATACCTATTTTGCTTTGCATTAATTGGGTATGGTGCCTCTTAAGTTCATTTTTTTAATTTCACTTTATGTTTTTTGCAATGAGGAAATTTGATTCAGCCATCACACCAAAAAGAAATGAAGCTATGGAGACTCAACTCCCCCAAAAGTTGCTCTCTTTTGGCCCAGCTATATACTGAAAGGAGGACAACATTTGCCAAAGCATATGGGATAAAAGTGAGCTGCTATTGGGAACTCTTTGGGGAACATGTCAGGAACTTGAGAACTCTTTTGCTTTGAACCCCACTCACACAGAAAAAAGCAAGCATGAAAAGTTGAATGTCCACTGTCCAAGTGGAAAGTGAACAGCGTACAGTCCACTCTCTACACCAAACACAACTTGAAAAAAAGATCACCCAACCCCCTCCTGACCCCACCCACAAGAAAAAAAGAAGAAAAAGGGATGCCACTTCACTCCACAATGCCACTGCATGGTGAAATTCTATTTTCTAAAATTATTGGCTGCCACTATTTTGCACCTTCTGTGGTTCCATGTTGATTCATGTTGCATGGTTCTTCTTCATGTTCTGCAAGAAGAACATTACTTATTGTGCTTTTTTACCTGTTTTATTATTACCCCAAGCAAAATTTGAAGAACCTAGCACCTTTCCCATCAAAGAATAAGTATCAACAACTAACAACACACTTTCAAGCTCTAAAACAAGACAAATTTTTTTTTGTATTTAACATATGTTTGTCAAAACAATCATACCCTATAACAAAAAACCATGTTTTGAGCACTATCAACCACTTTTTTCATTGCACAATGCTCAATGAAAGGTATTTGTGGCTTTGGATATGTGGGTCAAAACAATCAAACCCTATAACAAAAACCATGTTTTGAACACTATCAACCACTTTTTGCATTGCACAATGCTCAATGAAAGGTATTTGTGGCTTTGGATATGTTGCTCAAAACAATCAAACCCTATAACAAAAACCATGTTTTGAGCACTACCAACCACTTTTTGCATCACACAATGCTCAATGAAAGGTATTTGTGGCTTTGGATATGTCGCTCAAAACAATCAAACCCTACAACAAAAACCATGTTT
>Ga0116229_10003780_pt1 | contig 24912 bp, 21 predicted proteins | sample S1TSphgellanicum_3_FD_87313 | JGI IMG/M metagenome (GOLD analysis project Ga0116229, IMG submission 87313) | Host-associated microbial communities from peat moss isolated from Minnesota, USA - S1T2_Fc - Sphagnum magellanicum MG | ecosystem: Host-associated > Plants > Peat moss > Unclassified... | reverse complement strand
GTAACGGCTTAGGACCATGGTAAAGTAAAATCGTGAGGTCAAAGGGAAAAATTGAGGATGTAAGTAAAGTTGTTGGGGGAAAATGGAAGAGGTGAAAAGGGTTTTTCCTTCACCTTCCAATGGCCACCAAGCTTGGAACATTCCAATGGCCACCAAGCTTGGAACCTTGCAATGGCCAGCAAGCTTGGAACCTTCCAATGGCCACCAAGCTTGGAACCTTCCAATGGCCACCAAGCTTGGAACCTTCCAATGGCCACCAAGCATGGAACATTCCAATGGCCACCAAGCTTTGGATCCACTTTCACCTCCCTTCTCTTTCTCTTTAAAAGGCGAACTCGGATGATTGGGGGTTCTCTCTTTGCCTCAGGGATAATTTTCATGTAACCTTGAACACTTGTTTGACAAGTTTCTTGAAGAGGAAAATAATGTTTAATGTTGGTAGAGGGAAGAGGGAAGAAAAGTAGAATAAAAATCTAGTGATAGTGTTGGAAGGTTGGAACTCTAGAGAATCTCAGAAACCTCTCGGGTTTCATAGCATAACTTTTCACTAGTTTAGCTGCAGATCTTGAGATTTAGTAGCAAGTTGTGTCTTGTTGTTAACTTTTTAGAGAGCTATGGCAAGCCAGATTTGAACAATCTATGTGTGAGAAACAACATTTTAAGTGACTAGTGGTTTGCAACAAGGTTTGATCATCATCTTTGTAAAACCCTTTCGGTTTTGGTGGTATAACTCCTTATTGTCGTAGTTGCAGATCATGAGATTTGATAGGTTGGTGCGCCTTGTGGTTAGCTTACTAAAGAGCTATAGCAAGCCAGATTTGAACAATCTATGTGTGAGAAACAACATTTTAAGTGACTAGTGGTCTGCAGCAAGGTTTGATCGTCACCTTTGTAAAACCCTCTCGGGTTTGGTGGTATAACTCCTTACTGTCGTGGTTGCAGATCATGAGATTTGGTAGGTAGTTGCGCCTTGTTGTTAGCTTTCTAGAAAGCTATTGCAAGCTAAATTTGGACAATTTATGTGTGAGAAACAACATTTTAAGTGACTAGTGGTCTGCAGCAAGGTTGGACATGGTGTTAAGTCCTTAAACATTGGTTTGGATGAATGACAATTTGGCATAAATCCTAGAACGTGTAGTGTGTGAGCTTGAAAAAATATATCTATCAATTTTAATCATAAATAATGCATAGGAGGTAGGTTACTTAATTTCAACTACAAACGCAATCTAACTTCCAAAATTACATTTGTATTTTTCCTCCATTAGTAGCATTTGTGCTTTCATGCATAATCACCTTGTAGAACCGGGAGTAGAGGGACGGAAAGTCACCTCACACTAGGCTTAATGTTATGACCCTAGAAGACAAAACATAAGGTTTTTAATGGGTAATCATCTAGAGCCTTTCTACTCGTGTAAGGATTTTTGGATCTATACATTCCATGTAGTGGTGCCCATTTTTGTTAACAATGGGCCCAAACAACTTTTCTACCTCCTCCTTTGTGCAATATGTAGGCAACTTAATTTGTCTTGGATTTAGTCCAATGAAACCCAAGTCATACTTGTCTACAAAATCTTTTATAATGAAACCATAGTTATTGACAAATGGAAACAATTCAAGGACTTCACCAAAGCATGTTTTTGCAAAACATTGAGCATTAAAACTAAGATTAACAACCTCCTTCTTCACTTTCTTGTTAATGTCAATATTGTGTCCAACACTTGTCAACAATAATTTCTTGTGAACGTTAGTATGTTTGACATTTGTAGATGGCTTACCATTAGACATTGGAATAGACATGTCATAAAAATAAGAAACACAAAAACCATAACACTTGAGCTCGATGTAATGATCACAATACTAAAAACATTTTTGAAAAAATGATAAAACAATGTACGCACACAACCTAATCCCGTGTGCAAAAGCAAATTGAAGGTGGTGACCTACTACATGGGTGACTTTTTGTAAAAATGCCACATGGGTTAGTGGGAAATGAAATTTCAAATTTAACTTTCCCACCCAACAGGGTTTTGACTTCTTATGGAAAACACATTTGCTTAAATTGGTCTAGTTTAGTATGCAATCACCCACCTAACCAAACCACTAATGCTCACATGTTCATTTTATAGCCAGAGTGGTACAAAGTGTTTAATTATTTGTCAGAAGGGATGATGCCAAAATGATTTACTACTTCACAGAAACAATATTTAGTTTAGAAAACTAAGCCATTTGTGCTACAAAATGGAGTACTGTATAGATTTGGACAAAACAATAGGTTTCGTCATGTTTCGTAACAGGAATAAGTGTTAATTATATTATAAAAGTTACATAATGGAGTTGGTGGAGGACATTTATCTTCTAACATCACTATGAGAAAGATCCTTGATGCCAGTTATTGGTGGCCAACTATGAACCGACATGTTCATGAATTTTGTCAAACCTATGACTTGTGTTAGAAATCAGGCACCTATTAACACATAATATGGTAAAATCAATTACTCCTCTACTTGAACCTTTCTAGAAATGGGGATTAGATTTCATTGGACCCATCAAATCGATGAATCGTTATTTTTGCAATCGATACATTTTAATCACCACTGATTATGCCATTAAGTGGGTGGAGGCGAAAGTTTTATGCACCAACATAACTGCTATTACTACAAAGTTCTTATATAATCACGTTTTCACTCGATTTGGCTATACACTTACAATTGTGACTAATCAAGGTACCCATTTCATTAATGATGTCATTTTTTATTTAATTGATATTTTATATTAGGGTGAAAATCCTTTAAGGTGTACCACACAAAACAAAAAGGGCTTAATCCTTACTGCAATCCTTTTTTACCTTATATTTTGATCCCCATAAAAATAATGAATCACAAGTTGTCAATAATTTCAGAAAGACTATATTTTAGACTATTATAATTCTAGATTCCATCATAATCATCCATAAATGTGTCCTTACATGGTAAAAAAAGACTAGGTAAAAAAGACAGAAAAGGGTGACACTGTGACAAGATTTTGGTACACCTTAAAGAATTTGCACCCATTAAGACATACTAGCTCTACTAAATCTATTATCCACAAGGGACTAAACAAGCTGAGTCTATTAACAAAGTCTTTAGTGCATTACTCACAAAACTGGTGAATGAGAATTGAAATGACTAGGATGAGCACATGTTCATAGTTTTATTTTCTTATATATAGAACTACTTTCAAAGTTGGAACTAGTCACATTCCATTTCAACTTATCTATAGATTACACCCATTATTACCAACATAATACCTATTACCATCCAAGCTAAAACAAATCCATGATCCAACACTTATTAGAGTTATGATCATTAGTTGCCTATCAAAACTAGAGAAACTTCAGGAAAACCTATTAATAGCATAAAACTTGGTAACTTTTAACCAATGGAGCCGATTATTATGGTTCTAGAATCAATTTATGGAAACCAAATACCAGTTTGGGGATTATGTTCTATGCTTTCCAGGGGCTATCAAAGCACATTCCCTAAGTTTTAGAAACAATGGTTTAAACTTTATAAGATTTAATATTGTCTACCTAAAAATAGAGTGCTATTAGTGACCATTGATAAAATTGATCCTAATCCAATATTGGTTAATATTAACAAGTTGAAACCTTATAGGTTTGTAGAGGATTATACACTTCAACCTATTTTGGCTAAACCTAGTGATTTATTACCAAAAGAATTGATTGAGATAAGCTAGTTTAATAACATGTTCCACTAGAATAAATCTTGTCCATTTCAACCCTAAATTTGTGACTACCATGCAACTAAAGTCCAAATTGACTACTTTTGTAACTATTTTTATTCTAGACCTATGTGTCACCTTAGTTGCAAACTATTATAGTTACATATGCAACTACAATGGTAGTGGCTTCAAAGTATAGTTGCATGTGCAATTATAACATATGATTGCTTGGATTTTCATTAAAAATATGGATGAAAAATCATATGTCATCCAATATTGATTGTGTCCATTCATGGATGATATCATAGTCATTTTTGCAACTACAAATATGACTATATAATTATATTCTACCACGCATATGTACACATGGCATATGATTTCTTTAATTTTGGTTTTAATATTAATAGGCATAAATATTTTGATAATAAATAAATAATGATTGTCTATTATAACGAAACATAAATTATTACATATTGACATCTTTTTTGTGAGTGATGCCATTAATTACTATAGTTCTAGAAAAACTTAAGCACCCACAATATTTTTATACATGTGTAAGAAATGCAATTCTCTAACACCTTACATTCAAGTAAACCAAAACATTGATTATTCAACATTTTTACACATATTCTACTTCCAATGAGAAGTTATGTGATAAATTGACATGGATTGTAGATTGCAATATTTACTCGTGGTTCAATAAATCCGGGATCTATGGATGTGTGATTGAATTCTCAAACACCATTTCAAATGTACATTCAAGGGCCAATGACATAGCTCAAACTAGTAAATTGGAAGTCAACATATATTACTCCATATGAGTTCATTAGATAAAATTTTAAATTTTCATTAAAAAAATTATGACCATTATTTTTTCTTTATAAAGTTATTATATATGAACTTTTAAGTTCAGCCCATTATTAAGTAGATGGAAAATAAAACATGCACACAAGTCTATGAACTATCAAAACCCATGATTATTTGTTAATTCAAATAGTTAATTTAATTGAACTTATTTCTAACTAGCTAATCTATCCATAAATAATAATTTAAACTTAATTTTCCTAGTCTAATTTACTAAGCCTACCTATTATAGCCTAATGTAAGCCTAAATAATTCATTCCATTATTAAATATATTAATGCTAGGCCTATTTAGTACTTTATTTATAGGTAAGAAGTTCTCATATAATTGGGTAAAATAAGTAGTTTGTAAAAAAATTAATTAATTGATTAATTTATATATTAATTAATAGGTAGTAATTTGAATAAATATTGTGTATGTAATAATACATAGGTATGTAGGTTATTGTGTCACATTTAATTTGATTCAATTTGGCAACCAAAATTGCATAAGTTTGGTAGTAATTTAAGTAGGATAAATTTATATTAAACAAAATAACTTAAAATAGCCAAGTTGAAATTTCAAGCCAAGTTCAACATGTAACAAAATTTGCCACATATATGCAAGTCTAATGAAATGTAATTAAATTAACCAATTAATTATTTAAGTTTTACCCAAATCCACCCAAAATTTTCCAAATTTAATTAAAGTGCTTAAGTTTAATTAAAATTTTGAATTTATTCAAATTTAACAATTTTTTGAAGTTTAATCGATTTTAACCAAATTTATTTCATTCATGAGGTTTAAAAAAAAGATAAATGAAGTTTATCCAAAATTATTCTATATAGCCAAAGTTAACAAATATTATTCAAAATATTTTGTCAATTTTAAAAAAAAATTAGCCAAATTTATTTTGATTTATCCAAAAAATTTCAAAGTAATAAAATTTTGTTTAAAAATCATATTTTAATTGATATTTGTTAAATTCAGCCAAATTTACAATATTTCTTGAAATTTATGTTAGTTTAGCCAAATTGGTCCATTAAATTTTATTTTTGAATATGTGTTTTTGTATTAATTAACTAATCAATAAATTAATTAGGTAGGGTAGGTATGTATGGGAAAAAGAAATTTCAAGACATCATTGTTGTTGAAATGTATAAAATAACAATATTCAAATGCAATTTTAACAAAATTATTTAACATTTTATATTTAAAAAGTATATAGATGTATAGATTTTGAAATAATCTTCAAGAAAAATCTTTTGTTTTAGTTTTTTGGAATTTTTTTGATAAAAATAATAATGGTTAAATTTAGGATTTTTGTATGTGTGATAATGTTGGCACCTCCTCTTTCACTATAACTTATCCCATATTCTTTGCATAGAATTTCAAACTTGTAAACTATATAATTGGTTGAAAGACTAGACTAAACTCATGGCATGTGTTATGACCATTCAAAGCACATGCCATGTGAGATGAGCCAATTGAATTGGCTTGTCAATAAAAAATAAATAGGATTTTACTTAATTATTAAAAATCTACCTAGCCTATGTTAGGTAGTTTATTTAAACCTAGAATAAATTAAGGTAACCTATAATTAAGATTAAATTAAAATTTAGTTAATTATTAATTAATTAAATTTAGACTTAATTATCATATATATAATTTATAATTTAGAATATGAATATTTTTTTAATTCCACATGGCATATGGCCATTCGCTTTTAGGATTGGCATGTGTAAAGTTTTTGACCATTGGATTTTATTTATGTAATAATTTAAAATTAATAAATATTGACATGTGGCTAAATCATATGCACCCACCATTAGACATGTGGCATTATGTAATTATATCATCTATATACACAAATGTACTTGCAATATAATGCCACATCGAACGACTTTTCATCCGTGGAAATAGATGAATACTTGGTTGTAGGCATAATAATTTGTGATTGCACATGCAATTAGGATGCCACATCATGGTTTTTGCCACTTCTGGTCTAATGGCACTTATCTTTCGCAACTACGTGAATTTTAGTTGCAAGTGTCTGTTACAACTAAAAATGAGTCACAAATTGAATCGTTTTTTTTCCAAATTTCTTTTAGTGTTCATTAAGGAACTAATTGAGACAAACTGCTATGGTAATTTATTCATTGAGGAACCAATTAAATCACATAATGAAGGTATAATAGTCGATAAATTAGTTGAAAAGAGAACCAATTATGATTTATCCAATCAAGAACCAGTTGAAGAAGGTACAAATAATCTATTGAAAATGCAACTGATTAAGGAAGTACTTATTAACCCTATTCCTGTGCAAACCCATGATGTTTCAATTAACCTAGTTATAGGTTTCAATTTCTTAAAGAAAGTTTGCCCTAAAGGTCAAGTTGCTTTCCAAGTGCCACCACCTTTCACTCCATGGCTACAATACAAATAACCATTTACCTCTTGATGTGTCTTTTCATTTTTTCGTTCTCAAATTCCTTATACCTCTTGCTAGACCAAGACGAAGAAATAAGTGCCTTAGATCAATTGAGAGAAAGAATAAGCAAGAAAGAGGTAGAATTGAGGAAACAAAGAGAAGAAAATAAAAAAGAGGAAAATGAGCTACAAAGAATTAGAAAGGAAATTTTTAGAGCAACCAAAATAATTTACATTGAACTATTTGCATCAAGGCCACCTCCTGTGTTTCAAGAGAGTAGCACGAATTTTGGAGAAGAGAGAAACGTAGAATAGAGATTTTTGAGGCTTTAAAACATGTTGTCACTATGGGAGAAGGACTTGAAGAGACACTATGAAGCAACATTTTTCGCCCCCTACACCTATAGTAATTGTTATTAGTGACTTTGAGGAGAAAGAATAGGTTAAAAAAAGGGCTGCAAATCAACTTGTTGAAGTTGAACAATTGGCAAACTTTTTGTCAAAACTAGTTCAAGGAAGGTTCTTTGAAGTTGACTTTGATTCACCCAATATACCACTACAACAAATTGCACCTTATTATACTTCACATTCCATTCATTTTTTAGTGGAATATGAAAGTGGAATAAGTCACCTCACCCCCAAGTGGAATGTGCCACAAATGTTTTGGACAAGTCTCATTAATGGATTTCGTGCCACCATTTTTTCCCTAGTGAAATAGGCATTTGTGAAATTTTTTTAAAGGATTTGATTTTTAGGCATTTAAAAAAATTTAGGTCAATTTTTTGGTGTATGCCTATAATACTACCCATGCATTTTTCAAGTGGAGTGCATCACCATGCCTTATACCACTACACCACTAGTCAAAAATTAAAGGTCCATTTTATTTAATTAATGTCATACATCTTATACCCAAACATGTGAAGGAAATTTTCTAGAAAACTTTCATTCAAAAGTTCATTTACACTTCAAAAAAAAAAGATGATAGCATGGTTATGTAGCCCACAAATATAAGTCCACTTGTGCTACACCTAAAAATGGAAACATGGTCATGATGTGCAAAATTTGTATAAGTTAACTTAATGTAAAATTGTCCATGTCAAACTATACCATGCTAATTTGCGGCCCACTGGTATACTCCTAATTGCTAGAATTATCTAGCAACCCCTTGCATTCCCATAGGATGTAGGTCTTGTTGGCCATTAAGGACACACATGCCTCATCCAAAGTTCGGACATTTGGGTTTCACTCAAGTTCTTCAACCATGAGCTTGACATTGGGCTTATAGACCTTGGTCACCATGACCATTTGCCTACCTAGCCCACACAATTGAGCAAGAGAACTTCTCCCAAACCCTTTGGATGCATGGTTGACACCTAAAATGCCTTCTCCAACCACCCTCCCTTTAAACTTGGGGTGGAAGATGTTGCATTTTGTGCCAACCTTCAATGGAGCCTTCAACCACATACCCAAGAAAAGGCACATTTGTAAGTTATGTTATGAACATAACACTCTAGCAACACATACATCATCATAGCCTAGCCCCAACTAAGTTGGAAAATAGATGGTACAAGTACTCACATCATCAACTTGTGGCACATTAGTATTGGCCTTAAGGGTTTTCCCTTGGGTAGTTCTTTGTAAACATCCCAATTTGGCTTAAACACCCCTTTGTTGGTTCCTTAGCGAATTGAAATGCCAATAGGGGGGCTTGATGCCTGACTATCTCCATGTATACTTGTTCCAACTAGCTCTTTCCGCTTCTCCACATTAAGCCTTGAATAGTAGTGGCTTTTTTTTATAAGTGGGATGTAGCCATTATCAATTTAATTACAATACCACTAATGAGATGAACCTACTTGGACCCACCAAAAATTAGTAATATGTTTCTTATTGGATTTAAATTACTAATTGTTTACAATTTTTTTTTTGCTGGTGGGGCCATAATGTCACATAATGTCATGCACCACCAAAGCTTGATGTTGACTTGGTCTTGGTTGCCAGCCTAGTCTTATTATAGATTGGGTTGAGGTTGAATATCAGGTGCAATAATCCCCACATTAGTAGTGGTATATCTCATTAATTGGGTATCTAGCTCCTGGTTGTCACATGGATGTCTGACATATGTAGAGAGTACCTCCATGTCTCTAAGTGTCATTAGGTCACTTTTGCTATTAGATTCAGCCCTAGATATGGATAGGGACTTCTTTGTGTTATGGTCTTGTCCTTTTCCTATGCTGGTGTCTATATGCCTCCCATCCTCCACCTCACCTTTGGATGTAGGTGGCAATTTTCTTGAAAAAAAAATACACAAGCCATTGATGTGTCTAAAGCATCTAACATAAAGACCCATTAATTCATCAACATTACCATAACAACTAAACATCCCTGCCTTCTTGGTGACAATTGCCCATCAAGTGCAACACATTGACTTTGTTGAAAACCCACCTACTTTCTACTTTGGTGAACTTTACAACCCAGTTATATTTCATTTTGGATCAACCTACATCCCACTTTGGATCCACTCAAGGTTCATTTATAGCCCCCCCAAACCTACATCAACATGACACAAATTCCAAACACTTCAACAATGTTAATGTAAATTGAAGCCAATGAAAATCACTTTAGATTAGTCCCAATTAGACCTATCAACATATCAAATATAAAATGATCAATGAACAAACACACACCAACTAATGATTGAAGATGTCAATTATGTGTGTACTACCATGTTCAGTTACTAATAACTATTTTAGTAAAAAAATATTGCTTACACTTATAGCCCCACCTAATTTCCACTTTTATTTCACTAAAATTCCACCTATGTTTCACTTTGGTCCCACTTGGATCACACCTTGGATCCACTCTAAGTGCATTTTCATTCCATCCAAGATCCATGTAAAATCCAACATTGACCAAGTGCCTTCAACTTTGGTTCCACTTACACATCATTTACAATGTGTACCCCCTTTCACTCCATATGCATTACAATTTCTAACCACCCTATGTCCACCTACATTCCATTAGAAGTTCACTAGACTTCCAAACTTGGATCATGACATTTCAAAAATCTCCATGTTAAAACAACATATGTCCATAATTCTAAGTTAGTCCCAACTAAAGGGACATACCGATTGACAATTGGCCATGAAATAACAAGAAACACCAAATGTTACATCATGATACCAACTAGATGGCCTAACTTCTTAATGACAACCATTGTTGTCCCACCCCACAAGGTGTCAAGCATTGGCACCATGACTTACACCATATGGAATTACATAATTCCAATGTCATTTTACAAGTGTATTGGGCACCTAGTTTGACTTGGCACCATTTGCATTAGACTAGTATGGATCCATTATGAATTCACATAGATTCCACTTCAACTCCACCCAAATGCAACACTTTGAATCCACTTTGGCTAGGTGGTAGCCTAGCCACCTAGCCACTAATTTCACTACATAATTAAAGACCTCTTGTAAATCCAAATATCAATTGAAGCTTGGAAAATGTATTGAGCATTTCACACTTGATATGAGGGTCTATTAGGAGTGCAATGAAATTTAGAAATAATTGTTGCCAAAAGGCATGAACTGGACACATGGCATGTAAATAAGAACGTAGACAAAAAATGGCATGAAGCCACATTAGGCCCAAGGTGTAGTGAAGTGATCACAATTACTTGTTACACATACCACACATGACATGAATAGGAAAGATAGTTGTTCTACCAATTATAAATGTTTTAATGTAATCAGTCTCATTCAAATGGTCCAAAGAAAGTTAAACAATTTCGAAGAGGCCATTGGATGCAATAATTGAAAAAAAACCTTATAAAAATCTAGACTTTGGGAAATGTTTACAACTTTGTAACATTGCATGACTAAAGTTTAGTATCTTTCAATGAACTTCCAAGTAGTAATAAAAGAAAACAAGGTTTGGGTTGAATTGTTCATTTGCACCATGTCATGAGATCCATTTCCAAGGCACTCATGTCGAACACCGTGAGATTCGGAGCTTTAATTATCCATTAGTAAAAGGGCTTCGATTTGCTTGAGTGTCCAATTTTTGGTATGGTATTGGGTGCATTTTGTATTAGGAAAGTCCATGTTAAGGATTGATTTTGTTGGTGGTACTATTGTGAAAATTAAATTTTGATTATCAATTATTAATGGCAAGTATAAGGATCCTGGAGAATTCAGAGGGGGGTCCTTGGGGAAAAAAATCAACATGACACCTATTAATGACGACCACTAATTGAGATAAGAAGAAAGATCATAAACCAAACTTTTAATGAAAAAATAATAATAATTGGCTGATAAAGTTTGTGTAGGGGGTGGCGGTAGCACATGACCTTTGATAGCAAGTAAATTATATTTTTATGCCCTCATGTGGAAGAGATACATCTCTCTAAACTTGGAATAGTAGGTTTTAAAACTTATGTTGAAGGTTGGCATGTAGCAAGAAAGCATTAACTATTGATTCAACAAAATCCAAGGCATATTAAACCCTCACAAAAACTAATGTGATTTATTAAAAAAAAGAAATTTGAAAGACTAAACATGGCACCCATGAGAAAGAACCCGAAGGTGGGTTAGTGGTCTATTCTTTTGAAGTTTTTTCCTTACATTGTATTAGTTCCAAGTTGTTTATGGGTTCAACTTTATAGCCCCAACACCCTATAATCAGTGCTGATTATAGTGAAATATCATGTTGAATCTTAAAAAGATATCATTAGTCTTTCTTGAAACATTTTGATCTTCTTTTTGTTTCTTATGAAGCTAAAAAACTTGTAATCAATGTCAATTGTAAGGAGTTATGTCTACAATATGTAAGGATTAATCTTTTTGGGATTTCATTATAGGATAAACCAAGTTTTTTTGAAAATTCATAAGCTTTTTGTTAATGGTTAGCACTGACTATTAGAATATATGTTCATAACCATGCCCCAATGGATATGGAAGTACTCTTGTTTGTCTATCAATTTTATCCTCTTAGTATCACCTCCTTTGATAATATCTTTAATTATTTTAATTTTTTTGCATTGTCATACTTTTTTATTTATCTATTATGGTTAGATTTGTATTGTTACAACTATATGACATGAAATTCATTTCAAATGTCCAATTCCCATTTGTGTAATCACAAGGGGAGTCCAGTTGCCAAAGGACCATAAAGGTAATCCAATGTTAGAATAAGCTAAACACTTCCGAGGTTTTGGACAAGTACAAAATCCACTTGAAGAACAAAGTCAAGATGAATATCCCTCTGCATTGCCTCCTCACCATGCCAATTGTCAAGCTAGCTTTGAAGATTGACATGCTCAAGATGGAGCAAGCATTCTTTACATGTTATTTCAAAGGTGAGAAGGCTTTCTATATTTCTTCAAAAAACTAGAAAGGTGAGGAAGAAGAAATGTGCACCTACATCAATACATGGAGTTCTTTCTAGAGAGAAAAGAATGCGGAGTTTGAGAAATTCTTGGCCAAGGATCTAGATCTTTATTGGCTTTCTAGAAAATTGTTCCATGTCTAGGACGGTAATCATCACCTTCAGGCTTGGCGACCATACATTGATGTGAACCATCCCAATGAACTGAACTAACACATCAAGGTTGATTCATTTGTTCTAGACACAACAAATGGCTTGATTGACCTACTCACAATTATGACCAACATAAACAAGTGAGTTTTTATTTTTAATGTTCATTCCTTTTTCCATAGATGTCAAACTATCTTTTATTAATGATTAACAATTTCATTCTTAACAAGTCCATTGAGATGGACCACATGAAGCCTTCACTAGTTCATGATTTCATTCGCATTCAATGCATCGAAATAATTCCACTTCATTAGTTTCAAAAGGTGGTTCCTAATGCCAATACAATAAATGCAAGAATAAAATAAAAAAAGACTTGGTATAGCTTCATGAAAGAGGTTTTTTTTTAGTATATGTATAAAGTAAACTGAACTACTAGAAATCATGTTGTTTGCAACCAATCACTATGCAATTGGCATGCAATTGGTTATCATTTGCAACTATCTTGGTCATGTTTATAACTATAAATTTGGTATTGTATAATTTTTCAGCTATATGATTGTGTGTGCAACTAACGTGCAACTAAATGTGTACAACATGGACACGTGTCAGAAAAATGATGGCCTAAACTTATACATATTTAAATTATTATACTTAATATATTTACATAGGTTATGTATAATAATATTATGTGCTTCTAGTACTAAAGTTAATCCCATGCTAATTTAGGCTAACCTAAACTAACCTAAGCTAAAATAACCATGGCTAAATTAACCTAGGCTAAATAAACTAAAAAGTTAAACTAACCATGGCTAAATTAACTTAGGCTAAATAAACAAAAAAGTTAAACTAACCATGGTTAAACTAAATTAGGCTAAACTAACCATAGTTAAACTAAGTTAGGCTAAAATAATTATGGCTAAATTTATTAGGCTAAAATATTTATGGTTAAATTTACTAAGAGAAATGAATTATGGCTAAATTAAATTATGCTAAATTAATTATGTTTAAATTAAGTTAGGCCAAAATAATTATGGCTAAATTAAGTTAGGTTAAATTATTTATGGATAAAATAAATTAAACTATATTATTTATGACTAAAATAAATTAAGCTAAAATAAATATGACTAAATTAAGTTAGGCCAAAATAATTTGGGCTAAATTATTTATGGTTAAAATAGATTAAACCAAGTTAAATTAACATGAAATAAATATGGCTAAATTAGATTAACCAAACCAATTATGGCTAAATTAAGTTAGGCTAAAATATTTATGGCTAAACTAAATTATATTAAATTAAATTAAGTTAAACTAAACCATGGTTTAAATATATATTGCAAGTTTTTAAATTTTATTTGTCAAATATATTTTTTTTAAAAATTTCTGCGAGTAAAATTTTTGGATTTCATTTTATTTGAAATCTTTTTCAGAAAATGTAAATTTGATTAAACAAAAACATTATTCAAAATCAATTAATATGACAATATTAAAATTTATAATAAATATTCATAATTATCAATTAAATGTTTATTATAATTATAATGATAATCAGTTATATATATAACATCAATAGGTATTATATATTTTAATTTTATTATTTATGTTATAATATTAATGTAAGTAGGCTACATGAATTAACCTACAAGTACACAAACATCTTAAGCTAATGATTAGTTCAAGCTATATAAAAATGTTAAAACCATATTTTCATTAAATAATCTTAATTATTAAAAATATTTTACAATCATCTTTGAAGTGCAATAGAAAAGGAATAATGAAAAATTAACAAGAAGAAAAATAAGAAAAATAAGTTTCCAAGTTATAAAACGTTTTGTTTTCCTTTTCTTTGGACCCCTCCTACTTTCAAACCTCATAACTTTCTTAGTTCTTATTCATTTTAAACGATTTAAAATGCTATAGGAGCGCCATTTGAAGTTCTACAAATCATGTTTGAACTTTAATAGAAAAAAAACAACATAAAAGGAACTTTTTGGGTGTTGAAGAATCGACCTTTGTAATGTCTAATGGTTTTTTTCTATGTTTTTGACCCCCTTTACTTTGGAGGACCATAACTTTCTCATTTTTAATTTTTTTTCAACGATTCTTAGTGTGTTAGATGCGCCAAGAGGAGGATTTCAAGTTTTGTTTGGACACTAGAAACAAAAAAACCTTCCCTTGGTTGCTATACTCTAATACAGTAGTTGCATCTAATGTGCAACTAAGTTGGTTCATGAAGTTTGGATTATTCTAATTGTACCTATATAGCCTAAACCTAGCTATGTTCAACCTATTTACATACCTAAATAAACCTACTTACCCAATAGGGTTTAACATTTACTTACCTACCTAGGTAACAAGTGTCAACATCTTATTAGCCATAAATTATACGACTTAAATTTCATTAATTAATATTTTAAAATTAAAAAGGTGGGCTTTAATTGCCATGTGTCATCATATAATTGGTGTTTTAAAAAAGGACACATGTCAAATGGTTAATGAAGGTTCCATGGTGTGCCATGCGTCATCATCTTAATGGCAGAAACTCTAATGATTAAGATTAATCCAATGAATTTTTAATTTTGAAAACATAAAAATAATTAAATAATGACACGTGTCCACAAGCTATTTGTCCAATTTTTAGACACATATAATATTTTTATTAGTTACATTGTAGTTGCAAGGAAAGTTGCACATAAGGTGTAACTAATTTGGATTAGTATGTATGGATGAACATGTATATTAGCACCGTATATACATGTTGCATACGTAGTGTCAAATGCAACTGAATGTCTTGTGCAACTTGTCTTAGGCAACTACACCAATTTGCAGTTGCATGTGTCGCATGTAACTGAATTTTAATTGCAAACGACAGTTGCAAAACCCAAAATTTCTAGAAGTGTTTCTAAATGTTTCCTCAGATGAGCTCCATTTTCTAAAATAGTTACATTTGATTCTAAACTAGAGCTTTTCTTGTAAAGGGAACTTATGACTGTTATCAACACCACACATTATTTATATTATGCAAATGTTCCAGATCTTACTCTTCGTGACCAAGAAATATTGGTTTCCCTAAGTAATAAAGCCATGGAGAGTGTTCGAAAGGAGCACATGACAATGTTCCATAAAAGGCTACTCATTTGTGACCCCACACTTGGCGTTGAATTCTTCCAACAAGTACAAGTTCATTGTAACATGAATCCTGATCCAAAAATGATGATGGAGACGTTGTAGCTTCGTGTGTCTTCACAAGTGAGTAATGAGCAAAAGGTTTATTGGTTAAAGCAGTGGAACCGGTCCTTGTTTCTCAAGGAAGCTCATAATTTTCCTAAGGTTGGGTCGTTAGATGCCATTTTTGAAAAATGGCTCCACAAGGCAACATTCTAGTTTTAGGTACCCTGTTGGTTCTAGTTTGATTATACATTGAGATTATTTTTGTGCTTTTTCATTGGGTGTCCATGCTAATGGCTTTTCTTTTGTGTTTTCATTGTAACTAGGAGTGGAGGCCAAGAAACTTTATAATAACATTGTCACAGACCTTGGTGTGTCTATCTTTGAAAGTGTTCAGGTTGAAAGTCTTGAGGACTTCATAAGTCACTAGAAGCTTGAATTATGGGAGACTTTGTTTTTTCATAAATTCAAGCTCAAGGGTGGAATCCTAAAAAGTAAGCCATGGCAATAACAAATTGGTGGTGAGGAAGCTTTAAAATGCGTGATCTATAGGTAATGGACATGTCTTCTTTGCCAAGGGTCAAAACTTATAACTAGGAGCCAAAGGGATTACTTTAAAAAAGGATTGCAAGTCATTTTTCCCCAAAAAAACTTTTACATGCAAATGAATTTTTGAATGAATTTTTTCGTAACTTGTTATAAAAAATATTTAAATGTTCCCCAATGCATCGCATTATTTTTGTTAGTCATTACCGAATAAATATGAATTTTTAAAAGTGTGCAAATTCCTTATAGATTCAATGTTTCATTTTGAAAAATGATCAAAATTTTAAATCATCACCAAAAATTAAGATTTCACATTCTTTGGTTTTATTATACATTAAGTTATAATTTTTCTTCATACATCATGTACATTATAACCCATTTATATGTGGTAAAAGACTCTTGAAGCTTTGAAATTTTGAAGCAATTTTGAAACATTCATTGAATTTTTAAAATTTTAGAATTCCACATTTTTAAAAGTATAAGTGTTTTTTCAGTGTGGTTAATGTATTTTATCATCTCTATTTTTTTCAATGAAAATTAGTTTACTATATGAATCCTTTTGATAGTCCTTTGCAAAATTGATTCCATTTGACGTAGTAGGTGTACATTTTCAAATGTGGACTAAATTAAAATGAAAACTTAAAATTAAATCAAATGAACTTTTACTCTAAGTTCCTTGACATTCACATGAAAGAAAAAGGACTAACTTGCCATGATTATCATGGTTTTAAATGGTAATAAAAAAATTAATGTTTGATTTTGACTGATTATGTCTAACATCTGATGCCTTTTCTTGGCTCCTAATTACTTGTTTTGACCCCTAAGTCAACATACATTTCCATATTCTAGACTAATTTGTACTTGGCTTCAATATTAGTATTCCACACATTTAACCCCATTTCCTTGCGATAAGTATTTCTCCCATGTTCTTTGTGCAAAGGAGGTTATTCACAACCTCCCTTCGTTTCCTAGGATCTAGTGTGATCCTAAAGCAAAAAGCACCATGTATAGGAAGGACCTTTTGAAGGAGTGGTCAAGTTGCCACTTGGCATCCTATAGGTGGTACTTAAACTGCCCAGTTAATAATACCTTCAAGTCAGAGCATGGGTTAAGGGAGAAGTTTGAAGATGAAGACAACCCCACTTTAACTAATTTAGTTTCAAGGCAAGAGGAGCCATAGTGCCAAGAGGATGAAAAAGACTAAAGACTAATCGGTTGGACCTTCGAGTGACAAACGAGATGAGGAGGATCTAAAGTAGTAGGAGCCCCCTCTAAACCTAGAAGTTCTACAGTTTTAGACTATCCATCGAAGGAGGTGACTCTTGAGTATAGACACACATCCTATTAACAAATAAGAGATCTATTCAAGTGCAAACATAAATCTTTATTGAAAGGAAATTACAACATGATGCTCACAACACGAAACATAACATCAAGAACACTTCAAGGTTCTTGTCACATGAAATACACAAACTTGTGTAATGAAGAAAAAAAAGAGCCAAACCATCAACACCAAAGTATTTAACTAAAAGACCAAACCACAAATAACCAAACTAATATAAATAAAAAAAGTAATTCAACCTTGTGAAAATAACTTAATTACTTTCCTACTCCAGTAACTAATGAAACCTAACTAGTTGAGCTTGAATTCTCAACACTCCCCCTCAAGCTCAAATCCACTTTTAATACACCAAACATTTTTCTAAACTTCCTTAGCTTGTCTATACCTAAAGCCTTTGTGAAAATGTAAGCAACTTAATCTTCAGTGCTGACATGAATAAGGTCAATTTCTTTTGCTAGAACTTTTTCTCTAATAAAGTGGTAGTGCACTTCAATGTGCTTTGTCCTAGCATGATAGATCGGGTTGTTAGCAAGTAATATGCTACTAATGTTATCATAATAGATGACAACATGAGCATCCATTGATTGTCCCAAATCTAAGAGTAGTTTTTGTAACCAAACTACTTCACATGCAGCAATTGCTGCACCTTAGTATTCTGCCTCCATGCTTGCTAGTGCAACTGTTGGTTGTTTCTTACTACTCCAACTAATAGCACCACTTCCGAAAGAAAACATGAAACCATTGGTCGATCTTCTATCTGAAACATTACTAGCCCAATCAGCATTCGTGTATCCATGTACTTGTAACTAGCTCTTGGCTTCATAAAACATTCCACACTGTAAAGTATGTTTTATGTACCTCAATATGTGCCTCATTACATCCAAATGTGGCTTTTGTGGTGTTTGCATGAATTGATTTACCATTCCAATTGCATAATTCAAATCTGGCCTTGTGATGGTCATGTAAATCAAACTCCTCACTATGTGTCTATACATAGTGGTATCTTCCACAAGGTCTTTTTCATCTGCACTTAACTTCACATTTTGCTCCGATGGAATTGAAATGGGTTTGCAACCCGTCACCCCATATTTGGATAATTTGTTCAAGGCATATTGCCTTTGTAGTAACCATATCCCTTAAGGGGATTAGATTACTTCAATTCTAAGGAAGTAACGCAACTTTCCCAAATCCTTCATCTCAAACTTTTGCTTCAAAAGCTTTTTCAAATCAGAGATGTCTTCATCACTATCTCTTGTGATAATCAAGTCATCAACATAAATGACTATGACTACAATCCCATGATTTATCTTTTTCACATATAGTGAAAAATTTGCATTGGATGTTTGAAATCCACTTGTGACAAGATATTGACCTATCTTGTCTGACCAAGCTCTAGGTGCTTACTTCAAGCCGTATAAAACTTTCTTCAAGCTACAAACCAAATTAGGGTGTGTTTGGTCCACATAACCTAGTGGTTATTCCATGTACACTTTTTCTTGTAAATCTCCATGAACAAAAACATTCTTTACATCCATTTGATGTAAAGACCATCCTTTTGCTTCTGTCACAGCAATGATTGCTCTTAAAGTTGTCATTTTGGCAACTAGACTATAGGTAGTCTATGCCATAAGTTTGGGCATAACTTTTGGCAACTAATCTTGCTTTGTATCTACACATAGATCCATCTGCATTGTGTTTGATTTTGTACACCCATTTGCACCCAATTGCTTCCTTGTCCTTTGGTAAAGCTACCAATTCCCGAGTAGCATTAGCATCCAAAGCCGCCATCTCTTCATTCATGGCATTGTCCCACTTAGGGTTTCTAATCGCTTGTTCAAAACAAGTGGGTTCAACGTCCTCTTGTATAACTCTCACCATGTATGCGTAATGATGAGCTACAAAGCCATCATATGTGAGTTTTTATACAGGGTATTTGATTCGTGTGAATCTTTGTACTCCACTGTTGTTGTTAGGTGTTTTCAAATCTTTCTTGGCGATCCAAGCTCCAGGAATAGTAACTAAAGGGATTCTTGATTCTTCACCCGCACTCTTCTTTGAATCACTTGACTCATCATCTACATGAGGATTTCTAGATGATGTTTGAGAACTACCATGTACAATGTTTGAAGATCTTAATCTTCCTTTCCATGGAGTGCTACTAGACCCATTAATTGAAGATTCTTGTGGTCCACTAATTGATTGTGATTCTTGTTTCACATTTGATGAAACATCACCATTTCTAGCCTCTCCATCTATTGCTACCTTTAGTGGTGAATACCAGCTAACCATTTCATCAAACACAACATCTCTACTCACTTGCAATTTTCGAGTGGAAGGATTGAAGCATCTATATACTTTTTGTTCTAAGGAATATCCAATGAAAATACATTTATCAACTTTTGGGTCTAGTTTTGATATCTTCTCATCACGAACATGCATGTATGCAATGTAACCAAACACTTTAAGGTGTGAAAGATTAGGTTTTTTGCCTGTGAATTTTTCTTCAGGTGTCATGCCATGAACTGCCGTTGTGGGTGTTCAATTCATGATATAGACTATAGTTGTTACCACTTCAGCCCAAAAGTAATTTGGCAAATTCTTCTCATTCAACATGGCATGTGCTATTTCTACAATCTGCCTGTTTTTTCTTTCAGCAATTCCATTTTGTTGTGGGGAATAACTGCATGAATACTTCCTTTGAATTCCATGCTCCTTCAAGTACTCACTAAATTCATTTGAAAAATAGTCTCCCCCTCCATCGAACCTTAGGCACTTGATGCTCACACCCTTCTCCTTCTCCACCATAACTCTGAAATTCAAAAAATGTTGAAACACTTTACCTTTATGTTTCATGAAGTAGACCCACACCTTCCTTGTGTGGTCATCAATGAAATTCACGTAGTACTTGCATCCTTTAATGGATTTTGTCTTTGTGGTCCACACATCTGAGTGGATCATTTCCAAAGGTTTGGAACTTACATGAGTTGTTTGAGCTAGGAATGGATGCCTAGCTTGCTTCCCCAATTGGCATGTTTCATAAACTTCTGACATCACCTCTTCTCTTCCAAATTTGGGAAGACCTCTAACAAGATTTTGTTTCTCCATTAGCTTAAGACGTTGGAGATTAACATGCCCAACCCGCTTGTGCCAAATTCCAATGTCTCCAGCTCCTTTTCCATGTGTGAATAACATGAATTCACCTTAGGCATGGTCACATCCAAGGTGAACATTTGTCCATTCCTTTCCCCTTTTGTAATCAATTTGCATTGGTTCCTCATGTCTTCCACAAAACATCCATTTGGGTTGAATGTCACCTGTAAACCTTGTTCCACCATCTGGCTTACGTAGACCAAATTTTTTGTTATGGTTGGAACATGAAGTACAGCTTTCAAGTACTTTGTTTACCCATCTTGCATGGACAATGGCACCTTGTTAATTTGTGTGATGGGATGTGTAGTGTCATCACTAATTTCCACAAACCTTAGTGTCTTCAAATCCTTTGTGTCTCTAAACCATTCTCCATGACTAGTCATGTGGTTTGAAACTCTAGAATCCACATACCAGACATTGTTGTTTTATACACTTTTTATCATTGAATTTGCCATGTGCTGCATCACATACAGTTGCTCATCACTTTGATTACTAGTTGATGCATAATTCCCTTGTTACAGTTTTTTCCATTTCGTGCATCATGCTCCCTTTGATAACAATTTTTTGCCGTGTGCCCAGGTTTCTCGCAGTAATAGCAATTTGAGTCGCTATTTGGTTGTTGACCTCGATGACTTCCACCATGACCTCCACGACTTCCTCGACTTCCTCTTCCTCCAAAGTTTCCTTGTCCACCTCCATGAGCTTGACCTATATGTTAATGATGTCCACCATGCGAATTTCCATGTCGACCTCGAAATGAAGTTTTACCACCTCTACTTCTACCTCTATTAGTATTTCAGTAGAAAACATTTTCTTGTGATCCTCCATTGGATGAAGTACCAACAATTCTCATCTCTTCACTTACAAGTAAGGTTATTAAGTTTTGGAAATCGGGAAATGTTTCTCGAACTGTAATTGAAATACAAAACTAGCTATAGTCTTTTCCAAGTCCATTCAAGGTCACGGCCACTAAATCTTCATCATCTACATGGGCTTTTATAGATGCAAGAGCATCTGCAAGGTTTTTCACCTTTGTAGAATAGTCATTGATGTTCATCTTGTTTTTCTATAAATTATGTAACTCTTGCTTGAGTTGCACTTTGCGGGCTTGTGTATTGGTGTTATACATCTTCACCAATGTATCCCAAGCTTGCTTGGGTGATTTTGCATCTTGAATATGCATAATCATGGAATTGGACATGCTCACATAAAGCTAATACAAGACTTTCCTTACTTTTTCATGCTAAGTTTTATTAGCTTGAATTTGTTGTTGTGTGGGGTTTTCTGAGAGAGGAGGTTCTTTCTCATCACTGGTTATGAATTCCCAGTAGCCTTTCCCCATCAAGAAATTCATAATCCTAAATTTCCACACTTGGAAATTGTTATTGTCTAGTTTCTCAATTGCAATTTGAGAAAGACCATCCGCCATCTCTCAAAGCAACATTCAATGTCTTCTTAGGGTTTCATAAATGATTTTAATTCCTTCCTTGGGTTTCTAAAATTAATATTAGGGTTTTCGTTTTTTAGGTTTCTAGGATTAGGGTTAGGGTTAAGGTTAAACAAGATGGACCTTGCATATGTATGTATGTCTTGAGTATTATACAAAATTCTATACTATACATGGGTTTTACATATATGTTTGTATTTCGTATAATATTTCGTATGGTATTAAGTACATGATTACATACCACACTTTTGTATGAAGGTCTTGATAATGTATTTGTGCTTCCTAATCTTCAAACTCCTTCTTTCAAGTTCTCCCAAGTTGTATTTGCTCCACTCCAAAAAATTGTTTTAATGTCTTCTCAAAACAAACTTTTGTCACAACAACTTTGCAAAGCTACACTTCTCACATATAACCTTGGATCGATCTGAAATTTGGTAAAACATGAAAAACTATGTCTACTACCATCTCTCAAAATTTAAGCTCATTTAATTTCAAAAAATGAGAGATCTTGCTACTTCCTTGAAATCACCTCAAACTGGGACCTGAACACAAAATGACTTACAACTCGCTCTTAGCAACTCCAAACTCCTTGAGATTTTGGAAGACACATTAGATATATGTCTTCTATATCTATTCAAAATTTCAGCTTTATTGATGATGACCACAAAGAGTTATCACTTTCAAAGAAACTAACTTCAAAATTGAGACTAAAACTTTAGATGCTTGGACCTCTTTCAATATAGATCCAAATGAGACGAAATTTTTCTCACATATATATTCCTTTATGATCTATAAGATCCCAAAACTGCAGATCCAAAAATGCTCAAACAAAGGAGATATGACTAAAAAACCAGATTTGGCATAGAGTCTTCAAAGGCTCATAACTCTCACAAAACATATTCTTTTCTTTTGAAAGTTTTAGAATAGAAGCGTCTTATAACCTTCTATAATCTCTCCAAGTTTCACTCCAAGATCTTTTCATAGTAAATCTAGATCTAGATTTAAAGATCTAACTTCCACAACCTTTGATATGTTGATCTCCTCTCACCTCTTTTCTTTTCTTTTCTTTTCTTTCTTTTCACATTCTTTCCTTTCCCTGTTTCTCTTTTGCACTTAACAAACTCCTATGATATTACTAGAGACTTTCAAGCTCTAATTCTAGAAACTTTTTAATTTTAGATTTCTTTGAACTTTCTCATTCAACAACCTAAGCTTTGGTACCATGTTAACAAATAGGAGATCTACTCAAGTGCAAACATAAATATTTATTGAAAGGAAATTACAACATGATACTCACAACACGAAACATAACATCAAGAACACTTCAAGGTTCTTTTCACATGAAATACACAAACTTGTGTAATAAAGAAAAAAAAGAATCAAACCATCAACACCAAGGTATTTAACTAAAAGACTAAACCACAAATAACCAAACTAATATAAGTAAAAAAAGTAATTCAACCTTGTGAAAATAACCTAATTACTTTCCTACTCTAGTAATTAATGAAACCTAACTAGTTGAGTTTGAATTCTCAACAATCCCAATTTGGATTTTTTTCAAAATCCCTTCCTAGATCCCATCAAATTCCTAAATAGCAACATTCCCTAATGTAGCTCACAATTTCAGCTTGTAATCTTTCCTGACTATACATGGTGGAGACAAGGGTAGCTTCTAGTTTGTGGTTCTCTCAATTCGAGGAACTTAATGAAATGCTCTCAAAGGTACAAATAGGAAATTCATTATGTGCATTTCACATGATTTGCACTATTTTGGATGGTATTAATAATTTTCTTTCCACTTTGCAGGATTCTAGAAGTGGGAAGCTTATTCTCTTCATTGCTATTTGGTTCCATCCAACTTATCACAACCCTAACCTTGGGCTCTTGACCAAGGCAAGGGTTTGCAAGAGTGTGGGACAAGAGGGAGGCCCGGGAGGTACATCTTATACTCCCGAGAGTGTAGGAGAGTGTGAGAAAATGAGCCCTCACACTCCCAAGTGAGCTCCCACTTGGGGAGTTGGAGTGTCGATGGACTCCCGAATCTTCAAGGAGCGATTGCAAGGGTCAAAACCCATTGGATGGAAGAGTTATTTATATCATTGGAAAACTATTGAAACGTAGATGTCTAAAATGGGTTTTACCAATGGATATATAAATTCATGAATTGAATGAAATAAGGTGATTAAATGAAATTAGGTCCTAACTGGTCAAATTTTTTTACTAGATGAAATCATATATTGGATGAAATATTTCATCATTTTTATGAAATTCATCCAAAATAATTAAAATGGATGATAAAATGTACTAAAGGATGGATGAAATATAATCTTGTTTACAACTATCTCTTTCAATTAAGTTAAACAACTAATAGGTAACTTTAATTTTATACATATAATATTATAATATTTATTTAAAATTATGATAACATTAAATTACGTGTAAATTTATTTGTATAAATGAATGGTTTTTTTGTGCATATAAATATTAAAATTTAATTTCAAAATAAATTTTAAGAAATTTTTTAAAAATATGTTAGTACTAATGTTTATGTTTGATACACATGTAATTTATTATTTCTATGTAAATCATTGCAACATATAAAGTAATGATACATAATTAATAATATTGTGCAACTATAATGTTTATTCATTTTTATACACATGATATCTTAATATTTGTTTAAAATTATGATAAAAACTCATTAAACACTAATGTACCCTATGTCATTG
>Ga0116229_10003778_pt1 | contig 24917 bp, 28 predicted proteins | sample S1TSphgellanicum_3_FD_87313 | JGI IMG/M metagenome (GOLD analysis project Ga0116229, IMG submission 87313) | Host-associated microbial communities from peat moss isolated from Minnesota, USA - S1T2_Fc - Sphagnum magellanicum MG | ecosystem: Host-associated > Plants > Peat moss > Unclassified... | reverse complement strand
CCGGCCCGGCGCCCCACGGTATGCCACAAGCCCCTAGAGCCGCAACCCCCCCCGCCCATTCCCCCGCCCTCTGCCCCCCCCATTGCTTTCCACCCTGCCCCCCCCCTCCCCCCCCCCCCAAGGAAAAAAAAAAAAAAACGCCCAACAATCAACAAACTGCCAACAACAACAACAAATGACCACTGGCAACAACAAAAACAACAACAATCTCAACTTCTTCTTCGTCTTCTGCCACAAATGCGTCGCAAATCGCGCCTCACGCAAAGCTCGCATTCGTTGAGGGAGGAAAACCAAACACTACGAAACCCTAAATAGGAAAGAGAGTAGGACGCCTACACTTCGACGACTTCCATAAGATCTGCATTTTTTTTTGAACAAGCCAAATTTCGCCAAAAAAAACGAAACTAATTTTTTTAATTCGAAAATCAAGTGTTTTTGGACGGTTTCAATCGCCATAAATGAGAAAATAAAAAATCTCTGGTTGGTTTTCAGTGTGTAGCCATGAACATACACAAGGTTGACTAAAAATTTATATTTCACATCTGGTTTATAGCCAGATTTGGCTAAATCTTCTTTTAAACAATAGCCATTTTAAAAACATCTTCCTATGGATGATTGCCATTCAGGTTACATTAAGAAATCCGTTTTAAAAAACACTGTTCCACATGCATTTCGGATTCTGATTTTAAAATAAAATAAAATAAAAAATTTATTAAAAAAAACATTAAGAACTGGGGTGGTAGATTTAACAATTATTAAAAAAAAATTCATGTTCAATAGAGATTTTGGTCACTACCATTAGTGATCATCATCGGATGATTACGTCATATAATGTGCGGTCAACAAAATGACATAATCTATCGCACCACCATACCTTAATGTCATTGTCATGACCACATTAGATGACATAATCTTTTGGTGATGATCATGTGACACTCATAAGATTATGGTGATGATCATGTGACACTCATAAGATTAGTGACCCAAATGTACAACAAAATGGTCAAGCCCTTGGCCATTAGGTGCGTATGGTACATGATGACATTAAGGTCTAGGATGATAGATTTATCCATTTAGAGAAAAGAAAATTGTGTTACATTCTAGTCATTTAGTAGTATGGGTATGGTTCTCATCAAAAGATTATGTCATGTAATGTGATCAAAAAATTGACATATTCTTGTCACCCCAAACCCTAATTTCATGGAATGGCCTTGCCCATTATGTTGTTGGGTGTGTTGTTTGCCTTCACAAGTTTGCTAGCACCTTACCTTACTTAACACAATGGGTGAGGGGTTTGACCATTCATTCCATATTATAAATAACTAATGGGTACTCATGACCTTTGGGCACTATGAAATCCCCCGGTTTTTTTTAAACTTGGTTCATGTTTTAGTTTTTTTTTAGAAACTTTTTTTTTTAAAATGTGTTTTCTGTTTTTATTATTATTTTGTATAATAAAAATAAAGTGTTTTTTTTTTTCATTTTTATATTTTTGTTTATTTGGATGCAAGTTTGAAGTTTGAAGAAAGAAGATACACCTCATTCTTTTTCAAGTAGGGTTTTTCTTCGTTATTATAAGTTTTATTTTTAAAAAAATTTTACTCTTTATTTGGTTTCTTCATTTTTGTAAATTTTTTTTAAAAATTATTTTACTGTATTTTTCTTTCCTTGTTTCATTTGTTTTCATTCTTTTTTTATAGTTTTTGCGTTTTTATTTATTTTTTGTTTATATTTGTTTCATGTTTTTATTTTTTCTGTTTTTATTTTGTCTATCTTCATTTTTTTCTTTATTTATTTATTTATTTATTTAGTTTCTAGTGGGTACCCGTGACCTTCAAACACGGTGAAATCCCATGTTTCTTTAAACTTGGTTCATGTTTTAGTTTTTTTTAGAAATTTTTTTCTTTTTTATTTTTTATCCCGGATGAGGGGACGGATGATGGGACGGATGGATGGAAAAAACAACTAGCACAAGTAGACAAAACCAGCGATATTATAGAAGTAAATTGAATGAGTCAATTGTTTTCACTTCTTTCCTTCTATTGAAATGTTTGGAGGTTGAGATAAAAGACCGAGTCAAGACATGTAAGTTGTGAGCTAGCTGACTAGATTGGGATGCCTTGATTGATTGAGCTTGATGGTTTCTTATTAGTTGAAGGGATGAAAGTCGAGGTTCACAGACTTTAAGGTTCATGGGTCTCCATACATCACAAGAGTTCGTGCTCAATGAGAGAGCTCAATTTGTGTTAATTGTTCATTCATGGCATGTTATGAATAGTGTCACTAAGCATCATCCATTGTGACAACATCACAAAAAATTGCACTTAAGCATTAACTACATCAACTTTATCCTTTTCTTTATATTAAGCATTTTATCCATAATGTTTTTGTTCATTTTTTTTTTCTTCTAAAAGACCCCTTTTCTTCAAGCTTTCTTGAAACACTCCTTTGCATTTTCTATTTTTCAGCTTTTCAAGTTTTCAAGCATTTCAACTCTTTGATTTTCGAATTCTATTCTCATAGCATTGTTCTTCCACGTGCTTTTTTTTTTCATGACAAGGTCACATTCTCATTCTCACATATTCTTCTCTCTTCTTATAATTTTTATTTATTTGTTATTGTTGTTGTTCTCATGTTTTGCTTCAAGTTCAATTCACATGTTTTTTTTTTTTTGGCATTATGTTTGTTTTTCCTTTGATCTTCTTGTTTTGTGTTTTGATTGTGTAGACTTTGAATTTGCATTGCATTCAATTTAATTCTCACATTCGTATCATGAGTCATTGTAATACACCTTTTTAGTTTTTTGAATTGCCAACAATCTATTTCTTCATCTTTTTGTTGTTAAAGTTGTTTCTTATCTTCACAAAATTTGAGCTTATGTTATCACATTATAATCAATTATTGGCTCTTTCATTTTATATTACAATTTTTGTTGTTTCCCCTTATAATGTCATGAAATGATCAACCAAAAATGATTATACTCATATTCCATGTAACTTTTATTGATTAAAAAGGTGTTAAACGACTTTCAAGAATAAGTCATACGATTTTAAACTTTTTTTTATTGAACTCAAAATGAACAATTCAAAACAATTTCTTGAATCTTGGTACATTCTTATTTTTGCTACATTGCATGAGTACCTTATGTTTTGTGCTTTCAATATTTTGTCACCTAATGTGAGTCATTTAATGAAGCTCAAAAGCAAGACTTGGTTATCCAGGTTTCTTTTAATGGAGTTTGATAGAAAAATTTCGCATGAATAAAAGTACAATGTTCAAAACTATAGAGTAACTTTCATCATGCATATAGAAACAAATGAAACACAAAGTATAGGAAAAGCCAAAGATGTTCCAAATGGGTGATGTGTGATTTTCAAATTAGCACATGTTGCAAACTTTCAAACATATAATGAGCTTTTTATAGTGGAGGCAAATAAATAATTTCACTCATTTTGCATCAATTTGTGTATGTCGTGATGATGTTTGCAAGAATTTAATCAATTAACATACAAAGGGGGAGATTTTAGTTGTTATGAAGGATTTCAAGAAATGTGTGATTCATATAATGTTCATTGAATGTTATGGATGCCACACACATTTCAATTTCAAAACCTCAATGTGAATTTACAAAAAACTATTATAAATGGTTGTTGCATTTTCAGACAAGATATATTAGCCTATAACAAAATAATTACTATTTTTATTTTATTTTAAAAGTGTCACTAACTCCAAGATATTGTCCAAATTTATTCCATACAAGAATGAACAATATATTGGGTCATTTATTCCTCCCACATTGTTTTTCACCTTACATATATTAAACAACAATGGAATACACTTTGATTTTTTAGATACCATGGTACCTTATCTAGCTCATCATTCAAGTGTGAAATATTTATTTTATTTTTCAAAATCAAGTTCAACAATAAAAATGGAAATTTATGAAAATTTCAACTTGATATCATGCCAAAATAAAAATATTCAACAATGATGCTGATTGTTACAATATTGTCCATAAAAAGATTTCATTAAAAAAAAATCTAAATAATTTCCTCTCCTCACCACAATTATTCGTTATGAGTAATAGGGTCTCCACTTTATTTAACAATTTAAATGAGTCATGGTAAACATTAAAACTATTATTAAGCATTGGTAAATAATTGATTAGTGATTCATTTAAACCTATTAGATATCAAATAATGAAAAATAAATAAATAAATCTTACAAAACTACCTCAAGTTCTGAAATTTCAACATTGACAAACAAGTAATTTAAAAAAGTTTCCATGATTTGGGTATTTTCGTTAATTTTTATGCACTCTCTTTATTTTGGTTCAAACTACCAACACTAGAAAGCCACCTTCGAATTCCTTGAAGACATAAAGAAAAAAGACAAAGTTGAAGGAAAAGCCCTTGGGGCAAAAAAAAAAAAGAATTATAATATATAAAACAACTGAATTTTTTTTTAAATAACAACCAAACCTAAAAATGACCCCATTGAAAGAAAAAGGCCAAGATTTTGTTTAGAACTTCTATATGATATGAAACACATAAAAAGACAATTGAATTATAGAAAATGTATATTAAAAACGACCTTCCAAAAATTGCTCACAAAATTTGAATCACATGTATCCTCCTTGCCATTCCTAGTGTAAGGTGAAAACTAGATAAAATAAACATTAAATTTGTCTTGGCTATCTACTTGAAAAATAAAGAAGAATAAATTTGGTAAAATCTTTAGAAACAAGACTAAATTTGAAAGAAACCTTACATACATTAGATTTTTGGGTTCATCATGCCCTCCATCCTTTTTTTAATGTCTTGCAACCGTTGTTTTGGTTGCCTTTCAACTTGTAAAAATACTCAAAAAATTATGACACCATTGCTACTTGCATTTCGAGATCCTCCATCGGAAGATCTCAAACTTAACATTCAAAGGTTTATGCAACTATTGAAATTTAGTTTTAGGTGAATCAAGAAACAAACTTGTGCACAAAATTGATGAAGTTTTTTAAAAACAAGCACTACATACAATTGTAGGCTAGAACAACTTGGAAATTCATTATGCAAGGAATGATCATTTTTCTTTTGAAAAAAAAAAAAACTTCACATGATTAAAGTTCAATTTCTAATCTCAAAATTCGATTTAGTAGAATCTAATCAATCCTTCAATATTTTATCATGAACAATGCAATGAAAAGGAAATTTTTCAAGATTTGCCTTCAATTCCTATCAACTAAAATTTCCTTTTCATTGCATTGTTCATGATGATCTTATCATGGAAACTTAATGTTGGTATTATCTTCACCTTTGTCTCTTGTGAGCACCATGTTCATCAAGTTTGTTAAACTATAATTGTTTTAACCATGTTCATTTGTATATTATTTATTACCTTCTTTTTGCATTTAAAATATTATAATTTTCTTCCCATCACAATTTTTTATGTTTCAAAACATCTTTTTTTCTATAACCAAGCTCAATTCATGAATTTCATCTATTGAGTTGACTAACACTTGACTCCCTTTTTGAGTTGTTTATGCCATGTTCTTGTGTGTAGAAGAATAGTTCAACTTGACACTATTGCTACTTGCATTTTGAGATCATCCATTTTGAACTCTTGTAGTCACTAATTCTAATGTATTAGCATGGTTAACACAGGCATGAATGGCCCAAGACATTTGATGACACCATTGACCTTGTTTAAGATTTTCATTAAAGCACATCCAACATCTAACTTCATTAATGCTCAGGGGATCTCCATACCCACACTCGTGCTATCTTCTTAACCCTATGAAATTCAATATCATAGTATGTAGCTTTACCCATTTCAACATCTTCTAGTTGAATAATTATTTCTTCATTTTTCATTCCGATAATAACAATGAAAATTTCTTGAGATTGTCATACTTTCAAAGACATGACCATGTAATGTAGACTTGGAATAAACAAATTGACCATGTACACTAAGTAACAACAAAATTTTAAAACTTATGGCATTGTGTGCAACTAATTTTTGGAAAAAATTGGCATTCATTGAAAATAATTTAATTGTTGTTGGAATGGTAAATGTACACTAACAAGTATCTCTTCTACATTGAGGTTATGGATACTTGTTTGTTTTGTGAATCATGTACATGAGGTAATGAAAGTGGGGTGGTTTGAACATTGGTCTATTTCCCATGAGTTCCAAAACCATTTCACAAATGCTTATGTTGACAAATTGAAGCACATGGGACATAGCTTATGTTATTGCTCATTGACGAATAATCCTTTGTTATGCCTAGTATTAAACATGTTAAAACATTTCTTGAATTTTCCGAAAATCAACCCACATTTGCCCTTTACATGCAAGATTGTTCTTCATGTGCTATAAAAGAAACTTGTTAACATAACACTTCTTTCACTTTGCCATAGTTGTTTCAAATTATTTTTGCACATATACTTTACCCAAAGATGCTACATGCTCATTCATCTTGACCTTCATACGAGCCATCACCTTTTCATGCTCCCAATTTGGAAGTTTTTTCTTCCCATTGTTTCATTTTTTTTTTGGTAAAACCATGTTCATCAACTCTGTCAATGGCGTTGGGGTAATATATTAATGTGTTATTACATTTGTGTTCTTGCAAACTCAATGTATAGATGATGTACATTCAAGATGTAGATTTAAGCAAACTAAAGTTGAAAAACGTTGAAGACCATGTAAACAAAAGATGAAGTTCATAAAATGGGGAGTGCTTACCTTTTGTCATTTGGTCAATGTACCTGTGGTGATGGACTTGAACTGAATGGAAAAGCATGCCTCCCAAGCTTGATGTGGATATATATTGCTATCCAGCCCAGGCACAACTGCATCCATGTCTTGTTGCATCTGGGCCCTGCTTCATGAAGAAAATAAATGCAAATGGACATGATGCTCTTGATCTCGATTTCCTTTTGTGATTTCCAGCAAAGACTCTCACTTTCCATGTCACAAGGTTTGCCAACAATCTATAACTAAAGCTGAGAACTAGTTTCAAAGACTACATGAAAAATTTAGCAAAGGGTAGCTGTTTTAAGAGCCCTTTTGCTGCTTTGTTGATGCGGCGAAGTTCCTGGACATGGGATTCATCAGAGTCTACTGGGATGATATGTGCTCTCTTCCCCTCCTGGAAGTGGTCCACCACTCTATTAGCTGCTTCTAGACCAGTCACATACGCTTTTTCCTGTCCACACCAGACCCTCAAATTTGTTGGTCATAAAACATCAATGATGTGCTCTTGTATTTTCTCTCCCATGTTGATCAAGCCCCCCTGCTGCCATATCTGCAACAGAAGACACTTTGACTGCTTCTGACCCTAAGAAATAATCAACTACTTAGAATTGGCACAATTGTCTTCAATTCTTTCCACAACAAAGAGTCTCAATGCCCATGACCTAACCAAGGGCACAAGTAGTCTAAGCTCATATATTGGTCCATGCTGCTCAACATATTGCTTAGTTCAGAATTTTGGATAGAACTTTTCTTCTGGCTTTAGTGTCCTATGATGATTATTCCACTCGATGGGACTGATTTCTTCTCCAGCCTTCTACTTGTGACTTCTTGGAATATGTAGGTCAGTCACTATTGCACACCCATGCCCTTTGTGCCCTCAAACATATAGTACTCTACTCTCATCAAAAGCTAGCTAGCAGACTCATGAGCAAATGTAGTAAGGCTTGTTAACTGACCTGTGACCAAGAGCCATGGCGATTGACTATCCAGTCACCAGCCATAAACACATTTGGAAAACTTGTTGTGCCCTGCATCATGTACTGGTAAGAACCTGCAAACAAGAAACACCCACAGCACTGATGGTTATGCTGACTTATCAAACCTACTCATGAGCTTGTCAATGGACCATGAAGAAAGCTTGCTACACATCCTCGTGCATCTCTTGTTCAACTGTCACTTCAAAATGCTACTGCAAGGTTTCTGAATTCACTAAAAGCCTGAAGATGATTAATAATCTCCTGACAGCACACTGCCTCTGTTCAAGGGGCAGGTGGGCTGCAGGTACAAATGGTGTTAACATACTGAGAATGATGAACAGAAAGCACATGCCTGGGAAGAAGTGGGTCACAGCTTTTGGAAAGCGAACAACAGCTTGGTCCACTACCTCAGCATCCCTAAACCCATTAATGCAAGTGGCCAGATACTCCTTCACCTTTTTCACAATCTGGTCATCACTTAATGGTAGAAATTGGTTTGCATGATACTGCCTCAAATCCATATCACCCAATCATCAACCACCCACACCAAAGTAAATATTCATAATAACTACCATCCCTTTTTGATAGGCAAATGCCCACATCTCTGAGACTTCATGACAAAAACTGCAATATTTAGACTAAAATACCAGGTGCAGCAATGACTTAAATCTGTTGATGCCATGTGTAAGAACATAGCCCATCATAGGACTGGAACAATCATGGGAAGAGATTTGTGCCCAGCATCATGCATGTTGGTGTTGGAACCTACAATGAATTTCAGCACGAGATAATTGAGTCTTACAAAGTCAGCTTCAACAACAGTGCCCGGCTCATCTCTGTATTCATCATGTAATGAGTTGAGATCGAAGAATGTCCATCCTGTAGTAGAATCAAACCCAAAGCAGGCATTGCTGGGCATGGGAATGTGAACCTGTTTTTGCACCTCATGAATCAGTGTGTATAAGTGTCTGGTTGTTCAACATCAAAAGAGTTACCTGCATCATCTATCTCTGAAGTCCATCTTTTATGCAGGCCATGGTGATCTATTTTGTGAGTTTGGTTTTCACCTCTTGATGAATGCATACAGCTCCTAGCAGCCATAGCAGATCACTTTCTCATCACATGGGCTTGTTGTCAATGTCAACGAAGGGAGGGTACCTTCCGGTCAAGCCAAAGCCGTACAGCCAAAATGTCCACAGCACCCAAGTTAGCTGTGTTGACAAACTCTTCTCTTGTTTTCAAAACCTTACTGCACATAATCAAGGACACATTCAACTAAATGAGCTTGCATACATAATGACTTGACGAAATAGACAAAATTGTCAGAGAATGTATTACAATCTACTCCCTTGTTCAATAAAAGTTCTGTAATGGTCAATTTGTCTAAGTGTGCTGTACCAAACACCACAAATGGCAATAATTTTGGATGATCAGGAAAGAAAGTAAGTGCTTCAAACATATCTTGACTAGCTTTGTTCATCTGTTTCCTCCACAGTGTTTGGCATCTACAGTCTTCTGGAGGTTAGAGATTAAGTCAATGTTCTGTAGAATAAAGGCCAGCCCATTCAGACAACTCACCAATAAGAAGCATAGTCAATCAGACTTGATAACCCACCTATTGGCAACAATGCGCTGCATTGCAGTGATACCCACTGAGAACACTACAGCATCTGTTTGAAACTCTTCCTCTCCACAACGGACACCAGTCACAGCCCCTGTCGCTTCATTCAGAACAAGGTCAGTGACTCTTTTCCTAGACAAGAACTGACAGCCTCCACCACGCATGGATGCCACCCATGGCTTGAAAATCATCTCCCCGACTGTTCCTCTACACCACACCACATCAAAGTCTGGCTGCAAACCACATAGAATAAAAAGTCATATAAAAGTGGAAGACAATCACTCACTTGGGATCAGAATCAAAAGCCTGAAGAAACCCTTGTTTTGTCACTATCACCATGGGAACTCATCCAGAGTCTGACATCAATTCCCTCAAGGTGTGACTTACAGATATTGAACTGAAATTAGATGAAGAGATGGAGAAGAACAAAACAAACACAAGAGACAGTCTTCAATCAGTCTTCAGGGCAGAGAACCTGATGAGCCAGAATGAAGTAGTACAACATGCCAAGACAGGCAGCAGCACTGCAAAGCTCGCCTGGTGCAAACAGGCCCACCAGCAACATTGGGTTGAAGGCATCCTGATACACCCGATCAGAGCATCCAAACTCACGAAACAGCTCCCTTGCCGTCCCTATCACCAATTACAAGTACAGCATGTGAGAATGAAGTAACTTTTTCCATCTGTTTCCAAGGTGCCAATCCAAAACCATGTGTTACATTTTGCATGAGTACTTTGTTTGTTTAACAGGAATGTATCTTGAAGCTTACTTGCATCGTAGTCTCGCCATGCTGTGTCACTGTAGTCAAAATCAATCACTGCCACACATATGGAAAATTTTCAGTCAGAAGAACTGTTGTCACTCTATGTCATCTCAATTTCTCCTTGTCATCACTGAACATCCAGTTTGGAAATGACTCAAGCAAGCCCAGATTCCCTTCCAACAAAATATAGTTCCTTAAGAGAGCAAGTGCTGAAGAGTTAGAGCATGATAAGGTTTTATATGGGGGTATGGAATGGTTGGATGCTTGCTACACAGGAGACAGTGAATTTCAGCATAGCTAAGAAAGGTGACCATAGGTTGCATGATAGAACATGGAAGCCATGAATATACACACAGCAAGGTATCACCTGCATACATGAGAGGGAGGGCTGTCAACCGATCCACTAGTGGCAGCAGCTTGAACTGCAGCCACAGCACAAGCTCTGTCAACACACAGCACTAAAACTTGTTTCCCGAACTCAGAAGGACGTGTGCCTCATGCTAATAGAGAGGTTCATGAAATCCTGAACAAAGCAAGGCCAAAGGCATAACCTGTGTATAGACAAAAGTACCAAGAGGACTTGGCAACTGTGGCAAGGCCTGGAATATGGGCGACTCCACCTGTCTTAATCCAAAATTGAGATTTGACGTCAGCAGAAAATGTACCAAAACTCTCTTAAAATAACCATGAGCCAGATTCCTTGTGCAACTGGACATAATTATTCCTCAAGTTGCATGCATATCACTATATCACAACCCTGGTTCATGAACTACTGGAAAAGTTGACCACAATTAACAATCCCAAGACTTTATTTATGTAGATGTTTTGAGAATGATTGTGCAATGGCTGTGTTGGAGCCAACAATATGTTGTGGAGCAGGTCAGGACAACACAGACAAAAAGTCCTCAGGAAGTTCTAAGTGCTGCCATTTTACCTCCAGACCATTAGGTGAGTATTGGGCAGATCGTGTCCATGTCGTGAATGGTTGCAGACCAAGCTCATCAACAAGAGAGAAAATGTTCTGATATGGGTACCAAAATCCTGCACCCCACATGCGACGACAAATTCCATTTCACATGACAACTCCAGCCTTGTGCAAGAGAGCTGAACAGCACAAATGCAGCCTTTGCAGAGCAACCAAAGAATGAAAAGTTCTGGAGGTTTTTTTGCAAGGCAATTGAACCACAAGCAATCTTCCAGTCTTGCTTGTAGCACATGAAAAAAATGGCATTGCAGTACTTACCATGAATTCCAACCTCTACAGAACGCCCGGATGCAGTCTTCCAGCCTGCTACGAGGCCCCCAGGTTGTGCTCCTGCTTCCAAGAGCGTTACCTCATATCCCTGCAACCTCCCTCCAGCACCCCCATGTCTCACAGGTCACAAAATACCATTCCCCGCAGAGGATTTGAGCCTGCTGCAATGGGTCTTTTGAGTCTGAAAAGATCTTCAGCGATATGATTGCAGGAGCCAAAGATAAGATCCGTAGAAGAAGAAGAAGAACTTCGTCTGCATTGTGAGGAGCAAAGAAGCCCTACCTGCTTGGTGAGATGGTGAGCAGCTCCAAGTCCAGCCCATCCAGCACCGACTACAACCACCTTCTTGTTCTTGTTCTTCTGCTGCTTCTTCTCCTCGTCCGTCACCGTATCTTCTTCTTCCTCGGCCGCTCCCGCCAGTGCCACCACCAATTTGCTGGCAAGTTTGCACGGTCTCGCATTCCTTCCACTCGAATACTTCAGCCTTCCGATTTGTCTTCTGCAGCAACTCGTGGAATCCACCAAAAGTTTTGTTGTTGCAAGTCTCAGACTCCGTGGTCCGCGAAGATCTGTTCCTGATGATAAAAGACTGGATGTCCATTGTGTTTGCAAGCATTCTCCCGCCATCTCTCTCTCTCTCAGGTTCCGATTTCTAAACAAACTTTAGCAAAAAGGAAGGAATCACATAACACTCTTGCACAACATTTTCTTCCTTTGTCGAATTACAGAGTAATGAGCGACATTGCAGCAATAAGAGAAAGCAAACTCGTGTTCTATACCTCTCTCTCGTCAGATATCTCTCTCGACAAACAGAAAAACAGTCTGATAAGCAGAATAAACAGAGTCCACAAACCCGATCGCCAAGCAAAAGAACATTATTCAACATCCGCTTGTGAAAAAAGCTCAAGAACAGACGCAGCAAAAGGAGCTCTCAAATTCTAACCAAATCCGAGGAATAACAAACAAACACATCGCGCGACGCTGGTTGAAGGAAGTGGAGCTTTACGCGGGTGCTCCAAAAACTCAAAAGGACGACGTGGTTCCTGTGGCTCGCATCAATCGACGCCTTATCAAGAAAATGCTTTTGTTGCAGGAAAGTTTCTTGCAACAGATGGCGATATTGCCATATCGAGATTCGATGCAAAGACTGATGATCAAACTGCTTCGAATTCCAGAACGCAAAGACAGATTGATGAGCGTCCGATTCAAGTTCCAGAACGCAAAGACTGATCAAGCTTCGAATTCTAGAATTCCAGAAATCACAGGCTCATCGAGCTTCCGAATTCTAGGATGCAAAGAACGGTTGAGATTCGAATTTCCGGAAAGCAAAGATTGATCGAGCTTCGAATTTCCAGGATGCAAAGACAGAGCTGAGATTCGGATTCAAGGAAGCTCACAGGATTGATACAGTGGATGACGACAAGGAAAAAAATCGGTCCAAGATACAACAAAATGATACAGATCGTCTTTGCAGTGTTCCATTGCACAAGAATTGACGGAGTTTAAAGCTTCTCTGGAGGCATGAATCTTCTTCTTCTTCAATGAAGGAGGTGGAGAAAGCTCAAAGATTATTGAATCAAGAAAGCTCAACGACTTTTACCTCAAGAAAGCCCAAAGATCTCTGGCATTTTCAACTGATGACGGCAGTATGACACATCCAATTGCAAAACGGCATGAATCTTCTTCTTCTGCAATGAGGTGGAGAAAGCTCAGAGACTATTGAATCAAGCAAGCTGAAAGATCTCTGGCTTCTTCTTACACAGACGGCAGTATGACAAATCCAATTGCAAATCGGCATAATCTTCTTCCGCAATGAGGTAAAGCTCAAAGATTATTATAATTCAGTCAAGAAAGCTCAAAGATCGTTGGCTTCTTCCACTGTAACTGGCAGTATGGCACCTCCAACATTGCAAAACCGATCATTGTGAACATATCCAAAGATAAATTTGCAACAATCAGTCTTTGAGAATCACACATTGATGAGGTAGAAGAAGAAGAACACTACCTTTCCCATGAATTATGGTTGTTGAACTTAGTGCCTGATTTGCAGCAACTTCCAAACCAAAATTTTCCCCATAATTGCAGTGTAAACAAAACTCACATAAAAAAAAAACACCCTGCTCTGCTTGCAACAAGTTTCCTCCACCTTCGAGGCTTTTTTTTTGCAAGTGCAAAGTGGAATTGACTGTTGCAACAACAAGACGTCTACGAGCTGCTTCTCGGATCTATTCGCTTTGAAGAGAGCTCTGCAATCGACATTTGCACCCAAAAACAAAAATCAGCTCAAAATCAGCAGCTTTCTACTCTAGGGAAAGTTCCTTCCCATTTTTTATATTTTATTTTTTTCAAATGATGTGAAAAATAAAATAAGGTCCAACTTATTGGAAAATTTGTAATTTTTTTCATTTATTTAAATGCAAATAGGGTGCTTAAAATTACATTGAAAATTCTTAAATAATTTTAGTTTTAATAAAATATTCTTTTGATATTTTATTATTTCATAGCATACCCAAAAATATTTATTTCGCGTGTTTCATAAAATATACAAATACTAATTTCTCTTGGGTTTTATTATTATCCTAGAAAAAAAATTCACAATTTTATTTTATTTTTTTCCAAAATCCTCTTCATCAATAAATAAATAATTTATGAAATTTTGGGTATAACCTACCGACTTCTTTGATTGGTTTTTTTTGGGACCTTGAACCTTTTTACATAATAAAGCTATCCATTAAGAAAGGAGGACATATGACCAAAACCCTAAACCCACCATGAACTAAGGGCCACTTTAGACAAGGGTCCAAGGACCAAAGGCCTAAGGACCAATTTGAAGCAAATTGTACCTTGAATTGGACCCTTTTTCACATTTTTAAAAACCTTGGGTACAATGAATGTGTCTCAAGGCTTGGGTATGATTCAAGGGTCGGATATCAAAAATGTGTGTGATTAACATGTGAGAGGCTTAGGTTAACTTTTGGTTTTTTCTCTCTTCTTTCTTTTCATGGTTTTTTTTTCTTTTTTTTTCTTTTTTATAATATATATAGTAAATTTATTTATTTATATAAATTAAAATTTTAAATTTTATCTATAAATAAAATTCTTACTACACACAATGGATGAATGTAGGCACAAGATATTGGTGGCCTCTTATTTTTATAGGGTCATGTATTGAGTGAGTGATTAAATATGTGGTTGCAAAGTTGCAATGAATAAATATTGAACATTGGAATATGATGAGTGCAATGTTCTTGTTTTGCATGGAGTTTGTTGACATGGCATTAAGAGTTCGCAGCATGTGAAGGCATTAGAAGATAATGGGATACATGAATCAACTTTTGGGGAGTTTTTTTTGGAAAAATGTTTTAACAAGGAACAAGGTTAAATTATGACACATTTTGTTCATTGATTAGGGTTGTGGGTTCAAGTTCTGAACGAAAAAATACACACATGAGATAAAACATCCATGTTGAAACTAGAATTGCGATGGCTCTTGCACTATTAGGTAATGGAAATTCTTTACAAATGTGTAGAGAGGTCTATGGCATTGCAGAAATACAACATCAATTATAATGAGAGAATTTTGTTCAACAATTAAAAACATTTGAAATTAATGATCTTTAAATTAACTAAAAACAAGATCAAAGAAATCACTAGTGGTTTTGAAAGCTTATATAGAATTCCATACATTTTAGATATTATAAATGGTAGTCAAATTTCAATTGTTGCACTTAAGGTAGACCCAAAATCATATTATTGTTGAAAAGGGTTTTACTCCACATTGATTCAAGGAATTATGGATGCAATGTATTGTTTTGGGATTATAATTAAAGGTGGGTAGGAAGTATCCATAATTGGGCTCTTTTTCACAAAAAAATTGTAGGAAATCATGTGACAATGGATAAATTATTACTTCATAAGTTGATAAAAAATGTCACTTATCCAATGCGACCATGGTTTTATTCTCCCTTCGAAGGTGAGAAGGATGGACTACTAAGATACAAAGCACGGTGGAATTTTATACAATTTAGTACAATGATGTTCATGGAAATAACTTTTGGAATGTTGAAAGATAGATTCAAAATTCTACTAAAAAGCTTGTAGACATGCCATTACACCACATGCTAGACTTGATCATGACTTGCATATGTTTGCACAACATGTGCATTGTTAATTTGAATGGCTTTGAAATGGAATAGCCTTTGGAGGTTCAAAAGGATGCACAAATTGAAGCAAATACAACATTTGGGAACTTGATATTTTTAAGGTAGCTAAATGAGTAATCAAACAAATGAAAACGTTATAAATTCCAAGGATGGTGGATGGAAATGACATAAATGACATGGAACATCAAGATGGAAATGAAGATCATGTGTTGACAACCATGGAAAACAATCCCAATAAGAAAGCAAAAAAGGGAAAAATTAAGAGGATGTTGATAGAAGCAACGACAATTCATGAAACATTAGCAAAAAAATTTATTGAATTCAAATTTTTTTAAAAAGGCAACCTTACCTTCTTAAATACTTTTAAATGTGGGTCAAAATGTGATGAATGATTCATAGGTTCACATCTTATGTAACCTATACTTATCTATGAAACATCTAATTGGGCATCCATGTTCTTAAACAAAACATTGGTTTCAACAAATTGTTGTAACATTGTTATACCATTTTTAACCATGGTTGAAAAATGTTCATACACATTAAACTTTTGTTTTTTGTTATGTTTTCTAACCTTATCCAAGGTGAAAGGTTTTTTCAACCTAAACTTCTTAAATTTCATTAGCATAAGCATTCACATTTCCATTTTGATGCCACCAACTGTCCAATGCATCATAGAAAGGACATTCATGACGATCATTATTTGAAATTTTGTTTGCAACTTTGCCATCTTTGTATTGTTTGTAAACTGCGTTAAACTTTTATTTCCAAGCAATTGTGGTCCTCAAGAATCCAAGGATGGAAGCCAACATTCAAGCATGAAATTTCAACCATGTATCCAACTTTAAAAAATAAACCAATTAAGTAAAAACCCATGAAATATAAGTTGAAAACGCCCTAAAATTTAAAAACCATAAATGAAATACATGGATAAACGAAATGGAAACCATGTCAAATTATTTGAAACAATGATGGTCTAGTGGTTAACTCATATCCCTTCCCCTAAGGAGATGAAAGTTCAATCCCCATAGTGGTCAATTTGAACAAAGGTGAATGGGGGGAAAAGGGCCAAAGGCAAAAAGCAAAGCTTAAAGCCTTTGAAAAAACCCAATTGGCCCACTCTAAATATGATCTTTTGCAAAAAAAAAATTCTTATTTGCTGCAAATTTCAAACTATGTTGACATGCATATCTAGGATTTCAAAATTGACAAAAAAAATTAAAGAATGAAGACAAATTTTACTTTTTTTTTTCATTTTTGGTAAGTTCAAACTCCATTTTTCCTCTTAAAATAATGAGGTGTAATTTTTCATCATCCACCCAATTTTTTCCAACTTTTTTGCCTCTTTCATCTTCATATTTCATCACAACTACCTTCTTCTTTGGTTTTTTTTTTTTTTTCGAATGGGAACCGGTTTAATTAAGGATATTGTATAGATCCACATCTCCTTCCACTTGTAAAAATTGGTGCTTCAACCCTTCACTTTCTACCCCACCTTCCAATTCACATCCATTTTATGCACTTGGAAAAGTTGAAAATGCACTCTTAGCAACCACCTTGCGAAGATCTACAAAACCAACCATGTTAATTTTAGAATTGGTCAAAAATCGGGGTGCTAGTGTGTTCTCAACAATGTTTTCAATCCATAACATGTCGTCCATTCTCACATAATTTGAACAACAAAGGTAAAAGAAAAAAATGGAAAAAAAAAATATAAATGAATAAATCTTAAACCCTAGCTTACATTTTGGTTCTCCAAACCATGAAATTTCCTTTTAACTTTTTTTTTGGTTTGGACCAATCAATTTCCCCTCCAAAATGAAGCCATGTTTGCTAAGTCACAATTTGATTTGTCTTGGTTTTGAACCTTCCTTTAAAAACATTGGGACCAAAGTTCTTGATTAATAGGAATGTTCAATTTCATTAGACATTGTTCCTTGGACCCTTGTTTAAAATGGTTTTAAATTTCATCTTATATCTCATGTTTTTATGTCACGCAAATTTTATTTTCATGTGTGGAAGTTGTGTGAACTATTTTTCTATGTGTTTCATGTAACTTCTTTTGAAACTTGTGTGTTCAGCTTGTGTAAGTTCTTGTGTGTGCATTTTTGCCATAAAAAGAAAATTCAACTCCATTTTCTTCTTGTGTTAAAGACTTAATTTATCACATATGTTAAAAGAGACCAAAAAAAAAAACAAATTTCGTAAGGAAAGTAGTTAAAATCTAGTGGTTTAAATTAAGTTACAATTGGAGTTTGTGCATGGTTTTGGTTTTTTGGAGCTTGCATGTGGTGTGTGAAGGAACCATTATAGGCATAGCAAAAAGACCCTCACATGTGGAACATGTGCAAAAAAATGTCAAAGGCTCACTTGACCTTTGCATTTAGAAAGGAAACCAAAACCACATTTGGCTACTTGGAAAAAAATGTTTAAAACAACTATCAAAGGCATCGTCTGGCAATAAATGTTTGAAAGTGAAGTTTAAGTAAGTGAAGGTATAAGGTCAAATTGTGTTATTTTCAAAACAACACAACAATGGTGTTTATATAATTAGGATGGAAACATGAAAACATTTTTTGGGATTGTTAATGCCATGACTTCACATTGTGAAAATGTTTTTTGCTCATAATGAGGTTGATATCTATTCTTTTCCATGAGGTGTGTGAACTAGTGACACACCCCCAAACTCCTCGTAAGACTCAAATGCGACTCCAAAGGTGAAAATAACGAAAGAAAAAAAAATTGAAATGCGTTCCTTAATTCGCAACACTTTGAAGGTAAGAGGGGTGTGCTGGAACTTTGAAATAAGGACTAGGAAAATTGACAAATGGGTCAACTATTCACATTGGCCTACACAAACCAAACAAGTTGGTTAGTGCATAGTTGTAGCACTTTTAGTGCACAAATGAACCATAGGCATACACACATGAGCCATGGGCATACACGAACACACAAGTTTCACGATGGCCCAGACTTGGGGAAGCCACCACGTTCCCCCTTATAGTATTTTTTGTGCCTAGCCACGGGGCATGCACCCAAATGTCATTTTGTCACAAGACTCCCAAGTTGGGAATGTTGAAATTTTTGAAATTGATATTCTTACGATTTTGAAGGCCCATAACTTTTTTCGTAACTACCTCTGATTGATATGAGGTTTAAAACAAATTTGTATCTCTCATCAAGAGCTTTTCAATAATATGTGGCACATCACTTACACGCAAGAAAATCAGAGCGATTTCCGACTTTTAGTGGTCAAGAGTCAAATTGGTGGTTTGATTCCTAACCCTTCTTTTGGCCATAATTTGTGTTTTAAATATCCAAATGGGTCATACGAGCCCATTTTAGATATTTACGTCTCAAGAGCTTTCCAATGGTATAACGAACTTTATAATTCAATGAATTTTGACTTCTGAAGTTACTCTTTGAAAATTCGAAAGTCCATCGGGATTCCAATTCCCAAAATGGGAGCCCACTTGGGAATGTGTGAGTTCTTTCCCTCACACTCTCCTACATTCTAAAGAACATGAAATGTGACTCCCAAGCTTCACTTTCGGCCTACACCTTTGTAAACCCTTGCTATGGTCGCAACAACTAATGTAAAACTTGGTAGGTTGATTTTTAACACAACCCTTAAAATGATTTTAATGAAAACCTCCAAGTCCCTAATTCTTGTCTCTTAATATCCTATAACATCAAGTGTCAAACTTTAACCATTTAATTGAATTCATGTGTGGTGGTGTTCTATTATTACCTTTCCCATATACCTTCATCATTGAACACATTTTGCTACATTTGTTTATAACTAATCCTTCTATGTTTTGGCACTTTGTAAAATAAATAAAGGTTAATTGATTGTTGTGAATAATACGATCACATGGAATGCATTTGAAATTGTCAAAACCAACCATCCCTCTTATCTAGAAACGATATCACACAAAGAGTTTCATAAATCCTTTGTTACGAATCATTAAAATTTTGAAATATAATGTCCATAATTTTTTTTACAATGTGGATGTAAATGAAGTTTGGAAAGTGAATAGTAGGCATGGACTTTGAATTAAAAGGTTTTAGAAATAAAGCTTTAGTCCTTGAAAAGACCTTTCAAATATTGTATTGCATGTTTTAATCGAAGGTCATTTGATCCCTCTATTGGATGTTTTAATGGTCATGATTCGAATAATCAAATTGACTTCCAATCATTTTTTTGCCATAATTTGTGTTACAAATCTTTAGACAAGAAATTCCTTTGCTTTAAATATTTATTCTTCACTACCTTTCCAATAATTTCAAAACAGCTTGACAAACCTTGTTTTACATATTCAAAACATTATGGGAGTCCAATTCATAAAATGAAAATCCACTTGGTAATGTTGGGATTCATTTTTCCACACTTGTGAAAGTGTGTAGGAATTGCTTGAAATGTAGGACATTTTCCCCACCCGTTCCTTTTTCATGACTTAACTTTGGTTGTGAGCCAAAGGCTAAGGTCACAACAACAAGTTGACAAACGACAAGGCATCATTTGTCAAACTTCCAATTGGCTATGTGTTTTGTTGAAACTACTAACTATGTGTTTTCTTATGATGAACAAATATTTATGATAGCAAGGCTATTGGGCATTTTTACATAATATCATTAGGTAATTGAAAGAAGGAATTGGTTTTTGTGGTGTTAGTGCAATGTTAATGTTGCTTAATGCATAGTTGTTACATGCAATGGTTTTTTTGAATTTCTAAGTGTCCTCATCATCATGATCTAAAAAGTAATTGAACATGTTCATTTTTCATTATCCTAATATTTATGAAACTTCACAATTGGTTTAGTCTTATCATCCATGGCTTTAATGTTTAGTTGTCAAATCCCTATAACTATAAACATTGACTTTATTTTTTATTTTCAATAAAACATGTTCCAATGTTATGTCTACGTAGTTAGCCAATATCATGTTTTTTAGTTCAATGTAATTGTATATAACCATGGTTTCAATTTTTTATAATTGGTTTGAAGTAAGAAACATCTAGAGGTTCAAATGCATTTGATGTGTGCAAAGGTAAACAAAACCATGTCTAGTCCAACGTCTTTTGCTTGTTCTATTACTTTTAAAATCACATGTGAACCATGCCCATCAAGAATCAAAAGGTGACAATTGACTTAAGAAATGTTATCTAATATATGCCTCTTGAAAAAAAAGGAAATATTTTAAATAAAAAGCATGTCATCTATGTTTTCTTTTACATTGTTATATAAGTTTTTGGTGTGCACAATTTGGTGTAGTCCTCATCATGTGTTCACTTCTAGAAATGTAGAAGCTAGGTATGCAAAATTTTACCATGAACCATTCCCTGGACTTAGAAATGATGCATTATAAACTATTTCATGTGATTCATGTTTGGCCAAAACCCTTGCATTAGGTTGTTGGTCAACTTGAACACCAATTTCATTTAAGTTCCATATCTAATTTGGGTTGTACTTGTGTTATGTGAAATTTTTGTATAATGAATTACAATATGCCATAGTTAACCCATATGCTTTACAAACATTTATTCTTTTGGCCATAAGAATGTTCAATTTTGGATGCTAACATTTAAACTTGTACCACCATTTATTTCCAAGTATGTACCCTATTTCAAAATGGTGTAGGTTTAGTTTTTATGAATTTTGTTAGCTTCATTTTTAGTTGTTGTAAGGTAATGGATGATATATCTTTTTGTATGGCGAAGACCCATGCTACTATTTTTCCATCCTAATTTTATGTTAGCACACTTGGTGTGCCCATTTTCTTGGATTTGATTTTCCCATTTAGGTGGTTTGAAATAGATGTAAGAGATACATGTTCCATAATTTGCTAGCCTTCTTAAAAGAAATTTACGTTTTTTTATTGCATCCATGGTTTTTTCAATTTTTGGTTTGCCCATTTGTCATGACTAAAACCGATTGATAACACTAGGCGTTTTATTAAGCTTTGATGTTTGTGTGGTTTTTAATCCTTTTCAAGATTATTAATGTTCATCATGTCATTTAGAAATTTGTGAAACATGTTTAAATGATGATAAGTTATCAACTTTGGACCTCCTAGTTCCAACCTACAACAAGCTAAGGGCATGTGTTCAAATCCCACAAGAGATTTTCCTTTCTCCTTGTTATACATCAATTGAGAAATCAAGAAGTGCATTAGGTCAAGGTAATGAAGAAGTGAACATGTTTCTAGGTCATTTGTAAAAGAAATCGAAGTAAAGAAATTACAAAAAATCTTCCCACACTAAGTTCATGGATTAGTGTGATTCATGTTGATTAGTTGGGGGAGGTGGTGCTTAAGGTATAATTTTATTTTATAATAAATTTATTGGTTGGCCCATAAGGGAAAAAACCTTTCTAAAAGTCAAAAGTCACTTAAAAAGAAATTTCCATTCCATTCTAAAGTAGGAGTGATATGAAACAAAAACTTTATTTCATTAAGACTATACACATGCAATGGTTCCCAAAGTAGAAGAAAGGTGATGTTATTCAACTTTGGCCCATCTCTATAGGTAAGAGGAAGATAACATTTGCCCAAACATATGGGATACAAAAAGTGTTATTGGGAACGTGTTGAGGAACATAATGAAAACATGGGGAACAAATTGGGAGTGTGATGGGACCACTTTGGGAACAAGGGAAAATGACCTCCCCCCCCCCCAAACCCCACCCCAACCCAAAAGGAAAATAGTTGTGTTTGTCCCATACATGCTTGGTAAAGTTAAAATCATATATGCATGTCTACTATCTTAGGTCAATAATAATTTTGTATAACATAAAAGGTAAGAACAATACAAAAAAAAATCCAATTTAATCTAATTTTAAATTGACATGTTTTATTTTAATCATTTCTTGCATAATCTTTCATATCAATATTTTAAGAATCGTATTTTAGTAAGATTTAAAGGAATTGAAGTTAATTATTTGTATGTATATCAAACAAACTTCATTTAAAAAATTAGTCATATGATTTTTTTAAAATATTTCATAGTGACATGAAACCTCGTGATACAAAAAGGCAAATGACAACCCAAAAAGTAAAATGATAGAGACGTATGATTAAATTAGTTACCCAACATTCATATTTTGAGAATAAACCCAACAAGTACATGGGTAGACTTCAAGACAACCCAATAATTGGATGGGTGCACCCAAATCTACACATGTGCATCCATTAGCATGGAGCAATAAGAAACTAGGGCACTTTGAACACATGTATAACTTCCCATTAGTTATATGCAATTTCTTTCACCAAAATTGTTCATCACCATTTTTGGCCTAGGCTAATGGCAAGGGTAGAATTTTGGGGACACGGTTTACATATACTGTTGTTGTGCATACTTTGGGGGTGAATTTTCAAAGTGTTGTGTGACAGAAAAGGTTGAAATTTTTGGGATCTTGGTTTTTTTCTATGCTTTAAATCTTGGCAAAACAAAATATTGTTGAAACCAATGGTAGTATAACAACTCAAGGAGAACCTTTATAAGTATAACTTGTCTAGTAAGGTTAATCCTATCATATTCCATGTTTACTTCTACTTGTTATATTTTTGTTGTAAAGACAATTGCATTAGGAATTAATAGTTGTAGGAAATTTTTAAGTTTTTTCTTCACACTTAGTACATCTCATTTCTTTTCATTTAACATTTTAGTAATTGTGTGAACCTCATTTTTCATAGGTTCATAATCTTTGCACATGGATATCATGCTTTTAAAACATGTATGAAACACATATAAGTAGAATGAAAGAAAACCCATCGTACAAAATTGTTGGATGCAAAGTTTGTGATGTAATAGTGAGTTCATGTTTTGATTCAATTGAAAGGAAACAAGGTGAATGGGACTTTATCAAATGAATGGAATTTGTTGTTCCTTAGATTTGGGATTTTTTTGTTTTGAATATGTACATTTCATCATTAATACATGGAGCCGTTGTTGCATTATGAATATGAAATGGAGTGTTATGATTTAGGTTAAAGACTAAAGATGCAATGATTTGTTTTTTAATGGGGATTTTATTGTTGAACCACTCCCATTACCAAATAAAAATAGGAAATTTTTAGTAATGGTTTTTACTCCATTTTCAAATAATAATAGGGAAATCTCTAGTAACTTTTATGACATACCATTCCCATTACCGAACAAAAATAAGGTTATTATTAACCATTTTGATTTGTCTATGAGAAATTGTTTTTGGTACTAAACAATATATAAGGATTTAAGGATGCATCAAGGATCAATTAACAAGGATGTAATGAAACAAGATTCATCGAGGAATCAAAATTTGCATACATGTATCCTTACATATCAATCCAAAGTTTTCATATAAATTTTGCTTTGACCTATTTCATCTCTTTGGAGAAACAAAGGTTTGCTTGCATGCATCCTTGTCAAAATGATCCAAAGTTTCCAATGCTCAAGGTTGATTTTTTTTTTCATCTCTTTGGATCCCAATGACTAAAAGCTAATTTAATTTGGGATAATTGATAGTTTAGGTGATGATTAATTTTTTGCACTCCACATTTTGCTTCAAATGGATCATGCCCCCTAAAATGTAGAAAAGAAGAAAGATGAAACAATATTGGAAAATGAAATTTAGATAAAGGATCCCCACAATTAAAATTTCATTTTGTTCAAGTGTTGATTACCCAATTATAAGCTAGAAATGTCCACACTAGTGAAAGCTTGAGAGAAAAATTCAATAAAGGTTTCATGGTGTTAGGAATTGTAAATCTCCATTCAAGGTTTGAGCTTCAAGCTATCCTAGACTCTTATCATTAGCATTCAAGTTTGGGAAAGACTATGAATCTTTCTAAAATGTTTTGTTGATGATTAATCACTAGCAAGATGTCTCCATCAATATCTAATAAATCAATCATAGAAAAAAAAAACTATGATCATGAAAAAAATGTAAAGAGGATGGAAATCAATTCTTGTAAGATTGCAAATTTTTAGTCAACAAAAATTACCCACCTTAAAAATCACACATCATGTTGTTAGAGTCTTTATTCTTCAACAATTTCCTTCTTGCACACACTCATTTAATCTATCACACCAAATAGTCCTTGAATTAAAAATTTAAAACAAAAATCCAACACAACATTAAAAAGTTAAAAAATGAATAAAACTTCTAGAAACTATAAGTGGTGACGATGCCAAAAAATACAAAAAAAATAATTATAATGTGATAAAACCCAATTCTCAAGAGAGTTTGTGTCGCAACCCTAGCTTTGGGTTCGCGACCAAGGCAAAAGGGAATTGCAAGGGTGCGGGCCAAGAGGAAGCCCGGGAGTTAAGTCAAGAGGAAGCCCGGGAGTCAAGGCAAAAGGAAGCCCGGGAGTCACATCACATACTCCCGGGAGTGCAAGAAAGT